>Ga0137418_10005484_pt1 | contig 11632 bp, 7 predicted proteins | sample CZODoug3_1_2_16f_FD_122242 | JGI IMG/M metagenome (GOLD analysis project Ga0137418, IMG submission 122242) | Vadose zone soil fungal communities from Angelo Coast Range Reserve, California, USA - CZODoug3_1_2_16fungal (Hybrid Assembly) | ecosystem: Environmental > Terrestrial > Soil > Vadose... | reverse complement strand
TAATAATTAAAATGAAAGTTTAAAAAGATTTAAAACGCGTTGGATAAGAGTCGGAAATTTACTTCGGGATGCACCATCAGTTTACATCTCACTTAAGATAATTTAAATTTTAAGTTACTTTTTTTGTTTAGACTATATCATCATTATTACTATTCTGCTATTTTTATATTTTGTAATTGTTAATTAAGGTAAATTTTAATAAAATATCGTTTTTATAAATATAAATAATTTTTATAAATAAATTACTATAAATAATATGTTAGAAATAATGTTATTTTAAATAAAATATTATAAACAGTCATTTCAGTTAGCAATTAGCAATTAGCAGTTAGCAGTTAGCAGATTAGCAGTTAGCAGTTAGCAGTTAGCAGTTAGCAGTTAGAATAAAAATTATATTTAAATCTATAATAAGGTATTTTTCTTATTTCTTATCATCAATCATCAATCATCAATCATCAATCATCAATAATAAAATTAGTTAATCATTTATTTAATTGTCTTTTCATAAAAATATAAAAATAAATATAAAAATATTTAAGTGAGTAATGAGTAATATGTTGCGCGTGTAGTCTATGAAGTACTATTAAGTATTATTTTAATTTATACTTTAGTTTAGTTACTAGCTGATTACCTATACGGATCATATGTCTTCTTTGAAACTAACATTTATTAATTAAATAAAATATCCTAATTAAACCTAATTAAACTATTGTGTTAGTGCATAATACCTAAAAGTTTCCAGCATATAGCGCAATTTGAATTTAAAATTTATATTAAATAGGGCCATCCTTGACCAAAGAATCAGAATAGATGTTGGTATAAAATAGGATCCCCACCACCAGCAGCATCATAAAAACTAGTTGAAAAATTTCTATCTGTTAGTAACATTGTAATTGCACCGGCTAGAACAGGTAAAGATAATAATAACAAAATTGCTGTTACATATATACTTCATACAAATAACGGTAATTTATGCATTCCCATACCATTTGTTCTCATATTATTTACAGTTACTATGAAATTTATTGCCTTATTATTATATTTACAGTAAAATAAAATAATATAAACTGTTAAAATATAAAATTGGACTTTTTCTTATAACTTATAAATTATTTTTACATAAAGTCTCTAAGGTTAGTTGTTTAAATAAAACAATATTATGCTAATAAATATAAATATTAATATAAATATAAATATAAATATAAATATGTATGACTTATAATAATAAAAATTGTAAAAAATAAAAAGTTTTTGTCTAACCTGCTAAACATGACAGATTAAAAATAAATATCAGTATCAGTTATTAGCATATAGTAAATTTTAATCAATATTAATAATATAGTCATTCTGATAATTATAATTATAGTTATAGTTATACTTACTAATTATGTAATTATGATTGAGCACAATTAAATATAAATAAAAATAATATTAATATTAATATTTTACCCAGTAATGATGAAACTCCTGCAAGATGAAGACTGAAGATAGCTAAATCAACAGCTCCACCTGAGTGAGATTGTATACTTGATAATGGAGGATAAACTGTCCATCCTGTACCAGCCAAGTTTTTTTAAAAAAAAGATTAAATAAATTTAAATTATAATATATTTAGTAGAAAGCTTTTATAAGTCAGCTTTAGAAAGTTCAGTTTTTTTACTTTACAAAAACTTATAGTTTTCTATTTACAAAACTAGAAAAAAGCTTATAAATTATATTGAATAAAACTTAAGATAATTAGGATTTTATTTTACTTTATAATATAATAAAATTAAAACGTAAAATCTCGGAAGGTAAACATTATTACCTTGCTGATTAGCTTTTTAAAAGGGTTTTATGTATTAAAATTAAAAAGTTTTCTGATCTGAATTATTATTAAAAATTAATGAATCTAATATAAATATATATATAAAGATATAAATAAATATATAAATAAATATAAATATAAATAATACAGATAAAAAGATTTCCAGCATATAGTTTTATTGGTTATAATATTATACCTGAAAATTATCATAGATATATGATATATGATTTATTTTTTAAATTAAATTAAAATAAAATATATTATAACTATAATAATGATAGAAAAAAACGCTTGTTTTAATCAGATATAGGTTATAAAGGCGCTCATAAAAAGAAAGTTTTAGAAAAGTTATCACCATTTTCCACTAATGAACTAAGTAATAGTAATATTAGTGAAGGGGGTAATAATCAGAAAGAGATATTATTTAATCGAGGGAATGCCATATCGATAGCACCAACTTGTACGGGTAGTAAGTAATTACCAAATCCCCCTACCAATCCTGGCATACTTTTTTGATCTCCATTTTTCAATGTGAGTCGGACTATTTCTTTGTCTTTCTATTATCTTTTTTTTTTTTGATAACAGAAAAAAAACAATACATAGTTAAGATATCCGAGTGTAGTCTCTGAGGAACTATTTTAAAGTTAAAGTTTCCTGCTGATTACCCATTTCATATAGAAACCTAATTCTATAATCATAACCTAAGATATTTTATTTTTACAATTACTTAGTTCTTTAGGATGTTCCAGCAAATATTTGGATGAAAGAAAAATATTTCTAAATTTCCCGGCTATGCCAATAACTTAACCCCTTTCCAAAGCCCAATTATATGATAAGCTGAAGAGAGGGGGATAATATAAACATATAAACATATAAATAAACTAATATACTTTAATATTCCAAAACTTTTCAAATAATAGCTATTCATTAATAGAAGATAACAACCATTCGTTTTTATATAAAGAACCGGCAGGTTTTTCTCCATTAATATAGGGTCGTATAGATCCTCTATCTACATTAATCTTTCTTGCGAACTCTCCTATGCTATTATATGTACCGCACAAAGCTTTGGAGATGAGGGATTTTTAACAGTTTTTTTAAGGCCGTAAATTGTTTTCTAACGGGTTGAGTTTTTTTGTTATCCTGTATTCAACTTTGACGTAATTTATTAAATCTTTAAATTCAGTTAACGATAATGAAGGTTCAAAAGAATGATGCAGTTCTGTCATAATCTCTAATGATATTATAAATCTCCCTAAATATAAAGTTCCATTAGTTAAAAAAACCAATCATCCAATGTACGGTGATCTATACTCATATGCATTTTAGAAGGTTTAGCCATGTGTTTTAGAATCAAACATTCCCACTAAACTTGCAGTGGTAATATCATAAATAAAAAATGCAATACCTCTTTGTTTTCGTAAACGTTGTTTGGCCGTTTCAGACATAGGATAGTGTTTCCCTGAACCTGAAGCTATATTATCTGTATTCAAAAAAACTTCAAAGGATGATTAAAATAATGATCTAAAAAGTATTGTTCCATTATTAAAATTTGTTCAATACTTGAATTAGGATTCATTACATAAAGAGTTAATACAACACCTTCAAATCCATGGTTTTTTTAAAAAAATATACAAGTACAGCTCGTGTTCCAGATTTTAAAATAGAATTATAGAAATATGAAGTTACCCTTACAAATAAATTAATACTGCTACCTACATATGTATGACCGGAAGGAGTTTCAAAAATATAAACACCCTTAGCCAAAGTAGCTGCTTTAGCTATTAATCCACCTGAAAACCGGTTCTCAAAAACAAAAAAAGCCATGAGGATCAACAATAAGATACTTTTCAGAGGGAAATGGAGGATTTTCATTATTAGAATTATTATTAGTTTTTTTGAAGGAATAGTAGAAGTTACTCCTTTTCTAGCAGTTTTCTTCAATTTTTTAAGTTTATTAGAGTATTAGAAAAATTTACAATGTTGTATTTGAAAATATCAAGGTCAGTTTTAACTATAATAACCATGAAGAAAATCATGATAAGAGCATGTGCAGAAATTATTACGTTAAAAAGTTGGTGATCTCCTGCTAAAAATTGAACCCCTGGAGCTGATAATTCTAATCTAATCAATACTGAAAATGCAGTTCCAATCATACCTGCAAATATTGAAAACATTAGATAAAGTGTTCCGATTTCTTTAGCATTAGTTGAATAAAGCCAATTCATTAAGAACACCCATCAGCAAGTATACACAATTCAGCTCGTTTTTTCTAATTAATCTTATTCATGTTCATGTTCATGTTAAAATTAGAAAGACTTTTTTAAATAGTTTTGTTTTATAAAGCTAATTAAAAAGCTATGGTTTGTTTTTAAAAACCTTTGAATGTTTAACCCTATTTATGTATTATAAAATATGAAGAAAGCTTGGTTTTGGTAAAGCTTTCTTTAAAACTCTCCCTTTGAAAGCGGTGGGCTAAAGCTTCTAAACATTTTCTTGGGCTTTCGAAATCTTTTTGGTTTTTTAAAAAACTATGAAATTTTAAATATTAAGTATTAAGTATTAAAGATAAAGTTATATTAATTATAATAATAATAATAATAATTATAATAAAAATAGTTTGAAAATATAAATAAAAATAATAAAAATAATAAAAATAAAATTTTGTTAATAAATCTAATCTTTTTGTGGCTTTAATAAGTAAATTAGAATATTGTCTCTATATAGAAGTTAGAAGTATAAAGTATAGATGAAAATATAGAGTTTTATAATAGTATTCTTTAAAAAAGCTAAGTTTTTGTTTTTTAATCGTTTTTAAATATAATATAATTTCATTTCATTAAAAAAAGCTTTCCAAAACTCTGTCTAGTTTTCTAAAACTTCCCTAAAACTTTCAATAAAAGCTCTCTTCAAAGCTTTAAAACTCTTGGGAGTTTTTTTCCAAGAAAAGCGCCACTTCCTAAAGCAAAAACAAGATTTGGACAGGACAGTAGCCATTGTTTATGATTTTAAAAAGATTTGGTTTTCTGAAAGATAATAAATAAAAATAATAAAAAAAATAATTATAATTATAAAATAATAATATAATAATAAAAATAAAATAAAATTCGGAATAGAGGTGATTCGAACACCTAAAGGCGTGAACCCAACAATTAGCAATCGTTTTAACTTACCAATGTAAACCATTCCTATAACTTACTTAAAATGATGAGTGTTTTTTGGAAAGCTTTGGCTAAAGCTTCTTGTTTTTTAGATTTAAATTTAGATTTAGAAAGATGTTTTTATTACTACAAAGAATTTATCATGGTTTTGTTCTTAATAAATACAAATACTCTTATTAAAAAAAGTTTGAATTAAAAAAAAAAAGTTTTAAAAAAGAAATTTAATTTAAAAAAACTTTAAAAATATTATTTAGCTTTTTATACTCAAAAACAAAACCATCCGTCCATTAGAACAAAAAACCTCAGTATTAAACATGAAGATTTGAAGATTTAAAGATTTAAAGATTTGAAGATAGACATTTGTTTAATTTATAATTTAAAGTTGAAGTTGAATTTAAAGATATTGGTAGTAAAATAATTTAATAAAACTTTCGCTTTCAAGTTGACTTTAGAAAAAAACGCTAGTTTTTTAATGGTTTTTAAGTAGAAATCTTTTGTTAGTTTTTTTGGAAAGCTTTTAAGTAGAAATCTTTTTTGATTTTCAGTAGAAATCTTTTTGTGAATATTTAAGAAAAGCTCTCTAGTTTGTGTAACTATTTTAGAAAACCTTTCTATTTTAGAAAACAACAAGAAAACTATTTTGAAGTTTTAGCCTGTTTCTAAAGCGAAGTTTTTTAAGAAAGCCTTTGAAAACTATTTTAGTATTTTAGTAATTTTTATTTTAGTATATTAAGATCTTATATTATAATACGGAATATATTTTTATTAAATATTTTTAATTTACATAATGAATAATTAAATACAAAACCCGATCCTTACCAGAATCGAACTGGCATAGACTATGCGAAAGATAGTAATATTAACCTATTATACGAAAGGATCTATAGTATATTAAAATTTATTAGAGAAAACTTTTTTTTTTCACAAAGCCAAAGGGATTATCCAAAGCTGCTTAGAAATATAAAGTTTTTTTAACCACTTTTAATTTAGCTTTATAAAGCCATGGTTTTTTAATTTAGAGTTTTTTTAATATAATAAATTATTATAGATATAAAATAAAATTAAGATATATTTCTATTATTCGATATGTTAATTTTAACTTGATGAAAAAACTTAGCTTTTGAATTATGGCTAAAACTTATAAAAATATTATTACTTTACTATTACTATAATTATTATTATTGGAAAAAAGCTCTTTTTTTAAAACCAAACTTTTGAGTTTTCTATTGTTTTTTTGACTATTACTATTATTATTAATGTTTGACAAGCATAATAAAGAAAGTATTCCTTTCCAAAGCCCTAAAAAACCGGATAGATTTGGACCGCGTTTTTTTGCTTTGGAGAGGGATTATGATTTTGATTATTTTTTTTATATATTATATTATATTTATTTATTATAATTATTTAATTATTTATTATTTAATTATTATTAATTAGTTTTTTTATTCTTATTATTTTTTTTTATTATTAATTATTTATTATTATTTATATTAAAATATTTTATTATTATTCTTTTGTAATTGCTTTTTTTCTTAATCTTAATCTTAATCTGAATGTAGCTTAACATAATTATATAGTTCTAAATTGGTTATTGTTTATTAGTTAGCTTTATTGGAAAGCTGATTGTTTTTTTATTGGTTTTGTTATGTTAATTATTTATAAAAGCCAGGGATTTGTTTTCCAGTATACGTAAAATTATTAGTTTTGTAAAGATAAAATCCGTACAAAAAGTTTTTATTATTTATTATTTATTATTTATTATTTATTATTTATTATTTATTATTTATTATTTATTATTTATTATTTATTATTGCGGGATTATAGTTAATGTTTAGATAATGTTTTTAAATATTGTTAGAAAAGCTTTCTACTAGTATAGGGGTTAAATGATTGTATTAAAAAAAAAATTGTTATGATTATTAATTATGAACTCTGAACTATGAACTATGAACTATGAACTATTAACTATTAACTATTAACTATTAACTATGAATTATTAACTATTAACTATTAACTATTAACTCTAAACTATGAACTATGAACTATGAATTATAAACTAGGAAGTTTTCTATAAAAAAACTTAGCTTTTTAATTATGATTATTGGGTATATTAAATTTAAATTATTGTATATATAAAAAACCTTGTTAGTTTTTTACTATTGTAAAGCAAAAAAAACGCTAATGAAAAACCAAAGATTTCTTAAGCTTTCTTAATTGAAATTTTCTTAAGCTTTCTTAACTGAACTGAACTGAACTGAACTTAACTTAACTGTCTTGTTATTATATCAGTAAAAAAACTATTATTTAAAAATGATCTAAATATATTTTAACTAATACAGGAAAATTAATTAAGCATTTCAATAACAAATAACTTGAAGCTCCTAAAGCTATTATTAAAATAAATATAATTAGAACAATATTAGTAAAATTAGCTTTACCATACATTCGTATTAATAATTTAATAAAAGATTTAAATTTAATCCCAAAAAATTTGTGGCTAAAAAAACTATCTACTCATAAAGATTTATTATCCTTATTGTAAAAAAATCTAGCTAATAATGAGATTGCTAATAAAAATAATAATATGAAAGAAATAAGATTTAAAATAAAAATTGAAAATAAAACAATAAGTACTGGGTTAGACAAATCAATTGGTAATCAATTAAAATTTAAAATACTAAATTCAAATGGTGAGTTTACAAAAAGATCGGGGAATTGTGTATTATTTGATGGCCCAGTTGATCCTTTAATTCCTTTAATTCCTGATAGTATATTAAAAGATTTCAATTGGGAGATAGCTAAAGATCTATTTAAGCTTGTGAATCCTGTATGAATTGCACCTGCTACCACACCACCAGCACTTAAAATAGCTAATTTTTGCAATGGCGGTAAACCTGATGAAGCTATCATCTTAGCACTTGCTGCCATACCACCTCCAATAGCTGTACCTAAACCTAATTGTCCTGCAGCTGTAGTCCCGGCATTACTTATCTCAACTAATGCACTAGGTGTAACATTAACATTTAATGTAGCAGAAACAGGATCATTTAAATTATCACTATAAATAGTAGTATTTAATGATAATAACAGCATAAAAATTGTAATAGCTATAAAGATTATAAAGATGACTGTTAGAATTTTAATTAAGGATTTATTAAATTTTGTATTATTAGCATTATTTAAAATGAAAGAAAATAAAACATAATTGAATAAAATTGCGAAAAATAAAAAGAAATGCATTTCAGTTAGATACTGAATATAGTATGTAAATAGATGATTCATGGTTAAAAGTTTTTAATAGTAAGTTTTTTTGGTTCCCTTTTTCCGCGTGGTTTTCTTTCCTTCCCCTTTCCCCTTTTCCAAAACCCGAAAGATTTGGACAGATTGGGAGGATAGATTTGAAAACGACAGGATAGTATGGGAGAGCTTTCTTTTGAAAGCTTTTGACTAGGAACAATTAATATAGTCAGTTGAATAAATTTAGGTTATCTGTTGTCATAGAAAAGCTCGCAGTTTTATTAAGGTAATTTATTATATATATTCTATATGCTATATTTATTATATATGTTATAGTTATTATATATGTTATATAAATTAAAATATTCATTTATAAAAAAACGCTAAGATATTCTGTTGTTAGAAAAAAGCGCTATAGAAAAAAGCTTTAGAACAAAATAAATAAGAATTGATATTTTAGTTTAAACCTTAGGACGAATACTAGACATATTTACATCGACTATACCGAAAAAATAATAATAAGATTGATTTTTTAACCATCCTTCTAAAGTAGAAAGCTTTTCTAAAATAGTTTTCTTTCAAAAAAACGCCAAGCTTTTTTCTTTTCCAAAGCCAAAGCTTTTCAGTTTACAAAAACTAAAGATTTGAAAAAGTTTCGACAGGATAGATTTGAAAAAGTTTCGACAGTAGAAATCTTTTCTAAAGTTATAAAGTTTAATATAAATGAATGTATTATTCTTAACAGTTTTCTAAAATAAAGTTTTGGTAAAGCAAAAAATGATAATATATTAAAAATAGGAATAGTTTTGGTATTGGAACGGGAATATTTGTATTTATTTATTAATTTAATTTATATTTATATTTATATTTATTTTTATATTAATATTTATATTTATATTTATATTTATATTTATATTAAGGTTAAGAAGATTTTAACTTTTACACTTAGAATTTTGTCTCCAAAACCTTGGGAGTTTTTTTCTAAAACTTGGCTCTAAAGAAAGCTTGAAAATGATCAAAAAACTTTGGAAGCTTTAGCCGTTGGGAAACCTTTTTAAGGTAATATTAGTTAAAAAAGCTTTAGATTTCCAAAAAAAAACCTTTGAAGTTATCAGTTATCAGTTATCAGTTATAAGGTATTATTTAAAATTAAAAGAATTATTTATCCAAATTGGAAAGTTTTTTTGATCGGTGATGAAATTATAAACTTTTGTTTTTAAAAACTAGAAAAAAACCCCAAGAAAGTTTTATAGTTATATTATACTACAACTGAAAAAAAACGTTTTGAAAGCAAAGCAAAACTCTTGGCTTTATTAAGTGATTAAGAAAACTAAAATAGAGAGATATAACTCAATATAAGATTATTTGAGAAATGTTGTTATATTTATTGTTATATGTTATAATGTAATAAATTTTAATAGAAAAAATGATAGGTTTATAAAACAAAACAAAACAAATATGTTAAACTGAACTACTTTTAATTTAGCTTTTTTAATTAAGTTTTTAAGCTTTAAAAAACAAGAAATGTTCTTGATCAATAGTCTTTTGAATTATTTATATTTATATTATTATTTATACTTATATTTGAAAACTATTAATATTTATATATTTATATTTATTTATATTTAGATTTATATTTATATTTATATTATTTACCAAAACTCTTAAAGATTAAAGTACTATATATTTAAAAAACTCAAGCTTTCTTTTCCCTTTTAAAGCCCCTCCCCAAGCTTTGGTTTTGGAGTTTGTTTTTGGATAGCGCTTTTTTTAAAAGATTTCGACAGGATAGAAAGCGTTGGCTTTGACAGCCTTTGGAGGGCGTTTTTTTACAATTACAAAAGATTTCCAAATCTAAAACTGACTTTTTAATAGTATTAGTATTAATAGAATGATTAGCTGTGATTATTATAAATTATAATAAATTAATTAATTGTATAATAACTAAATAATACAACAACAAAAGCTTTCATAATAATAATATAAAAAAATTACCATAATAAAGCTCAATTATTAAGATTAAGATTAAGATTATGATTTAGATGATTAAATATTGATATCTTTTTACTATTATTATATAGATTATAAATAGATTATATAGATTATAAATAGATTATAATAACATTTTTGAAAAAAACGCGCGTTTTTGTGAGTGTTTTTGTTTTAGAAAACTACTACTACTATTTTTTAAATGATGAATAAATAAGTTTATGGTTTTTTTATGGTTTTTTTATGGTTTTTTTATGGTTTTTTTATGGTTTTTTTATATTTATGTTTATTAAAAATAATTATATATAACATTTAAAGAAAACTATTGTAGTTTTTGTTTTTTAAAAGAGATAAATATTCACAAAATAACTTTTAAGAAAGCTTTTTTTTGGTTTTTTAACATAATATTTATACTTATATATGGGCAGGTGACCGATTGGTAATGGTGGTTCTCTGTAAAAGAATTGGTCTTTGACCGTTAGAGGTTCGATTCCTTTGCTGCTCAAGTTTTCTTAAAAAATTAAACAAAATTCTATCTTATGCTCTCGTTTTTTATTTTCTTCAAACAAAAAAAACCCACAAAAAAGCCCAAGAAAAGCCCAAGAGTTTTAAAGCTTATTTCAGAAAGCTATCAATATAATATTACACACTTACCCTCTTATCCTCTTACTAAAGACTACAAAAAAAACTCCTTAAAAAAAAGCAATTCCAGTTGGTTTTTGAAGAAAACTTCCAAGTCCAAGAAAAGCTTTATTAAAAATTAAAACTTAAAACTTAAAACTTAAAATTAAAGACTAAAGACTAAAGTAAAATTAAAAAAACTAACTAATAAAGCTAAGAAAAGCTGTCTAATTTTTTAAAAAAACAGAAAAAACTCACAAAAAAACCTTTTCAAAAACAAAAACGAAGAGCTTTACCAAAGCCTCACAAAAAGCTTTATAATGAAGAAAAGTAATTAAGAAAACGAAATAAGAAAACTAATTAAGAAAACGAATTAAGAAAACTAATTTAATTAAGAAAACAAAACAAAACAAACCAAAACAAACAAAAACTAAGGTTTAAAACTTAACAAAAAAACCCTCAGTAATTAATGACCTCCTAATCTTTTAAAAGATTGTAGTTTTTTAAGCACACAAACTGTGTAGTTTTTTTAAATTTATATTTAATATTTAATATTTGATATTTTATATTTTATAGTTAATAGTTTAAAGTTTTTAGTATAAGATTATCCAATTTTTATTTTTATAGAAAAAAACGCTTTAATCCTTTAGGAAAACAAACTTAGAGAGGGGTTAGATTGATTGTAAAATTATTGTATTTTTTGTATTAATATCAATATATATATATATAAAATATAATATAATTATGAGTATAATACTAAGAAAGCAATCATTAAAGAGAATAAACCAGTTGCTTCTGCTAAGGCAAAACCTAAGAT
>Ga0137418_10005483_pt1 | contig 11632 bp, 8 predicted proteins | sample CZODoug3_1_2_16f_FD_122242 | JGI IMG/M metagenome (GOLD analysis project Ga0137418, IMG submission 122242) | Vadose zone soil fungal communities from Angelo Coast Range Reserve, California, USA - CZODoug3_1_2_16fungal (Hybrid Assembly) | ecosystem: Environmental > Terrestrial > Soil > Vadose... | reverse complement strand
GGCTACCTGCCCGCCCCAATGCGGCGGGCTGTCGAACGCCAAACTGGAGCGCTGCTCACTCAGTTCCTCACGCGAGATGGGTCGGAGGTCCATACGCACAGTCTTCGTGACCCCGACCTGTCACCGCAGCGGCGATCGTACCCTGTGGTGATTATGAGGGCGGGCGCTTCTCTCGAAGTGTGGAACTACTCGGCGCTCGCTGAGGATCTGGCCAGTCACGGTTACGTCGTTGTGGGCTTCGATGCGCCTTACCGCACGGGTGTCGTCGTTTTCCCTGACGGCCGGATGATGACACGGACACCGGAGAATAACCCGGAACTCTGTGAGAACCAGGAGCAAGCCCAGCAAGTCCGTTGTGTGCACAAAGTGCTGACTGCGTGGACCGGCGATATTGCGTTCGTACTCGATCGATTAGAGCAGCTGAGCACCTCAGACCCGTCCGGCAAGTTCACGGGACGGCTTGACATGACGCGGGTGGGAGTATTCGGTCATTCCTTTGGCGGGGCGCAAGCCGCTCAATTCTGCTCCCAAGATTCCAGGTGCAAGGCAGGCATCGATGTGGACGGTTCTCTGCACGGCACCGTCATTCAGGCAGGCATCCACAAGCCGTTCATGTTCCTCCTGAGTGGCCAGGGCGTTTTTCGTCCGACGCGGAGATCCGTCAGATCGAGGCCGACATCCAATCGGTTTATGATCGTCTGCCGGCGGATGGAAGGCTACGCATCGTGATCCGTGGCGCCAACCATTTCCTCTTCAGCGACGACGGAGCATTGCTCAAGAGCCGTATGGTGCTGCGGATGCTTCGCATGTTGGGTATTCTCGGTATCGACGGACGCCGCCAACTTGCCGTCACGTCGTACTGCTTGCACAGCTTTTTCGACGTATACCTTGAGAAGACAGGTCCTTCGCGGCTCAAGATTTCATCTCCGCTTTACCCCGAGATCCAAGTTCTCGAATGAAGCGACCCCGTATCGGCGATTGTGCCTGTCACCGGTGAACAATCGCCAGGGTGTCGGGAATGCCCGCATCGCCAATCTGCCGACTCACCATGGATGGTGGGTAACAATCGCGAGAGGACTTGCTAGCTGAAGGTTAATTACTGACCGCAGGGGGAAGTACTTCATTGGAAGAACGTTATTGAAGTACTTTATTGCCGGGCAGGAATGTGCTACGCTCTCGCCCCACGGCTACTGTACCTTCTGGGGGTATATATGAGTTTGAAACAGCACGCAGTTCTGGCCGGGCTCGCTATCGCGCTTGTTTCCCTTTCCGCGTGTCGCTCAGCACAGGTCAAAGAACCGCCACCAGGACAGCACCACGGCAACGAGGACAAGCGAGTGTTCTGGATCTACGTCTACGTTGACCCCGACCACCCTGACCAGTGTTTGGTCGACTGGTCGGGGGCAACACTCTGGAAGACCGCACACCAAACGGTGAAGTGGGTTTCCGACGATAGCGGGGAGTACACCGTGGATTTCACGCTGGGCCACAACCAAAGCCCTTTCTCTCAACCTACGTTTCACGTGAAGAGCAATGGCGTGGCGCCGAGCGGGGACCTGACACAAAGCGGCAAATATTACGATTACGGGATAAGGGCCGGGGACGCGACTGGCAAGATTTGTAAGCCATCCACAGATCCTGATCCTGGCCTTTACGTAAAACCGTAGAAGCAGTCCCGCTCACTGTTTCTTCAGTAGCGCCTGGACGAGGTGGTTGTCGCGAAGGTGATCGAAATCGGGAGTGTCCCTGATAGCCGAGGGCGGGTATCCCGCCGCGATCGCCTTCTGCAATGACGACACGGTCTGCTCCGTGTCGCCGAAATGGTTATAGACGAGAGCGGCCCGGAACCTCACATCGGCATCTGTCGGCGCCAGTTCCACGGCGCGCTGCACATCCGACAGGGCCGCAACCTTGTCACCGACCATTGCGTTATAAGTGGCCACGAAAGCCAGCAATGTAGCGTCTCGCGGGTTAACCTTTAGCTTGGCGCTTGCTCTAGAGATCGCTTTGCGGTAGGCGGCCGCCGCTTCCGTGCGCCGGCCAGGAGTCCAGTACAGGGCATCGCCCAGGTTGCCCCATATGAGCGAATCGCGGTCATCGAGATTCAGGCCTTGCTGGTACATTTGTGCGGCGTCGGCGAACCGTCGCAACGAAAAGTAGGCCCCTCCCAGGTTGCTGTACGCCTCCAGCGTGGGGCGGATTTCTATGGAGCGCTCCAAGGCCTGAATCGATTTCGAATATTGCCCCTGGGCGACCAACAGAGCGCCCAGGTTGGAGTAGCCCTGAAAGTTCTCTGGCGTCAACTCGACCACACGCTGAAACATCTGCACCGCATCAGCATATCGAGACTGGCGGAAATAAAAGGCGCCCAGCGAGTTGTATCCCGCCCAGTACTGAGGCCGAAGCGCGATAGCCTGCTGGTAAGCGGCCTCGGCAGCGGACACGTCCCCCAGTTTTTCATCGGCATCGGCTAGCCCGCGAAGCGCATTGTCCCTGTTACTGTCGAGCGCGACTGCCCGTTTGAACTCGTCCACTGCTCTTCGGTATTCCCCTTGGCCGTTGTAGACGTCCCCCAGGCAACTATGGCCTTCGGCGATCTCAGGAGTGATGACGAGAGCCTGGCGGCAGTTTTCGGCGGCTTTGGTGATCCAGTCATTGGTACGGTTGCTTTCCTGGAATCCCAGCCAGTAGGCCTCGCCAATGCCGGCGTACGCTCGGCCGTATTGGGGATCGATTTGCAGGGCAAGACCGAACTCAGCAATCGCGCTCTGAATGTTTTCCGGCTTGTGATATTCCTGCAGGTATCCCAGGCCGCGCAGATAATGCTGGTAGGCTTCCGGTTTGGTGTCTGGGTGGGTTTGCAAATTGGCGCGTTTCGCGGGCACCATTTCGACTGACAGGATATTCAGCGCTTCGGTTACCACCCGATCTTCGAGGCCGAAAATGTCGCCGACAGCGGCCGTGAGGGTGCGCGCACCGAGTTGCCGATGCGTTTTGGCGTCGACCAGGCTGCAGTTGATGCGCAGCTGCGATCCCGCTTGTTGCAGGCTGCCCTCTAGGACCAGGTCCACCCCAAACTCGCGGCGGGCTTGTTCGGCCGTGCGGATGCCTTGAGCTTCAATCTCGCGGGTTGAGACCAGCTGCAAGCGGTCGCGATCGCTGACTTGCGCCAACTGAGCGGTCAGGGTCTCGGTCATGCCCGTGCCTAGAGCGTTGGTGGCATCATCCCCGCCCAAAGCTCGGAAGGGCAAAACGGCAAGAATCCGGGGCCTGTGAGGATTTGGCTGGAGCCGGCTTCTCCATCGCAAACCGGCGAGCGCGAGCAAAATTGCCAAGACAACCATTGCGGCAATGACCGTTGCATTGCGCTTGGGGCGGATCGCCGCCCGCGCCGCTGTAACCAGATCAGAAGCACTGCCGGATGTGTTGGGCTGCAAACGGTCAAGGTCAACCCGGAGTTCCCGCGCCGACTGGTACCGGCGCTCCGGGTTTTTGTCCAAGGCTTTCAGGATGATGGATTCCAGTCCGGGCGCAATCCGAGGATCGATGCTGGTTGGAGGCTTGGCTGGCTGGCGCAGGATGTCGTCAATTAACTGGGGCGGGTGGTTTTCCGGAAATGGCCGTTGACCGGTCACCATCTCATACAACACGGCTCCCACCGCCCAGATATCGCTGCGCTCGTCAACTTCTTGCCCCCGGACCTGCTCCGGCGCCATATAAGGGAGTGTGCCGGCCAGAGACGGTTCGCAGCTCAAGGTCTCGGTAACGGTACTGGCATTGAGCCGCCCCGACAGCTTGGCCAGGCCGAAATCAAGAATTTTCAGCTGGCCTTTGGGTGTGAGCCGCAGGTTGCCCGGTTTCAGGTCACGGTGCACGATGCCCTGCTCGTGGGCGGCTTCCAGTCCTTGGGCCATTTGGACGCCGACGTTCAGCGCCTCCTGCTGCGACAATGGCCCGGCCGTCAACTTACTATCCAAAGTTATGCCCGCGATGTACTCGGTGACCAGGAAATCCACACCATCCTGAGTTCCAAATTCATGCACAGTGGCGATGCGGGGATGATTGAGCCGAGCAAGCGCCAGGGCCTCTTTACGGAAACGAGCGCGGGCGCGGCTATCGGTCAGGGTGCCGGCGGGAAGAACCTTCAGAGCAACGTCGCGGTCGAGGTGCAGGTCATGCCCGCGATAAACGATACCCATGCCTCCGGCACCGATCTGCTCAAGAATGCGATAGTGCCCGAGCACCTTTCCGATGGTGGGCGAGGGTGACAACACTGGCGCAAATGTTAGGCCCATATGGGTCGCGGGTCAATGCATTATGAAAAAGCACCCCCGCTGTTCGCCAATGCCGGTTTTGTCTTGCTGGGTTAGTCGGCAGCCAGGACCTGCGGCCACCGTGGTTACTGTTTCGGAAAACCATTCGATAGAAACTGCACGGTCACCCTAAGTCCTATGGGCAGTGATTGTGCGTCGTGGGTTAAGTTGATCACCGCCTCAAGAACGTCGCGGTCCATCTTGTCAGATGGATCGCCCATGTAGACGCTCTTTCTGCCCATGACTGCAGATATGCTCGCTACGGTTCCGGTAAACTTCTTCCCCCCAAGCCCGTCGCCTTGGATGATCACCTTCTGGCCAATCGTGACTTTACCGAGATCTCTTTCGTCTATTTCCGCCTTAACACGCCGAGCGGAAGTATCTGCCAGACTGAACAAGGGGCGAGGAGTGACTGTGCTAAAGGATTCCCCAGCTCTGGCGTAGACTCTCAGCACAGTTCCGGCAATCGGCGCCTGAATGGCGCACTTCTTGATCCGTTCTTGTGCCGTTCGCGCGCGGCCTTCCGCGGCCTGCACTTCGGCGTCTGCCCGCGCTTTTTCTTCCTGCAACGGGGGCGCGGCGAGCAATTCCTCCGTTCGAACGGCGGCCTGGAAATCAGCTTCCGCGACACCGAAGTCACGATCGGCTTGCGCATAAGCAGCACGGGAGATCTCTCCACCTTGATACAGGGAGTGCTGCATACTCAGCCGCGATGTAGCCTCCGCGAGCGTTGCTTGAGCCGCTGCTGTCCTTTTGGTGGCTACTCTTTTTTCCTCGTCACGTGCGCCTCGCAACAGGCGGATCCTTGCTTGACGTGTGCCATCAGCTTCCGCGAGTGCAGTTTGTAACATGGCGTTTAGGTCATCACAGGCGATTTCCCCCAGGAGTGTCCCTTTGGTTACGAACTGATTCTCTTTCACATAAATGGCCTTCAAAACACCATCGGCCGCGGCTCCTACCTGAGTTGTGTCCGAAAGCCCCTCTACTCTTCCCGAAGAAGCGAACACCACCTCGGCAAAGTTGTTCGAGGGTGTCTGATGGGCGTGAACCGTCTTCCTGTCCCGTGAACCCAAGAAGAACGCGGCACCAGCAATGACGAGCACAATTGCCAGAGCCCCACTGCCCAATTTGCTGTGCGCGCTCAAGAGTTGTTCACCTGTTCTTCTTGCCTAATCTGACCGTCACTCAGAGTGATGGTGCGATCGGCAAATTCTTTCCATCGCGGATCGTGGCTGACGACAACAACTGTTCTTCCCTGCTGATCGACCTGACTGCGGAGGATTTGACAGATGTTCCTCCCCGCTTCGGCATCTAAAGACGCTGTCGGCTCATCGGCGAGAAGAATAGGAGGGTTTCCCGCCAGCGCGCGTGCAATCGCGACTCGCTGCTTCTCTCCAGGACTGAGTTGGTTGGGTTCGCGATTTAGCTTATCCCCCAACCCAAATTGAAGGAGTAGCTCTCGTGCTATTGTCATTCTGTCAGCTCGCTTACCCTCACAAATTTCAAGACCAAGTGCAACATTGTCGATTGCGGAGAGCGAGTGCAAGAGTCGAAAAGCTTGGAAAACGAAGCTTATCGTTTTTCGACGGAGCAACGTCTTCTCACTCCCGCTCAGTGCATTCACGGCGACGCCGTCGACAAATACTGCCCCCTCGTCGGGTGATAGTAAACAGCCGAGGAGAGACAACAAGGTGGTCTTTCCACTCCCCGATGGCCCCATCACCAACGAAAGCGTACCGCGCTCGAAGGTTACTGAAACGCCCCGTAGCGCGCGAACTCGTGCGTCCCCCTCGCCGAACGAGATGCGGGCATCCTCAACGGCTAAGAACTGGTCAGGCACGGAACACCCGTCCCGGGTCAACCGTAAGTGCGCTTCGAACGGAAGCGACGGATGCCAATGAGCACATCAGCAAGCTCAACACAGCCATGATCACCGGCAGCCACCACGGAGTATGAATCCACGGAATCAGAGATCTTGCGTAGTTCATGGCCGGAACCACGGCGAGCAGGCCCAGAATGCTTCCTGCCGCGCCGCAAATCAGAGACTGAATCAGCACGATGCGAGCCACAAACACGCGAGAGGCTCCAAGAGCTTTCAGCGTCGCATATTCTTCTATGTTCTCCATGGTGTTCGCGTAGATGGTTTGCGACACCACCACAAGGCCGATCAGAAATCCCAAAACCGCCGCGGTCAGAATCGCGCTCCCCGCACCGGTCTTGATCACCCAGTACATGCGAGACTTGTGCGCGAACTCTTCACGCGTGAGAACATCGACCTCCGGCAGACGTTGCCTGAGGTTCTGCTGAACATCCGAAACGGAGTACTCCTTGCCGACTCGCAAGAGGATGTACATGCCATCTTCAGGAGCGAAACCTAGGTAGCGGGCCGCATTCCGATACGACGTGAAAAGAGAAGGGACACCAAGAAATCCTCCAAAGCCTTCGATCTCATGTTCGATGTTGGCACGGTGCCCATTTATCTCGACTTCTGCTGGTAGCGATGCCACCTCAATCAGATCTCGGTCACTGGCATCATAGAGAATCGAATCCGGCGACCTACTTTCGGTTGTTTCCCCTCGATCGGGAACCGGGAAGTGCTTTCCTAGATTAGAGTCCGCACCAACCAACGCTACCACCTGTTGTTTTCCATTCGGCTTTCGATAGACAGCAAATGCCATACAGGCTCGGCCCGTTTCCGCTACGCCTGGTACGCCGGCAGCCATTTCCCGCACTCGGGCTTCCAAGGTGGCTCCGAATTCGAAAGCCTGGACTCCTCTGGCCGTTATCCAAATATCGAAGTCACTTGCCTCGATAAACCTGGAAGCCGCCTGCAGAAATCCGGCTAAGAGACTGCCTTGGAATACCATTAAAAAGACTGCAAACGATACACCGAGCACCGTTGCCAAGAAACGGGCTCGGTCATGAAAGATGTTCTGCCAGGCTAATTTCATGCGCTACCTGTGTAAGCACTTGTGCCCGCCGAGAACACCGACATTAAATCGCCCGGTTACCACGTTGGCTGTCCTGCTAACAGTAATCCCGCTTCCTCGGCGGATAGTGGCTTGGAAAAGTAATATCCCTGCCCATACTTGCAGTGCAGTTTTTTCAGCAACACCAGCTGTTCGATGGTTTCTACACCTTCTGCAACCACGTCCAAATTAAGATTCAATGCCATGGGCAAAATTGTGCGCGCAATTTCCGTGTCATCCCCGTTGCCGATGGTGCTGATGAAGGAACGGTCGATCTTCAAGGTGTCAAGCGGAAAACGGTGCAAGTAACTCAGAGAGGAATACCCGGTGCCGAAGTCATCGATGGCCAAGCTGATGCCGAGCGACTTGATTTGCTGCAGCATGTCAACCGCGGCGGAGGGATCGCCCATGACAGTACTTTCTGTGAGTTCAAGCTTCAAGGATTGCGGCGGCAGCTTGAGTTCACGCAGTAAACTTCCAATATCCTCGACCAGGTTCGTTTGCAGAAACTGTTTAGGAGAGAGATTGACGCTCATGGTTAACTGGGAATAGGCGTTATAATCTGCCCTCCATTCGGTCATCTGCCGGCACGCTTCCCGCAAATTCCACCAACCCAGATCGCGAATAAGCCCGGTTTCCTCTGCAACCATGATGAATTCTTCTGGACCAAGTTGTCCCCGCGTCGGATGCTGCCAACGTAGCAAAGCCTCAAAGCCAACAATCTCTCCCGCAGCCAGGGAAACGATCGGCTGGTAAACATTGTGAAACTCCCCGTGTTCGAGCGCGCGGCGCAGATCCATCTCCAATTGCAAACGGGCCACCACACTGGCCCGCATATCTGCATCGAATATCTCGTAACGCGCCTTGCCCCTGGACTTTGCCCGGTACATCGCCGTGTCCGCATCACGAAGAATGTCTTCTGCTTGCTCATAGCTGGGGTTGCTTAGAGCAATGCCAATGCTCATAGAAGTGAATACTTCCCTGCCACCCAACATAAAGGGCGCGGTCACTGACTTCATGAGCCGCTCTGCCGCCAGCTTGGCATCGCCTGGATCCTTAAGATCTTCCAGGAGAACAGTGAATTCGTCGCCTCCCATGCGCGCCACTATGAAACCTTCTCCCAGACGGGCGACCGTGTCCGTGGCCCGCAAGCACTTCTCTAATCGACTCGCCACTCCCACTAACAGTTGATCCCCGACCAGATGGCCCAGACTGTCGTTGATCATCTTGAAGCCATCGAGGTCCAAGAATAAAACTGCAAACCAGTAGTCTTTGCGCCGTTTGGCGTGTTTGATAAGGCGCCCCAGCCGGTCGGCAAATAGGAGGCGATTCGGTAAACCCGTCAGTGGATCGGAGACCTTACCTTCCGTAATATCAGTCTGCCATCCGACCATGCGAAGGGTTTTTCCCGAGTCGTTGTGAACGGCGAGCCCTCTGCACAGCATCCAGCGAAACGTGCCGTCTTTGTGCAGCACGCGGTGCTCACTCTCGAACTGGGGAACCAATCCTTTTTGATGGGCCGCAACCTCCTCGTTCACCCGCTCTCGGTCTGCATCATGTATGCGGTCAAACCATTCATTCGGCTTGTCCCCGATTTCACTTTCCTGGTAACCCAGCATGCTCTTCCAGCGGGGAGAGAAATAAACAACATTGGCCTGCACGTCCCAGTCCCAAAGGCCGTCGTTGGCGCCACGTGCCGCCAAGGCATAGCGTTCCTCACTCTCCCTCAACCCTTCCTGCGCGCGTTTATGGGATAACTGGGTACCTATGCGCGCCAGAGCGACAGCAAAGTCGATCGGCTTCGTTACATAGTCGTTGGCCCCTAAGTCGAGTGCCTTGACAACATCCTCGCTCTGATCCTTTGCCGTCACCATGATGACGGGCAGTTCAATCGCAGAGTAGGTCTCCCGCAGTGTCTTTAGCGCCTCAAGCCCGCTAATTTCCGGCATTTCTATGTCCAACAGTACAAGATCGATTGCCTCTTCTTTGACACGCTGCGGCAATTCTCCCGCGCTGGCCGCCAGCACGATCTCGTAGCCCTTCCGTGCCAGCCGGCGGGCGAGCATGTCCCGATTCAATTCATTGTCATCTACGATGAGCAACCGACTTGTTTGCGAGTTCATAGTGCCTTCTTCTCGAGGAGACAATTGTGAATCTTGTCGACCAGACGGCTAAATTCCACGGGCTTGGTGTCATAGTCATCGCAGCCGGCGTTAATCGCCTTTACGCGATCCGTCACGAGGGCATGGGCGGTCAGTGCGATGACTGGGATGTGACGGGTTCTCTTGTCGGCCTTCAGTCGCCGAGTTACTTCACAACCGTCCATAACTGGAAGACTTATGTCCATCAAAATTAGGTCAGGTATTTCCGCACCGGCCAGCGACAGTGCCTGCTCACCATCGTGAGCGATGACGACGGAATACCCTCTCCGCTGGAGCCTTCTGGACAACATGTCACGGTTCATTTCGTTATCTTCGACTAATAAGATTCTTGGCATGACTTTCCCTTCCAGAGACCTCAGCATCGACTTCCCCGCGTTTTTTCTGGCCGTGCGACAGGCGGGACATGGGTACCGTGTTAGCTCCGGGCATAGTCGTAAAACGAGTAAGCCGGTGTTTTTCTATGAGAACTGCAAGACGTTCGCGGTCAACCGGCTTGATGAGATAGTTCGAGGCGCCTAAATCAAGGCCCCTGGCCTCATTGTCAACGATTGTTACCATGATCACCGGGATCTTCGACAGTTCAGAATCTGCTTTCATCTTGCTCAGAACAGACCACCCATCGCAACCCGGCATGACGACATCCAGCGTGACGAGGACAGGGCGAACTTGTTTGGCAAGTCGCAAGCCCTCTTCCCCGCCGGCCACAGTGAGCACATTAAAGCCCAGTTTTCCCAGGATGCGCGACATAAGTTCACGAACCGCAGCGTCATCATCGATCACAAGAATCGTATCCCGGCCGGTTTTCATCTCGAACATGGCATCGGAGGCATCGCTGTCTCCCTCTGCCGGTGTAGGACCAACCGCCTCTAGTTTGACCTGGGCGGGAAGGTGTACTGTAAAGGTGGAGCCTTCACCAGACTGGCTCTCGACCCCAATGCGCCCCTTCATCAACTGAACAAACCGGTGAGTGATGGCAAGTCCCAGGCCGGTGCCGCCGTACTTGCGCGCGATTGAGGTGTCCGCCTGGACAAACTCCTGAAATAGATTTTCTTTTTGTTTTGCGCTAATCCCAATCCCGGTGTCAGTGACCCGGAACCGGAGCCAGTCTTGACCCTCTTCCGTGCTTCGATCCACGTCCACGGAGATAGTGCCATGGTCTGTAAATTTGCACGCGTTACTAAGCAGGTTAAACAAAATCTGCCGGACCTTTGTAATGTCGGCTTGCATCATGCCTACATTCTTCGCCAGATGCACCCAAAGGGTATTGCTGTTCTTCTCGGTTGCCGGTTGAAGAGTCGTAACGATCTCCTCGATCATCTCGGAGACGTCGAAAGTCTCCAGGTGCAGACTCATCTTTCCAGCCTCGATCTTGGAAAGGTCGAGCACGTCATTGATTAGTGCGAGTAAATGTTTACCTGCTGATTTAATTCTCTGAAGATCATGGACTGTCTCTACAGTCTTTGAATCGCGCGCCTCTTCCTCTAACATCTCGCTATATCCAATGATGGCGTTAAGTGGTGTGCGCAATTCATGGCTCATATTTGCGAGAAATGTGCTTTTAGCGCGGCTTGCTTCCTCGGCCACGTACTTCGCCTTGAGCAGCTCTTCCTGCGCCTCCTTGCGGTGAGAAATTTCTTCTTCCAACTCTCGTGTTCTCGTCTGTAGCTCATCGTTAGCGCCTCGCAAGGCTGTATCCCGGTTTTGGATATCGGACAACATGGTGTTAAAACCGTCGATGAGACTACCGATCTCGTCAGCGTAAGCTTTGACCGCCCGCACCTCATAGTTCTTGTGGGCGGACACCATTCTCATGGTGTCCTCCAGGTGCACAATGGGGCCGGAAATCACTTTTTGAAGTTTCGAAGAGACGAGAAATGCGAGAAAGCCTGAAATCAACACGAAAACAAAACAGATGCTTGCATAGCGCTTGGCCCGCGTACTCCATTGGCGCATGTCCGACTGCAAGAACAGGGTTCCGAGACGTTCTCCGTTGAGGGTAACGTCGTGCCACACCTCGAGGTATCGTCCTTCAAACCGGTAGCCTTTCTCTTGTGAACGGGAAGGAAGAACTGCCGGAAGGGTCTTATCGTTGCGGAAATACTGGGCGAACATCTTCCCGTCGGGACTGTATAAGACCGCCGCTACGATGTCTCCTTTGACCATAAGGGCGGACAACGTTGCGGTTGCG
>Ga0137418_10005481_pt1 | contig 11634 bp, 8 predicted proteins | sample CZODoug3_1_2_16f_FD_122242 | JGI IMG/M metagenome (GOLD analysis project Ga0137418, IMG submission 122242) | Vadose zone soil fungal communities from Angelo Coast Range Reserve, California, USA - CZODoug3_1_2_16fungal (Hybrid Assembly) | ecosystem: Environmental > Terrestrial > Soil > Vadose... | reverse complement strand
TCGATCCACCGGAGGCCGAATTCCCCGGACACGATCTGACATGCTTTCTCGAAGTCCTGCGTGATCTCGTCGTTGATAACAGCCAGTCGAAAGGGGCAGGGGGCCGCACCGGTTTCCGTCGCCCATACTCGTGCAAATGCGGATGCTCCGGCCTTCCCGGCCAGTGACGGCGTCAGCATGCCAAGTCCTGCCAATCGAACAACCGCGAGCCAGCCGCGTCGTGTATACGCCATACATTACGTCCCTCCTGCTGTTCGGAAGATTCTCAGATGCTATTCCTAATTATCTGCCATTGGAATTTGTGTTCGATACGGATCAGTGCTGAGTCGGTTTCTGGGAGGCTTCATCGCTCATGGGTGTTTTTGTACTGATCATGACGACTACGAGCGCCAGTGGGTCTCGCTATGGGCGCCAGGAATACCTGCCGTATGAAAAATCATTGGACACTGCTGATCGATGTTACCGCCCGCCATGTTACCGCCCGCCATGCGGACCCGGAGGCTTACTTCACTAGTTCATCGGCGTAACGGACAGGAACCGCCAAGTTCGAGCCGCCAAAACCATTCAGAATAGCGAAGTTCACACCAATGACTTTGCCATCGCGATTGAAGAGCGGTCCGCCGGAACCGCCAGAGGTTGTCGCCGCATCGTAAACAATCTTGTCCCTTAAGACATCTCCGATGTGGCCCTGTGTAGTCGTTGGGCGAATAAGGCGTTCCGCTGCCAACTGCGAAACAATCTGGGAGGCCTCATGGGCGTTTTCCACCACTTTTCGTGTTATATCGCTTCCCGCGCGGGCGAGGATGCCTTCGATTCCCGTAGGATAGCCAATCAGGACGACCGGATCGCCCGTCACGCTGGCTTCACTCCGAACGTCGAGTTCCAGCAGTACGGTGTGAGACGGCGCTGGCGCTTGTAACTTGAGGGTTGCTAAATCGGCATCCGGCGAAATCCGGTCGAGCTTGGCCGCTATGCCTTGAGAAGTCCCGGGAAAGTACGCCGTGTAAGACACGGCAAACGCAGTCGCACCCCGCTCAAGAAGTTGCTTCAAGTCCTCATCGCCCCACCAAGGCTCCGCGACGTGATGATTCGTGAGGAGACGTCCATCGCGTGTTACGAGAAACCCTGTGCCAAAAGCGTCAACCTGCAGAGGTGGTCCGGCTCCCTCGGTTTCGAGAGATACCATTCCCTTGTCGTCCACCAGCGCCTTGCCCGTGGCATCGGTGGAGATACGAATTAACTGGCCGGAGTCTTTGTCCCGAAACTCCACGACCACGTGCAACAAGCAGACGCTGGGTCCGTAACTGTGAACTATCGTTTCCGCGACGCGGCCTTCGTTCTCAAGCCGGTTGAGGCGATTCTGCGTTTCCTGAAGCTGCTTTTTGAGCGATTCACCATCGGTATCGGTGTCCGCGGCTATCTTCTTGCGGATCTCGTTCGTTTGCGCTTTCAAAGACTCGCGTGTTTGCAACGTGTCGCTCGCGGTCAGGGACACACGCGCCTGTTCCGCGCGACGCAAGAGTTCTCCTTGTTGCAGGATTCCGCCGTTCAGCCTGGCAACTTCCGCTTTGAGTTGGCGTGTTTCCTTCCTGCTGTGTCCGTTCGAAATGACGGTGACGAGCGCTGCCAGAACTGCTGCTGCGCTGAGACCCAAAATGGCTGGCATCAGCCAAGAGCGCGGCCTGGTATTTGTGTCCCTACTGAGGGCCTCCACGGCCACCTGCGCCAGATGTTCCCTTTTGAGTGCTTCTTTCAGCTTTGCTTCGAGCTCCATCTCTGGCTGTCTCTCCCGAAACTGTGTCCGGATTTTCGCCGCAAATTCCAGCGGCTCAAAGGGAAAGGAGACAACGTCGTCAGCACCCAGGTCGAGGCCGCGAGCCCGTTCCAGCGCGCCACCGTGAACAATCATCACAATTCTGGGAATTTGCGGATCGGGACTTGCCTTGATTTGGCTGATCACTCCACAGCAACTGAGGTCGGATGGTGTTGCCTCTGTGATCAAGACTTCCGCGGAGAGAGCGAGAATCTCCTCAACCGTCAGACCGGTGTTTGCGGCAATCTCATAGCCTTGACCCGATAAGGCCTGTTTTACCTCCTGGGTGGACTCCATGCCCAGGTCGAGGAGAAGAATGCGCATCGCTGTCAGCTTATCACCGTGGTCCGTATCCGTTGTCCCAGGTCCTTGTCCAAACCAGAAACGCGACCTTATCTTTGCACTTCAGCTCTCTATGCACTGCCACGACCGTTGGTGAAACGCTCACCAGCTCTACGGCTGTCGCGTCGTCGAAATGATCATTCGTGACGTGCAGAACGCCATGCCGTCCTTCCTTAGTCCCTCGAACGCATAAAGAGAAAGGTCAACGCCCGTGCTGGCCTGCATCGCCGTTGATTTCCTAGTGAAGGAATCCGCCGATGCGCAGACACGAAGCGGGTCCGCAGTCGTGTCGTTAAACTGCAAGAGTGCCTGGAGCGGTTGATTATTTGTAACGAGGAATGCTAGAGAGACTCTCCCTAGAAAGACTCTCCAACCATTTCTTCACTTTTCTTCCATAGCGCCTCTGCGGTTTTTGCATCGAGCGCATATCCGCGTACGCCTTCGCTGACGGCGGTGATGGTCGCGTTGTCCGCCACCGTTTTACCAACGTGGCAGTTCTCGCAATATCGGCCACTGATTTCGTCAGCCGACGCAACCACAGCCGCCCACACCGACGTTGCAGCCCCCTGCGGGACGGTCTTGAGCTTGAAAGCCGGTTTTCCCTCGGTCGCGAGTTGCTGATTTATCTGCTCGACGATCTTTTCTAAACGGCCGGGGTCCACGTACCGGCTCAGCTCAGTCTGAATCCCTCCTGGATGCACAGCCGCAGCCCGTATGCCACGACTCCGGTGTCGGCGGTCGAACTCCACCGCAAACAGAATGTTCGCCGTCTTCGATCGGCCATAGGCGACGAAGGGTTCATAAGGTGTGTGCTCAAAGTTGGGATCCTCGAGGTCGACGTTCGCGTAGCGATGACCGGCAGAAGACAAGTTGATCAGCCGCCCGCCATCGCGGATAAGAGGCGCAATCCGGTTGACAAGGACAAAGTGCCCGAGATGATTTGTTCCGAATTGCGTTTCGAAGCCGTCCGCTGTCTTGCCGAACGGTGTTGCCATCACGCCCGCATTGGCGATGACCACATCGAGTGGATTGCCCTTGGCGAGCAGGGTGTCAGCGCACGCGCGCACGCTTTTGAGGCTGGCAAGATCGAGCTCAACTAGCTCGAAGTTCCCACCGTGGGCCGCGGCGTCCTTTCGCACCTGCTCGGTTGCAGTTTTGGCCTTGTTCAAATCCCGCGCCGCACCCAGAACGTGCGCCCCATGCGCCGCAAGAGATCGCGCGGTTTCCACGCCGATTCCAGCGGAAACACCAGTTACGAGGATCCGTTTGCCCGTCAGATTCACTCCGGCCAAAACGTCATCCGTAATCGAAGTTGCCCCAAATAATGAAGTTGCCTCAAGTATGTTCGTCATTTTCTGCCTCCTTGAAGTACTTGCACGTTCGATGTGATGGTTCATGGATCCGGTTGCGCCTAGCCGTGCAAAGGGACGGCGTCGGCAGTGTGTTCGAAATAGTGCTCCGCGTTCAGATCGGCAATGAGCCCAGGCTGAAGCGGCCGCCATCCCATCTGTTCCTGCGTCAGGACGCTGGAAGCCGGAGCGTCGATACCAAAAAACATAGCGATCCAGCCAAAATGATCGCCTGCTTCCTCGAGAGACTTGCTGACGACCGGTACGTCCAAGTGTCGCCCGATGACCTCAGCGATCTCGCGAGTCGGTATGCCCTCATCGGCCACGCCGTGATATCGGGCTGCAGCCGCGCCCTTCTCAAGCGCGAGCCGGTAGAGATGAGCAGCATCCAGCCGATGTACCGCGGGCCAGTGGTTGAGCCCGTCTCCTATAAATGCGGAAACGCCCTTTTCACTTGCGATGCTGATCAGGCGTGGCACGAAGCCGTGATCACCGTTGCCGTGGACCGATGGCGGAAGCCGCAGCACAGATGCGCGGACTCCGCGTGCCGCCAGCGCAAGCGCCGCATCCTCAGACTTGCGCGGGAAGCTGGGGTTGGTCGCATCCTCTTCTGTTGCCAGCGAGCCTTGGCGTTGAACGAGCAAGGTCCCGCCCGTGACGATCAACGGACGATCAGAGCCCGCGAGCGCGGCACCGAGAGCCTCGATGGCAAGCCGATCCGCCTCAGCGGCAGGCCCATAGTTTAAGAAATCGTGGATGAAAGCGGTGTGGATAACTCCGTCGGCAGCCGCCGCGCCACTGCGAAGGCTTTCGAGATCTTCGAGCGATCCGCGATGTACGTCCGCTCCCGCCGCGACAAGAGATTTGGCGGCCGCATCCGAGCGAGCAAGGCCCAGCACCTCATGACCGGCGTCGATTAGCTCTCGAACGACGGCGGAACCGATGAAGCCTGTAGCTCCGGTAACAAAAACGCGCATATTCTTTTCCTCCTAAGCATTTGTGAGTTCGGCTAATACAGACGAAGCGTTCACTCGCCTTGCGAGCCGAGTCGAAACTTTCGTAGTGATCGATCTCCATTCGCGGGCTGAAGTGGGCAGCCCATCGATCTCGATCAACTCCTGCAGCCAGTTTTCTGCTGAGAGCTCCGCTTGTTCGGGCCCAAATAACTGGGTGACGGCGTTGAAGAAAGCTGACAACTCGCGGTCCGCCAGCGTCATGAGGTCGGCGCAACGAGGAGTGAAATTTGTTGACGGTTTGTAACGAGCGACTGGATTCATATTCCTCACCTCTCGAAGCCGGAGAACCGGGAGCCGCTATTGACAGCGGGCCGCTTTCCGGCTAAAACGGAGAGTGTCTCCGAATCAGTAGATAGGATAACCGGAGACTATCTCCGGTTGCAACTTTTTTTGACATGCCCACCAAGAAGCAAAAGAAAGCTCCACGAAAACCGCGTACCGATGCGCAGCGGAACCGCGAGCACATTCTGGAGGTGGCGAAGGAGGCGTTTACCCGTTCAGGCGCTAATGCCAGCCTCGACGACATTGCGAGAGATGCCGCCGTCGGAGCGGGAACTTTGTATCGCCACTTTCCTACCAGGGACGCACTGATCGAGGCCGTCTACCGGACTGAGGTGGAAAAGTTAGCCGCAGCCGAGCGCAGATTCGCTGCGACTCTGTCTCCGATCGCAGCGCTGCGAGCATGGATGCTGTTATTCATCGATTACATTGCGACGAAGCAGATCATCGCCCCTGCCCTGAATGCATACGTCGGAGGCCCCTCGAAGCTCTATGAAGGTTCACGCACCCAAATTAAGGGAGCGATTGATGCGCTCGTGAAGCGCGCGATTAAGAACGGGGACATACGCAGTGATCTCGAACCATTCGATCTGCTTCGGGCACTGGTTGGCGTCTCCAACGTGGCGTCCGGCCCTGATTGGCAGCAAAGCGCCAGGAGACTGGTGGACATCCTCATCTCGGGTTCGCGGCCAATCAAATAGACGCGAGCCGCGGACTTCGCACGCCGTCGCACGTTAGCAGCGTCGAAACCTCGCTTGTCCTGCAGCGGTACCAGCACACCAGACCGTTGACACCTAGCGTTTTGCCGCACCCACCCAAATGGGATTCCTCTCGATGAGTCCCATTGCCAGGCACACTTCTCGTGTTATTTTCTATCGTCTTATTTTCTATCGAAGACAACACAGCCTGTCTTCAGGAGCGCGCAATTGCTGGCCACCAAGAAAGTCAGTCCGCGGGCTGACAGATCGGATAGCCGCCGAATCGATTATCGTGAAGAACACTCCGTCGCGTATTTTGCAGATTTCGTAAGGCGTCAACGTGATATAAACGCAGTGCTCAGGAGATGCAGCCATGAAAAGGAATCGTTTCTCTCGCCGTGAATTTTTGCAGACGACCGCCGGAGCTGCAGGCGCAACGCTGGCCGCAACCTCCGTCTTTCTGGATTCCGAACCCCTATTCGCATCGCCGCAGGCAGCTGCCGCGAGTGACCGGGTTCGTTTCGGAATCGTGGGCGTTGGGATGGAGGGCTCCGGGCTGCTCACCACCGCCATCCAGCTTCCCGGCGTCGAGTGCGCGGCAGCTTGCGATCTCTATGACGGCCGCCACGAACTGGCGAAGGAAATCGTCGGCAAACCGATCCCGACCACGCGCCGCTACAAGGACCTGCTCGACAACAAGGAAATCGACGCGATCGTCGTGGCCGTTCCGGACCATTGGCACAAGCAGGTTGTCGTGGACGCGTTGGCCGCCGGCAAGGATGTGTACTGCGAGAAACCCTTTTCCCACAGTCCCGCGGATGGCTTGGCGCTGGTTGAAGCCGCCAAGAAAACAGACCGAATCGTTCAAGTCGGCGCGCAGAGAACGAGTTCCGTGCTCTGCGCCAAAGCCAAAGAACTCTATGACCAGGGTGCCATCGGTGAACTCAGTCTGGTGGAAGCAACGCTGGGCCGTAACGACCCCACCGGCGCATGGGAATATCCGCCGCCGCCGGACCTGTCTCCGGAAAATCTGGACTGGGACACGTGGCTTGGAACCGCGCCGAAGAAAGCGTTTGACCCGTTATTGTTTGCACGCTGGCGCTGCTGGAAGGAATACGGCACTGGCGTTGCCGGTGATTTGCTCGTGCACCTCATCAGCGGCATGCAGTGTGTCCTGGGCATCAACGAGATTCCGAAACGCGTATCCGCCTTCGGCGGCATCTACCGCTGGAAAGATGGGCGCAATACTCCGGACGTGCATCCTGTGCTCTTCGAATACGCCAATGTTCCGGTGTACATGCGTTTGAGCCTGGGGACGGAATCCACCGAGGTCACTCGCTTTATGGGATCGAAGGGCATCATTGAACTCGGCGAGTTTGGCGTTAGTTACACTCCACAGGCGGGTATTGATCTTAGTCCGAGCTACTACGCTTCCTCGTTTCCGAGCCGCCTGCGAACGGTCTACTTCAACCAGTGGCATGCGGAACACGACCCAAAACCGGGACAGGAGCCTGCCCCTGAGAGCCTAAGCTTCAAAGGCAATGACTATGACGACCTCCGTCCGCATCTCTGGAAATTCTTTGAGTCCGTCCGGTCGCGCAAACCGGTGTTGCAGGATGCGGTGTTCGGTCACCACGCGGCGCTTGGTTGCCACATGGCGAACGAGTCTTACTACAGGAAGAAGCCGGTGTATTGGGATGAAGCTTCGCAGACCATCAAGTCGTAGGCGTGCCCTGCGAATTGGGCAACGTTGCAATTTGTGAAACGCAGGGGAATGAGCATGAAACTTCGACGTGGTGTTTTCGCAGTAGGACTATCGGCGGTCTTACTCGCCAGCGTTGCATTTTCTGAAGACGCGAAATCCTCGAAGCCGGCTGCATCGGTTAAGCCTCTTCTCGGGCGTTGGGATTTGACGCTGCAGGCACCAGATCGCGAATACCCTTCATGGCTGGAGCTGTCCGAGGAGAATGGTCAGCTCAAAGCGCGTATGGTTAGCCGCTGGGGACATGCCCGGATGCTTCCGAAAGTGGATCTTTCCAACGGAGAACTCACGTTTGTCTCGCCCAAGGAAGAGGAAGATCGAAAAGACGACATGGTCTTTAAGGGAAAGCTGGAGGGAAAGGTTCTGGCCGGGACCACCGCTGGGCAAGATGGAACTCCCTGGAAATGGACGGGCACAAGAGCGCCGTCACTGAAACGATCCGGTGCGCCGAAGTGGGGAAAGCCGATTCAGTTGTTCAACGGAAAAGACCTGAGCGGCTGGAAGATGAGCGACCCAAATTCAAAAGTCTTGTGGACCGTCGAGAACGGCACACTCGTCAGTCCAGGACACGGGCCCGAGATCATAACCGATGCGAAGTTTGAAGACTTCAAACTGCATATCGAATTCAATTGCGCGCCGAAGTCCAACAGTGGCGTCTATCTGCGCGGCCGTTATGAACTTCAGGTGGAAGACGATCCGGTGCCGGAAGCTCCGAGCCAGCGTACGGGCGGAGTGTACGGCTTCCTCGCCCCCTCGCCAGAGCCGCCGCGCACGCCGGGAGTGTGGCAGACGTACGACGCCACACTCGTCGGACGAACGGTGACGGTCGTGCTCAATGGCAAGACGATTATCGAGAAGCAGGAAATTCCGGGTATCACGGGAAGCGCACTGGATAGTCACGAGGAGCTACCGGGTCCGCTTTACCTGCAGGGCAGCGAAGATGGGCACGTAGCTTATCGGAACATTGTCATTATGCCGGCAAAGTAGTGGAAACCTTACGCGGCTCTCCCAGTGTATCCATCCGTGGACACATCGACAGCGGCGGCAACGGCTAGTTTAGACAAGAGCCTCTTCCTTTTGCGTTCGTCTCGTTTCAATACGGCTCTCTGGAGTCCCCTTGCGGGGATATTGATACTTCTGTTTTTAGTCATCGACGCAGCCCCGCAGACGGTCCAGATCGACGCGACGCCCAGCCATGTGGTCAACACCTTCAGTCCTCTGCGTGCGTTTGGCGCGACTGTCGATCGAATCCCCAGCAATACGACCGACATTTTTTTCCGGCCGGACCAGGTGAAGCAGATTCTTGAGGCCGGCTGGGGACCGATCACGTATCGCCAGAACACGGAACTATTTGTTCAGGCCTGGCATTGGAATCCGAAGGGAAGCTGGAGCGACCGGTCCGGCAAAGGCTATTTCGTTGGAGATGCAAAACCCACGGAGGAAATGATTCGGCATTCCTACGGCTATTCTTTGCCGCATCGCGGCGTGACCCGCAATAGCGGAGCTGAGTTTGACGGGTATTCGAGGCTGGATGATGGGGACATCAATACCTACTGGAAGAGCAATCCGTATCTCACGAAAGCCTATACGGGGGAGGACGATTCGCTGCATCCGCAGTGGATCGTGATCAAATTGGCGGAAAGGCAGATCGTAACGGCCATTCGCATCGCATGGGCGGAACCGTATGCCCGAAACTATAAAGTGCAATACTGGCTCGGTTCAGGCGATGCCATTGATGATGCCACCGGCGGCGCGTGGAAAGATTTTCCGGCGGGAACGGTTTCGGAGGGAAAGGGAGGGACGGTAACACTCCAACTCTCGCCCGCGCCGGTTGCTGCTAAGTTTGTGCGCGTTCTGATGACCGAGTCCTCCAACACCTGCGACACTCACGGCAAAGCGGACCCGAGAAACTGCGTTGGCTATGCGCTCAAAGAAGTTTATCTCGGAACGCAACAGAACGGCTCATTCCACGACCTGCTCTACCACGCTCCAGGACAGGAACAGACGTTCACGTACAGCTCATCGATTGATCCCTGGCATCAACCCTCGGATCTTTATGTAATCCCCGATCGCATGGAATCCGGTGATCAGGTAGGTCTCGATCTCTTCTACACGAGCGGACTCACGCGCGGACTGCCGGCCATGATACCCGTATCGATGCTGTATGGGACGCCGGAAGACGCCGCTGCGCAAATTTCCTACCTCGAAAAGAGAGGATATCCAATCGCTTACATCGAAATGGGAGAAGAGCCGGATGGCCAGTACTTCGCGCCGGAAGATTACGCTACGTTGTACTTGCAGTGGGCCTCGGCCTTGCATCAGGTTGATCCGAATCTCAAACTCGGCGGACCCGTATTTGAAGGAGTAAGCGAAGACATTCCGTTCTGGCCGAATGCGGAAGGCAAGACTTCATGGTTCCAACGATTTCTTGGCTATCTAAAGTCGCATGACCGGCTTGCGGATCTGGCATTCATGTCCTATGAGCACTATCCTTATTATGATGGAACGTGTGAGGGTCCTTGGAGCAATCTCTTCAAGGAGCCCGACATACTCACCCACATCGTACAGGTCTGGCGTGATGACGGATTGCCAGAGGGTGTTCCGATGTTCAACACCGAGACCAACGCTCCGGGTGGCGATGCGGCTGTCGATGTTTTCGGCGCCTTGTGGCTCGGGGAAACGTTTCCCGCATTTCTGACGGCTGGCGGCAAAGCTTCCTACTACCATCATGCGCTCCCGTACTCCACGCCACACCCAGCTTGTTCTAACAGTTGGGGTACGTATCACATGTTTACGACGGACCACGACTACCTCATCAGGCAGCGCACATCGCAATTCTTTGCTGCGCAGATGCTGACGCAGGAGTGGGCCGAACCGAAAGATGCCGAGCATCGCCTGTTCCGCGCTACCAGCGATATCAAAGACGCCGAGGGTCACGTCCTGGTCACTGCCTACGCGGTGCTTCGTCCAGATGGCCAGTGGTCGCTCATGCTGATCAACAAGGATTACGAGAACGCACACTCAGTGCGGATTGTGTTTCACGATGAAGACGCCAAAGTGGATCGTCCTTTTGCCGGGCCGGTCACGATGGTCACGTTCGGAAGAGAGCAATACTTGTGGCATTCGGCGCTGCGGGATGGTTATGCAGATCCGGATGGTCCGGCGGCGAGATCGACACTTCCAGCCGGTGTCGATCGCTACACACTTCCACGGGCTTCGATGACGGTCTTACGCGGCCGAGTGGAGATTCCTCAATAGCTGGAAGCGATCGGGATGGCTAGGCCACGTTTGTCTCGAGTTGTGGAACTAGGAGACGATGTACATAGACGTGAGTGTCTGGAACCGCAGCTCAGTTCCAAACCAGCGTAGTCACGGAATCTTTCTTCAAGTTCACATCCGCGGCCATAGTGCCGAATTGCAGAGTCACAGTGCGGTCCACGGCGGCGTTGCTCAATACGAGGATCCGTTGGCCGTCTGGATTCTCCAGTCCCACATGGTCCAAGTCCGGAATCGTCCCTTGTGAATCGAAACGCCGCGCCCCCCGGCGGATGAAGCGAGAAAACTGTGCAAGCGCCCAAAATTGTCCGCTACGCGTGATCTCCTTCGTCTGCGAATGAATGGTGACAACACCGCCGCATGGAAACGGGCCAATATTCGGCTGGCCTTTTTCGTTGAGTGCGAGATTCCAACCTGTGATCGAGTCGCACCAGTTGCGCAGCGCCGAAGTAAAGATATGTCCCCATTTCGCCCAGTCGGTGAGGTAGTCGGGGCTGGTGTAGTCAGGTCCGCCCTCGGTCCAGTGCATGGCAACCTCGGGGTGAGCTTCATGAACTTTGTTCACCATATCCGCTGACCCCACGTAGCCGTGCCACGCAACGTCTTGGCAGAATTCGCGCACTCCAGGATCGTCCAGTTCGCAGGTTGCCCGCCCCCAAAGGTTGTAGTTATGGTCGAGAATCCAAATCTTTGTAGTAAGGCCGTTCTCCTTGAGCAACGGGCCGAGGTGATGTACGAATTCAATCTCATACTCTTGCGGCCAAATGCACGCCGGCATTCTACCGTCCTGATCCGTATCCACTTCATTTTGCGGAGTGATGGCTTGCACGGGGACGCCTTCCGCAGCATAAGCCTGGAGGAACTTGACGAAATATTGTGAGTACGTGCGGAGATATCTCCGGCGCATAGCGCCCCCGAGCATCGATCCGCCGGACTTCATCCATCCCGGTGGGCTCCACGGTGTCGAAAGGAGAAATAGGTCAGGGTTCAGTTTTCGAGCCTGCCGCAGCGTCGGCAGAATATATTGCCGGTCGTGATCGATGGAAAAGCGCTTCAAATCTGGATCGGGATCTCCTTCGTCATAGCTGTACACCTTGGT
>Ga0137418_10005480_pt1 | contig 11634 bp, 12 predicted proteins | sample CZODoug3_1_2_16f_FD_122242 | JGI IMG/M metagenome (GOLD analysis project Ga0137418, IMG submission 122242) | Vadose zone soil fungal communities from Angelo Coast Range Reserve, California, USA - CZODoug3_1_2_16fungal (Hybrid Assembly) | ecosystem: Environmental > Terrestrial > Soil > Vadose... | reverse complement strand
AGACTTCGCGATAGCCTAAACTGATTCTGAAAGACTTAGGTCGTTCCACATTCATTCCGTGACGAACTTCGGCTAACAAGGCGTTACGCTGCAGGAGGCCGTGTCGCTCCGGCAACTCGGTCGCGATCGTCCTTGGCCGCCTTTTGCGGCCGAATCGCAGACACCAATTTACTGGGCGGAGAAACGATAAGGGGCAGTAACGTGGAAGCTGCCATGATGGCTGCGACGACGTGGAGCCCTCCTCGATAGACTCCGCTGGCCTGTCGCATAGACGCTATGAGCAGCGGCCCAAAGGCACTCGCGAACCCCCACGCAGTAAGCATGAGACCGTAGATAGGTCCAACATTTTTGGAGCCAAAGTAATCCGCCGCGAAAGCCGGCATCGTGCCAAACCCTCCTCCATAGCACATGAGAATGATGAAAGCGACGGTGGTGAGGAGAGCAGCGGAGTGAATGCCGGGTAGTGCCCAGAACAGGACGACTTGGAGTAGAAACATCACAAGGAAGGCCATTCTTCTTGTAATGGAATCGGAAACCCAGGCCCAGAACACCCTGCCGAATGCGTTTCCAATGCTCACGATCCCTACCATCCCAGCAGCGACAACCGCGCTCACCCATGCCAACTCCTGGAACATCGGGGCTTCCTGCGAAATCACCGAAATACCAGCCGAGGTATTCAGAAACAAGAGCAACCACAGCGCCCACCATTGCCAGGTTCCGAGCGCCTCGCGCAAGGTGTAGTCTCGCGCGGCCCGCTGCGCAGCTTGGGATACCGTGGGCGTCCAGCCTTCTGGCGTCCAACCGTCCGGCGGATTTTGCATGAAGTACCCGCCGGCCACGGTGACGATCAGATACGCGATTCCCAAGTAAGCAAAGGTTTGCAGAACGCCCACATGTTGAATCAGGCGCGTTGCAACCGGTGCAGTCACGAGCGCTCCCGCTCCAAACCCTCCGACCGCGATTCCCGTGATGAGTCCTCGCTTGTCCGGAAACCATTTGAGGAGAACCGCCACCGGAACAATGTAGCTGAGACCAACTCCAATTCCCCCAATCACTCCGTAACTGACATAGAGCCACCACAATTTGTGGTTGGAGAAACTTGCCAGGAAGACCCCTACGCCATACAGCAATCCGCCAGTGACCGCGACCACTCGCGGACCACTACGATTCAGCCACAGCCCTCCAAAGAAAGCCGCGATGCCGAGCACAAAGATGCTGATGGTAAATGTCAGGGTGACTTCCGAAATGCTCCAGCCAAACTGCTTCGCAAGTGGGACCCGGAATACGCTCCAGGCATAGACTGCGCCCAATGCGACTTGCAGACAAAATCCAGCGACGGCAATACCCCAACGGTTCGTCCTCATACTCTCACTCTCAAAGTTGTGTTGAGCTGGGCGGCAGCGGGTTCTCGGCAGAAAGAAGGTGGCGTCCAAAGGTCTGCAGGAAGTCCATGGCTGCAGCCAATCCACGCAGACTGTCTTTGTCCGTAAGCCGCCGCAGCAGACTGAAGAGGCTGACGGGCTTGTTCCGCTCGGCGGTGGCAAGGGCAATGCCTTCTGGAATGGCTTGAAAAATACCACGGAACCATTCCGGCTCGATGCTGCCCAGAATGCGCCGCCAAAAAAGCAAGTTGCGGATCGCCCGGATCGCCTCGGGCGTGCTTGCATTCTCAGCCAGTGTTCCCAGAATTTCCTCGCGAGCGCTTATAGCACCCCGCAGAATGTCGAGCACTCCCTGATCGTGCATCACCTGAAGCAGTTCGTAGGCTGCCAGGACAGCCTCGGCATGTTCTTCCGGAGCGCGCTCTAATCGGGCGCGCAATTCTTCTCGCGGGTTGCGAGGGGCGACTTCTAGAGGAATTGGTTGGGCCATGTCTTGCTCTATTCCTTGGTTTGAACTTGTTGAATTTGAACCAAGCCGTTGCCAGGAAAGTGGTAATCGGGCCGTCTCCATTTGCGCTCGACTTCCACCCCCTGCTGCGGTGTGGGATGCCCGAAGCGCGAATTGATGCGCGGCAGCGGGCTTTCGCCAACTTCATCCAGTACTCTGAGACGGACGCTTGCCTCTTTGAAAGCCGGCGTATTGGTCACAGGATCTGTATGGCTGCCGGTAAGGCGATTCACGGGGCTCTCCAGTGAGTTCATCGGCATATACAGCTCGCCACCGTTCACTCGGTCGGTAACCAGAGCACGAACGCGGACCTGGCCATACCGCGAGATGAGCTGCACCCACGTTCCGCTCTGAATCCCCCGCTCTTCCGCCAGTTCGGGCGAAACTTCCACAAAGGTATCGGGAGTCTTCTGCCGAATGCCTTCCGTGCGGTAGGTGAGGTTTCCTTCGTGGAAATGCTCCAGCAAGCGGCCGTTGTTCAGATGCAAGTCGAATTCGGCGTTGGGGACGTCAACCGGACCGATCCACGAGAGGGGAAACAATCTTGCTTTTCCATCTGGGAAGGCAAATTCCTGTGTGTACAGCAGAGGCTCGTCCGTTCCGTCCGCTGCTATTGGCCACTGCAGGGACTTGTAACCTTCCAGCCTCTGGTAGTTCACCCCGGCAAACATCGGAGTCAGAAAGGCAATTTCGTCCATGACCTGGGAGGGGTCCTCATAGTGCCAGTTGGCGCCCAGTTGATTCGCAACGTCCTGAATGATTCTCCAGTCCGGGCGGCAACCGCGAAGCGGTTCGAAGACCTCATAAAGCCTCTGAATGCGCCGTTCCGTGCTAGTGAAGGTTCCGTCTTTCTCAAGGCTCGGCGCGCCCGGAAGAACCACATCTGCGTAGCGGCACGTGTTACTGAAGAAAATGTCCTGGACGACGAAAAAGTCGAGCTTTGAGAAAGCTGCCCCGACATAGTTCGCGTTGGAGTCGACAATGCTCATCTCTTCGCCGATGACGTACATCGCTTTGAGCTTGCCCTCATGAATCGCCTCAACCATCTCATGATTGTCGAGACCTTTAGTGGAAGGCAGCTTGACTTTCCAAGCGGCTTCATGGCGAGCACGTACCTCAGGATCATCGACAGACTGATAACCTGCGAGATTATTGGGCATAGAGCCGTGGTCGCTCGCACCTTGAACGTTGTTGTGCCCACGCAGTGGATATGCGCCGGTTCCGGGCCGCATGTAATTGCCCGTGACGAGCAGCAGGTTCGAAATGGCGGTTGAGGTATCAGAGCCCTGGGTGTGCTGCGTGACACCCATCGCCCAAAGGATGCACACGCGCTTCGCTTCCGAGATCATGCGGGCTACGGTGGCGAGCGTCTCGACAGATAGTCCGGAGATACGGGTCGCCGCTTCCATCGTGAACGGCTCAAGGCTCTTGCGAAACTCGTCCAGCCCATTGACCCACTCGTCCAAAAATTTCCTATTTGCCAAGCCGCTGTCGAGCAGATAACGACTGATCGCGCTGAGCCATACCAGGTCGGTGCTCGGCTTGGGGTGCAGAAACAGATCGGCGCGTCTTGCCATTTCGTTCTCGCGAATGTCGGAGACGATGAGCTTCTGCCCATTCAGTTTGTGAGCGCTTTTTACACGGGTTGCGATGACTGGATGACTCTCCGCCGTATTGCTGCCAACAATCATCACCAGATCGGCCTGCTCTATATCAGCGATGGAACCGGAGTCGCCTCCGTACCCGACCGTCCGGAATAAGCCCGTGGTCGCCGGCGACTGGCAATAGCGCGAACAATTGTCGATATTGTTGGTACCGATCACCGCCCGCGCCAGCTTCTGCATCAAGTAGCTCTCTTCGTTCGTGCACTTGGACGATGAGATGAAGCCGATCGAGTCCGGCCCGGTCTGGTTCTTGATTTCTGATAGTCGGCGTGCGATCAGAGCGAGAGCCTCATCCCAGCTGGCTTTGCGAAAGTCACCGTTCTCACGGATCAAGGGTGTGGTCAGACGGTCGGGACTATTGATGTGCCCCCACCCAAATTTTCCCTTGACGCAAGTGGAGATCCCGTTGGCCGGGCCTTGCTCGGGCGCAATTTTCAGGATGTGGCGATCCTTGCTCCAGACATCGAAGCTGCAGCCTACTCCGCAATAGGTGCAAACCGTCTTGGTTTTGCGGATCCGGTGCTCGCGCATCGCTTCTTCGATTTCCGAAAGCTCAAGAATTGAGCCATAGCCAGTCTCGGGTTCGACGCCCTTTACCATGTTGATCATTCCGCTCAGTGTGGACTTGCGAAGGCTGGTGAAGAATCCGGCTTGGCCCAGCATCGATTTCTCCATCAGCGCATTGCACGGGCACACTGTGACGCAGTGTCCGCAGGAAACGCAACTCGATTCTCCAATTGTGGATCCGCCGTCCCAAAGCACACGTGGATTGGGGTCTTCCCAATTGATGGAAAGCGTCTCGTTAACTTCGACGTTCTGGCACGCCCCTACGCAGCGGCCACATAGGATGCACTGGCTCGGATCGTAGCGATAAAACGGATTCGTCTCGTCGACTTCATACGGCTTGGGCTTAAACGGAATTTGCTGATGCTCGATAGCCAACAGCTTGGTCGTATTGTGTACCGTGCAATTGCCGTTGTTGTTGTCGCAGACAGTGCAATAAAGAAGATGATTGCTTAGGATCCGGTCGAACGCCTCGACTTGTGCGGCGGTCGCCTTTGCTGATTTCGTGGAAACAACCATTCCGTCCGCAGCTTCGGTCGCACAGGCCCGTACGAGCTGGCCATTTACTTCGACCATGCAGGTGTCACAGGTCTGAATGGGTCCAAGCTGCTCGTGATAACAGACTTGGGGGATCTTCTTACCCAGCCGGTTGATCAGATCCACAAGAGGCTCTTCAACCTCGGCATCGCACACCACGTCATCAATGACAACTCGAATCACGTCTTTCCCTCAAACGATTCTCAGCAGGTACACTGCCAAATCCTCCTGATGGACCTTAAGCACAGGGGTAGAGACGTGCCTAGTGCGGAGGCCGGTACCAGGCGTGTTGTCCGTCAGGAGTTAGAGAGACACTGTCAGACTACCGACACTTCGTCGGCCCGCGGTCAAGTTCGTTGGACGACGATAGCGCTCAATTCTTTGACGCTGGGTCACTCAGTGGACATGTAGTCGAACAGGTCGCCTCTCGCCGGTCAACCTGCTACATCTTTGGCTGGTAGCTCGTTGCAATTACCGTTCTGACGATCAGCCTCCGGGCAGCGCCGCTGTGGAACTCCAACTGCAATAAGAGAACCGTGCTCCAACCTGGGCTCTCGCCCTGTGCATGTCTTAATTAAGCGGAGCGCTCGACCAACACAACCTTAGTTCTCCGGAGGTTCTGCCGCTTATGTACAGCAGGTGTTTCTGCTCCCTCGGCACTCGTGTTTGCGACGCTCTTGACCACTCTGGTGATGTCTCAGTCACTCACCTCGGGTGACATCAACCTCTCCGCGTCAAGGCGGCTTATTCCTTTCCGACTCGGGAGCTCAATTCTTTAATCTGTTCAACCATCCCAATTTCAACTCTGGCCGACCACCACCAACTTCGGCCCTCCTTCAAAAGAAGGCGGCCCAGAGATGGGCGCTCGCCAGTGCTCGAGAAGATCTCAATTGTCCTCTTCATGTCGATCAGGTTACCTGCTGCGTCAGTATGCGGACGTCCGAAAGACGTCAGTATGTGGACGCCCGACGGTTAGTCGACACCCTCCCTGTTCGCAGCCAGTGCTGAAGCTCGCTCAAACGTCGGCTATCCCTTGCCCGTTCTTGACAAGCAGAGGCACGCGCATCGGCGCCTGCATGGAAGCAAACCTGCATCCGTATTGTTCGCTCGACATGCGCCCAATTCGGCAAACAAATGAGGTAAGGTCATGCTCGCAGGCAAGCCATCTTTCATTCAAATCTGGTTCGTTGCCATTGCGATGGTGCTGGCCTTTTCGTATGCGCGTGCGCAAAGCAACACCGATCAAGTTCACATTACGCCCAGAGTTCAGTCCTCACAGCCGGAGTCTCTGAGCGCTCTGGCGAAAAGCGCCACGGCAACCATTCGCAAAACCGTCGAATTGGTGCTGGTACCCGTGACTGTCACCGACGAATACCACCGCCCTATCAAAGGGCTGGAGCAGGAGAACTTCCAGCTGTACGAGAACAAACACCCGCAGCCCATCAAACATTTCTGGACGGAGGATACACCGGTCTCAGTCGGTATACTCCTCGACGTGAGCGGCAGCATGCAAACGAAAATCGACCGTGCCCGGGATGCAATCATGGCCTTGTTGAAGGCCTCCAACCCTGAAGATGAGTTCTTCCTAGTGACCTTTGCCGATCGTCCGATACTGGAACACGATTTCACCCAAAATGTGGACGACATTCAAGGCCAATTAATATCGCCAAAGCCAAAGGGAAGGACTTCTTTGATCGACGCGATCTTTCTGTCCGTCGACAATATGAAAAAAGCGCGCTATCAGAGGAAAGCGCTGGTCGTCATCTCGGATGGGGGCGATAACCGAAGCCGCTATTCCGAGAAAGACATTAAGTCACTGATCAAGGAGAAAGACGTGCTTGTGTATTCGATTGGTGTTTTCGATTCCACCGTCCACTCCCTGGAGGAGTTACTTGGTCCTGAGCTGCTGACCGAAATCAGCCTTCTAACCGGAGCGAGTTCTTACACTCTCGACAATCCCAACGACCTTCCTGCGATCGCCGAACATATCGCGGTCGAGCTGCGCAACCAGTACATCCTCGGCTATCAACCAGACGGTTCCTGTCGCGATGGAAAGTGGAGGAAAATCAAGGTCAAGTTAGCCCTTCCACCCAAACTCCCGACATTTCGCGTACAAACCAGGACGGGGTACTACGGCCCGGCGTGGTGATGAATGGACGATGAGAGATGTTAACAACCAACGGTGCGGGAGCCGTGCAGAAAATGGCGATGCGGGTCGGCCCAAACTTACTCGATAATGTGATGAATGTCGCCTTCGCTCGCAGGCTGCGTCTTAGTTAGCGCGATTCGTTTACTCGACTGGTGAGGGCGGCATGAATTGTTGATTGCCAACTCTATCCATCCGAGTCGCGAAGAACGCGCTCGTGCCTCTCGGGATGTCGAAGATGAGCCTCCAGAAAACGAAGCAAGAATGGCTTTTGGCTGTTTATGCCGGCAAACATCAGTATTGGAACGTCCGGCTTTATCTGCTTCATCTCTGTCCGCAGCGCACTGCCACTGCCAGCGGGGGAGTTCGTATTCGAGGAGGACACGCCGTCCACATGCCTGGTTGTTAATAGGCGCAGAGCTTGTTCGCCAGTCGTTGCTGAGGTGACCGCGTAGCCAGCTTTCCCCAGCATACTTTTCAGCGCGCCCATGTATCCAGGATGATTCTCAACGCAAAGAACTCTTATGACGCTCATTCCTATTTGCCGCGTCCAATTGTTCGCGTTGGAACATCCTGTTTGGTCGTTGCTCTTTCCGTCAGTGGTTAAATCGGATTTTGCCGGAGCACTCCTTTTGCGCTGGTGGCCTCCCTGAAGTCACGACGGACCTGCTCTTCGCGTTTCAAGGCTTGCCGAGTTCCTGAAGGATCTTCAGCAACTCATCGGGATCTTTTGCTTCCAGTCCGGCGTAGCACAGCTCTCTCCAGTTCTTGCGTTCTCCTTTAGGCATTGTTGCATTTCCTCCGAACTCCGCGCTCTGTGGGGATGCGCAGCCATCCCAATTGGGCTACTCGAAAGTGAGCTCTTCGGACATGAGCGGGGCGCGTTTACCGGCGCGATTTCCCAGAAGCTTGGCCGGCTGGAGTTGGCCGATCAGGGTACGTTGTTTCTGGATGAAGTGGGCGATATCCCGCTTGAGATCCAGCCGAAGCTATTGCGCGCCTTGCAGGAGCGCGAGTTCGAACGGCTGGGCAGCACGCGCACCAAGAAAGTGAATGTGCGCCTTGTGGCAGCCACCAACCGCGATCTCGACAAGATGATTGAAGACCGCGAGTTCCGCAGCGATCTTTACTATCGCTTGAAAGTGTTTCCCATTCGCGTTCCGCCCCTGCGCGAGCGTCCCGAGGACATTCCGCTGCTGGTGCGATATTTCGCCCAAAAATATGAGCGGCGCATGGAGAAGAAGATCGAATCGATTCCCGCGGCTGCCCTGAAAAAGCTGGCAAGTTGGCATTGGCCAGGAAATATTCGCGAGCTAGAAAACCTTATCGAACGAGCTGTGATCCTCACTCACGGAGCGCTCTTGAGGTTCCAGTGTCTGAACTGAGAAGGGCAGATGGCGCCTTCCCTACATCAAGCCCGCGCCAATCGACTGAGCACGATGAGATTCTCCGTGTGCTTAAAGAGCCGAATGGCCGTGTGGCTGGACCCAATGGCGCAGCTACAAGAATGGGGATCAAACGCACGACACTTATTTCCCGCATGAAGAAGCTTGGGATTGATCCACGAGTGTCCTAATCGTCGAGAAGTCGCGACGATTTGGTCGCGCAATCCTCATGTCTATCGGCACCTGACCGTGTCCACTCCTTAAGACATTCCACAACGGTGAACTAAAGTTTGGCCCACTCGGTGCTGAGTATTCCAGTGTGATTCGGATTGCATTCACTGTTGTTTGCGCACCCGCAATGGCCTTCATGCTTAGGTTTCTCAAAGCTCTGCTACAGGGTTCGCGGCGCCACACAAGAACTGAAGCAAACCTCCTTGTTCTTGAGCGGCGATCCGTGACGAGCGGTTCCGTGTAGCACCCTCGTTTTCACTCAACTTCAAGTTCACGCGCGTGATTCTCACAAGAGGCTCGACAAGTGTCGAAGGTGGTTCGACAGTTTTCGACAAAATCGCTTTGACGGCCAACCTCTCTTTGCGGATTCAACGACTTATGCTCCGGCCGCATGCCTGTGGCTTTGGACCTCGCGTTGCCCTCTCCTGTTAAACAGGGGCAGACATGTTACGGATTTCCACCGTTGACACGCGATTGCAACGCAGACTGGTTCTCGAAGGAAAGTTGGTGGAACCGTGGCTTGGTGAACTTCGGGAGGTCTGCCGCAATGCTAACCAGACGCTGGAAGGGCGCGAGTTGGTGATCGATCTCACGGACGTCACTGTCATTGGCTGTGAGGCGGAAAGCACGTTGTCCGAGTTGATGCAGCAGGGAGCGAAGTTCTCTTGTGCGGGAATCCTTATCAAACACGTGCTGAAACGCTTGGCTCGGAAATGTCGCGGTCCGCATAAGAGCTCGGCGCATCCGGCCGGCTTGAAATACAGGTAACGAGGGAGGTTCATGTGTTGCAAGCGACCCAGGTTTCTAAGAACGGATCTACCGCCTACGCCACGGTCGACGATTTTCGCCGCATCTTCTCCACGAGGATGAGCGATTTGTACTTGCTTGCTCTCCTGCTCACGGCAGACGCGAGGAAAGCGGAACAGTGCTTTGTTGCAGGCATCGGGGACAGCGTCGAGGGTAATCGGGTTTTTAAAGAGTGGGCGTACTCCTGGGCACGGCGCACCATTATCCAGCAGGCGATTCGGATGATAGAGCCGACGCAAGAGAAGCAAACAATTGCAGCCACCGAGCAAGTGAGCCCGGAGATCGAACCGCGGCTAAGAACAATCCTTAAACTCGCCCCGCTGGAGCGGTTCGTTTTCGTAATGTCCGTACTCGAAGGGTATTCATCCCAGGACTGCTCGATTCTTTTAGGTTGCTCCCGGCAAGCCGTGGTGAACGTTCGCGCTGGGGCACTTGAACACTTGGCGGACGCGGCCGAGATCATGGCTATGCATGAGAAAAATCTGCAAGGTGCTTACACGCCGGTTTCACACTAACCGAATTCACATCGACACTTTCATGAGGGACAAGATGAGCGGTTTGGGAACAACTGTTTTGAAAAGACGATATGGGATGTTGGGGCTGTTTTCGCTGCTGTTGCTGACGTTTGCCACGTCCGGTTGCTCGCGCACACAAGTACAGGCTGCACCGGCGATGTCGGCACCACTAGTGACGATTGCGACCGCGACTGTTCAGGATGTCCCGCGGTATCTGGACGAGATTGGAAGAAACGGGGCATTCGAATCGGTTACCGTCACACCACAGGTGGGTGGACGGATCACTGAGCGCCATTTCCGGGATGGCGAGAACCTGCGGAAGGGGCAAATCCTGTTCGTGATCGACCCACGTCCCTACAAGGCCCAGCTCGACTCCGCGCAAGCGACGCTGAGCCAGGCCAAGGCGGCACTTGAGCTTGCGAGAATCCAGTTTGCCCGCGACGAGGAGGTCATCGGGACCAGGGCCATCTCGAAGCAGGACTACGACACCAAAAAGAACACGGTGGACGTCGATCAGGCACAGGTGGATGCGGCTGCGGCTGCTTTGGAGACCGCCAAGCTGAATCTCGAGTATTGCTACATTCACTCGCCCATTGATGGCCGCGCTGGAGCCCGCTTTGGTTGACGTCGGAAACGTCGTGCAATCAAGCCGCACGTCACTTTTTTTGATTCAACACCTGGATCCGATCTACGCGAACTTCACCATGACGGAGCGGGATCTTCCGGAAGTCCAAAAAGAGATGGCCCGCGGAACTCTAAAGGCTATGGTTCGGCTGCCATCGGACGCGGAAGGTGGAGCAAGGGTCGGAAATCGGTGGAACCGACTTCGCGCGAGCGACTGGGCAGAGGGTTCAGCAGGTCTTGACGCTGTCAACCAAGAAAGAAGCTGAGGCGATCGTCAACGCAGTGGTCTCGTGCCTCGACTCTCCGAGCCATTTCAAGGTAGCGACAAAAAGCGTTGGCAAGCTCGATTTGGCGCGGTGTCTTGCACTGCACTTGGAACAGAGCCGGGCTGGCGACAATCACTGCCACGCATCGCGCACGCGAAACTGCCACGTTCAGACGGTTCAGGCTGTATAGGAATTCCATGCCCCTTGGAGCGTCCTCAGGAGTCGATGTTGCCATCGAGTACAAGACAACAGGGGCTTCCTGCCCTTGGAACTTGTCCACGGTTCCCACCCTCAATCCTGCGGGGAGCCTTTCTGCCAGGGCCGAGACCTGCGCGTTGTAAGGAGCCACAATCAGGATGTCCTGAGGTCCCAGTGCATGGGTTTCGTCTTTCTTGTCCGTCCAAGTTGCCCCAGACCGCAGCAGATCATCGACCGAAGCGACGACGCTTTCGACTTCTTCCTGCGACTCGTTCTGGTTTCCAGAGTGCTCGACCGGGACAAGGCGCAGCCCCGTCCCGCCCAGCGGACTGCGAGTGTTGAGCCGCTGCTTCGCGTTCTCGGGACGTGACGCCAGCCGCCCCTCGTAAAAAAGCTCCGAGGTGAACGCGCAAACATCCGGGTGCAGGCGGCGTGTTTCGGTCAGGAAGACCCCTTGGTCGGCGGCTATCGTTGCACGACCATTCAATAGGTGACCAAGAGCCGAGACCTCGGCGCCCAGCGGATGGAGGCCCCTCTGGGGTTGGTCGAGTTGCTGCGGATCGCCAAGCAGAACGATGCTAGTCGCGGCTTGGGACACCGCCAGCACGTTTGCCAGAGACATCTGCCCTGCCTCGTCCACGAAGAGTACGTCCACCGAGCCAGCCATCTCCTCGCGAGCCCACAGCCACGCCGATCCCGCGGCTACCTGCGCTGACCAGACCGTAAGGGCGTCGAGAACACCTTGATTGTCCTTCGCTGGTGTCACCGCTGGATGCTGACACTGGTCTCCGTCATTTGCTTTCTGCA
>Ga0137418_10005478_pt1 | contig 11641 bp, 7 predicted proteins | sample CZODoug3_1_2_16f_FD_122242 | JGI IMG/M metagenome (GOLD analysis project Ga0137418, IMG submission 122242) | Vadose zone soil fungal communities from Angelo Coast Range Reserve, California, USA - CZODoug3_1_2_16fungal (Hybrid Assembly) | ecosystem: Environmental > Terrestrial > Soil > Vadose... | reverse complement strand
GGGCTACGCCACCACAATGATGAAGAAAACGGGCCCGAGCCATGCGGTTGGATATAAATCATCGAAGAAGCAAGATCCTTACTCTCTCGAAAGCAACCAGTGCGTCTGCGCTGACGGGAAAGGTGTGCGCGAAACTGCAAGATCAAGAAGCGAAAGTTCCTTGACAGGTCCGACGTCGTTAGAGATGTTGAAAGGTTGTCGCCGCGGATCGGTGGACGTCGTCGTGGTGTGGAAGTTCGACAGATTTGCGCGCTCCCTGAAGCAGCTCATGTCGGGACTCGAGATGTGCCGAGCACTCGGAATCGATTTCGTTTCCGTGACCGAGGCTGTTGATAGCTCGCTGCCAGCCGGTGAGCTGGTGTTTCAAATGATCGGGGCTGTTGCCCAATTCGAGAGGTCGCTGATCGCGGAACGAGTGAAGTCCGGATTGGCGAATGCACGGGCGGACGGCAAGGTTTTTGGGACGACTTCCGCTGCGTAAGCTGACGCGGGTAGAGGTTGCCGAGCTTAGGCGACAGCGGACACAGCGCGGCGTTCCATTCAGGGACCTCGCCAGGAAATTTGGTGTATCGGTCTGGACGGCTCATCGGATGTGCGCGCGTGGTTCAGGAGGGTCTCGCCGATGGTCACCTATGAAAGCAACCGGGCTGCCAAAGTCTCTAAGTCCCTGACCCTGCGTTCACGCCTTGTGTTGCTGTGAGTAATTTTTGTCGTCATCGCTGGAATTTCTGGTCGGTAAGCTGTCCCAAGTTTAAAACGCGTCTCACGGGCGCGTTTCGTCTCGGCATCAGTTCGCAAATTGAGCTAACCTCTGCAAGATCCACAGGGGGAGCCTCTTTGATGTTGATCGCGAAGAACGGTCCAGCCCGAGCAGACGGGGTTTTCGAACTCTTGTTGGTTTTTGGACCTTCTAACGCCCCGAGAATACCCCTGTCGCGAGGTGCTGGAGAACGGGTACTTTCGCATTCGATGGCATACAGGATTTCATAGAGAAAACACCGAAAATCTCCACATTACAGTACTGCACTGCAAACTAAATTGTTAAATATCTAAAAATACACAGTGTTATGTCGCTCTGTTTTGGAGCGTTAGTTGCGCTACTATTACGCCCGTTTTGATGTGTCGAGCCAGTCCGTTTCGATTGATAAATGCTTGGCAACGAGGCGCGTCAGTTGGCGGACAGGGGTTCGGCAATCCGCAGTACAGGTCTGAACTAGGGAAAAGTCGACATTCCGACCAATTTCTGGTGACAAAGAATCCCGAAGGAGATGGAGCATGATGCGATATTTGTTAAAGAGCCTGTTGTTATGTGGTTTGGTGTCGCTCTTAACAGTGGCAGCCCTGGGGCAGAGAGAAACTGGGCAGATCTCCGGTACGATCACCGACCCCAGTGGTGCTGCCGTTAGCGGTGCAAAAGTAACGGCGAAGTCGGTCAACACCGGGTTTACCCGCGAAGCAACAACGAACTCGACTGGGTTTTATGCAATTGCGGGGTTGAAGCCTGACGCCTACGACGTTGCCGTCGAGATCAAGGGTTTCCGGAAGGTCACCCGGCGCGTAGAGGTAGCGGTCGGGTCGACCAACGATGTGTCGGCACAACTTTCGCTCGGTCAGGCAAGCGAGATCGTAGAGGTGGTAGGCACTAGCGCGGACACCACCGTTAACACCGAAAGCCAAACTCTATCGCAGTTCATCTCTGCACAGCAGCTCGCCGATTTACCCAGTAGCCCCATACGGGATCCATATGCGCTCGTGGCCACGTCGGGCAACGTAAGCGAAGACTGCAACAGTAGCCGTGGCGCCGCATTTTTTACCGGAGAGTGCGGATTTGCCATCAACGGTCAGCGGTCGGCTTCAACTGAGATCCTGCTCGATGGGGGCGAAAACGTTGATACATTTACCGCGAGCGTTGGGCAGCCGGTGCCCCTCGATTCAATGCAGGAATTCAGCGTGCTGACCAACAACTTCTCGGCGGAGTATGGCCGTGCCGCCGGCGGGGTGGTTAATGTTGTCACCAAGTCGGGTACTAACTCCTTCCACGGAAGCGCGTACGAATACAACCGCGTCTCCGCCCTTTCCGCCAACACATACCAGAATGATGCCACCAACACTGCCAAGGGCCTTTTCACCCGCAACAATTTCGGATTCTCCCTTGGCGGACCCATCAAGAAGGACAAGCTGTTCTTCTTCAACAACACCGAGTGGATTCGCGTCCGCAGCAATGCTAACCAACAGATCACCATCCTCGATCCGGCTTCTTTCTCCGCGCTGGCGCCCGCCAGTCAGGCGTACTTCAGTGCATTCGGGAAGCTGGCCCCGGGCGTCACCACTTTGCAGACGGGTTCCTGCGGGGCGACTGGCGCCGCAGCAGGCCTGGTATGCGATCAGGTTTCTTTTCCGGTAGCCAGCGATGCTGGCGGCGGTTCGCCGCAGAATACGTGGATGGAAGTCGCTAAAGTTGACTTCAACCTGTCGGACAAAACGACGCTCACCGCACGCTATGCGTCTTACAAAGAGCTTGATTTTCCCGGCACGGTTAACTTGAGTCCTTACGCCGGCTACAACACCGGCGCAAACGCCTATGACCAGAATGTTCTCTTTGAAGTGACCCACGTTTTCAGCACGAACTTCCTGAATACCGCGAAAGCGGACTACAACCGCATCAACGGGCCGATCGATGCGCTGGGAACTGCTCCCGTTGGCCCGACCTTATTTACGACGGCCGGACTTCCGATAGTGTTTGGAACAGCCTTGGTATTTCCCGGCTACAATGAGAATACCCCGGGTGCAGCCATCCCCTTTGGAGGGCCGCAGAACCTTTACGAAGTCTACGATGACGCCTCCTGGACCCACGGCAAGCACCAGTTCAAATTCGGCGGCCAGTTCATCCACATCCGCGATAACCGCGTCTTTGGCGCCTATCTGAACGCGAACGAGATACTGGGCAGCACTTTGGATGAAGGGCTTAACAACCTGGTAGCTGGAAATATCCGCCAGTTCTCGAGCGCGGTCTATCCCCAGGGTAAATTCCCTTGCCCGAAGGACATTAACGGTGTTGCCCAAGTCAGTTCTGCTTGCACAGTTTCACTTCCAGTGAGCAAACCGAACTTTGAGCGTAACTTCCACTATAACGACTTGGCGTTCTATGGCCAGGATTCGTGGAAAGTCACGCCCCATTTCACAGCTAACCTGGGACTCCGCTGGGAATACTTCGGCGTGCAGCACAATGCGAATCCCGCCCTCGACTCCAACTTCGTCTTGGGTTCGGGCGCTACAATCTTCGATCAGGTTCGCAATGGCGCGGTAAAACTTGCCCAGAACGGCGGTGTCTTCTGGCACCCGCGGTATAGGAACTTTGCCCCAAGGCTTGGCTTTGCCTGGGACGTCTTCGGCAACGGCAAGACCGCCCTGCGTGGTGGGTACGGCATCAGCTACGAGCGAAACTTCGGCAACGTGACTTTCAACGCCATTCAGAACCCGCCGAATTACGCTGTACTCAACCTTATCTCCAATGTGGATGTCCCGCAAATGCCAGTGTTCGTGGACAATAACGGGCCTTTGGGAGGCTCCACGGGAACCAAGGCGCTGCCAGCTGTAAGTCAGCGTGCCATCGACCAAAACATGAAGACGGCTTATGCCGAGACTTGGAACCTAACCGTTGATCGCGAGATCACGACCAACGCGGTGCTCACGTTAGGCTATGCGGGATCGCACGGTGTTCACCTCTACGATATTGCCAACATCAACCCGGTTGCTGGCCAGGCATACCTAGGTGATGCCAATGCTCCGAATCGCGTCAACCTCCAGTACGGAAACATGAACTTCCGTAGCGACCATGCTTATAGTCACTACAATGCTCTTAATGTGGGGTTCAGGGCCAATAACCTTTGGAGCAAGGGACTCACCCTGACCACAAATTACACCTGGTCCCATGCATTGGACAACCTGTCCTCTACGTTCAGCGACGGCAACTTGAGCCAAAGTTCGGGCGCTTACGTTCTGGGGTACCTGGACGAATTTAATCCCAAGTTGAACTATGGCAATGCGGATTTCGACGTCCGCCAACGTTTCGTCCTGAGCGCTAGCTGGGAAGTTCCCTGGGGGAAGAACGCCCGCAATTCGGTCCTGCGGACTGTTCTGGGCGGTTGGGGCCTCGGCACCACCTTCAATATACGGTCGGGTTCCCCGTTCAGCGTTTACGATTGCACCAACAACGGCCAAAACGGTCTGACTGCCTGCCCGATGTACATCTCCCCGAGCCCGGTTGCCAAGACCGGCAGCGCGGTTGCCGCAGGCCCGAACACTTTTAACTACATAACGTTGCCCAACACCGGCGGCGCGGTGGACAACGTGGGCGACGCGCAAGGGATAGCCACTTGCAGCGGTCTGTTTCACACCGGCACGTGTACGTACGATCTCAGCGGCTTGCCCTATCCCGAACGGAACCAGTTCTTCGGACCTAGCAACTGGACATTCAACATGAATTTCTTCAAGAACTTCAAGCTCACAGAACGGTTCCAGTTGCAGTTCCGTGCGGAGATGTACAACATACTCAACCACCACAACCAGTACGTCCAAACCTTGAATCTCGATGCCGCCTCGCTCGCCGCCGCCCCGTTCATCCAGAGCGAAAAGGGCGGTCCCGAGGGTGTTGCCGGTACTGCCTTTGATGAGCGGCGTAACATCCAGTTCGGACTGAAACTGAGCTTCTAGCCAACTGCTCAAGAGTCGGCAGTACTTGGGGAGCCTTCGGGCTCCCCAGTTTCTTGGTGCGCACGCCAGGCAACCCCCGCAACCCGGCAGGAGGAAAAACGGAGAAAAATGAGCCGATGGGCGGACTTTCAGAGTTTTAACCGAAGGGCTTGATTTGAGTGGTCCCGTGGATCAATAGCATGCATCGTCCTACAGAGTCGCACAAATAGACGGCGGGCCTCTGGTTGTGATAGTGCAGCTTATACGGGGCCGGGACTTTGGTGATTGGTTTCAGATGTGGCGCACAGGCGCAGTGCTTGGAGAAGTCAATGTCTATCTGGAGTTCGAGGAGTAGGCGGGGGCGCGACAGATGCATAAAGGGGATAAAGATTAAGATCGCGATGGCCATGGCTCTGCTGGGGTCGGGGATGTCTATCTATCCTCGGCTGAGCCCGGCTGAGCGCCGAGACGTCATCTCGCGCAGTCGGTTGGAGTTGTTCAAGCTGCTAACCCCAGACGCGCCAGTCGAAGACTTCGAGCAGCTGAGAGCGAGATTGAAACATGGACGAACTTCTCGGCAGCGCGTATGGAGCTGTTCTGGCGCGAACCCGAACGTGCAGAATTGGTACCGCAACAAACAGCAACAGTGCCCGGAAGTTCAGCCCCCGATTCCTCACAACTCATTGATAAGACTGGTGGCGGCGGTTGGACTCGAACCAACGACCTAGGGATTATGAGACCCTCGCTCTAGCCACCTGAGCTACACCGCCATTTCAGGAAAACGAACAGAGGAGAGACGGGTTTGGCCAATTCCCGCAGCGCGGCTGCGGAATGGTCCAGCCGCTGCGTTCGTCTGTCCGATTCTATGAGGCTCGTTATAGAGTGTCAAACTTGGGCATTGATTCGCCGTGTCGAAGGGCAGTCGCTCAACGGACTTCTGAAAGCGCCCTTTGTGGTCTGGAGTTGCAACTCTAAGCTTCAGGGCCGAAACTATTCCCTTCATGAAAGCCATTGCTGTCATCCCCTCGCACCTCGCCTCTACCCGACTGCCACGCAAAGCTCTCCGTAACCTCGGCGGCTTGCCCATGGTGGGCCAGGTCTATCGTCGTGTTGCAGCTTCTCCTTTGCTCGCCGACATCATCATTGCCACCGATGCCGAGGAAATCCTGGGGGTCTGCCAGAAAAACGGCTGGCACGCATGTATGACATCACCCGATCATCGCAGCGGCACCGAACGGGTGCACGAGGTTTCGAACCACGTTTCCGCCGACATATACTTGAACGTTCAAGGGGATGAGCCCCTTACCCGACCCGAACACATTGCCTCGTTACTTGCCGTTATGTCCGACACTACCGTGCAAGTTGGAACCCTGAAAACCCCAGCCGCCGAAATCGACATACAGAATCGGAATGCCGTGAAGGTGGTAACCGACAGCACCGGCCGCGCCCTTTATTTTTCACGCGCCACAATTCCTTTTGACCGCGAGGGGGTGCGCCCACCCTACTACAAGCATCTTGGCTTCTACGCCTACCGCAAACCTGCCCTCGATCGATTTGTGGCTCTCCCGGAATCGTTCCTGGAAAGAAGCGAAAGGCTGGAACAGTTGCGGTTTCTCGAGAATGGCACCCCGATCTACGTGGGAGAGACGCCTCACGATACCGTCGGGGTCGACACGGAAGAGGACCTGCGTCGCGTGGAAGAGATTTTGCGCAGCCGGTGACAGGATTCGGACCAGTCTCTGGCAGAATTAGACGCTCATCGACGCGCAGCCATCGCTAACGGCGGCTCCCAGGCCTGCGCTGCGGCGACCCGGCGCGAAATCGCGGGATGGGAGTGGAAGAACCATTCGACCCATTTCGAAGGCGTTCGCTCCGCCAAGTTTTGCGCTGCCAATTTGTTCATCGAACTGATAAACGGCTGCACACTTCTGATCGACTGAAACGCATAGCGATCGGCTTGGCGCTCGTTAAAGCGGGAATACGCGTTAAGCGCGGGCATGAGTAGAAACGAGAGAATGGTAGAAACCAAAACCAGCAGGGGAAGATTGGCAAAGTCGGAAAGCCTCTCGAACATACTCCATTGCTCGATCGCCACGTGCAGCACGAAGTTCGCCGCCCAAAAGCCGAATAGGCTGATTCCAGCCTGCACGAAAATGCTCTTCAGGATGTGCTGGTGTACGTGATGGCCAAGTTCGTGTGCCAAGACGGCCTCGATTTCGTCGTACGAGTAGTGATCAAGCAGGGTATCTGCGAGGATGATTCGCCGGGTCGCGCCCAGGCCCGTAAGGGCCGCATTGGCTTTCTTACTCTTCTCGGAAAGGTGCCACTTGTAGATTCCGCGAACCTTTGTGCCGGCCCCCTCGCTCAGCTTCGCCAGTCGCCGCTTGAGGTCTTCGTCGTCTAGCGGTTCGAATTTATAAAAAATCGGGAACAGGATGAGCGGCGCGACTTGCGCCATCACTATGAACAACACCATGAATGACGCCCAGGCAATGAGCCACCAGTGCTGCGGATTCTGCCGGATCGTGAAGTACAGCAATTCCGCCACAATGCCTGCGACCACCAGTCCGACCAGAAATCCCTTCACCTCATCCCACAGCCACGATCGCGTCTTCTGATTCGAGAGCTGATAACGACGCTCCAGTCGCAAGCCGTAGTAATCGAGACCAAGGCCAAGCAATTTGCCGCCCAGCATCAGCATGAATACATAAAGGAAGACGGAGAGCTGATAGTTCTGAAACGCACCCCCGTAGGCCCAATCCCGTAGTTCGCCCGTCCATCCGGTCAGCACTAAGACAAGAAGAAAAACCAGTCCCATGAGGAAGTCGGCAATCTCCAGCCAGCGGCGGACGCGGTTGTAGCGTCTCGCATCCGGCGAATCCGGCGTGGTAGATGTGTCTTCGGCAAATCTCATGGTTCGTGGGAGGGGAGGGCTACTCCAAATCATAAGATATCGTTGGATAATCTGTTTCGCCCGAAGGTCCATTGGCCAGTAGGACGAAACCGCTTGTCCGCTGTGCGCAGCTAACCGCTACTATTCACAAAGCTTTTCGCTTGGTCCAGGATTTCAGCTACCAGTTCGGGCGTGGCCGCCTCGGAATACACCCGCAAAAGAGGCTCCGTTCCCGAAGCCCGCAACAGGACCCAAGCCTTGGCTCCATTCTCGTGGTCAGGAGCGTCCAGGAAGAGCTTTACTCCATCCATGTTCTCCTTCTGAACGATACCGTAGGATCCAAGTTTGGTCGTTGTGCCGGAGCACGCTCTCTGAATGGCGGCTTGCTTCACGGCATCGGGAATGTGCAAATCACGCCGACCATAATAATGAGAACCGAATTCACGCTGCAGATCGGCCACCAACTGGCCCAGCGGTTTGCGCTCCTCCGCCATCACATTGGCCAGGAGCAGCGCGTTGAGGATCCCGTCGCGCTCGGGCAAGTACCGTGAATAACCGATGCCACCCGACTCTTCTCCACCAATGATGACGTCGTTCTCCATCATCAAGTCGGCGATGTATTTGAACCCGATCGGACACTCATACAGCTTCCGTCCGTACTTGGCGGCAATGCGATCCACCATGCCGGTGGTATTGAAAGCACGCACCACGTCGCCCGGCCACTTCTTCCGCTCCAGAAGCCAGCGGGTCAGCACGGCAAAACACTTGTGCGAGTCGACGAAGGTTCCATCCTCGGCGACCGCGCCGATCCGATCCGCATCCCCATCGGTCGCCAGGCCCGCGTGGCACTTCTCCTGCAAGACAGTCTGACGCAGCAATTCAATATGCGGTTCGATCGGTTCAGGATTGATTCCAGGGAACAGCGGATTCAACTCCTGCCGGATCGCAACGTGCTTGATGTCGCGCTCACCGAAAATTCGGGCCAACACGCCGCGTCCCGAACCATACATCGCATCGATTGCAAACGTGAAATCTGCTTTCGCGATCAGATCGAGATCGGCGAACTTGCACATGGCCTCGATGTGCGCTTGCTTGAGGTCGACTTCTTCGACATCCGTGGCTTTCCCCGTCGGCATCGCGCCGGCATTAAGCTCCTCTTCCACCTTTTTCATGATGGCCGGCGTGGCTGATCCGCCGAATTTCCCCTTGAACTTCACGCCATTCCAATTCCAGGGGTTGTGGCTGGAAGTCACCATCACGCCGCCCGCGGCGCCTTGCTGCTTCACAGCGTACGAGACGGCAGGAGTGGGAGAATAGTCATTCGCAAGCTTGACCGGAATACCCGCATTGGCGATCACGCCGGCGACAAGGCGCGCAAACCCCGGCGAACCGAAGCGCGTATCGTATCCGATGATCACACCACGCTGGCTGTCTTCGTGCTTCAAGACGTAAGAAGCAATCGCACCTGCCACACGGCGCACGTTGTCAAAGGTAAAGTCGTCTGCGATCACGCCGCGCCAACCATCGGTACCGAACTTGATATCAGTCATGTTTTTTAGCTGCCAGCTTTGAGCTGCGAGCTGCTGCAAGCATCGCTCGCCCGGCTTCGTCGAAGGGACTCCACTATTTTCACTAGCGAGTATTCGAACGGGCCAACTCCCGCCCTTGCTCACAGCTCGCAGCTCAAAGCTCTCTACGTTAATTTCGAGAGCTTTTTCTCATCCAGATATTTCACAATCTTCGCTACATCTTGTGCTCGTTCGCGGGTAGTGATCAGCAGGGCATCTTCCGTGTCGACAACCACCAGATCACTGACACCCACGGTCGCAACGAACTTTCCCGGCGCATGAACATAATTGCCACACCCGTCCAGGACGAAGCTTTCCGCGCTTGAGATCACATTCTCATCTACCGGGCTCGTCTTGCCGACTTGATGCTCATGCAGGGCAGTCCATGATCCAAGATCGTTCCAGTCGAAATCCGCGGGCAGACACAAGATATTGGATGCCTGCTCTCCCTTCGCCGAACGCGGCTCCAGTACCGCATAGTCAATGCTGATGTTCTCGCACTTGGGATAGAGCTTTTGGAGCGCTCTTTCAAATTTGCGCGTGCCGAACGATGCTGCGATTTGCTCAAGCACGGCCGCCGTCCTCGGGAGATGTTCCCGCAGGGCATTCCTGAGTGTGCGCGCACTCCACAAGAACATCCCGCTGTTCCAGTAGTAGTTGCCCGCAGCCACAAACTCGCTGGCCCGCTGCGCATCGGGCTTCTCGGTGAAGCGTCGAACACGCCGTCCTTGACTCGTTTCATTTCCCGCGTCAATGTAGCCATACCCTGTCTCCGGCCGGGTTGGCCGAATGCCCAACACCACAATGTTCTCACCGGCTGATGCAATTTCGGCGCCGCGGGCGATGGTGTCACGGTAATGCTTTTCATCGCCGATCACATGATCAGAAGGAAACAGTCCAAGGACCGCATCCGGATCGCTTCGCAGCAACAAAAACGCGGCTAGACCGATTGCCGGCGCGGTGTTCCGCCCAACCGGCTCTGCAACGATTTGCCGCTTGTCGAGCTTGGGGAGTTGGCGTGCAATGGCGAAGCGGAGGTCGTCATTCGTGATCACCCAGAAACGCTTCCCTTGTGCCAGTGGCAGCAGCCGGCTAACGGTCTGCTGGATCATGCTTTGCTTACCGTCGAGGGGTAACAATTGCTTGGCGCGCCGCTTGCGACTCAGTGGCCAGAAGCGCGTCCCCCGACCACCTGCGAGTATCACTGGATAGAAATGAGGATTTCGAATCACAAGTAATTGAGTCTCAGCGTGCGCACACAACTGTCTTAAAATCGGCAATCGGAAATTGACAATTTCATAGCCGCGTTTCCGGCTCGGGCAGCGCCTTGCCTGGAACATATGCCTTCAGAAACTCGACTGCCCACTGCGGTCGCACACTGAATTTGTCCACGCTCGCCGGAATGACCGCCGCATCGCCCTTAGCCAGGGTCGCTGGCTCCATGCCGGGCGCTTCGATGATCCCGCAGCCCTCCACTGTCACCAGAATCTGCACCGAACTCTTCCCCGATTCGTCTACTGTCTGGAAAGTCTGCGACTCTTTTACGTCGTACTGTTCCACCACAAAATACGGAGCCTGGATCAGCGGCGCCAGTTTATTTTTTGAGCCGGCGATCTGCGAAGGTGCTGGCCGCATCACTTTGCCCGACGCCACCTGTTCCTTCACTGCGGCTAAGCCTTCCTGCAGGTGCAATTCGCGCGGGCGCCCGTAATCATACAGACGATAAGTGCAGTCAGACTGCTGCTGAGTCTCAATCAGAATCGCTCCCGGCCCCAGCGTGTGCACGGTCCCACCAGCCACGTAGATCATTTCACCGGGATAGATGTTGATCCAGCGCAGCAACCCTTCCGCACGCCTTTCCTCGATCGCACGCTGCAGGTCGATGCGCGTCACGCCCGGCTTGAGTCCCATCGCCACCTGCGAACCGGGCTTAGCCGCAACCACGTACCAGCATTCGGTCTTTCCCCAAGGTTGTCCGGTGCGTTGCGCCTGCTCATCATCCGGATGCACCTGAACCGAGAGCTTCTCGTGCGGAAACAGAAATTTCAAGAGTAGCGGAAATCGTTCTGGGTCACGCGCCGCCTCGCCCACCAGCGCGCGACCGCACAGCTTGCTCAGTTCCGCCAGCGTTCGACCTGCCAGTGGTCCGTTCGCCACCTTGCATTCGTCCCCCGTGAGCCACGCCTCGCCAATCTTTTCGTCGAACTTGTGATCGGGATAGATTGGCGACAGGTCGGTGGTGCCCCAGGGCCGCGGGTCAAACGCCGGTAGCATTCTCAGTGGATACAGGGCAGTCATTTTCGACGATCAGAGGATGAGTTCTATCCGCCCGAGGGTTGTCCCGAGAGTTAAGGGATCCGACCGAGCGCGTTGCCAGACGAGCCTGGGCTCGTGGTCTTCGTCCATCTCGTGCGCTTTTGCCGTCAAGGTCAGGCGATCGCCATCCAAAACAAACTGCCGAACTCCTTCTTCGCCTCGTTCCCGGCCG
>Ga0137418_10005477_pt1 | contig 11642 bp, 8 predicted proteins | sample CZODoug3_1_2_16f_FD_122242 | JGI IMG/M metagenome (GOLD analysis project Ga0137418, IMG submission 122242) | Vadose zone soil fungal communities from Angelo Coast Range Reserve, California, USA - CZODoug3_1_2_16fungal (Hybrid Assembly) | ecosystem: Environmental > Terrestrial > Soil > Vadose... | reverse complement strand
CTCGCTCTTGTCGGCGATCTCGCGGAAGAGGCGTGCATTCTGGATCGCCAGAGTGGGTTGCCACTGTACCTGCAAATCGCCCACGAACTCATGTATCTCATCGAGACGGGAGTTCTTCGAGATGGAGATGCTCCACCTTCTTTGCGGCGCCTCGCCAGGCAGCTTCGGATCTCGTTCCTGACGGTTGATAAGGCCTACAAATGGCTCCAGTCGCGCGGGGTGCTAGCAACACGCCGCGGCATCGGATGGAAGGTCGCTCTAATCAGGGAACACTTGCATCAGGATGCCCGCGAGCGTCTTCGATTGACCAAATTCGTCGATGAGACACTCTCTTCCGCAATTCAGCACGGATTCGACCTGATGGCCTTTGCGCGGATCATGGCCCACACGGCTACAGCTATCGAGCAGCGAGTTCCCTCTCGGAAATTGGCGTTCGTGGAATGCCATTCGGAGTTTGTTGACGACTACGTTGCTGAACTTCGCAAGGAATTGTCGGAGTTCAACATCGAAATACGGGGAATGCTTACCGGGCCCCTTGCCGAGGCAACGAAGAAGAAATGCCCCGAGGGTGAATTCCTAAATCATGCGGATCTTGTCTTGACCACATTTTATCATTCCGATTTTGTCCAAAAGGTTGTTTCCCCGTTAAATAGAAGAGTAATTGCCCTTTCACTTGCCTTGAACAAAGAAGCTCTGTATAAGATTGTTTCGCTTCCGCGAAACTTGCGAGTGGGCGCAATCTTGAGTCCGACAGATCCGGCTCCTACCATTGTCAAGATCTTGGAATATTATCGCGACCAGCCGGTAGGCTCTATCCCTTACGCAATTGCGACTGATTCTGCTGCGGTGAAGAGGCTTCGCGCGAAGACAGACTTAATTGCGTACACCATCCCCTGCCAAGGGCGAGTGAATTCCTTTCTGAAGAGGGATGAAAAGAGGATTTTGTTGCGTTTTGGTCCTGGAGAAAATGACATAAGAAAGGTGCAGGCTCTTCTTGGATCATCTCCGGGACGAATGCTGTTTCGCCCATAACTTAATTCTTCAATTATCGGGAATCTCTGATTGCCGCAGAACCTGTTCATGGCCTGCCGTTGCACCGACGGGAATTTGTCCATCCTCAATGGAAGTACCTAAATCGAGGTACACTTTCTCCCCAATGTTCCGGCTTATAGAAAGGACCATTTCTCGCAAGCACCCACCTTCCTACTTGGCGGGATTGTATGGGTGAGCATAGAAACCTAGGGCATTGCTTTTCCTCGAATCTGATTTGCTCTTGAATTCAGGTGCCGGGCAAACTCTCCGAATTAGAAACTGCGTTAACAGCGATTTGTTGAATGTCCGGAGGTGGTGGATCATGCGGCGCCATCGCTCGTGGGGAGCTATGGGTAAAGTCACCTAGCTCGTGCGACATGCTATATTACGACGCGGACCTAAACATATACGACAAGACACTGCTGAACCGTCAATCGAAATTGCTCATGGAGTTGACAGCCTTATGACAAAGCCCTGGTTGGTCAGTGCGATCCTGCTAATTGCGCTGCCCGCGAATGCATCCGATCTCGAGAAAAAAATCAAGGAATTGGCCGCATCGCATCATGGTAACGTGGCCCTGTACGCGAAGAATCTAACCACCGGCGAAACGGTTTCCCTGGATTCGGCACGCCCGGTGCGAACTGCTTCGGTCATCAAGCTGCCGCTCATGCTACAGGTGTTCGAGCAGGTGAAGTTGCGAAAATTGAAGCTCTCGGCGCCTGTCCTTCTGACGAAAGATAATCAGGTTCCCGGTTCCGGCATCCTCAAACCTGATAGATCCCGGGCTCACGTTGAACCTGAAAGACGTGATCACGCTAAGGATGACGCTGAGCGACAATACCGCGACCAATATGGTAATCGACGTCGCTGGTCTCCGGACCACCAATGAAATGCTCGCTCGCATGGGACTGAAGAACACTTATTTTTACAGGAAGGTTTTCAAGAAAGCCGACGGTCCCATGCCGCCAGATCAGAAGCAGTTCGGTTTGGGCAAAACGACCTAGCTGCTACGACAGAAGGTTCGGCATGGATACCCCAGTCTCCGAGCAGATTCAGGCGAGGACACAGCGCCTTCGGTCGGCGCCGCCCTGAACTTCGTTTCCAGCGTCAAGGGCGGAATCTCTTTTGTGACGGCCGCCAGCATCAACGCCAAGTTCAACGTTAAGATGTTGCGAATTGATGGCCATCTACCCGGTGAACCCGACTACCCACTTCAATAAATTCCTCGAAAGCCAACCACGGGGTGCGCAGTGTCCCCCGATATCGCAGTTGACGGCCTAGGCCACGGCACTCGTCAGTGACCGTGGCTCGGTATGATTCGACACGGGGCCATTCCAGAAGATGAAAAACGGCGTATCGCTCCACTTGGTGTACGGTAAAGCAGGCGGACTTCCGCCCGCTGAAGTCGTCGCCACACTGCTGCTACTCCTCAAGCACAACCCCAAACTTTTTGAATACTGGAAAGAGGATCACCATGGGACCTGTTACGGGGCCTGAAACTGTTGCCAATGTGTTGCCAATGTGTTGCCAATGTTGCCAGAAAACAGCCTATTTCGCGCCCACTACGTCCCGCTTCGTCCAAGCCAGATCGAACAAAAGCCCAATAAAAACGCACATTTCTAAGTTTTGGCTTATGGCGGAAGCGTGTGGGAGTCGAACTCAAACATTCAACTCCCAACTCACGGCGAATGATGACGTTGCAGCTTCCGCCAGGTTCCAATTGGAGTCAATTGGAGTCAGAACGGTTCACTTCCCCGCAAGACTTTGCTTCCCTGCTCTCTTTTGGGCCTCGTTTCTCAGACTGCGGAATTGTTGACTTGTGTCGGCGGCTCGCGGCACAAGTTTCCCAGCTTTCGGACCTGGGTTCGATTCCCATCGCCCGCTCCATAAAGCCTGTTGATGCAGTTGGCTTTACTGGCTTCCACTCCCTAAATTGGCCTACTACTGCGGGTTAACCACAATATGACCGTCCGTCAGTGCTCCCGACGTCTGGAATACCGAACCGGTGGTGGTGATCCAGCTAATTGCGAACTGGTTCGCCCCAATCACTGGCTGATTGCCCGAGACAACCGCGGTGTAATTGACGGGAGTACCGTCGAGCAGGTTGCCTGCGCCGCTGATAATGGCTTCGTTCCCTGAGATGGTAACAGCATTCATTCTGCCTTTCATTCCTTTGCGGCTGTCGCGTTCCTCAAAATCCATCTCGCCGGAACTCTTGCAGAAACGGAACTCGCCCTCATGTCCATCATTACCGTTCTCGTGGCCGTTACCTTCAACATCGTCGTTCTCCGGCTTGCAAACGATATTGGATATCTTGGCCACAAAGGCGTCATGGCGGCCGCCGGGGGTCGTCTGGTAGGCGCCCGACGTTGTCGGGAAGTCGCCGAATCCGGATGTAACGCCTGTCACGTAGGCGTTCCCGGCGGAGTCCACGGCGATGCCCTGCCCCACGTCACAGGGATCGCCGCCGAGGTAGGTGGAGTAAGCCAGCGCGGAGCCAACGGTGTTCAGCTTTGTCACGAAGGCGTCGCGGGAGACGAAGGCAGTCCCACAGAAAGCATCGGTCTTTGTCGGGGCCGTAGCCTGGAAGGTACCGGGGGTCGTCGGGAAGTTGGTGGAGAGGGTCTCGCCGGTCACGTCGGCGTTGCCGAAGGAGTCCACTGCAATGCCATTGCCAGAGTCGGCGAGGCTTGCCCTCGACGTGCCTGGACTCGGCCACTTCGGCGCCACCTCACATTGCATCGTTAGCGTTGCGCTGGCCATGGTGTGCACATTAGCCATGTAAGCTGTCGAATTACTAAACGCGAATGCACTTTCAGTGCACGTGATGGGCTCCAGCTGAACAAAGTTGAAGCTCAACGTTGGCGCTAGCTTGGAGCCCTTCGGTTCACTCATAGCCGTATTCACGGTAACAACGAGATCGTTGACTGCCTTATTGTAGGTGTTGACGTTTTCGACCAGCTTGTTGTAGCGGTCTACCACTTTGCTGCGCGCTGATTCACTTTCCAAAAGAGCTTTTATCATCACATTCTGACCTTCCAAAGCAACATCGGCCAACAGTCCCTCCGCCTCCGAAACAGTCGTCGCGTCTTGTAACTGGCGGAGTGCGTAAATCCGTTCGTATGTTCCCTCGCTCTCCCCTAGTTCTTCGTATGTTCCCTCTCTCTCCCCAAGTTCGATGGTGCAATGGGTGTTGGCTATGCTCATTTGTCCGCGTCCTCCCTCCAGTACGTACCACCGAATGAACTCAGCAAGCTTGCCCCGCTGTAGAGAAATCCTCTGGTATTTGTCCTTGCCGCCGATGAAATAATCCACGCCCTCTTCCTGTGTGCCCTCCCTATACTTTTTCATGCCCTCATCGTAGTCGATCTTGCTGATTTCGTCGGTTTTGTAAACCGCATCCAATCGAGCCGCCATCTGATTAAATTCGATGCACGGCTGCGGCTCGTTAGGAACAAACGTTCTTGGCACAGTGGTAGCCTGTTTCCTCTGCTGGGCCAGTATCGGGCCGCACATAGATAAGGTCGCTACGAAGATTAGAATCGCTCTCATGCTCGGCCTCCTTAGAACCCTAGTATGGAATTGTCTCCCGGTGAACTCGAATCCATAGTGCTCCCCGCTAATTTAGACAATCATGGTCTCGATTTTAAGGTCACTCTCAAGCTCGTGAAGCCCCACATTCACTCCTTGTAGGGCCAGGCACCTAACACGGCAGCCACAATCGTAGCTGGCAAGGCTGCGGCCACGGCAACTTGACTCATCGGGCAGAACGGCACGAAGCACTGCTTGCCTACAGGCATCCGAAGAAAGTTGTACGGGTAGAATCTTGATCGCGACGGCTCGGTCCGGCCGCATGTCGCGGGCGCGCGCTTCCGGAGCGGCGCCCAATTCCGCGAGACGCGCTTTCAAGCGGTCGAGCTCCTGCTGTTTGTCCCCAATTTGCTGCTTCATGCCGTCTAATTTGGATTTTCCCGCTGTGTCGTGGGTGTAGTCGGGATTCGAATAATAAGCATGCAGTTGGAGCGCTTGTTCACGCCTTAAAAGATCAAGATTGCCCTGCCCTTGTTTGATCTGCTCTTTCAAAGCCGCAACTTCCTTGGAAGACTTTTCATCCCTGGGGCCGGGTGTGGCAGATCCTGCGGCTGCCGGTGCTCCTGTTGCATCGGAGGCCGGCGAAGCAGTAGCCGGTGCCCGCCGCACGGGTCTCGATCTAGTTGGCGCGACGTGCTTCACTCCGTCATCTGTGATGACTTTCGCGGGTTTGGCAGCCGCTTGCTTTTGCTCGCGGGCGCGGCGCGCGGCTTCCACAACGGATCGAGGATCGATTTCCGGCTGGACCTTGGCGTTCGCATCATAAACTAGCGGCTTCACGAAGAACGGGTGATCCGGATCTGTGATGGCTTTCGCGGGTTTGGCAGCCGCTTGCTTTTGTTCGCGGGCGCGGCGTGCGGCCTCCGCGACGGGTGGAGGATCGCTATCCGGCTGGACCTTGGCATTCGCATCATAAACCGGCGGAGGCACCAAGACCTGGTAAATCGGCTCTTCCCTCACTTCACGTTTCTCGGGAGGAAGGATGGGAAGGTTTGGCTTCGGGTCGAAAGTTTTCTTGCGCACTTCTTTTGCGCTCGCGAGTTGGCTGATTTCCGGTTGCGGTGGCGGAGGCCGCCTTCCAATTTGCGTCTGGTAAATCGGCTCTTCCTTCACCTCAGGTTTCTCGGCAGGAATGGCGGGAAGGTTTGGCTTCGCGTCGAAAGTTTTCTCGCGCACTTCTTTTGCACTGGCGAGTTGGCCGATTTCCGGTTGCGGTGGCGGAGCCCGCCTTGCAATTGGCATCTCGCAGGCACAGCGCCCGGCGCTGGTGTGCAGCCACTCGGGCGGCGCGTTCATCACAACGTCACTCGCCTGCCGGATAAGAAAGCCTTCCCCCGTTAGCTGCTGTTCGATGCGCACCGCGCCGCCACGATTGGCGCGAATACACATTGCCCCCGAGGTTTCTAACCCGACGAGAAAATCCTGGGGGCCATCGCCGATGGCGACTGGCTGTGCCTGAATCTGCGCGGTGTAAATCGTCAATGTGGGTTCGTGCTCGACATGCACATGAATCGTACCGGTATCGAGCGCCACTGTCAGGGCACCGCCCGAATTCAGCACGGAAAGATGCGCCGGTCCGCAAATCGTGATCTGGCCGCCTTCGACGAGGTCAATCCGCGCCGTGCCCGATTTGACGAGCACGTCACTACCGTTGCGCAACACCGGCCTCGCTTCGCCCTGAACCACTTCGACGCTCATCGGACCCGTGACGCTGATGGCTTCGCCCTCGATGACGCCGACGACTTCCGCGGGCGGTTCATCCGCGCGCTCCGCCGCAGCAAAGTGCGTAGGGAAGAAAAAAAGTGCAGCCGCCGCGAAAACCGCAGCCCGCGCGATTCGAATTGCATGCAAGAAAGACGCCACTCCGCAATACTCCCGGCCACCTCGACAGAAAGAGCTCGAGGGACGCGTCCCGAAACCGTCTTCGATGCCTCGCGCCGCACGCCAGTTGGGACGTGACGCGTCGCGCAGCCAGTCTACAGTGAACGCAGGAAGTTAATCAGATCCTGCTTCTCACTATCCGTGAGCCCGTTGAATCGGCGAATCACGCCGTTGGCTTCGGAACCTTGGCTCGCGTGCTGCTGGATCGTTTGCAGAAGGTCGCTGCTTCGTCCGTCGTGGAGAAAAACACGCGCTGGCCCACGCCCCAGAGGGGCGCGGTGCGGAACTGGTCGGGACCCGCGTTTCCTTGCGAGATGTCGTCCCTTAGCCCCGAGCCCATGTGGTGGAGCAGCAGGTCCGAGAATAGGTTGGCTTGTACAGCACTCAGTCCCGGCATGCTCATCGTGTCGAAAGCCGATTTTCCGGTGGTCATTGCAGGGGTATGGCACAACGCGCATCCGGCATTGATAAAGTTCTGGCGGCCATTTGCGATCGAGGTTGCCCCTCCTGGGTCGGTCGGTGAAGGTGTTGGCTGGTCGAGAAACCTCATGAACGTAGCGAAGGCATCGTCGTCGCTCGGCACTAACTCCGTACCGGCGTTCACCGTATAGTTCGTCAAATCCTCCGGCAGGGCATTGAATATGCAAGTTGCAGGCGGCGGATTCCCACCGAACCCCCCGCTTTTGCGGGAACATCTGATTCGTTTCCCCGATCTCGACGCTGTAAGCCTCGTGCGAGAACATGATCAGAGACTTATTTTGCGCTTTCCATCCGAAACGCGTGATCGTACCGTCGTTCCCGCTACGGTTGGGTGTGCCGTGAATCCCAAGCTGCCGCTTGTGCCCCAGATTCGCCTGCATGTTCGTCAGAATCGTGGCGTCATCAATCATCTCAATCAGGCCGCCACCGAATACCGGCGTGGGAATTCGCAAGCTCAGGTTGTTCTGATTCTGCGCCTTCGTGAAATCCTCCTGCGCGAGCACGCACCCAGGAGCGTCGAGCCTTCCTTGAATCGTGAATAGATCATGCACGCCTCCGTCGGGCTCATTCCGGTCTATACTGCCATCCGGATCGACCACAAACTTAAAGCGCGCCTCGCGTACGGGTCCATCGGCCGTCACAAAGAATGGGACTGTTTGCGGAGGGTTCGGGCCATGGTTCGCGGCTGCCAGCGCAACCTGGGGATTCGGTCCGACGAACGGAAATGCAGCCGTGCTTGGGCTTGTACCGCCAATCGCGGGCTGCGAATGGCAGGTGCCGCAAGAATCTCCGTTGAACGTCGGACCTAGGCCGTTTACCACCGCCTCCGGATTTATGAAACGAGCTGCGGCGTCGTTGAAAAACCGCAATTGATCGCTGCTGAGATTCGCTATGTGCCCGCCTGCTCCGACTGGCCTTCCGCGGGGTCCCGGATCGACAACATTTTGGGCTTGTACAATGGGAGCAACTGAAAGAAAGATCAGAAATATTACGTACAGGATCAGGTTGCCTCTGAAAGACACGTGCAGTTTCTCAAAGCGCAAGATTGGTCCCATGGGTAAAGCTCCTTGTTCGGTCCTTGGGATGGTTTCAGGTTGTCTTCGGGCTGGCTTTGGGCTGTGGAACTAGAATGGACACTAGTGTGAGTCTTTCTTTCTGTCTACTGGCCGCACGTACAGAATTCGGGCAGTGTCCATTCCCTAAGAGATGAACTGTTGAGGCCGCTGCGGATGACCATTGGTCTAGACTTATTAATTTGGAGTATCAATATACTTGGCATCATTCATGAGGGTGCTCCTTTTTGTAGGCGATGATGCGAACGATCAAAACCTACTCCAAAAGGAGACTGTTACGAAACCTTCTTGACCACCGAAAATAAATGAGAAGATTTCCTCGTGAAAGCGAGGGCATCTTTTTTCTGAGATGGGTCACGGGGATACCTCCTGTGACCCACACTTACATCAAACCGTCGAGCAACCAACGCTCCACTACCTCACGCGCGTCCGCCGCCGGGCGGCTGCCCGACCAATCAACTCGTCGAAGAAGCGACGGCAAAAGCGGCTGAATGCGGCATTTCTGTCGCGACCTACATGCGGTCGCAGTGGACTAACGCGAGCGTCTACGACACCTCGGTAGCTCCTTGCGTCACGAATTACGCGGCAGTGTTCAACGGCAAAAGCATTTTCAGGGATGGTGGGATACGCGGTATCGTCTTTGACGATGCATATGTCGCCGGAAACTTCATTCGGGGACAGTTCACAATCAGGTTGTCACAGGGCGATCCGGCTTTCAATGAAGTGGCCGACCTGTACCGTATCTGATGAACGATACGCAGCTTGACCATTATACAAGGCCCAGCGGATCGAGCACCATCACAGTGACGCCACAAAATGGCTTCGACAGTACCGTTGCGCTATCGGCCTCGGGCCTGCCAAGCGGCGTGACCGCGTCCTTCAGCACGAGCGTCACGACGACCCTGTCCGTGAGCAGCGGGGCGACCACAGGAACCTCCGGCAGCCTGAGGCACACGACGACGCTTAGCCTCACCGTAAATGCCGCAGCCGCGCTGACCCGCACTGCCACCCCGTCTTCACTCCACGTGGCTGACCGCGACTCCGGCGATCGGCAGCGCACCGAGAACAGTAAGTGCCTCGGTGAATCCCGCCACCTTGAATGGATATACGGGAGCCGTCATCCAGAACGCCGCGGGCATCTCGCTTACCGAACTTGGCTTTGATTACCGAGCGGGCAGCCAGTGCGGCACTGACTCACCGCACTTCGTGGTTGTCACAACTGACGGAGTGACGCACACCGTGGCCGGCTGCGCCAGCGGTACCGGCACAACTCAATCCGCCGCGATGATGGGCTGGATACGGTTGCGGTTTGATCCAGCCAAAGCAATGCCAGCGATTAATCCAAGAGACCAAGTCCAGGGCATATCCGTTGTGCTAAACAAAGGATCCAATCAAAACCCGAGTGCCGCAGGCACCATCGTTGTCATCGACAACATCGAGGTCAACGGCGTGATCGTTCCGAAGCGTTAACCCCCTCCACCCCATTTTCAACACCTGCATTATAGCGAGCCGCCTGACGGCGGCTTTCGCTTTTCTCGGCTGGAAGTTCGCTGCTTGCCTTAACGCTTCCCCAAAACCGAATCTACTGTTAATTCATATTTATTTCGCGCTATATCGACAACGGCTTGGGAGACGCATCCCTTACGAAAAGGACACTTGCCCGAAATCTGCACCAGTGGCCAGTAGACACAGACCCAACCCCGCACTAGTCTTCATTCAAATTTTTCGACCGGACTGCAGCCGGAACCCAGCTCGCAGACAACCTGAAACCAGTCCAAGGGCACAGTGAGGTGAAACTCGCATGAGGACAATCGTGTGTTTGCTTCGAATGTGTCTTGCGCATTGGCGTGCGCTCACTCGTCAAAATGTTGCGGTACTCGATGTGGAATCCACTGGACAAGTTAACCCACGGTCCGCGGCCGTCGCGATTCCTAGTCGGGACTTCATACCAACGCGCGGTGAGGGCCGTCTGATCGAGGCTCCTCCCCTTTGGAGAATTGTGACAGGGCTAAAGCATGCGGTCATATTGACCTTGCTGCTCACCACGGGTCTACTTCTGGCAGTGGCGCAAGGGCCATTCACCGATGCACCCACCGGATATGACAACCTTACTAACGGCGCCGTAGCACCGTCTGCTATGGACGCAGGCCACGGCCAGTTCATCCAAGTTGAGCAACCGATACAGGATGGTCTTGGGCCGCTATTCAACGCGGTATCTTGCGTAGACTGCCATCAATCGATCGCCGACGGCGGCGCTAGCCAGGTAAGGGAGTTGCGCGCTGGCCATCTGGAGAATGGGCACTTCGTCGGGGCTACAATCACCCTGGGGGATGGAGTCACGAAGGTCGGGCCCCGCAGCCTGATTGACCTTCGGGCGATCTGCACAGAAGCTATCGGGCACCTCACCCCACAGGACAACATTAGGGCGTTGCGCTTGTCGCTCTCGCTCTTCGGCGACGCCTTTGTGGAGGCCGTGGCCGACGCAGACCTCATTGCCATTGCTCAACAACAAATACATACCACTCATGGAAGAGTCCACGGTGAAGCGATCATGGTGCCTATCGCTGAGGGAAGCGGAATGACGGTCCGAGTGGGCCGGTTCGGTTGGAAAGATCAACACGCCTCACTCTTGTCATTTGCTTCAGATGCTTATCTGAACGAAATGGGTGTCACCAACCCATTCAATCAGACGGAGGTTACCACGGTGTGCAACCAAGACAACAATACTCCGAACAATACGGACGACATCTTCTCCTTCACTGACTTCATGCGCGGTCTCAAGGCGCCACCGCAAGATACCGCCCTAGCAACCTCGACCGATGCGCGGGCCGGAGAGGCCCTTTTCAACAAGATCGGCTGTGCGACATGCCACGTTGCGGCGCTGAATACCGTGGCTCCGGGCACGGTTCTGAATGATGGATCCTATACAGTATCAGCTGCCATAGGCAACAAGACGATCCACCCCTTCGGGGACTACCTGCTGCATGACATCGGCACCGGAGACGGGATTGTGCAGAACGGCCCTCCGGACACGCGGAATAAGGTACGCACCATGCCTCTATGGGGCATTCGCACAAGGGTCGAGTTCCTGCACGACGGCAGGGCACATGACTTGTTCCAGGCGATTCGGGCCCACGAGAACGAGGCGGATGCCTCTTCGGATCAGTTCGAGAACCTGAGCCACGAAGACAAGGCCAAAATCATCGCGTTCTTGAAGTGCCTCTAAGAGAGCGATTGCATAACTCGAACCTACCGGGTGCCCGTTGCTCTTAGCCACGGGCACGCAAAGCCTTTTCACCAAAGGCCACGCCGGACGGCGATTTGCGAATTGCTCGACCTGACCGACCGCCATCCGGGAAATGATCGTGGATCGCCGTCCGACTTCGGAGATCAAGCCCGTCGCTTGCGAAGAGGGCATGATCACGCTGCGCGAAAGCGGGCTGGCCAAGATTCGTGCGGGCATCACGACCGTGAAAGAGATTAACAAGGTGACTTTCGTTGAGTAGTGCGACTGCATTCCGGCAGGGAATTTACCAGTTCGACTGGGCGCGCCGGATTGTGCGCTGGCTTGATGCCATGCCGAAC
>Ga0137418_10005476_pt1 | contig 11642 bp, 10 predicted proteins | sample CZODoug3_1_2_16f_FD_122242 | JGI IMG/M metagenome (GOLD analysis project Ga0137418, IMG submission 122242) | Vadose zone soil fungal communities from Angelo Coast Range Reserve, California, USA - CZODoug3_1_2_16fungal (Hybrid Assembly) | ecosystem: Environmental > Terrestrial > Soil > Vadose... | reverse complement strand
CGTGCGGCCTGATTCAAGCTTGCCAACCCGGGCATACAATTCGCTCAACTGATCAGTCAAACTCGTGCCGCGCGCCGCAACTGCCTCCGCTGCGAGCAAACACGCAAGGATGCCATCTTTCTCCGGATAGTGACCTTTGATTGATAAGCCCGCCGATTCTTCACCACCGATGACAATCTTGTTTTCATTGATCAATTCTCCGATGTATTTGAAACCGACAGGTGTTTCATAAAGTGGCAAACCACGCGCTTCCGCAACGCGATCGACCAGATGCGAAGTCGCAACCGAGCGGGCAGCGCCGCCACTCCATTGTCTTGACTCCACCAAATAATCGAAGAGAAGAGCAATCAATTGATTGGGGGAGATGAAAGAACCGTTTGAGTCGATTACGCCGAAGCGATCGGCGTCACCGTCTGTTGCCAGACCAAGCACGCACTTCTTAGACAAAACAAGCTCGCGCAATTCTGTTAAGTGACTTTCATCTGGCTCAGGCGCTCTGCCTCCAAAGAGGACGTCGCGCCAATCGTGAATGGTCTCGACTTCAAGGCCGTGCATTCGCAATGCTTCGTCAAGATATCCGCGACCTGTTCCCCAGATTGGGTCGTATGCGTATCGCCCGCCTGCACGTTTAATCTCGTCAAACTTAATTTTCGTGCTTAGATCAGCAAGATATTCCGGCCGCGCGGAAAAGGTTTGCAGGGCAAATTGTTCTGATTGCGTTTTACTTTGCGCCCGCTCCACGCCCTTGATGAGTTGCTCGACATTGCGAGTGATTTCAGGCAGCGCGGGAGCCCCATCACCCGTCGAAAGCTTCATGCCGTTGTACTCAGGGGGATTGTGCGAAGCCGTGAAATTGATTCCGCAGACGGCGTTGCGTGTGCGAATCGCGTGGGAAAGAGTCGGCGTCGGAACCGGGCCATCGCAAAGCAGAGCTGTGAAATTATTTGCGGTTACGATGTCCGCGCATTCGCGGGCAAACTGTTCGCCAAGAAAACGGGTGTCGTAACCGACCACCATCACGTCATTGGCCGCTTTTTTGGAACCGAAGTGGGAGCAGATCGCGCCGGTAACGGACCGAACGCCGGCAAATGTAAATTCGTCGGCAATTACAGCTCGCCATCCGGAGGTTCCAAACTGAATAGTCATGTAATTTTAAGAGTCTGCTTAACTGACCGAACCGGTCGATGCACAAGATAGCGGGTATTTTCGCTATGTTAACCCCAACAGGCTGCGCTAAAACTGACTTCAATCCATTGCCAGTCAACGGTTTAGGGTCAAGGTTCGCGGAATGTAGCACCGGTGCTTAAGGGTGTAAAGCAATTTCTTTGCAACGGTTTCGTAACGTAAGTTCAACGCTTACATGAACTAAGAGCGCTTAATGGACCAAAAGGGCGAACGCCCGGCGAACACAATTCCCGAGCCTTCAACTGGGACAAGGGTCCGGGTTTAAAATTGTTGACACGCCTACGCGGCGCGACTAGACTCAGGACGAAACCCGTTCGGAACTCAGACGACGGGTCTCGGACAATGCCTCCACGAGCGATACCTTGCCCTCAAATTGATTCCGTTCTGCAGAGTCCAAATCTGGATTAGCTCGATGCAAATTTTGGCGAAGGACCATGCATGAGTTCGAGTACTCCGCCAAAATCGCGGTAAGACCTTGATCAATAGCAATCAACTACCAATAAGCTCTATCCTGCGGGCCTTGTGCCAGGCGGCGGAGTCTGGGCCGGAACTTCTTTATGAAGTGATGCTCAAGCTCAGCCTCGTGGTAGAAGCAACCGCCCCGATGTACGGTCTTTCGATCTGGAGCTTCTCAACTGGTTCCGCGCCGCACCTGCAATGGGTCGAGGGCTTGAAAGATACAGAACTGTCCCTGGCCGAACAGGATCTGGTCCAGGTGTTAAGTGGCGATGCAGACTGGCCAAAGGTCAAAGCAGGCGATACATGTGTGTGGTTTGTATTGAGCAGCTCGCAAGCGCAACGAGATGGCGCGGCTTTGTATGGTCAATGCGTGCGGCCAATCTCCGAAGCGCAAGCTAAAGATCTCGGCGCCATTATGGACGCAACGCGGCTAGCGCATTCTCACGTGGCCCTGCATCGGACGAACCGATCGTTGAAGGAGGCGGAAGAAAGAGACGACAAAGCAATTTTGCCGGGGATGATTTTCGCCAGCCGGGCGATGAACGACGTTGCGCGAGTTGTCGCACGGATCAAAGATTCAAATTCGACAGTTCTAATCACCGGTGAGTCGGGCACAGGCAAAGAATTGGTGGCCCACGCCATCCACCGGCTGAGCAAACGGGCGGAGAAAGCGTTCATTCCCTTCAATTGTTCGGCGGCGCCACCGGACTTAATCGAAAGCATGCTCTTTGGTCATCGGCGCGGAAGTTTTACCGGCGCGCTTCGCGACAGTGATGGGCTGGTGCGCGCGGCAGAGAATGGAACGCTGTTCCTTGACGAAATTGGTGACTTACCGCTGACGTTGCAGCCAAAACTCCTGCGATTCCTGCAGGAGGGAGAAATCCACCCACTCGGCGAGCAGTCTCCGCGAAAGGTCAACGTGCGAGTCATTGCGGCGACGCATAAAGATCTGGAGCAACTGGTACGCGAACGATTGTTCAGAGAGGATCTTTATTACCGCATAGCCTCTTTGACCGTTAAGGTACCGCCGCTCAGGGACCGTCCTGAAGACGTATCTGCTCTCATTTCACATTACCTCTCACACTTCGCGCGACGCAACGATCGCGCAGTCGCCGGCATTACCTGGGACGCCGTGCGAATTCTCGAAGCCTATCCCTGGCCGGGCAACGTCCGCGAATTGGCGGGCGAGATTGAAAGACTTGTCTTGTACGCCGAAGAAAACGCGTACATCACTCCAGACAACATTAGTCAACATATATGGCCGGCTGGCTTTCACGACAAAGACGCAAAGCACTCACCGGAGCGGCTTGAAGAGTTGTTGGAGGAATACGAGAGGCGCGTCATAACGGAAACACTGAAGCGCAACCATTGCAATGTTGCGCGCACCAGCGAAGCGTTGGGTCTTGGCTCGCGCCAAACGCTTTACAAAAAGTTGAAGCGACTGGCCATCGACGTGGCCGACTTTCTTCAGGAAGACACGGAACCCGGCCTGCAGTTTCGCTCGCCAGATCGGTAGTCCTTCCAAATTTTCCCTTAATAGTAGACGAATAAAAGGTTTCCCGTCTACCAGCCTGCTCTGACAAACACCGCGATGTTTTTTAGTTACATCCCCTACTTTGTTTTGGCGTTACTGATCCACGAGGGGTGTCACTGCATTGCGGCTTACGCGTGTCGGGTCTCAATCAGCGAATTTGGCGTCGGTTGGGGCCCGAGAGTATATGGCCTCCGTGTTCGCAATATTGAGTTCATATTCAGAGCCCTGCCATTCGGTGCGTATGTTCGTTTTGACGTTGCTGAACTGCAAAAACGACCGCTGAAACAGCAGATCCTCGTCTTTATCGCGGGAATCATCGGAAACCTCATCGTGGCGAGCTTATCTGGCGGCACTACGTTTAGCCTTATGAACTATCTGCTCGCAGCCACCAATATTCTCCCGTTGTATCAACAGGACGGTTGGAAGTGCGGCATGGTGATGCTGCGCGCGATATTGCGTCAGAAGAGTCCAATAGTGGAATGGACATTTACGATCGCCGGAACGATTTTGAGTTTGGCGGTCCTCGGTGGAGAAGTCCTGCGACGCTTTCAATAGATAGTTTTTCGTATGAGTCACGCAGCGGAAACAAATAATGAAGATTTAGCAGTGGCTACGAATCCACCAAGGATTGCATGGCGCTGGGGAATACTTGCCGCCACAGTAGTGACCTTATTAAGTCTTTATCCTCAGCTTCAGATGTGGGTGACGGGCCACGAAAGCTGGCGGAACTCAGTTGCCTATAATCAAGGCTTGGGCGATGAGGTCGCTTATGCTGCTTATGTCAACGCTCTCATTGATGGCCGGCCGCGCCGTAACGATCCGTACACTGGCCGTGACGATCATCCGAATGCGCCATTACCGGAATCACTTTTCTCCATTCAGTTCGTTCCAGCTTACGCTTTGGCGTTGCCGGCGCGTGCATTAGGAATCTCCGCCACTACGGTTTTCATGATTCTGACGCCCTTGGTGGCCTTCGTTTCGGGGTTGTCTGTCTTTTGTTTGATCTATCTGGTGACGGGCAGTAATCGTCTGGCGACTACTGGGGTGCTTGTAGTTCTGTGTCTTGGCACACTTGTGTCAGCAGAAGGCACGTTTAGTAGCCTTGCCGGCAGCGAAAGGCATTTCGATTACTTTCCATTCTTACGGAGATATCAGCCAGCAGCCTCTTTCCCTCTCTTCCTGGTTTTCCTAGCACTCGTCTGGAGCTTTCTAACAAAGCGAATTCGGCCCGTACTCTCCGGGCTTTTGGTTGGGGTGTGCCTGGCGGTCCTGGTTTTCTCTTATTTTTATCTTTGGACGGCGGCCCTTGCGTGGTTGGGAATTCTGGCAGGGCTTTGGCTACTAAGCCGGCCCCGAGATCGCAGGTTCGTAATTCCGTTTCTGGCGAGTGCGGGAATCATACTGGGGACCGCACTGGTTCCTTACTTCATCTTGATTTCTCACGGCGCCGACAGCGCGCAGAGTGTTCAATCGCTGGTTACTTCTCGCAGGCCTGACCTTTTTTCGGCGGCGGAAATACTTGCATTCCTGGTGCTGGTCGTTCTTGCAGCCGGCGTTATCCGAGGAGCGATTGTGTGTCACGACCCTCGGGTGCTCCTGGCAGCATCTCTGGCGCTTCTGCCCTTCGTTCTTTTGAATCAACAACTAATTACTGGTCGAGTGATGCAGCCCATTCATTACAAAGGCTTCGTAACGAGCTATGCGATGCTGTTGGCTCTGGTTCTGACAGCGGGACTTCAATGGCGTCGAAGATCGGGTGCCCGCTGGAAACTCTCGAAGCGTGCGCTTGTATGGATAGCCATTGCCGCTCTGGATTGGGGCGCGATTGAAGTGCATCAGGCTGCGAAACGAAGCGCGGGCGCGAATACGAAGGCAGCAGAAGAGATGAGTGTCTACGTTTATCTTGCTCAAAAGGCCGGCAGCGATTGGCGAAATGGAGACCAGCAGGTAGTCCTCTTCGATGACTTGCACATGGCTGATGGTGCACCGGCTGCGTCTCCGCTCCCCGTGCTTTGGGCGCCGCACATGGTTGTGTATCCCGGAGTTGCGGGTCCCGAAAGTAAAGAACGACTCTATCAGCATCTTTACTATACGGGCGTGGGTGTGAAGGAACTCGATGCATATTTCCATGGACAGAATGTTTATTACGGCTGCGCAGTTGGCTTGTTTGGCTTTGACCGCCTTGTTGATGGACTCAATCCAAATGCAAAGCCAATTAGCACTGACGAGAAGAATGGTGAACTCAATTCCTACCGGCACTACATTGAAGGCTTTGATAAGGCGCGAGCTGCAAACCCCAGATTGTCTTACCTCGTGACGCCCGAAGTTGGCGGCACGGATCTAAGTAACCTCGACCGTTGGTATCAGCGTGACGAAGGTGAGCAAGTAGGAAAGTTCAAGCTCTACAGGATTCATTTAAGAGATCATTTTGAAGATGCCAACTTGTCGCAGAGGGTCTCGAGCAGCAACGCGCTTAGTCAATAAAGGATTGTGAGATGTCAGAAGAAATCAAGACAAACTTTCCTGCGTTAGCTGGTTCAGACAAAGCGACTGTCCCAGGCGATCAGGAAAATGGATTACTGAGCGTTATTCGCTCAAGCCGGCGCCTGCTGGTTGTTGTTTTCATGTTGGTGATTTTCGCCGCAGCCGCCCGGCCAATCAAGGATCCGGATTTTTATTGGCATTTGAAAACTGGCCAGTACTTGCTGGAGACCAGAAGCATTCCGAGTGTAGACATTTTCTCCTACGTTAAGTTTGGTAGCGAATGGGTCACACACGAATGGATGTCCGAACTCTTTATGTATTCGATCTTCAAGGTGTTTGGTTATCTCGGATTGATTGTGGTGTTCTCCGGCATTATTACGGCCACGTTCAGCATTGCTTACCGACGTTGCAAACAGGTCGCGCCACATCCATACATAGCCGGATTCGCATTAATACTCGGAGCGGCGGCCACGATGCCAACGTGGGGAGTTCGACCGCAGATGTTCTCGATGCTCTTTGCCAGCATCTTCGTTCTGGTCTTAGGCGACTATTGCCGCAACGTTCGTGCGCGCGCGGTCTGGTTGTTGATACCGTTGACGGTTCTTTGGGTCAACATGCATGCCGGATTCGCGATGGGTCTAGCTCTGATCGTGCTAACTATCCTGAGTCTGTTGACTGACGCTTTGTTGCTACCCGGGACATCGATAAAGGAGGAATGGCCGCGCATACGTACCCTCTGTCTTTTGTTAGCTGCATGCGTAGGTGCGGTGTGCCTGAATCCGAGCGGTGCACGCATGTACTCCTATCCATTTGAAACGCTTACCTCACACGCAATGATGCAGTACATACAGGAGTGGAAATCTCCTGATTTTCACGATTCGATGTTTCAAGCTCTGGCCTTGCTATTTCTCGTGACGTTTTCTGCCCTCGCTCTATCCAGCAAGAGACCGCGTCCAGGTGAATTGTTAGTGTTGGTCATCACAGCATTGGCAACTTTACGCTCGAGTCGAAATGTTCCTTTTTTCGCTCTGATAGCCATACCTTTGTTAGCCGAGCATTGCTGGCAATGGGTGACCAATCAACGTTGGGGGCAATGGTTTACAAAACCGGAGAAGCGGGAAACGGGTGTCGCTTCGGCATTAAAGGTTGTGCTGAATATCCTGTTGCTATTGATAACTCCACTGACCGTTATCGCTATTCGGGTAGGGAACAGCGTTGCGAATCAACAAGCGACGGAGGCTGGCCTCTATCCAGCTGCAGCCGTGGACTTCATCGCAAAAGAGAAACCACCTCAACCGATTTTTAACGAGTATGTGTGGGGCGGGTATTTGATCTGGCGCTTGTATCCTGAGTTCCGAGTAAATATGGATGGTCGCGCTGACGTTTATGGTGACGCGCTTGTAGAAGAGTTCCTGGCTGTGCACGATGGCGAGCCGAAGTGGCGCGAAGCACTCGATCGGCAGGGAATTCGTACTGTTCTCGTAAAACCCGAGGTGCCGCTTGCAAGCTTGCTCAGGGAAGACAGCGCCTGGAAGAAAGTTTTCGAAGACAACGCTTCAATAATCTTCGTTCGCAAATAGCAGCCTTTTTCTCTTATCTAATTCGCAGTCAATTTCAAATACTCTCTGGAGCGAATCCGGATAGTCGAAGTGCGTCTGCATAAGTCACTTTGCGTCAGCTCAATAAGTATAACCCGCTGACGCGAGCGCTTTTTCTGCGCATACCTCCAGCGACAGCCAGAGCCTTCGACTACGCGTCCGTACCTTCTGGGTTAATTCCGTAACACGCTTTGTAAACCCGAGGCGACACGCCCAAACACTCAGTAGTAACCGGGGGTGGGCTGGTTTGCGTGTGCCAGCCTCACTGCCAATCAACTTGCTCGTAAACTGCGGGCGACAACGCACCCCTTGCTTTTCGAATAAGCTCAAGAAAAAGCTTCCTTTATGTTCTGGTCCGGCGCGGCACGCCCCTTGTAATGGGACCACCTGCCCAGTAGGCAAGCTTTCAGCAGCAGATTCACTCGTGCCTATAGGGCTGGATACAACCAATGAAAAGTGTCAATCGCAAAATCGTTCTGACGGCTCTGGGGGGTGTGGTGCTGGTGGCGCCATTCCTACTGATTGCGTCGATGGTCGGCATTCATGCTGTGACGGTAGCGGCCAACGCCAAGCCTGAAGTGTTTTGTCTTCTGCTTGCGCTAGCCAGCATTGCAGCAAGGATCTCCGAAGGTCATCTCGCTCTCGCGAATTCTGCGAAAGAACACTTATCTGCGGCTCGCACATCATGAACTGTTAATTCTCGCACTTGGTCCTTCCTCCAAGCCGAAGATGCATGGCGGGTAAGGGCGCGACGCTTAACTCTTAACCCAAATCTAAGGAGCAAAAAAATGATTAAGAATTTTCTTCGGGATGAAACGGGCCTTGAACTTTCAGAGTATGCGGTTGCCGCAGCTTTGATAGCGCTGGCAGTCGTCGGCATCTTCGGAACGCTCGGTAACAACATCAATGGCGTTATCGGCAACCTGGCAAACAAGATCAAATAGGAACACACAATTGCGAGAGAGAAGAGCGCGTCAAGCCGCAAGCCGGAAGGCGCGCCTTCTTTTCGATTTAGGAGGAGAATTCCATGATTAGAACATTTCTAAAAGATGAAACCGGACTGGAACTTTCAGAATATGCCGTAGCTGCCGCTTTGATAGCGCTGGCCGTCGTCGGCATCTTCGGAACACTCGGTAACAACATCAACGGCGTTATCGGAAACCTGGCCAACAAGATCAAGTAAGCAAACTCGATCTCTGCGAGGCGGTGCGCGCGTCTCCAGCTCGACTAAAGGAGAAACCTCTAATGAGAAAATTTCTTAAGGATGAATCAGGTCTCGAGCTCTCGGAATATGCAGTTGCCGCGGCCCTGGTGACACTTGCCGTGATCGTTGCTTTCACCAGTCTCGGGACCAACGTCAATGGTGTGATCGGCAACCTGGCAAGCAAGATCAAATAGGTATCCAAGCTAGCAAAATGCGCCCGCGCTTCGAATCGGCTCTTTTCAAATTATTCAAAGGACAATTGGCAGTCGGAGGCAAGAGGTAATGTCAGGCTCGTTGAGCGTTATTAGTGCTGCGTTTCTGATTCCGCTGGCAGTCATCATTTCTTATTACGATGTCTGCTATCGACGGATACCCAATCCGTTTGTCCTGGCCACATTAGCAGCGGGGATTCTCATAAACGCATTTTTCGGTGGTATCAATGGAGCACTAACAAGCTTAGGCGGCTGTTTGATTGGATTTACTTTGATGTTTGTGTTGCACGTTTTTGGCGCAATGGGCGCGGGCGACGTAAAGCTTTTCGCGGCCATCGGCGCTTTAACGGGCGCCAATCTAGTCTTACCGACATTCCTTATCGTCACCTTAACGGGTGGCGTCCTTGGCGTGGTTGCAATGTTACGAGCCGGCCAATTGAAATTCACCATGATGCGAGTCTTTCAAATTCTCGTCGGACTCTTGCCGGGTTACAAGGTGCCTCGCTTTCCCGTTCCAGTGGATCGTCGCTACACCATCCCGTACGGAGTTGCGATTACGTTAGGAAGCCTTATTTCGTTAGCCATCTTCCGCACTTAGCGGAGGTCAATTGCGAGTTAGGAAGCTCGCCTCAACACGGAGAGTAAAAGCGATGCGCAACAAACGATTCTTTGTCGTATTGGCAGGGGCCCTGGTTTTCGGATTATTGGCAGCAGTGTCAGTCAATCGTTACTTATCAAACGCTCAGGCCTTCTCTAAGGACATGACCAAGGTTGCGGTCGCCAAGGTCGCAATACCGCTAGGCACCAAAATCGTGGCTGAGCAAGTGATGATGGTCCAATTTCCGAGAGAATCAATGCCTGATGGCACATTCGAAAACGCCGACAAATTAGCAGGCCGAGTTGCTGTCGTGAATATCGCAGCCCGCGAACCAATCACCGATTCGCGCTTGGCGCCAGAAGGAACAGCGGGGGGATTGTCAGCAGTCATTCCTGAAGGCTATCGAGCGATGACTGTAAAGGTCGACGACGTCGTCGGCATCTCTGGCTTCATCATGCCTGGAACTCTTGTGGACGTGGTCGTTGTCATCACTCCGGAAGATGCTTCGCGTGGCGCTGGTCCAATTTCCAAGATTGTTCTGCAGAACATCAAGGTTCTCGCAAATGGTCAGAACATCGACAAACCGGAAAATCAGCGCGATGTGAACAGTGTTAAGGCTGTAACTCTCCAGGTAACACCCGAGCAAGCAGAGAAACTTGCGCTTGCTTCGTCAGAAGGCAGGTTGCAATTGGTCATGCGCAACTCAATCGATCAGGGAGATGAGCAGACGACCGGTGTCAACAAGCGGACATTGCTAGGTGGTGAACACGCAACCCCGGCTCCTGATCCAGGTTCGCTTAAGAGCGAGCAGCCAAAATCAGAAGTTAGGCCCAGGCCGGTGCGCAGGGTGGTGGTAGAACCCGAAGCTAAGAAGGCGGCTTCTCCGGCTCCTCCGCGCGCCTCGGTCGAAGTTATTGAAGGAGCAAAGAAGCGAAGCGTCGACTTTCCCTAAGCGGCGAACCGGGCCCCTGGAGTCGATAACTGAACCTGGCAGTCAACCTCGAATTGGCTGCTTGGATCCTTGAATCAGCAAGTAGCAAAAGGAGCACAGATCATGCAGAGCCGTTCCCCGATCACGCGCCACTTGAGTTTGTTAATGGCGTCTTTGATCACCGTTCTCGTCAGTTCCGGCGCATTCGCCCAGCAGACTTCATATAAGGCATCGTTCACTCAGACCAAAGAGGCCCTTGCCGTAAATGTGCTGGTCGGGCAATCGCGCGTGATCAATTTCGATAAACCGGTAGGCCGTTTCTCGGTCTCGAATCCGGAAATCGCCGAAGCGGTGCTCGTTACGCCAGACCAGGTGTTGGTAAACGGTAAGGCATTCGGTCAAGTCAACTTCATTGCCTGGGAGCAGTCAGGCAAAGAGTATCTCGTATTCGATGTCTACGTCAGAGCAAATCTTTCGCTCATCGACTCCCAGATGCGCGTGTTGTTTCCCAAAGACGACATTCGCCTGAGCCAGGCAAATGGTTCGGTTGTGTTGTCGGGCAACGTTTCAGATCCAACCAAGGCAGCGCAAGCCCAAAGTGTCGTGGAAGCGGCCGGCTTTAAAACCGTCAACATGCTTTCCTCGCCTGTTCAGAACATGACACAAGTTCAACTCCAGGTTCGTGTTGCTGAAGTAAGTCGGAGCAGGATGCGCGATCTCGGCACGTCCTACACCTCGGTTAATAATGGGACGTCGGTATACGCGAGTGGCGGAGGACCGGCGAATCTATCCAATTCTGCACTGCCCGGCTTGGGCACCTCGTTCGTTGGGTCTGCATTGAATCTGTTTCTCTTCAATAGCGGAATTGGAACTGCAGCCTACATCAAAGCGCTGCAGACCCAAGGAGCCCTACGTGAACTTGCAGAGCCTAACTTGATTGCGATGAATGGCCAGGAGGCGAGTTTCCTCGCCGGCGGCGAGTTCCCCATCCCGGTGCTGCAGGGCGGCGGCAATCCATGGCGCGGAATGATCTACGGAATGACCAACCGTATGCCCTGGAGCGATAATGCTGACCCCCGCCCTATCTGGAAAGTGTGGGATGAATTTGGCATTCAGGGTTCGGAGATGATCGGTTACTGGAGCGGCAACTGCCCGGTAAAAACTGATAATAATAAAGTGCTGGCAACAGTATATAAAAAGAAAGGCGCTGCGTTGATCTCTGTTGCAAGTTGGGCAGATGATGATACTGATATAAAACTGAACATTGACTGGAATAAATTAGGGATGGATAGTAACACGGCAACAATCTCTGTTCCCGCAATTACTAATTTTCAACAGGCGGTATCAATAAAGAATGGGGATACGTTGCATGTGCCTAAGGGTAAAGGATATTTGATAATAATAAAGTAAAATACCGGTTTCTGAAAAGGTAATACA
>Ga0137418_10005474_pt1 | contig 11644 bp, 6 predicted proteins | sample CZODoug3_1_2_16f_FD_122242 | JGI IMG/M metagenome (GOLD analysis project Ga0137418, IMG submission 122242) | Vadose zone soil fungal communities from Angelo Coast Range Reserve, California, USA - CZODoug3_1_2_16fungal (Hybrid Assembly) | ecosystem: Environmental > Terrestrial > Soil > Vadose... | reverse complement strand
AGGAGTCCGGTAGGCCAGCTCCGAACGGCCTACCGGCGACTACATCTGCATGGCGCTCTGGGACAGGTAACAGGGGGGCAATATCGACGGGAGGCGGACCAGGTGTGACGCATGAAGCCACCCTCCTATGACGGTGATAGAGGGAAGTGGAACGGCCCGGCTAAGCTGCCGTCGGTCGCGAACAGTCGCAAGTTGAACGATGTTACAGGACGGAACGCTTCGTGGCGACTCCACCGGACATCTCTGTCCGGGAATCGTCATGACTGGGAGCGTCCACACTCGGCGATCACCGGCAACTTTCGGAGGTGGGCGGACTCGCTCGGCCAGGGGCGTGAGATCCGCTTGTTTGGAGATCCAATCGGCGGCAGGGATCATGCTGAAACGGAGCAGATCGTCGTCCAGCCGGGGCAGCAAATCGAGTGGACGCTCGAGCCGGAACTGCGCCGCTCGTCGGTGGCGGTGTACTAAGGGTTGGGAGGACGGTCGGCTGCTATTTCGTCACGACGCCCCCGCCGCCGCCCGAGTTGCCACCTGCCGAGAGGACACCGAAGGCCCGCAGCAAGCCCACCCCGGCCACCACCCCGAGAGTGGCGACGAACCCGCTCCGGCTGGTTGAAAACCTCCGCTCCTGGACGTTGGCAATCAGCCGGCGCGGCAGGGTCACCATTTCTCCCTTCCAGAAACTCTCCTGCCCGTCCCTGGCGGCGACGCTGAGCACCGAGATCTGAAGGTCTTCTTGAGAACTGCGCACCAGCCGCCCGCCCACGCTGGCGACGTTGAGGCCGAGATACTGCGCAAGCTCGGTGCTACCGGCGTCGGTGAGCGCCGCCGCGACGTGCGTGCCCGGCAGCGGCTCCGTGGTTGCGACGGGCACGAGGCGATAGCACCCCGCGAGCGCGAACAGCGTGATGGCGATTCCAAGGCCACGCGGCAGGAACATTGATATCACCTGCTTTCTACGAGTACCGGCGACGCCTCCGCTGCAACCCGATCCAGCGTGTTTCCCGCTGAACCAAGTTGCAGCGGAGGCGCATAGGCTTCAAGCCCCGCCGCCGATCGCTAACAGGCGTTCGGGTCGTTACTGTTCCGCGCCGGCTCCGGCGACGGCACGTTCGGGTTGGTATTCACTTCGTTGATTGAGTAGGGAAGCCGCCCGATGACCGCGGTGCCCGCAGCCGGTACCAGCGCCGGAATGCACGTCCGCTTGTAGTCGCTCCACGCTTCGATGCTCTGGAACGTCACGACGTACTTCTCCGTCATGATCGAATCCAGTAGCGCCGTCCCCGTGACCGTCCCTGGGACCGCCAGCAACCCGGCGGCGACGCGCTCGGAATTGAGACTGTCGCGCGCCGTCGTCTCATCGCTGGTGCGATACGCCGCCTCGGCGATGATCAGCTGGTTCTCGGCGTGCGTCGCGAGCGGCTGGCGGAAGTCCGGACCGCAGCGGGTTCCACTCGCACCGTCGGCGCCGCAACCCTTGAGGTTCGACATGGTGGCCGGGTTGAGCTGCTGACCCGGATCCGCCCCACCCCACGGCACGCCTTTGTTCGTCCACGTAACGTGGTTGTCGGCGGTAGTCGCACCCACTGTCGTCGCCCACGTGGGTTGGGTGGCGCCCGAGAGGCTGTCCAACGTTACCGCGGTCGCCTGCTCGACATTGTTGTTCGAGTCAAGGATCCGCGCCCCCACCGTGTACTTCTTTGCCGCGGCCCATGCTGCGGTCGCGGTTTTGTCGAAGTACGCGTTTAGACGGGGATCGTTGCGCGCCACCATCAGATCCACCAGCCGCTTGCCGAACCTGAGGTAGCTGTCGCGTTGCACGATCTGGAACTGGTACCAGAAGTTCCCCTCCGTCGTCGCGGAGCTCTGATACGACAAGTAGTCGTTCGCCCCGGTGGAGATCCCCTGGTTGGCCTGGGCCAGCGCACTCGCGTAGTTGGCGGGCCCGTTGGCCTCCGCCACGTGCAGGTAGTAGCGCGCCTTCAGCATGTGCGCCAGCGCCCGCCATTTGGTCTTGTCCCCACCATACACGAGATCGTTCGAGCGCGGACCGACCCCCGTCGAGCCGTTGAGCGCTTTGATGGCATCGTCCAGCACCGTCTGCAGCGCGGCATAGATGCTCAACTGGTTGTCGTAGTGCGGCATCGGGTGAGCGAAAGGATCCGCGGCTTCCGAGTAGGGAACGTCTCCCCACAGGTCGGCCGCGGTACCGATCATCCACGCTTCCATCACGAGTGCGATGCCCAGATGGATGCTGTCGGGTGTGGCGGATGTCCGCGCCTTGGTCTCAATGTTGCGCAGATCGACGAGCCCACCCCCGGTGTAGAAGCGGTCGAACGACGACGCGAAGACCGACGCGTCGATCACGTACGTACCGATCGCCTGATATTGCCGATCCGTCCCGGCGCACTGCTGCGTATACATGCACGAGGCACGGGCCAACTCCCCAGTCAGCTGACCGGTCAGCGACGTCTGCGCCGCCACGAACAACTCATCGATGGTGGCATCGCTCGGACTGGGGTTGTTCGGATCGCCGCTCAGCCCGGTCCCCCTCAGGTAGTCGTTACACCCGATGGAGCCGAGGGCCAGCAGCGCACCGAGCCCAAACTGCACGAATGAGCTACGCATGGTTGTGGTCCCCTTGAGCTAGCGGTTCAGGACGAGTGTGAACACGAACGACCGGGTCTGCGGGTGATTGAAGTAATCGCTCCCGCGGTACCCGATCTCCGCGCCCTCCAACGTCGACTCGGGATCGATGCCCGTGTAGTTCGTCCACGTCACCAGGTTGCGACCCGACACGCGCACGTCGATGCTGTTCAGGCCGAGCGTGTTGCGCACCCAGTCGTTGTCGAGCGTATAGCCGAGCGACACCTCGCGGAGCTTCACCCAACCCGCGTCTTCCACGAACTGCGACGACGGGCCGTTGAACCCGCTCCCTTCCGCCTGGAACCAGTTGTCCTGGTCGATCAGCACCGCCGTACCCTTCCCAGGGCCGGCGAACTGGAACTGGTCGTAGTAGTCCACGCCGAAGGTGCGCGTCTGCCCGCGGATTTCCGTGTCTTTGTGGGTGCCGAACTGATAGAGCGCACCCTTCGTCCCGTTCCACTTCTGCCCACCGTGCGACACGTCCAAGAGACCCGAGATCTGCCATTTCTTGTACTGGAACGACGTCCGCACGCTGCCGGTCCAGTCGGGCGTGGGGTCGCCGATGACCCGGTTGGCGACGTCGGTGCGCGGGTACCCGTCGGCCGCGAGATATACCGCGTCCTTGGGCGCGTTGGCGCCGCACAGCGCGTCGATGTTGCCTTCCGTCGGGTCGATGATCCCGCGGCCGCAGCGGATGAAGTCGGTGCCGTAGATCACGCCGACGCGCGAGCCCGTCACCGCGGCCGCGCTCGAGCCCTCGAACCCGCCAGGCAGGAATACGAACTGCGCTCCGGCCAGGCTCACGACGCGGTTGTTGTTCCTGCCCCACTGCAACCCGACTTCCCAGGATGCGTCCCGCGTCTGCAGCGGGCGGACGTTGAAGGACACTTCCTGGCCCACATTCTTGATGACACCCGCGTTCTGGGCCTGGAACCCGTAGCCCGTGCTCGTCGGAATCGGCGTCAGGAAAATCACGTCTGTCGACTTGTCGTCGTAGTGCGTGACGTGCAGGTCCACGCGCTCCTGGAAGAACGCGAGATCGGCGCCGCCCTCGAACTCCCGCGTACGCTCGGGCTTGATGTTGGGCTGCGGCAGGACGTTGTTGGTATACAGCCCGGCCCTCCCACCCTGCGTCGGGCTGATGGACGGGCCCCAGCCACCGTCACCGAAGTCGGTGGTGCTCAACGTCGCCACCGTCTGGTAGGGGTCTGGCTCCTGTCCGGTCTGGCCGTAGGCTCCGCGGAGCTTGCCATAGCTCAACCAGGAAGGCCGGCCTGTTCCCAGCGCGGCCGTGAAGTCCCACGCCAGGCTCGCCTTGGGGAACCAGTGCCGTTGGGCCGAAGCGCCGAAGGTCGAGGAACCGTCGTTCCGGACCCCTCCTGTCAGGTACAACTGCTGCTTCAAGTCCACCGTGAGCTGCGCAAAAAAGGAGGTCGTGTGCCTGCGCGTCTCCGCGTCGCTCGGCGTGGAGCGGTCCACCGTATTCGCCAGCTTGAACGGCGATGGCGTGATCAGGTTGTTGCCGGTGACGAAAATCTGATGCAAGGTGCGGCTGTTCACGCCTTCGCCCAGCGTAAAGGTCCCGGAGACGTCGGGGTTCAGCGTGTAGCTGGCGGTGGCCGTGAGGGCCTGGTCGATCTGCAACCGCTTGAAGTCGGCGCTGATCACCTGCCCGCCGGGGAAGCCCGAGCTCGACTGCGCCAGCGCTTCGAGCCGCTCGTCGGCGGAATAGTCCACCCCCACGTTGCCGTCGAGCTTGAGCCAGCTCACCGGCACGAAGCTGCTGCTCACGTTGCCGAACGTGTGACCGGTCCGGCCCGTCGCGTCATCCCGGTTCAGCACAAAGAACGGGTTGTCATACCCGCGGGTTGCGGTCTGCGATGTGAGCGACGGCTGCGGATAGCGATAGGACCGGTGGAACCCCGTCGCCGGGTCGATGTAGTCTGCGTTGTTGAACTCGGGCGGCGTCCGCAGCGAGCCGAGCAGCAGCCCGCTGATGTTCGAGCCCTTCTGGATGAAGGCCCCGCGGTCGTCGGAATACGCCACGTTCCCACGGACCGTGAGGTTGTCGCGCACGCGGTGCTCGCCCTTGAGTCGTACGGTCGCGCGCTGGTAGTGGTTGTTCGGCCCGACCATGTCGCCACGGTTGTACATCCCCTCGCCGGAGAGATAGAACAGCGTGCGGTCGTTCCCGCCGGAGATGGTGAGGTTGTTGTCCGTGATGTACCCGGTCTGGAACAGATCTTGGAAGTGATCGTAGACCGGCGTCCCCGGCGCCAGCTGCGCGCCCCAGCTTCCGGACGTCAGTCTGCACCCGACGGCCCCGCACGTGGCGGCGACGCCCTCCGTCCCTTGTCCGTACTTCGTCTGCAGCGGAACGCCGTGGGTTACATGGTCCACCGAGAAGGAGCTTCTCAGGGAGTACTTCGTGGGACCCGGCTGGCCGCTCTTGGTCGTGATGAGGATCACTCCCTGACCGGCCCGCGCCCCGTAGATGGCCCCGCTTGCCGCACCCTTCAGGATCTCAACCGATGCGATGTCGTTGGGATTCACATCCGACGCGCGATTCGGCGAGACCGTGCTGCCGAGATAGCGTCCGTCATTGATGTCGGCGGCGGTTGCGTTGGTGGAATTGTCGATCGGCACGCCGTCCACCACGATCAGTGGCTGGCCGGTGCCGTTGAGCGTCCGTGCGCCCCGGATGCGGATGACGGCGGAGGCGCCGGGATCGCCGGCCTGCGACTGCACTTCCACGTTGGGCGCCTTCCCCGCCAGGGCCGCGACGATGTTCATCTCGTTGCTGCGCTGGATGAGCGACGAGTCCACGTTGTTGCGGACGCTGCCGAGCTTCTCGGCCGCCGACACCGTGCCGGCGCCGGTGACCACAACCTCGCCGAGCTGCAGCGGGTTGGCCGCGAGCACGAAGTCGTGCGTGACGCGGCCCGACGTGAGCGTGATCTCAGCGCTCTGGGCCTTGTAGCCCAGACGTCGCGCCGTGACCGTGACGGTCTGCCCCGAGACCCGCGCGCCGGGGATGACGATCGCATAGGTGCCGTCATCCTTGCTGAGCCCTCCGACGCCCAACGCGGCAATCGAGACCCCGACCTGCCCGAGCGGCAGGCCGGCATCGCTCGTGACTTTGCCAGTGATAGTCACCGGCTCCTGCGCGGCGAGCAGGGCCGGCAGCGCGAGGAATGCGCTGAGAATGATGGGTACAACCCGACTGCGTGTGAGTTGCATGTCCCCTCCGACGGGAAGTGTGACACCAACGACCGACGACGCCCGCGTGGGCGCCTCGGCGCAAACTCCGACCGACACTACACCCCGTAATGACGCGCGCGCACGACGACGGGGGGAACCACAAGACGCGCGCGGTTGACCGTGACCTAGGTCGGGACGGATCATCACCGCCCACGCGCACTTATATCACCGATTCGCCGAGCCCGCCAGAGCGGTTGGGACCTCTCCGGTGTTCCAATATGGAACGCGCGCACGCGGGACTATCGTGCCAGAAAAAAGTGATCTCCGCACGCCGCCCGGTGTCTTTCGAGTCGCACCCGTGGGCGGTAGCTTCGCGCGCATGGCTCCCGCTCACGGTCTCCGTACTGCGGCCATGACTGCCTTGCTGATCGCCGGGTCTGCCTGCTTTGTTTTCAACCGCGGCAAGTCTGGTCAGCGAGCCGCGGCGCCTCCCGAAAGCGAGATCGCCCTTAGCGTGACGAATCACAATTACCTCGACGTGGTCATCTACGTGCTGCACGACGGGCAGCAAACGCGGGTTGGCACGGTCACGGGATCGTCCTCCCAGCTGTTCTACCTGCGCCCCCGCCTGCTGGGGATGGGCCGCGAGATCCTGCTGTTAGGCCATCCCATCGGCGGCCAGACGACCGCTCGTACGGAAACGCTCGTCGTCCAGCCGGGCCAGTATATCGAGTGGACGCTCGAGACCGACCTGCAGCGCTCGAGCGTCGGCGTGTACTAGCCGCACGGCTCCGCCGGGCTTACCGTTGGTCCTGACTATGAGCCGACCCGCGCTTGCGTTGCTTTGTGCCGCCGCCTTGGGCGCCTGTGGCGACCTCGGTGGAGTCCGCACCGGCGGATTCCTCGGGGTGTCGCCGCTCCTCGATTCGCTGTTCGTCGGGGACCAAGCCCTGCCACACCAGGTCACCTTTTTTGACGTCGACGGCAAGCCCGGACCAGCGGGAGCTATCACGTGGAGCAGCCTCGACAGCTCCATCGCCCGGATCGACGCGACTGGCCGGGTCACCGCTCGGAAGCGCGGCGCGGTGTTGATCGTGGCCCAAGCGCAGGGCCTTGCTGCCAGCGCCCTCGTCGTCGTGTCGGACACGCTGGACATCACGTTGCTGCTCGACACCGTGTACGTGATGCCGAACGACACGCTGACGGTGCCGGTCGTTGTGCTCAAGCGAAGCAGTCTTCCAGCTGTGGTGTCGTTCGAAGCACCGTCCAATCCGGCGTATAGTATCGATGCGGGCGGGAAGATCACCGCCCTCACGGCCGGCGGGCCGTTCCCCTACATCGTCCACGCGGACGCGCTCGCCGACACCGGGGCGGTGGAGGTTGTCAGCCTGACGGACACGACGGGGGGCAAGTTCTTCTTCTCCGTGCGCGGCACGGCGATTTCCCATGTCGGGGGCCGGGTGCTCGCTAGGAACTACGTGGCGGCCCATGGCAAGCAGGCGTTTCAATTGCGCGGTACCTTCGGTTCGGCGACTTCGCCCAGCCAAGTCGTCCAGATCACCAACCCCGACTCCGTGATCGCGACCGGTCTGTACACGATCGATTCGCTGAACCCGGGCGAGGATGTCGCCTCGGGAGTCGCGCCGCCGGCGGTCTGCAGTGCGCCCCGCCCCTGGGCCCTTTGGGCGGCCCGGCCCGCGGGCATCTTCGCCTACTCGCGGCGCGGCGGCGAGCTCGGCATCACCCAGATCGTGGTGGTCGCGAACGGTCAAGCGATCAGCGGCCGCTTCACTTACTCGGCACAGCGGTCCGACTTCTACACCGACCCCCTCGCACTGCTGTCGATCCACGGTAGCTTTGTGGCGCCGCTCGTTACCAGCACGACTGTTTGTCGCTAGCTACGGCCGGCGAATCGTGATCTCCCCTTGGCCGGCGAGGAGCGGCACAACGGTCTCGCTGCCGCCCGGCCACCGGACCCACACGGCCACCGGATGCTTCCCCTCTTCCACTCCGAGTACCTGGATCGCCCCGTCCTGGGACCAATAACCCGAGCCGCCGTGAATCTCTCGCGCCGGACCGCGTGATCCGTGGTACACCAGCCGCACCACTCCCCCGATCGCGTGCGGGTTGAGCGGCCCGCCGGCTAGGCGCACCCGCACGCCCGGCCGGGCGTGTTCGTTGTGATACAGCTTGGTCTCCGCACCGTTCTGCGACACCACGAGGTCGATCCGGCCGTCCCCATCGTAGTCCGCGAGGGCCGCGCCCCGCTGATCGCCGTACACCAGGATTCCGGAGACTTGACCCGGCACCGGCTCGAGCGTCCCGTCGCCCCTGCCCCGCAGCACCAGCCCGCGCCCCGCGTCGTAGCGGGGCGTCCCGAGGTCGGTCGGGAAAAAATTCTGCGCGAGGAACAGGTCCTCGTGGCCGTCGCCGTCCAGGTCCGCCACGCCCGCGTAGAACGCGGGCGCAAACTGTGCTTCCGCGGGGAGCGGCTTGGCCTCGAATGTGCCGCCGCGATTGAGGAATACGTAATGATCGAGCGTTCGCGCTTCGAGGTGTTTGGCGCCGCTGAACGCGGGGCCGAGCACATCCTCGAGCGTCGCGTTGGCGTACGCTGCGAACGTCCGCGTGCCGAGTCGCACGGACGGCAGTCCGGTCATCAACCGGCCGAGCGACGTGAGCGGAGCGATCCCGTGCAGCCGGTCGTCGTACTGGGCCTCGATCATGTCCCACCGGCGGGACCCGGTAAAGTCGCCATAATAGAGGAGCAGGGGATGAGCGGCGTCGACGTGGTACGTCGTGTTCCGACCCCAGCTCGTCGCCACAACGTCGAGGCGACCGTCCCCATCGAGATCCCCGGTCGTCACCCCGTTCCAGCGACCGACGACCCGGTCCAATCCCCATTCGGCCGTAGCATCGCGCAACCGTCCATGCTCATTGAGGTACAGCCTAAGTGACCCCCACTCCGGCGCGAGGATCAGATCCGGCCAGCCGTCCCCGTTGATGTCCGAGAAGACGGCCGCCGATATCAGGCCGATGCTCACGAACAGGCTGCTATTGGCCGTGTCCAGCACGAACCGCCCACCCTCGTTGCGGAACAGGCGCGACGACACGGGACCAGGGTAGGCGCCCGGCGCCACGCGGCCGCCCACGAACAGGTCCAAGTCGCCGTCGCCGTCCACGTCGGCGACGGCCAACGCTCCGACGCTCGCGACGTCCCCCGGCACGACCGGCGTCACCCGGCCGCTGTTCGGCGCGACTGCCAGCACCCCCGGCAGCTCGGCGGCTTCCGCCGGCGAGCGCGACTCATAGTTGGACTGGCCCACGAGCAGCGTGCTCCCGCCCTTACCGTCGGGCACGGGGAGAACGGTCGTCTCGTCGTAGCGCGCGGGAGCGAGGTGGAGATCGACCCGGGAAAGCCGGCCGTGGTCGTTGCGATAGTAGGCCAATGTGCCGCCCCGTCCCGACCCGATCAACAGGTCCTCGGCACCGTCGCCGTCCACGTCGTACCACGAGACGCCGGGCCCGAGCTGGCTGAACGCCTGCGGCAAGAGCGGCTGGCGGGCCCAGTCATTGAACGGCGTCTCGACGTGCCGGTGACCGAGCAGGGCCGACACATCCCGAAACCACGGCGCGGCGCGCGGTGGCCGTGCCGAGCCCGGCCGCGAGTTCGCGGTGGGCGCCGGCTCCTCGATCTCGTACTCGCGATTCGGCCGTACGCCGCGCACCACCGAATGTCCGCCTCTCCGCCAGTCGACCTCGATGGTCAGGTCCTGGGCCGTGCCGGTCGCGAACGTGTAGAGCGGATCCGATCCCGACAGGTACGTCCCGCCGAGGACGACCTCCTTCTGCTGCACCGGCACCGGTCCCCCGAGCACCCGGATCTTGGAGCCGGCGCCGGACGTGTTGGGTGCCCGGCCGCGCAGCCGCACGGCCACCCGGGGGGCGCTCGCGAGGTTCTGGAACACCGCGGCGGGTGCGTCCAGGCGGTTGACGACCACATCCAGCGCCCCATCCCCGTCCAGGTCCGCGGTCGCCATACCGTGCGAGATGGCATCCTCGCCGGCAAACCCCCACTTGGCGCCGGCATCGCTGAATGTGAGGTCCCCGTTGTTGCGAAAGGCCACGCTCTTCAGTGCCAGCTTGGGGAACAACGCGAGCTCGCGCCGCCACTCCAGCCCCGTGAACGTCGCCCGAATGCGCTCCCAGGTATCCGCGTCCATCACGTCCCACAGGTGGCCCGTGGTCACCAGGACGTCTTCGTACCCGTCCAGGTCGACGTCGAGGAATAGGGCATCCCACGACCAGTCGGATGCCTCGATCCCTGCGTAGCCGGCGATCTGTGCGAATGTCCCGTCCCCCCTGTTCCACAGCAGTGTGTTGCGCTGCCACTGGGGGCGGTCGTCAATCCGGCCGATCAGCTTAGGCAAGGGCGTGTGGGTGGGGACCTCGCTCTTGCGTCGTGGGCCGCGCCCCAGCATGTCCACGACGACGATGTCGACGTTGCCGTCGCGGTCCACGTCGGAAAAATCGACGCCCATCGAGGAATTGCTGGTATTCCGGACCCCGAGGCGGGGGACGGCCCGGAACGTCCCCGTGCCATCGTTGAGCCAGAACAGGTCGGGGTCCTCGAAGTCGTCGCACACGTACAGATCCGGCGCGCCGTCGCCGTCCACGTCGGTGAACTTGGCCGAGAGGGCGAAGTACTCCGGGGCCGCCTTGAGCGGTTTGCCGTCTTCATCGAGGAATCTGCCCGAGGTCCAGGGAACGAGCGTGAAGTGCCCGGCGCCGTCGTTCAGGTAGAAGCCGTCCGGATCGGCGCGTTGCTGCATGGACACCAGGTTGTATTCGGGACGATCCACCACGCGGTAGTCGTTGCGAAACTTCGGGACGACCTCGAAATGCTGGGGCCGCACTTCGCGAACCACCTGATCGAAGGCCCGCTCCTGGGGCGGATAGACGTCCATCGCGGAGCGGGTCTTGTAGTTGGCGACGTACAGGTCGAGGTGGCCGTCGCCGTCCACATCAGTCAGCGTCATGGTCATGCTGCCGCTGGGCGCGCCGAGTCCGGCCTGGACGGTCCGCTCGGTGAACACGCCGTGCCCGTCGTTGACGAACAACGCCACCCCCCCGCCGAGCGTGCCGACGAGCAGGTCGAGGTCGCCGTCGCCGTCGACGTCGGCGAGCGCGATGGCGGTGGTGGCGCTCGTCTCGCTCGGCACGAGGGCCACCCCGGCGCCGAATCCCGACCGCGTGCTCTGGTCGAAGACGAAATTGCCCGTGAGCGTGGGACCGCTGGTGATCGCCAGGCTGGCGCCCTGGACGTTCACCCGGAGGAAGGGACCCGCTGGCAACGGCGTCGAGCCATCGCCCAGATCGAATGGTACGGGCGCCGTGTTCAGCTCAAAGGAGGAGGTCCCGCCACTCAACGTGAGCCCCGGCAGATTGAACGTCGGCGTCAGGCCCGTGACGCGAGCCGCGACGCCCAGTCGGTTGACCTCCACGGTCGCCGCGGCGGCGCTCACCGTGACGAAGTCGGTCGTTCCGCTTCGCAGCCTGAGCCCGAAGTTCTGGACCGTGATGCGAACGACCCGGCCGGCCGAGGTCGTGACCTCCTCCACGCTGAAGCGGCTCGCGCTGACCTGCTGACCCGCGATGGCGAGCGTCACGCTGGTGGCTTCGATCTTGAGGCTGTTGGCGGCCACACTCACCGAGCTGCCAGCAAAGATCGTCCGGAGGGTGGAGGTCGAATTGAGCTGGACGGTGAAGGCTGCGGAGAACGTCACGTCGGGGATGT
>Ga0137418_10005472_pt1 | contig 11646 bp, 10 predicted proteins | sample CZODoug3_1_2_16f_FD_122242 | JGI IMG/M metagenome (GOLD analysis project Ga0137418, IMG submission 122242) | Vadose zone soil fungal communities from Angelo Coast Range Reserve, California, USA - CZODoug3_1_2_16fungal (Hybrid Assembly) | ecosystem: Environmental > Terrestrial > Soil > Vadose... | reverse complement strand
ACGGCATCGACGCCTTCGCCGGAAGTCATTTCCCGGATCGCCTCTTCGTAGTCACGCTCGCGGTAGTTGATGCCGTGGTCGAGGCCCAACTCTTTCACCCGCGCCAGCTTCTCTGACGAAGACGAGGTTCCGTAGGTCTCAATGCCCAGCAGTTTGCCAATCTGCACCGCCGCTGTGCCCACCCCTCCTGCGGCTGCGTGGATCAAGACGCGAGCTCGTGACGAACTGTGAGAACGGCTCTCAACTGGACCACCCGCCAGCCCAGCCTTCCAGTAGGCGAGATACGCCGTGAAGTAGTTCACCGGGAACGCGGCGCCCTCCTGCGACGTCCAATGTGCGGGTACGGGCCAGAGATAGTTCTGCCGCCCCGCCACGGTCTCGGCGAACGCTCCCCACTGGGTGTAGCCCATCACGCGGGCCTTGGCGCCATCGAGTTCTCCGCAGTACTCGCGCCCGGCGATGAGCGGGGGCGCTGGGGTGCCCGGATATCCTCCGGCGGCGGACATGATGTCGGCGAAATTTACACCAACCGCCTGGGTCCGAACCAAGATTCCTCCCGCCGCCGGCTCCGGCGAGGCCACTTCGCGGACTGTAAGGACCTCGGGACCGCCATACTGCGGAATCACAATCGCCTTCATTTCTTGAGTCTAGCAAGCTTTCCTATGGGACCATCGGGGGAGGGCGGGGGGCGCCATCCCGGGTATATACTGAGTATGTATTTTGGAAGTACTTAGGCTGTTGATCCAACATTCATAAAGAGTTTCATATTGAGACCGGCCCCGTCTGAACAGGGGTGCCGCGGGAAGTGGTGGTGGCACTGAATTTTTTGGAAGCCGCCGAACTTCCTGGGAGATTTCTCCATGGATTTATTTGTTGTTCGCTTTATTTTTATTGTGGTTGTGGCGGTTGCGTGTGCTGTGGTCCAACCGTTCGACCTCTCTCATCAGCTTGACGCGTTGGTAGGCGTTGTCATTGGCTCAGCGATCATTGTTTTCGAGTGGCGCTTGCGTTTGGCCAGCCTTACGCGCCTGATCGGCGCCGCCATTGGAAGCATTCTCGGCATCCTCGGCGCGTATCTGTTCACGATCGTCCTGCGCAACAGCATTGAGGCCGGCCCCACGCTCAGCTTCCTGCAAATCCTGATCATGCTGCTGATGGCTTATGTTGGCTTGGTGGTGGGGGCGAATAAAGGCTCGCTGCTCAACCTGGCTGCGCTGGGCGGGCTCTTTGGCGGTGAGAAGCAGGGCAAGAAGGTTCACAAGATTCTCGACACCAGCGTCATTATTGACGGCCGCATCTCGGATATTGCGGAGACCGGCTTTCTGGACGGCGTCATCGTGATCCCGCAGTTTGTGCTGCGGGAGTTACAGATGGTGGCCGACTCCGCGGATTCCATGAAGCGGAACCGGGGCAGGCGGGGGCTCGACATCCTGCAGCGCCTGCAAAAAGTTGCGTCGCTGAACATTCAAATCGTGGAGGATGATTTTCCGGCCGTGCGGGAAGTGGACCTTAAGCTGATCGAACTGGCGAAGGTCTACGAAGGCAAAATCATCACCAACGACTTCAATCTCAACAAAGTCGCGCAGTTGCAGGGCGTAGATGTTCTTAACATCAACGAGCTAGCGAATGCCCTGAAGCCTATCGTCCTTCCGGGTGAAATCATGCACGTTTTCATCCTCAAGGAAGGCAAGGAATACAACCAGGGTGTCGCCTATCTGGATGATGGCACCATGGTGGTGGTCGACAACGCGCGCAAGGCCATCGGCAAGACCATCGACATTTCGGTCACGTCGGTGCTGCAGACGACGGCGGGCAAAATGATCTTCGGAAAGTGGGACGAGCGCACGATGCCGCGCATCGAGCAGCCCGCGCCGCGTCCGCCGCAGCACGCCGCTGAGATTAAGAAGCCGCAACCGATTGTTATGGAACAGCCGGGCGAGTAGGCATCGGAAGCGGGCAAGAAATGCCCGCAGAGTTAAGGATGCCGGACGGGCCCCGTCCTTGCCGACTAGGTGAGGACCCGCCCGGGCATGCTCTCTCCTGTGCTACAGAGAGTTCACGAAAGTCATCAGTTGCTGTTGCTGGCCCCGTAGCGGTACAACGGAATCGGGCGGGATTTATTCCGTCACGGGAGAAGACTTTCAAGAAGAATTATTCTGGGGAGAGAGAGTTTACTGGCGGGGCTCAGCCGGGGGAGAAGAAGGCTCGGCCGGGGCGCTCGCGGCTGGGGTGCTCGAGGCCACCGGGGCCAGGTAATCCAGCAGTTGCTGAGCCGCAGCGCGCTGCTCTCCCGCGACGCTATTGGGGATCAACAGGTAGCACGGAATCTGCTCGCTGCAGGCCTTGCGGGCGTGGACGAACTCGGTGGCCAGGTTCGGGTCCACCGCCGCTTCCTGCTCCGAATTCAGAACAATTACCTGCGCCTGGGCGCGGTAGGCTGGATCGGCCAAGCGGTCGTAGAAGTTGGCTTCCATGACCTCGGACACCAGAATTTTGCGGCCAGCAGGCAATTTCGCGTGTTCCCGGCTGAAGCTGCGGAAGCGCGACTCCAGGATCGGTTCATAGCGCGAGTTCATTTGACCGTACACGTCCACGTGGACAAAGTCGTCCGCCGGTTTCTTGCTCTTGCAGGCCGTCGCCATCAATAGGCCGACAGCACCAGTGAGTACGCAGAGGGTCCTGAACGTCATGGGTTATTCGAAATTCTAAAGCAAAGACCAGGGTTTGGACTAGACGAGCATCCGCTCGTATACTGGCCTTCCCATGAAAGTGTTTGTCATCTTACCGGCTGCGGGACTAGGTACGCGCATGGCGCCCCTTGCCGCCGCGGGGAAGAAATCCGCGCCCTCCAAGCAGTTTACGGAGCTAGGTGGGACGCCGATTCTGATCCATACGCTACGGAAATTCGCCGCTGTTCCCGAAGTGACGGAAATCTGGGTGGCGCTCCGGCAGTCCGAGATCGCCGGTTTCCGCGCCCGCCTCGAGCAGGACGCCCCCGACGTTCTACGGAAGAAGATCGAGTTCGTGGAGGGCGGCGAGCAGAGGCAGCAGTCGGTGGCTAACGCCCTGCAGGCGATTTCGGCGTCGGCTGAGGATATTGTGCTGGTGCACGACGCAGTCCGTCCCTTGGTGGCGCCGGAGATTATTGAGGACGTCCTGCGAGCCGCAGAGAAACATGGCGCTGCCATTGCTGGCTTGCCCGCCGTCGATACCGTCAAGCAAGTGGAAAGGAAGCCCGAGGGCGCGGTGATTCACACTACCATTCCTCGCGCCAGCGTGGTGTTGGCGCAGACCCCCCAAGGTTTCCGCTATCCGCTGCTGAAAAAAGCATTCGACGACGCCACCGCCGATGGATTTCTGGGTACGGACGAGGCGTCTCTGCTGGAGCGCGCCGGAATTCCTGTGGCGGTAGTGATGGGATCTCCGCGGAATCTTAAGATTACGGCGCCAGCGGATATGGAACTGGCGGAGTTTTATCTCAAGCACTGAAGACGGCGAGGCCGATGGCGAAAGCAAAAGCGAAAGTGCCGGAGTTAGCAACGCGAATCGGATTTGGCTGGGACTCGCACGCCTTCAAGTCCGGCATCCCCCTATTGATCGGTGGCGTGAAATTGGACTACGACAAGGGTTTGGGGGGCCACTCCGATGGGGACGTTCTTCTGCATGCCATTACCGATGCGTTGTTAGGTGGGATTGCGGGACCCGATATTGGAACTTTGTTCCCCCCATCGGATCCGCAATGGAAAGGCGCGGACTCGGTTGTGTTTTTGCAAGAAGCGTTGCGGCGAGTGGCGAGTGCGGGATATGCCGTTACCAACCTCGACTCGACCCTGATCTTGAACGCGCCCAAGATCGGACCTCATGCGGCGGAAATTCGTTCCCGCGTTGCTGCGTTGCTTGGCATTCCGGAGGACTGCGTCGGTTTGAAGGCAAAAACGCCGGAGGGCTTGAACACCGATAACGCGGCGGTGGCGCATGTAGTTGTGTTGCTGCAACAGGCCGGGAAAAGAAAGTCACCGCGCTAACTCGCCCCCAGCGAAAATAAGCAGTCCTGCCTCGGCCGTTCTGAATCGAGATCTCCCGCACCGAAACGGGTATGGGGATCTGGGGCTCGCGTCATCCCGTGCTTCTCGCGCAGTTCGGCGAGGAGGCGGTTGATTCGCTTGCCGTAGTCGGGAGGGAGGAACGCGCTGTTGGCGTAACGCTTACGGTAAATTTCGACGAGACGGGGGAACTCTTTTTCTAGAAAAGGAAGAAAGACTGCGGCGGCACAGGGCTTGAGAAACAATGGTCCCGCAAAGATCGAGGTGGCATTTGCTTCTTTGGCTGCGAGAACAAGTGCGCTCAGATCGCTGGGCGAATCGGTGATTCCCGGCAGCAGCGGCGCGCAGTTCACTCCGGCGGGGATGCCAGCGAGGTTGAGCTTGCGGACGGCGTCCAAGCGGAGATCGGGTCGAGGCGCACGCGGCTCGAGAATGCGGGCCAGGTCTATGTTTGTAGTGGTGACGGTAAGGCTGACGTGCAAGCTATTGCGCAGGCAGATCTCACGAAGCAGTTCGGCGTCACGAAGAATCAGGTCGGACTTGGTGATGATCCCGAGGCGCAGGCCGCGGTGTTGGGCGAGTTCCTCGAGAATTCCGCGGGTGACGTTGTAACGGCGCTCTGCTGGCTGGTAGGGATCGGTGGCAGTGCCAATCGCAATGCTCTGGTTTGGGCGAACCTTCTTCAAATCTTGGCGAAGCAGCCATGCGGCTTGTTGCTTGACATAGATTTTCTGCTCGAACGCCAGCGGGTCGCGCAGCTCCATGAACTCGTGGGTGTAGCGCGCATAGCAGTATTTGCAGCCGAATTCGCATCCGCGATAGGGATTGATCGCCCACTGGAAGGGCAGACGGCGCCCAGATTTTACGCGGCCTAGGACGGATCGAGCGGGGAGTGAGAAATACTCGATGTGGTGACCCTCGCGGAGAGGATCGGCGTGCGCGGCCAGGCGGGCAATGCCGATAAGAGGGGCGGGGCCGGAGTCGGGAAAGAGTGGAAGGGTGGGCATTGACATTCGCTTTTTATTCGCCTACGATAGCGTGCAAAGTCGATGCTGTCAAGCGGCTCGGGAGTAGACTCTTCGGGAGCATCAACGCAGGGAACCGGGAATGGAATCGGGAAGAGGATGCATGAAAAAGCTTTCGGCCTTGATGGTGGTTTTGAGTTGCACGGTTTCTCCAGTAGCTAGGGCGCAGGACAAAACTGCCGCGGATTGGCGCACGCCCACTGAAATCTGCGAATACCGCTGTACGCCGCGGTATGACGAGACGATGGCTTTCATCCGCCGCATACAGATTGCCGCGCCCAAGCAGGTGAAGATCGAGCCTTGGGGAAAGACTGGAGAGGGCCGCGAGTTAGTGGGCGTGATCGTCTCCAAGGATGGCGTTTTCGACCCCGCCGCCGCTCACAAAGGCGACCGGCCCGTTGTCTATATCCAGAACGGAATCCACGCGGGTGAGATTGAAGGCAAAGATGCCTCCCTGGCGCTGTTACGTGACATGGTGGTGACTAAGACTCGCGCCAGTTTGCTCGACAGAGCCATCGTGATTATTGTTCCCGTCTACAACATCGACGGCCACGAGCGCGTGTCGCGCTACAACCGCATCAATCAGAATGGCCCGGAAGAGATGGGCTGGCGAACGCAGTCGAACAATCTGAACCTGAATCGTGACTATGTGAAGGCGGATGCGGTGGAGACGCGCCAATTCCTCGCCTATTTCACGAGGTGGTTGCCCGATTTCTTCATCGACGACCATGTCACCGACGGCGCGGATTATCAATACGATGTGACTTACTCAATCGATTTCGGTCCAGATGTGGACCCGGCTTTGGCGGCGTGGCAGCGCGACGAATTGCGGCCATTCATTGAGAAATCAGTCACGGACAGCGGGCATTTGATCGGGCTCTATGTCGGGGTGGGTGAAGCGGATCCGATCAAGGGCTTGAAGATGGTGCAGGACGAGCCCCGCTTTTCGACCGGCTACATGATTCTGCAAAACCGCCCGGGCCTGCTTGTGGAAATGCACATGCTGAAGGATTACAAGACGCGCGTGCTCGGGAATTACGAACTGCTGCGCGCCATTCTGGAGAAGGTGGACACCGATGCCGGCAAGCTGATCCAGATGAACCGCGCGGCGGATGCTGCGATGATCGCCGGGGGAAAGGCGTATGATCCGGCGCGAAAGATGGCTCTGCGCACAGCTCCGAGCGCCCGGTCTGCGCCCTTTCATTATTTGGGGTACAAACGCAAGCGCGTGCTGAGTGAAGTTTCTGGCGGGATATGGAATCAGTACACGCGCGAGCCGGAAAACATCGACCTTCCTGTGTATAACGACTTTCAGCCTACTTACTCCGTTGCGCCGCCCCGGGCTTACATCGTTCCCGCGCAGTGGACGCGTGTGATCGATGTGCTGCGTGCTCATGGCGTGCAGATGCAACCCACAACTGCGGCGTGGGAGGGCCAAGTGGAGACGTACCGTTGCGAGCCGCATTGGCACAACACGCTGTTTGAGGGGCGGCATCCGATCTCGATCGGAGATTTTGCGGACATCAGCCACTATCAGCCGATGTGCAGAGCGGTGAAAGAGAAGCTCTGGTATCCGGCGGGATCAATGTTGGTGCCGCTCGATCAGCGCACGGCTAAGATAGCTGTTCACTGGTTGGAACCCGATGCGCCGGATTCCGCTGTGCAGTGGGGGTTTTTCGACGCCATTTTCGAGCAGAAAGAATATGGCGAACCTTATGTGCTTGAACCGCTGGCGCGCGAAATGCTGGCCAAGGATCCTGCGCTCAAGGCGGAATTCGAAAAGAGGTTAGCTGAGGATAGAGCCTTTGCTGGCGATCCTGACGCGCGGCTGGGCTTTTTCTATGATCACTCGCCCTATCATGATTCCAGAATTGGGCTCTACCCTGTGGGGCGTTTGGCGACGCTGGAGGGTGTGCCGCTGCGATGATCCTTGCCTGCCTTGTAATGGCTCCCGAAAAATTCAATTTCTTACCTCAAGCTTTCCCCAGCGGCTAAAGCCGACGAACAAAAACAAGGACTTATCGCAGGCCTGAAGGCCTGCGCCGCCCAAAAGGAAGAAGCCGTTGCGGCTTTTCCGCAAGCTGTTTAGCGAGTGAATTTGTAGCCGAGGCCTGCCACGGTTGCGATTAGCGACGGCCGCTTGGGATCATCTTCCAGTTTCTGACGCAGGCTCGCTACGTGGACGTCAACGGTGCGCGTGAACGTCTCTGTGCTATAACCCCATACTTCCTTCAGCAGGACGTCACGGGATAATGTTGTCCCCGCGTTCTCGACGAAATAGCGCAGGAGTTGGAACTCGCGAGCCGACAGGGGGACGACATTGCCATCCCTGGAAACCGAAGTGCCTCGTAAGTCCACCGTGACGCTGCCGAACTGATGGACGGCTCCCGCGGGCGAGCTGCTTGCCCGCCGCAGGAGCGCTTCGATTCGCGCCAAAAGCTCCATCGCATCAAAGGGTTTTGTCATGTAGTCATCGGCACCGATTTTCAATGCGAGCACTTTGTCAATCGTTTGGCCGCGGGCGGTCAGCATCAGGATGGGCACGAGGACTCCAGCCGCGCGGATGTCCCGGCAGACATCGAAGCCATTTTTTCGCGGGAGCATCACGTCCAGCAGGACAAGATCAGAAGTTCTTCGGGAAGCTTTCTGAACGGCCTCCTCGCCATCGACTGCGAACTCAACTGCATATCCCTCGGCTTCGAGACGATCTCCAAGGGCCATGCGAATGACTTCGTTGTCTTCCACCACAAGAATTCTTGTGCTCATGCTTTAGGAATGGGAGTCCACTTCCGGCGTCGCCAACGACCATGAGTCGCTGCGGCTGTCCTGAGCGGGTAAGTGTATCGTGAATTTGCTACCCTTCCCTGGCTCACTTGTAACCGTGAGCCTGCCCCCCATGGCTTCGACCATATTCTTTGCCAGCGGCAGTCCTAACCCACTGCCATGGATTTGCGCGGCTACGACCGCGGGGCTCCGATAGAAAGGCTCAAATATGTGCTTCAACTCCTGCGGCTCCATTCCAAGGCCGTGGTCTTCGACCGTGACCAGGATTTCCTTGTCCCGGTAAGGGTCGTTCGTGATCGAAGCTTCCACGCCGATCCAGCGGCCCGAGCCGCTATACTTCACGGCATTCGCAAGCAAGTTTTGCAGGCACTGCGTCAGGGCCATGACGTCGGCGGTTACTTGAGGCAAGCCAGGTTGAATCTTTCGGCGTACGGTAAACCCTGAAGAGTGGCCCAGGGTCGGCGTGCCCTTGACGCTGGCATCGATGACTTCAGCGACGTCTACGAGTTGCAGATGGTAACGGTGGCGATTCTTCTCCGTCGCGGAAAACAGGAGAATCTGTTCAATCAGATCGCTGAGTTGTTTGGCCTGACGCAGGATGGCCGCGCCGTAGCGCGTCATCCTTTCCTGGTTGTCCACCAGGCCATCGGCAATGTTCTGTGCTGCCGAGACGATTCCTGTGACAGGGGTGCGGAGTTCATGAGAGACACCGGCGACAAAATCGACCTGGGATTGTGCCAGGCGACGGGCGCGCTGACTCGTGATGATGATCAATCCCATGGTGGTGGCCAGAATCAGTAGTACGCCAAAGTTGATTGTCAGATTTCTGCGATAGGAAGCCGCGACCGCCGCTTCCACCGAGCCCTCACGGTGCCTTGCCAGAACCGTCCAACCACTCTCCCCGGGAACGTAATGAATGGGATCGATGTGGGGTGGTCCTCCCTCATGGTTTTCAGGATTCGGTTTCGGGGGATTCGATTCGGGCGGTTTCGCCTGCCCACCGGGGCGAGCCGGGTGGGGAGGGGCGCTGAAGGTGAACATCCGTTCGAAGGGCAACTGGCGTGTGCCAAGGACCGAAACCGGGGGACCGAAGAGATTGAGCGCGGCGTCGGCGGCCTCGTCTCCTGGCCTGCCAAACGTGCCCTCGGAGGAATAGATCGTGCTTCCCGAACCTTTGTTCGCGATCACCGCAAGCTTGTAGGCCGATTCGGAGTCTTTCCCGAAGTAGCGTTGAGCGAGTTCCGGGAAAATATGGTCGCCCAGGGTTTCCAGGTTTAGGCGGATCACTATCCACGCGAGCGTCGGAGGCCGGCCTCCACCAGGCGAGCGATTGTCTATTTCCAGAACAGGATGCACTAGAGCAGGGATGCTTTCGTCGATCATCCATGGGAAAGATGGCGGTCCGGGTGCCGGAGGCGAGCGGTCGAATGCAGGCGCGTTATGCGCATTCGCGATCGCATTCGCTCCACCATAGCCCATGAACCGTGGGCTCATTTGGCGCAGCCGTTGCCGAAGAGGCGAATATGCCGCTGGCCAATCGTTTATTGGCGGATCCATTGGCGGATCTACTGGCAGATCGGCGGCCGCGACCTCGGGGCGTTTTCCGTTGAGCCGCAGGAACTCGGGGCTCTCGCCGTCGATCACCCGCCAGACATAGACCTCCGCGACTAGTTTCGGATGAGTGGAGGCTTGGCGCCAACGGTCAACCCGTCTCGCGTATTCCTGCGACGCCGTGGCGCGCGGGATTTCGTAGTCTGCCTGGAACTCACGGCAGAGAGGGGCCAGCTCGCGTTCGACTCCCTGGCGGAAGTCCATCAGTGAACCCTGCAGGCTGGCGCGCATCTGTTGGGTGGTGGCATCGCTCACTTGCCTGGTGGAACGGTACTGCAGCAAGGCAAGGAAGACCAACACCGCCGCAAGTCCCAGAACCAGGACATACCAACGCAGATTCTCGGATGACAGGAAGCTCAATTTGGTTCGCACGCGTTCACGCAGTTCGAAAACATCCGGATGCGACAGAATTATAAGCCGGCAGTATAGGCCGACCAGCCGCGGAGGCGGTGGATTGCGGGGAAGGGCCAGTACAAACATAGAGCAAGCGACCCCGCTGCCGTGTAAATTCCACGTAAAGAAAGCTCATTTACATCCTCCTTACAAAGTGTTTTCTCAGACTTTACTTTGACTTCCCGAGTTTCATGGTCTGCTGTGGATAGTCCCATGCATAGTTTTGGCGGCGGACCAGGCGGGCTGGTCTAACGATCACGCCAGGAATCAGGAGCGAAAAGCAAAATGATAAAAGATGTGACTCGGCGCGATGCGATTCGAGTTGGCGGCGTTGTCTTTGTAAGTGGTGCTCTCGGCGCGCTCCAAGCAGCGCTGACCGCATGCAGTTCGCCTGCGAGTTCGAGCAGTTCGACGAGTACGACCAGTACGTCCGGTACGTGTGTTGCGTCCACCAACGTTACGCGTGGCCCTTACTTTGTCGACAACCAGTCCGACGCCAATATTCCCAGCGATGACGTGGACCCTTCGATTACCGAGCGCTCCGATATCCGCTCTGACTCGAAAGGTTCTTCGGGAACTCAGAGTGGACTTCCGCTCTATCTGACAATCAATGTCAGCTCCTACAGCAGCGGTGCTTGCACGCCAATTGCGAACGCTCAGGTGCACATCTGGCACTGCAATGCGCAAGGAGTCTACTCGGATGTGCAAGCCGGGTCGAATGACAATGGTGCGGATCTCACGGGAGAGAATTTCCTGCGTGGCTACCAGACTACCGACGCGAACGGCAAGGTGAGTTTCACCACCATTTATCCGGGCTGGTACAGCGGGCGAACTGTTCACATTCACGTCAAGGTTCGCGTGTTTGATTCCTCGGGCAACGTTACGACCGAGGCTACCACGCAGCTGTTCTTCGACGACACGGTGAGCGATAGCGTCTACTCGGCCAACTCCGACTACAGTCGAAGCGGGACTCGCGACGTGCTGAATTCCAGCGACTCCATCTACGGCGAGGAATCCCCGGCGCTCCTCGTGAGCCTGACCGGCTCGAGCCAGACGAGTTATGCCGGTACGATCTCAATTGCGATCACTTCTGGAACGATCTACGCCTGAGGCGGCATCGGGTTTGTAGTCCGACGAACGCTAGGTGTACTTCTGAGTCGCTGTGCCCTTCCGAGTGGCAAGTCCGGGCGCGAATCTGCGTTCTTTTCACAGACGCAGAGTTTACGGAAAGCTTACATACCGTTTACACCGCGGTCTTCCACTGCATCGTCTAATCAGCTAACGCTACTTGATGTTGAATTTGAAAAACCGAGGAGAAAAGAATGAAGACAATTTCCATATTCGTAATTGCGCTGGCTCTGGGAACGGGCGCGGGTGTGGCGCTCGGGAAGGGGCCTCATTGGAGCGTGGATGCCGCTGGCGCTACTGCGAGAACCACCGCCGATGGCGCCAGTAACGCCGCGTTTCGCGACGGACTCTACCAGGCAAAGCTTGCCCGCCAGCGGGGCAGTGGCGCCCATGTCGCAATAGGTCGCTGGAGATCCGATGAAGACCGGGCGTCGTTTGCGGCCGGCTATCAACAGGGCTTCGCGCAGGCCTCGGGTGGCAAACACCGGGCGAACAAGGAGGCCCTTCGAGTTTGATCGAGTGAGTCGAGCCCTTCCCCCACACTAAGGACCTCTCGCCAGGGAGGTCCTTAAGTCTTGCGCGCAAAATTCCAGCTTGGGTACAAAACAAAAGAGCCTCTCTTGCGAGAGGCTCTTTATTGGGGGAAGATGGCCGACTGAACG
>Ga0137418_10005471_pt1 | contig 11647 bp, 11 predicted proteins | sample CZODoug3_1_2_16f_FD_122242 | JGI IMG/M metagenome (GOLD analysis project Ga0137418, IMG submission 122242) | Vadose zone soil fungal communities from Angelo Coast Range Reserve, California, USA - CZODoug3_1_2_16fungal (Hybrid Assembly) | ecosystem: Environmental > Terrestrial > Soil > Vadose... | reverse complement strand
CAGGAGAGAGTGGGAGGCCAGGCGTCTCCTGCGGGTCTCACCAGGCGTTTATCGGCTCGCCCCGGCCAGGCCGGTCGAGCAGCCCAAGCCGGCGCCACAGCCTCTGCCCACGCCCACCGAGGAGGCGACGTGGTTCGCCGCGCTCGACGGTTGGATCAACGACCCCGAAACGTGGGACCGTGAGCGGTTCGGTCCGCGGCCTGATGAACCCGGTCGTCGGATCCCGGCGGGCGTCGTCGCGAAGGGTGTCGATCGCAACCGCAAGCGCCTCGAACGACAGCGTGATCGCGAGGCAGCCCAAGCTCGACAATCTGCCGCGGATCGAGAACTGCGCGATCGGTTAATTGCCGCCACGGGGGGCAACCTGATCCGAGGTCCTGGTATCGAGGACGTTTCGCCGATCCAACTTGCGCTCCAAGTCGTTCCGCTTGAGCGCGTATTGTCTGCGATCCGGTACAGGACTGATCGGAAAATGTTTCCCAAGAACGAGCCCGCCAGGTCCTGGAGCGAGGAGAGGCTGCTCCGGGAAATTGCGGAGAACTACTCCCGCGCTGACCTCGTGCCTCGTTTAGTCGATGCCTGGTCGAAGGCGGGGAAGGCGCCGACGCCCGGGGCGCAGAGTTCGCCGCCGACCGGCGAGATGCCAGACGACCACATCGATCGCAGTTGCCACGACCAGGAAAACGCCCCATCCGGGCCGCATGTTATGCCCCAGCCACCCATGGATGAGGATGCGGGTGCTGCGCCTTCTGTCGCCCCGGATGTGTCGGCAAACGCCGCTGATGCGTCCGACGCGCCGCCCGCTGTCTCGGCACCCCTCGAGTCATGATCGACGATGAGTTGGCCGAGCTCGTGGGCCGCATCGGAAACCTGTACACGCGCAAAGGCTTGAGCCCGCCCTTTCATCTTCGCGACGCTGCGAAGGACTGGCTTGGTCTCAGCCAAAACGAGATCGTCGCCGTCATCAACAAGCACTTCGATGATTGCCGCAGGTTCTACACCAGCGGATCTCGCGACGCGCACTTTGGGATGGTCCGGTCGGCGATGAGCAAGGCCTTGGAGGCCAAGTATCCCTCCCGCGATCGAGCCGATGATGAGCCGATGCCGCGCCTGAAGCGCAGGCGCCGTGGCGGGGTGCGGCCCGTTCCCCACGCTGGTGGGGTGGATGTCTTCGACGATCGGGACGTTGGCGGTACCGGTCAGGAAGACGACGAGGCCGACGCGTGATCGAAAGAGCCGAGATGTGGTTTTATCTGATGCTCGCGTTGGCCCTGGGGACGATTATCTACATCACGGTGTTCGGTTCGCGGTAGTGTTCGTCGCGCGCCCTGCATCAAATTAAGCGCGCGATCGATCAACGGCTGCGCTGGCTTGGAACTTCTTCTCGCTGCGCATGGGCAATGCCCAACGCCTCCCGAATGGCAATACGTTAATCACCGAGTCTTCCTTTGGCCGCTTCTTCGAGGTGACCAGAGAGGGGGAGGTTGTCTGGGAATACGTCAACCCCTTCTTTGGCAAGCCCTTCTTTGGCGGTCCGCCAAACTCTGAAAGCAACCAGGTCTTCCGAGCGCTCCGTTACAGTGCGGAAGAGATCGCCCGGGCTCGAAGCACGGGTTGAGCGACACCCGGTGAAGGCCAGGCCTTTTTCTGCTCGCAGTCAGCCGCGTGCCCCGCGAGTCCTCGCGCGCTTCGATGTCGGTCAGCGATACTGTCCGTCAGGCTTGCCTCGTCGCACCATCTCCTGACAGTATCCATAGAGTGCATCGTAGACGATGGACTCCGCTGCGATTATTTCGTGATCGTCCTTGAACCCAAGATGCCGAAAGCCTTCGGCGATCGCGTTCAGCCCCGCGGCTCCGGCTGATTCCAGAGCGAGTTGTCCGTGTCGGCGCCGTTCACGATCTTTGCCAGAAGAACGATCGCGGGATCACTTGTGAGTCCGTGCTTTTTCACCAATGCATCGAAAGAGCACTCCTTGCCGTGGTGGCCGAACTCGACGCCCTTGACATCATAGGGCGTCGCTCCCTCGCGTTCGGCCACGTCCATCACCTGTTCGGTGGGCACGAACAAGAACTCCGCCTGCGGGTCGATGAATTTGCGGATCAGCCATGGGCAGGCGACCCGGTCTACCTTCACTTTCTCGCGTGTCACCCATTTCATGTTCAGCCTCCTTCTGCATTATGCGCCAGCTCCCATTCCTTGAGCTGGCTCAGCGCCTCTAGAACCCGCTGCAAATGCGCATGCTCGCCGCCGCCCATCCCTTCATCTTCCGCGCGCTGCAATGCCCTCTCGTCAGCCTCCCACGCCTCGAGAATGAAGAACTTCGTTTCGATCGGGATGCCCGCAGCCTCGACCACATCCATTGGCCGCTTGAACCGGCCTGCCGGATTCAGGTCTGCCCTACCGAGATGCAACTGATCACTCATTGCGAACTCCATGCTTTGGTTTGTGCGCGTATGTATCTGTGCAGTCTGTTTCAGCCGCCAAAGCATAGTTTCTCTGCCTTGCCTCAGTTTTTCTCATGAAGCCGCACAGCTCGACCTTCAGGCCGGCTTCACGTGTCACCAGCCTGATAGATGGCGGCGCTGTGGCTCTGGGGTAGAAATGCGTAGACTTGGTTGCCAGCAGGGGCCAGCGCGAAGGTGTGCGCCCCCTTTTCGGTTGCGACAGTTCCGAGCTTCCCCATCGATTTCGTGTCGAATACATCGATAGTGCCCGGGTCGCCTACTGCGACATAGAGGCGTTTGTGCACGCGATCGAAAAACACGACATCCGGAGAGCCGCTCAGGGGGTTCCGTCCAAGGACCTTCCCGGACCGCGCATCAAGCGTGATCAGTTCCCTGGAGTCGCAGGCGCAGAACAGGCGGTGCGTATCGCGATCGAGATCGAGCCCGTGAGGGCCAACCGAGGGGATCGCAAATATGCGCGCGATGCTCTGAGGCTGCCGTGCGTCGACTACGACGATCTCGGCGGGATCAGCGATGTTCACATAAAATGCCTGCGCCTCAGGATCGAAGATTGCCCACCGGGTGCGTCCGGCCACTGGGATCTCGGCTCGCACCGCCCCTTCATCGATCGCGACGACGGTGAGCGTGTGTGAGCCCGGTATGGCCGGGTCCCCGACGTTGGCAACGAGAATTTGCCCACGGACATGATCGTAGGCGAGGCCATTGGGGCGGACACCGACAGCTACCTTTGATACCTGCGGGTCCGGGCCAGGACCAAAGATGCCGATTGTGTTCTCGGCCCGGTTGGAACTGATGACGAGTTGCGCTTCATCGCTCACGAGGACTCCGGCGACGCCGCGCAGCTGGGGGACCGAATACAAATGTCTTTGCGATACGGGATCGAAGACATCCACGGCATCGTTGGCCGTGTGGGCAACGTAAACGTGGCCACTCGCCGCATGCACGGCTGCGTGATCGAAGCCTCCGGACGCGCCGTGTTCCGGCAGAGCTACATATCCGATTTGTCGTAAAACGGGTGAGCTGATCGACTGCATGGCGTCCCCTACTGGCCTGGGACGCGATCTTTCAGCCGTAGCCTCGCGGGGCAATCGCGGATAACCCCGTGGGCCCTTCATGCCACGCGCAACCGGCTGAGGCAAGACCGCCCCGACGCCAGTAGCACGTTTGTGATGGCGAGGCTTTTTTGTGTCAGTGACCGGAGCGCTCCTGCAATGCGATGGTGGATCGGCCAGTGCCGTCGTCATCGCGCAGCGATCGTCAGACGGCTGAGCTTGGGCACCCCTTTCGGCGATGAAGCGATCTCCTTCAGACGACGAGCGTCGTCGGCAGCCTCCGCCAACAGCCAATCGCGGCACGCCTTTATCTTTGGGAGCGTCGACGTGGCCTGCGGGCAGACGATCCAGTAGGTCTTGGACAATCGCAGCGAAAGGGAGAATGGCCTAACAACCGTCCAGTGATGAGGTCCCATGCGGCCAGCGCGGTGCGTGCAAGCGCAATGCCCTGCCCGTCCACTGCAGCATCTATAAGCATGCTCGCCCGGTTCAAAACCGGACCCCGTGACGTATCCGCTCCGACGACGCCCGCCGCCTCAAGCCACCGCGACCAGTCCTTTCTGTCTTCGAGATGCATCAGCGGAAATTTGAGCACGTCGGAAGGCTTGCTGAGATGGTGACGTCCAGTAACGAGCTTGGGGCTGCAGACGGCGAACAAGTGCTCCGAGGTCAACCCCAAACGTCGAGCCCCGCCCAATTGCCATCGCCGTGACGAACCGCGATGTCGACATCTTCGCGCGCGAAGTCGACATGGTGCATAGTCGCCGAGATTCTGAGGTCAATCCCCGGGTGAGCCTCCACAAACCGCGCAAGCCGATGCACAAGCCATTTTGCGGCAAAATCGGGCGAGGTGCTGATCGTAAGGACGCCCGAGGTTTGTCGCTGCACCAGGCGCTCGGTTCCGACGGCGAGGCGATCAAACGCGTCCCGCACGACCGCGAGATATTGGCGACCCGCTTCCGTTATGATCAGGCGCTGGCGTTCGCGATTGAACAGCTTGACCCGAGTTCGGCCTCTATCCTCCGCCTCCTGGTCCTTGATGTATTCTCGGATCACGGCTTCGTCGTACCCGACAGTGGATACGAAAAACCGCGAGCGCAGAAGCTTTGGCCGATCCAGTTAAGGACGTGCAGTCCAATGCTGACAGGCTTAGTAGGCGGTGTGATGAATCAATACAATGCCGTGGTGACCGAGGTGCAGAAGGAGGCTTGGCGCGCGCAAGAGCTTGCCGTTGAGCACCTGGACCGCATTCGATCCAATCTTGGACACAGCCTGTTGAGGCCACCCGGCTATACGCCCGGCTACGGCCTCGGGGGTTGTGCCCCCCCGCCGCCGCTCGGCGTCGACTGGCCCACAACACTCAGCTGGTCAATCAGGCCCAGGGCAGCCAGCAGGTTGATCTCGGCCTGATTGTAGCGGGCGACGGCAGTGACATAGTGTAGGCGGGCTTGGTCGGCGGCATCTTGAGCCACGAGCACGTCGATTATTAGACCAGTACCCGTCTCCAGATTCTTCCGCGTCAGTCGCAGCGCCTCTTCCGCCCAGGCAACCTCCTGCTGGGCGATCGGGATGGTCTTCCTTGCCGTGAGGCTTCTTTGATGCGCGGCGACTGCAGAGGCCTGAACGAGATCTAATTGGCGCTCCGCATCGAGTTCGGCAATCTTGGCGTTGGCAATAGCGGTTCTGATCCTGCCAAAAGTGGCAGCGCTCCAGTCGAAACCGCCAGTGGCAACATATGTCCGTTCCCGATATTCGGTATCAGCCAGTGTCTTCGCCGGCGGACGCTTCGTAAAAGTCCGCATTGCCGTAATTTGTGGCCCCAATCCGCCCCAGACCGTTGCACCTACGTCGGCTTCCGCAGCCGCGACTAAAATACGAATGGCTTCCAGATCAGGCCGATAGCGAGCCGCTGTGACCATCATGTCGTCGATGGAAAGACCTTCTCGAACGAGCGTCGTCCCCTTGATGATGCCCGCCCCCCCTTTGGGTACGAGCATCACCGTTGGATCCAAGCGCAGCATTACCGTCAGCGCCACCGATGCATCGTAGAAGGTGTTCAAGGCTGTCAAAAGATTCTGCTGTCTGGCAGCTAGTGCAGCCTGGGCACGCAGTTCGTCTACTGGCAGGGCGGTGCCGGTCCTCGATCGGAGATGCTCGATGCGAAGTAATTCCGTCGCCTCTTCCAGAGAGCGATGCGCGACGGCAACCTGAGCCTGCGCCAAGACAACATCGTAGTATTGCACTGCCGCAGCGCGCATCGTCTCTTGCACGACGGCCAGGTCCTGTTGATCGGAGGCCTCAAGCCGTCGTTTCGATGCAATGATGTCGTAGGCTACCTGCCCGGGGTTGATGATCCACTGCAATAGAACGGTCGGAAACAGATGATTGAAACTTAGCACAGCGAGGCCGGCCGGCGTTGAGACCGCTCCTCTGAGTCCGCGAGCGGTGATGCTAGGCTGGATAGATGGAAAGATCATGCCGATGCTGGCTTCATACTCCCCACGCGAGGCAGCAACATGTTCTTGCGCTGTTTGAATATCGATGTTGCGCGCCATCGCTACGCGAACTGTTGTTGGCAGGTCCACCGCCAACATCCGCCGATCGTACATCGGTCGAATGTGGGATGTATCGATTTTCAGAGATGCTACTGGTTGACTCGCCGGCGCGATGGACGGAAGGGAAATCTCAAGCCTCGCCCTGCCATCCGTCTCTGGACTTATGAGGGGCGTGCACTCACTCATGGCCAGGAGAAGGATCGGCAGCGCCGTTCGTCGGCACAAGCGTCCCACGTCTCGTCCCCCCGTTATCAATGAGGCTCGGAGGATTGGCCGCGCCTGTCTTGGATGATTCTATCGTGAACGTCACTCGCGCATACATTCCGGGCTGCAGCTTCTCGTCGGAATTCGGCAGATCGATTTCAACACGCATCGTGCGGGTCGAAAGATCGAGTGCGTTCGCGATACGTGTCACAGCGCCTTTGACAGTCGGTTCGGCCGCATCATACGGCCTCACTTCAGCTCGCGTACCGGGGCGAATCGCTGAAGCGCTTGATTCGGGGACCTCTGCAAACACCCGCACCACGTCAATTTTCTGGCAGGTAAATAGCGGAGTGGTGCGTGTCGAGGTGGCGGCCTGAACCAGATCACCAGGGTTAACGAGTCGACGTGTCACGACGCCGTCAAATGGCGCTATGATCTTATTGTACTCCAGCAACGTTTGAAGTCTGTTGGCATCGGCCCTGGCGACCCGAAGATTGGCCTCAGCCAAGCTGATCTTCGCTTTCCCTGTTTCAACCGTGGCTCTCGACAAATCTTTCTTGGCCTGCGCCTCGTCGAGCGCCTGCGCGGTAGCTGCCCTGCCGGCGAACAACTCCTTCTGGCGTTGGAGGGTCACCCGTTGCAGCTCCAGGTCGGCTTCAAAGCCCATGAGCTCGCGCTTGGCGACATCAAGCATGGCTTTAGCCTGCCCTACGGTCGCTTGGGCTTGCTCAGATTGCGCCTGCAGCTCGGGATCGTCGATGATCGCCAGGACCTGCCCTTTTTTCACGTGATCGCCTATATCGTTATTGATTCGCGAGATATAGCCCGCATTTTTCGCGTAAAGATCAGTGACGAAAAAAGCCTGGATCGTCGCTGGTGCCGCGACCTGCCTCAGCGGTTGAGCCTGCTCATCGCTGTCCGACATCCATCGTGGACTGGAGGGAACGGCTGGTTTCGTGGGCGACGAAGTCGAGTCCGTCTCCGCGGGAGGAATCAAGTTTGAATCTTGGCAAGCAATAAGACTGGCGGCAACAATGACAATTATAGCCGACCGGTATATCCACATCTATCTGACACCCGGCAAAATCGTCAAGCACATCATACGTTTCCCGTCGTCGAGGGGGGTGATGCATCGGATGTGACAAGGGTTACACAAGCCCTTGCGACCGGCTTTCTTGCAGCCGTCGCGCGTCTATTAATGATTCATGCTTACTCGGTCTCGTCGCGGTCCCTTTGCTCGCTATCATGGTCGTCGTCAGGTGCGCGAGGATTGCGGGCTTCGCCGTGCGGGTCCAGATTCGGACTCCGCGCGTCCTCCGGACCGAGCGGCGCCGGCGTGTCGCGCTCTACCTGCTCGCTGCCACAGTCGTCATCAGTTGCGTCAACATCGCGGGCGTCGACATCCGGGCTCCGCGCGTCCTCCGGACCGAGCGGCGCCGGCGTGTAGCGCTCCACTTGCTCACTGCCACCATCGTCATCAGTTGCGCGAACATCGCCGGCCTCGACATCTGCGCTCTGGGGCTCCCCCCGAGCGAGCGGCGTCGGCGTGTCGCGCTCCACTTGCTCACTGCCACCATCGTCATCAGTTGCGCGAACATCGCTGGCCTCGACATCTGGCCTCTGCGGCTCTTCTAGAACGAGCGCTGCCGGCGTGTCGCGCGCTACTTGCTCGCTGCCATGGTCGTCAGTTGCGTGAACGTCGCGGGCCTTGGAGTGGGGACTCTGCGGTGCCACCGGAGCAAGCGCCGCCGGCGTGTCGCGCGCCACTTGCTCGCCGCCATGGCCATCATCAGGTGCGCGAGGATCGTGGGCCTCGAAATGCGGGCTCCGTGGGTCCTCCGGATCGAGCGACGCCGACCTGCGGCCACTCCTCCACGCCAGCATGGTGAAGATTGCCGGCAATACCAGAAGCGTAGCACACATGGCTCCGCTCAGGCCGCCGATCACGGCACGGCCCAGTGGCGCCGTCTGCTCGCCTCCCTCGCCGAGTCCGAGTGCCATCGGGATCATGCCAGCGATCATTGCGGCGCCGGTCATTACGATTGGACGAAGTCGGCTGCTCGCCCCCTCGATCGCCGCTGCGGAAGGCTCGCGGCCTTCCAGTCGGCTTCGCTCGGCGAACGTGACAAGCAGGATTGAGTTCGCGACTGCGACGCCCACCGCCATGATCGTTCCCATAAAGGATTGAATGTTGAGCGTGGTATGCGTCAGCCACAGCATGACTGCGGCGCCGGCGACCGCCGCGGGAATGGTAAGAATAACTGCTGTCGACAGCCGGAATGATTGAAAGTATGCGGTTAACAATAGTAAAATAACTCCTATTGCCACCAGCAGCCCCCATCGCAATCCATCAAACATTTCTTCCATGGGCCGGATTTGGCCCCGCACCGTCACCGTCACCGCCTTGGGCGGCTTTCCGATGGATTCGATGGCCTGCCGTACCCTTCTTGCCGCGCCACCCAGATCCTCGCCTGCAATGTTCGCGCTCAGCGTGAGCATCCGCTGCATGTTGTAGCCATCGTATTCGCCGAGCGTGGTCTCTTTGCTGACCGTCGCTAAGTCGCGCAGAGCAACCTGCTTCCCATCTCGGCGGGCGATTGGCACAATTCGCACCTCCTCCAGGGAGTTTATTCGCGGCCCAGGAATTTCAACCTGCACCTGATAGCCGACACCGCTCTTGGGATCTGCCCAGTAGTTGGGCACGGTGTAGCGGCTTGACGACGTAGCCGGTACGAGCGCATGCGCTATGTTCTCAGCAGTCAACCCGAGTATACCGGCCAGTTCGCGGATGAAGTCTACTTTTATGACCGGAAAGTCGAGTTCCTGCTCGAACGCCTGGTCTCGCAGCATCGGCTCTTGGGCCAAAATCTTTTGCAGCTTTTCCGCATAGCGGCGGCTTTCAGCAATATCCGTTCCAGTCACCGCCACTTCGATTGGCGTCGGCGCTCCGAAACTCATTACCCGGCTGACGATATCACTTGGTTCGAACGAGAAGCGCACATCGTGCAATTCCTGAGGCAGTTTTTTGCGCAAGGTCTCCTTGAGTTCCTCGACGCGAATCCCGGCTTTGCGCTTAAGCTGGATTTGCAATATCGCTTCCTCAGAGCCGGACGACCAGAGGTAAATCGTGTTGATCGGGTAATTCGGCGGCTGAGTGCCGATGAAGCCCAGGCTGATCTCTACATTTTCCGGTCTGACCTCGCGCTTGATTACTTCCAGCGCCTGCAGCGTGATTTGCTCCGTGCGGTCGATACGCGTGCCCGGCTGAGCGCGCAGGCGCAGCTGAAACTGGCCCGTGTCGACCACGGGGAAAATCTCCGTGCCAAGCGCGCCACCCACAATGGCAATAAGCAAGCCGCTAATGGCCAAATACGAAAGGACGACCACGCGACGCCACGCAATCACAGAGGATGCGAGCCGCGCGTAACGGCGGCGAAATCGTTCGAATACGGACTCGCGCGTCCGATCATGCCGCGGCTCCGCCCTCAGGAGCCAGACAGAAAGAACCGGCACTAGAGTACTAGACAAAAGGTAGGACCCGACCATCGAGAATCCGACCGCAAGCGACAATGGGACGAACAGGTTGCGAGCTGCGCCGCTCATAAAGAACGCTGATATGAACACCGCGAGAATGCACACCATGGCCAGGAAGCGTGGTACGGTGGTCTCGACCGTCGCATCACGTGCCGCGCGGGCGAAGCTGCGGCCGCGAGCAAGATGCGTATGGATGTTCTCGATTGTAACCGTTGACTCGTCGACGAGAATCCCGACCGCCAGCGCCAATCCGCCCAAGGTCATGATGTTGACGGTCTGACCCGACACCCACAGTGCGAGCGTTGCCGACAGGATGGCCAGGGGGATGTTGAGGACGACGATCAGGGCGCTGCGCCAATCGCGGAGAAACAGAAGCACTATCAGCCCGGTAAGCACCGCACCGAGCCCTGCTTCGAAAAGTAGGCCGCTAATTGCCCGCGTCACATACGGGGACTGATCAAACTGGTAGCTCACGACGATGTCGTCAGGCAGCACCGCTTGGAAGCGCGGCAGGTTTTCCTTGACCAACCCAACGACTGCAAGGGTAGAGGCGTCCGCCCGTTTAGTGACCGGAATGTAGACCGTACGATGCCCGTCGACTAGCGCATAGCCGGTCTGGATGTCGGCAGAATCTTCAACTGATCCGATGTCACGTAGAAAGACTGTCTGGGTGCCTTGTGAGCGGATCGGAATGTCGTTGAGTTCTTTGATATCAGAGACCACGGAGTTGACTGGCACCATCGGCCACAAATCGCCGATCGGCACATTTCCGGATGGACTGATGATGTTGCCAGAGCCGAGCGCCCGCACCAGCTCGTCCGGCGACATATTGTAGGCGCGCAGCTTCTCGGGGTCGGCGTTAATGACGATGGTCCGTTGGCTCGAGCCGAACGGCGGGGGCGCCGAGACTCCCTGCAGCGTCGCGAACAGCGGCCGCACGCGAAACAGCGCCGCATCCTGCAACTCGGCGACTGAGCGCGTTTTGCTGGAAAAGACAAGGTTTCCGACCGGCACGCTGCCGGCATCGAAGCGAAGCACAAACGGCGGCAAGGTCCCGTTCGGCATAAACGCGCGCGCGCGGTCCACATAGCTGACAGTTTCCGCCACCGCTTGCGCCATGTCGGTCCCGGGATGGAACTGCAGCTTGATGAGTCCGATGCCCTGGATCGATTTGCTTTCGACGTGTTCGATTCCCGTGATGTAGAGGAAATGGTATTCGTAGTAGTTGACGATAAAGCCCTCCATCTGCGCCGGATCCAATCCGCCGTAAGTCTGTGCGACGTAGATGGTCGGCACCCCGAGATCGGGGAAAATGTCACGCGGCATTCGTTGGAGTGCCAACAAGCCAGCCAATACAATAGCCACCACAGCCACGATGAGGGAAATTGGTCGGCGCAGAGCAAGAGAGACAATATTCATTCTATTGCATCGTACCGGGGTCCGCGCTGGACGTTCTCACTCACGACGGCGCGCTTTCACATCTTTGCCAAAGCTGTTTGACCAAGTGCAGCTTGCATGCCTCTGACAAATTTGACCGCTTGGTCATCGGCCAACAATAGCATCAAGAACAGATGCGGTTGTTGGAACGCGATCTCAGGTGCGTTGGTCGGGTTAAAACGGTGACGGCAGTACCTGTATCTTGGCCATCATTCCTCCGTCCTGGTGTTCGAGCATGTGCATGGTAAGCGAACCCGCTAAGGTCGGTGAATAATGGCGACAGGGGCCTGCGTCGAAGCGCAGTGGCCGCTTCGCGAAACAGGCGCCGCTGTGGTTGTCCGGTACGATGATCGCATCAGGCACTGCGACCCCCATGGGCATATCTCGTGGAGAATAC
>Ga0137418_10005469_pt1 | contig 11648 bp, 8 predicted proteins | sample CZODoug3_1_2_16f_FD_122242 | JGI IMG/M metagenome (GOLD analysis project Ga0137418, IMG submission 122242) | Vadose zone soil fungal communities from Angelo Coast Range Reserve, California, USA - CZODoug3_1_2_16fungal (Hybrid Assembly) | ecosystem: Environmental > Terrestrial > Soil > Vadose... | reverse complement strand
ATGGTCCGCGTTGTGAATACTCGGAACGGCAAGTTCGAGTTGGTACGTATCAATGACCGGGGTCCCTATCAAGAAGGACGCGAAATTGATGTATCCTATCGTGTCGCCCGGAAAATCGGCTTGATCCATTCCGGCGTGAGCCAGGTCCGCCTCGAGCTCATGGCGCTACCCGAGAAGCACTGACCCCGTAGAAGTCGGGGTCGACTATGACCCTGACTTTTGACGCCCATCCCCGCAGCAGCTTGATCGTCGCTCTCGATTTTGATTCGTTATCCACTGCATTGAAATTCGCAAAGCAGGTTGCCGACCTCGTAGGCATGTTCAAGATCGGCAACCAGCTCTTTACGGCCGCTGGCCCCGCCGCCGTTAAAGAAGTCGCCGCGCTCGGCCCGGGTATTTTTCTCGACCTGAAGTTCCACGACATCCCCAATACCGTTGCCGGCGCGGTACTTTCCGCCGCAGCTATGACCGGAGTGCAGCTCGTCAACGTGCACGCGCTGGGCGGCAAGGCCATGCTCGAAGCCGCGGTACAAGCCATTAGCGCTGGCGTCCCCATGGGAGCCGACCGCCCGCGTCTCCTGGCGGTGACCATTCTGACGAGCATGGATCAGAAAACCATGAAAGAAGTCGGCATCGGCGGCGCGCCCAAACTCCGCGTCGTGAAACTGGCGCAACTCGCAAAAAAAGCTGGCGTCGATGGCGTCGTCGCTTCGGTGCAGGAGGCAAAAGCCATTCGCAAGGCTTGCGGCCGCGAGTTCCTGATCGTTACGCCCGGTGTTCGCCCGGAGGATTCCCCGGTAGAATCCAAATCAGAAGACCAGGCCAGGAAGGCCACGCCCACCGAAGCGATTCGCGCCGGCGCCGATTTCCTCGTGGTTGGCAGGCCGATTCTTGCCGCACTCGATCCGCGCGCTGCCGCGCAATCCATTGTCGAAGAAATCGCCGCCGCAAAGTAGTCTGCGGTTTGACCCCCGATTCTCTCCTCCAGTAGCATCCAAAGCGGCAGAAGAATTTCTGCGAGTTGAACTTATGTCCACCGCAATGAAAAGCGTAATTGTTGGCACGGCCGGCCACATTGACCACGGCAAATCCACGTTGGTCGAAGCGCTAACCGGCACGCATCCGGATCGTCTCGCCGAAGAGAAGCGCCGCGGAATCACGATTGACTTAGGCTTCGCCTTCCTGGAAGAAAACGGCGTCCGTTTCGGTTTTGTAGATGTGCCGGGACACGAAAGATTTGTCAGCAACATGCTGGCGGGCGCGGCGGGAATTGATGTGCTGTTGCTGGTGATCGCCGCGGACGAATCCATCAAGCCGCAGACGCGCGAGCATTTTGATATTTGCCGCCTGCTGGGAGTGAAACGCGGAGTTGTGGCGCTGACGAAGAGCGACTTGGTGGACACCGAAACGCTGGAGCTGGTGCGCATGGAAGCGGAAGAGTTTCTGCGCGGCTCGTTCCTGGAGAAAGCGCCGCTCGTGCCGGTGAGCGCGAAAGCAGGAGCCGGACTCACCGAACTAAAGAAAGCGTTGAGCGAAGCTGCAACAAATACCTCGACCAAAGATGCAGCGCGATATTTCCGTCTGCCCATCGATCGCGCATTCGCCATGAAGGGATTTGGATCGGTCGTGACAGGGACGCTGATTTCCGGAAGCGTCGGCCCGGGCGACGAAGTCGAATTGTTCCCGCGCCAGGATCGGTTAAGAGTTCGCGGCGTGCACTCCGGCGGAAAATCCGTGGAACGCGCGACGCCCGGACAGCGCACGGCGGTGAATCTTGCGGGAATCGAGCACACGGCGCTGAAGCGGGGGATGGTATTGGCCGCCCCGGAAAAATTCCGCAAGACGCGCCGAATCGATGTTCGGCTGGAGCTGTTGCCTTCCGTGAGAAAAATGAAGCAAGGCGCCCGCGTCCATTTTCACGCGGGAACCGTGGAGACAGTTGCGGAAATATTTTTCCACGGAGAGAAAGAACTGTCGCCTAGCGGAAGCGCGTTTGCGAATTTGAAATTACAGGACGAAGTGCTCGTGTTGCCGGGCGACCGCTTCATCGTGCGGCAGTTTTCTCCTGTGGTGACGATCGGTGGAGGCGCGGTGCTGGACCCGCTGGCCCGGCGTCCGATGTTGCGGGATACGGGACGCGCGGTGTTTCTTGAAACCATCGAGCGGGGAAACCACGAAGAAATCCTCGTGGCGATGACGGAGCGCGCGCTGCTGGGACTCGGGCACGAGGAGATCGTCGCCCGGACGGGCTGGATCGAGCAAGAAATTCAGGGCGCCTTGGAAAAACTTCACGGAACGGGACGTGTAAGAATCGTTTCGACCGAGCCGCTGGTTTTGGTCGCGGGAAAATTGTTTGAAGACGTGCGCAAGAAAATTGCCGAAAAGGTCGAGCGGTTCCAGAAAGAAAATCCATTGCTGCCGGGAATTTCGCGCGAGGATTTGCGCGCGAGCCTGGGAAAGCGCGTGCGGAGCGAAACTTTCCGTGCCGCACTGGAAGAACTGGCCGCGCAGAAGAAACTCGACGCTCAGGGCGAGTTGGTAAAAAAGGCCGGATCGGAAATTGCCCTGCTCCCGGAAGAAGCCAAGGCCAAGGAACAAATCGAGGCAGCGTTTGCTTCCGCAGGTCTGGCAGTACCATCGGTAAAAGAAGTGCTCGCAAAGCTCACCGTTGAGTCCAAGCGAGCCGAAAAACTGTTGCAGATTCTTTTGCGGGAGAAAAACCTCGTGCGTGTCTCCCCGGAGCTGATTTTTCACCGGCAGGCGCTGGCTCAGCTGAAAAAGCAGCTTGCCGCTTACAAAAAAGCAAAGGGCGACCGCATTTCCGTGCCCGCCTTCAAGGAACTGACGGGCATCACTCGGAAGTACGCCATCCCCCTTCTCGAATACCTCGACCGCGAGCACCTGACGCGCCGGGCGGGGGAAGAGCGTGTTATCCTGTAGGAGCAAGAAGCGATACAGACTTGCCGCGCAGGGCTACCTGCGCTAGGGTTAGTTAGCGCGCTGCCAAGCGGGGCGCGTGGAGGTTGTTCATGGGTGAATTTAGTATTTTTCATTGGCTTGTAGTTTTGGCTGTTATTCTGATTTTCTTTGGCGGCAAGCGCATCCCGGAAATTATGAAGGGATTCGGTGAAGGCATCCGCAGCTTCAAGGATGGCATGTCGGGCGCGACGCAAACTCCGACTCCTCCGGCACAGGCGCCTGCCCCCCCAGCAACGGATAAGCCTGCTGAAGAAAAGAAGTAAGTCCGGCGTAGAACAAAACTCAACACAAATTGGAAGAGGGCCTCGACCCGGTCGGGGCCCTCTTCGTTTTTCTGCTGCTACGGCTGTGTTGAAAGCCCGAGTGACCAGCGCCGCGCTACTCAATTCTCAGCGCGCTCATGGGTGAAATAGATGCGGCGCGGTTTGCGGGAATGATGGCTGCGAAAAAGGAGCAAATCGCAAGCGCCCCCGCAGCTACACTCAGCGCGAACGGGTCCCAGGAAGTCACGCCGTAAAGCTGGGCGGAGAGCAAGCGCCCGGCCCCGACGGCCAGCGGCAACCCAAGGATCAGCCCAATCAATACACGCTTGAAGGCTCCACCCAAGACGAGTCTGAGAACATTCGGGCGGTCGGCACCAAGCGCCATGCGAATGCCGATTTCGTTGGTTCGCTGAGCAACGGAATAGGCGGTGACACCATACAGGCCAATCGCGGCAAGGATCAGCGCGACGACGCCAAACAGGCCCGCGAGACTGGCCACGGCGCGCTGCTGGTCGAAGGAAAGTTCAATCTGCTGCTGCATGGTTCGGATGCTGTTGATGGTCAGGTTGGGATCCAGGTCCGCGAGCATCCTGGTGAGCTGGGCTTCGAGAGCGCCGGGAGTCATGTTGGTGACGAGCAACATTCCGCCGATGAAGTGAGAGTTCAGCTCGATTTTCTTCATCAATTCGTCGGGATAATTCACATTTTGGGCCAGCGGCACATAGAACATCGGCCGCGCGGGCCTGCTGAGTCCCCACCCCGCAAACTTAGCATCGCGCACGACGCCAACGATACGGAAGGTGCCGGCATACTCGGGGACATCGAGGCCAAAGTGCTGATCCAGCGGGTCTTCAGTGCTCTTGAAAAAGCGCTTCACGAAAGCTTCGTTGACAATGGCCACGGGCGCGGTGGTTTCGTTGTCCGCCGCCGTAAACGCGCGCCCGCGCAAAATTGGGATGCCAAGATTCTGAAGATAATTGGCACTCACTCGGTCCCAGGAGGCGCCTGCTTCCTCGTTGAGCTTGGCCGGAGGGTGGCCGGCGACCATGATGAGTTCGCCCCAATTGTCGGTGAGCGGGTTATAGAGGGCGAGACCGGCGCCTTGTACGCCGGGGAGACGGTTGAGACGATCTTCCATCTGGCGGTAGAGCGCCGCTAACTGCGGCTGCGTGTAGGTCGCTGGAGGTCTGTTCATGCTCACTTCCACGCGGTTTTGCACCTGGTATCCGAAGTCCTGATGCTCAAGCTTGTTGAGGCTTCGCGCCAGCATGGTGGCGCCGGCGACCAGCACAACCGACAAAGTGGCCTGGACGACCAGCAGAGCCTTGCGAGCGAAAGAAGAACGGTCCTGCGTACCGCGGCCCGATCCCCGTAGCGCTTCCGCGGGATCGGTGCGCGTGGCAAGCCACGCGGGAGCCGCGCCAAAAATGATTCCGGTCGCGAGCGCCAGGGCGAAGGCAAACGCCAATACCATGAGCGATGGTGCGGTGCTGATGGGAAGGAAGTGTGAGCTATGAAACGCTAGGGCAAGCAGCAGTCGCGCCGCTGCCATAGCAACCAGAAGCCCGACAACGCCTCCACCAATGGCGAGCAGGACGCTTTCCGTGAGCGCCTGCGCAACGATTTGTCTGGGAGTGGCGCCAACGGCCAGTCGCACTGCCGTTTGGCCACGACGCGCCACGCCGCGAGCGAGCAGCAGGTTCGCCACATTGGAACACGCAATCAGAAGCACCAGGCCGCACACTGACAGAAGGATCTGCAGGCTGCGCCCGTACTCCTCTTTCATCACTGCCACACCTGCTCCTGCGGGCACCACGTTGAGTACCTGTTTGGGAAGCATGCGGATGACATCGGGCATCCAGTTGGAAGGATATCCGGAATCGTTCTGCAGCCACTGGCGAAGAACTCCAGTGACGCGCGGAGCCATTCCATCAATTGAAGCTCCCGGACGCAAACGCCCAATCATGCGAAGCCACGCAGAGACGGGCTGGCGCAGCAGGCTGCCTTCAGCATTCATCATGGGTTCTTGCTGAAGGGGAACCCAGATATCAGGAGGGTCGCTCTCCAGAGTTTCGCCGAAAAATCCGGGGGGAGCGACTCCGATCACGGTGAGAGGATGGCCCTCAGCGATGAACGTTGAACCCACCACGGAAGGATCGGAGGCGTAGGCGGTCTGCCAGACACGGTGGCTCAGCACTGCGACAGGCGGAGCGGCCGGCTTGTCGTCATCCGGCGTGAACACCCGCCCACCGAAGGCGCGAACTCCAAGAGTTGAGAAATAAGTGCCGGTGACATACTCGGAGCGCAGAGGCCGGGCAGCTGACTCGACACCTTGACGCCGCACGCTCAGCCGCCAGCGTCCGGCCTGAAACGCCGTAACCTCCTCGAACTCAGGGGTTTCTGCCTTGAGGCGTTCGTACAGAGGGAAGGAAAACATGCCCCAGGTGTCCTGGGGGCCGCCTTCCACGCAGCATTCATCGCCTTCGCCAACCCGGTAGAGCCTGCCAGGGTCAGAAACTGGCAAGGAGCGGAGCATTACCGCGTGAATCAGCGTAAATATTGCGGTGGTGCCGCCGATTCCCAGGGCCAGCGTCAATACCGCAGCCGCGGTAAAAATAGGCGACAACCGGAATTGCCTCAGCGCGTACCGAAAATTGCCTGGCAGGCTTTGCATGGAACACCTCTCCCTACTTACGCACTTGAGTCGCGGCAGGTTCCCTAGGCCGCTATTTGGCGAACCCGTCCGCAGTCCGAACACAATTCGGCAGAGTCCTGCTCTATTGACGATTCAGGGAGTCGATTGTCACGGAGCCGTAGCGCACAGGCAGCCCAAGGGACCGATATTAGCTCCCTCGATGTTTGGCGACGATGAGGGTAATGTCGTCGTGCTGCTCGTGAGGGCTGAAGCGCTGAACTTCGTCAACGATCGCAGCGAGCGCTGCTTGCGAACAGGCTTCACAATGCCGCTGCAGGGCTTCGATGAGCCGCTGTTCGCCGAATTGCTCATCAGCGGAGTTGTACGATTCGGTGATGCCATCGGTGTAGAGAGCAAGCGTGTCTCCTGGACGGAGCTGACATTCCCCGATTTCGCAATCCCAATCCTTGAAGATTCCCAGCACCGTGGCAGTAGCACCGAGTCGCTCCACTGTGCAATCTTTGCGGAGCAGAAGAGCGGGGAGGTGGCCGCAGTTCGCGTAGCGCAGTCGGCACACGGTGTCATCATATTCCGCGAAGAAGAGCGTGGCGAAGGCGCCGTCCGGCGTATTGTCGCAGAAGAGCTGGTTCACCGAACGCAAGAGGCGCTGCGGCTGATCCACGGCGATGGCGCACTGGCTGCGCAGATTGGCCTGCAGATTGGCCATCAAAAGTGCGGCGGCGATTCCTTTTCCTGAAATGTCGCCGATGACAAATCCCAGGCGCGCCTTGCCGAGATCCAGGAAGTCATAATAATCACCGCCGACTTTGCGCGCCTGAATACAAAGGCCTGCATATTCAAGAGTCTTCGAGGGCGGCTGCGACTGGGGAAACAGCCTGGCCTGCACCTGTTTCGCAATTTCGAGTTCTTGCGCAGCGCGCCGTTCGGATTCCAGCCTCTCGGCAAGGGCGCGGCGTTGCGCTTCGACTGCGTGGGTCACCTCATCGAAGCTCACTAGCGAAAAGGAATTGCCGTCGAGATCCCTGAAGCGTGTGAATACTCCACCCCAAATTGGAGCGTGCTCTGCGCCGGCCGCCGATGCGTCCGTTGAATGCGGCGCGCGTACGTGCACCTCATACTTGAGGCGTTTCAGCCGTGGCGCGAACTGAAAGCGAACTCCGCGCTTGGTCCACTCGCGGTACTTCACAATCACATCCTCGGTGACGAAGGTGACCGGTGCGGGCCGGCCAACGAGCTTGTATTGTTCCGAGCCCGGCTCTGGCGCGACGAGCGTGAGGTTCGCAGTGCCGTCGGGAGGGGCCACGGTTACGAAACGCCGGTCAGGTTGAATGCGCGCGTCAAAAACCAATTGAAACCCAAGTTGATTGAGGTAAAAGTTCAGGCTGAGGTCGAGATCGCGAACGTAAATGGTCACCGATTGCAGGCGCAGGTAAGGATCCTGCCGGTCCAGACGGACTGCTGAGCCGTCTACCCACTCTTGAGGAGAATTGCCCATGGGCGAGATTATAAGGCGGAAGCGGTTGCTTCGCGCGCGTTCCTGGAAGGAACGATCGACTTCGCCCGGACGAGCCAACGTTGCGACGACGGCGAGTTAGTCTTCCGACCAGCCGAGGGCCATGAGGGCGTGATACAGGCGGGCCAGCGGCAGGCCGACAATGTTGAAATAGCAGCCTTCGATGCGTGGGATGTAACGGCCGGCGTAGCCTTGGATGGCATAGCCGCCGGCTTTGTCGTGGGGTTCGCCAGTCGCAAGATAGCGGGAGATTTCTTCAGCCGAAAGCATGGCGAAGTGCACGAGCGTGGATTCAACAAATGTAAGCCGCTCGGCGTCGGGAAGCCGAATGAGGGCGACACCGGTGAGGACGGCATGTGTGCGGCCGGATAGCCTTTCCAACATATGGCGGGCATCGTCGGAAGAACGCGGCTTGCCGAAGATGTGTCCCTCGAGAGTGACCTCAGTGTCGGCGCCGATGACAATGGCCGGACCAGCAGCGCGCGCGGCCACCAGTTCGGCTTTGGCAATAGCCAGGCGCTCAACCAGGACGTGCGCGGATTCACCCGGGTAAGGAGTTTCGTCAATGGAGGAGGACATTGCGGTGAACGAGAAGCCGGCGTCGCGCAGGATTTCGGCGCGGCGTACCGATGCGGAAGCGAGAATGAGCTTCATGCGGAAGTCAGATGACAACGGATTCTTGATACTCGCCGAACACGCGGCGCAGGGCGTCGGAGATTTCGCCGATAGTGGCGTAGGCTTCGACGGCGGCGAGGATGGCCGGAAGAAGATTTTCCGTCGTGGCAGCGCGGCGCTGGAGCTCGGCAAGCGCCAATTTGGCGCGCGTGGAGTCGCGTTTGGCGCGCAGAGCGTTCAGTCGCGCAATCTGGGAGCGCTCGATTTCCGCGTCAATACGGAGAATAGGAATGTTGCGGTCCTCTTCTGCGATGAAATCGTTCACGCCAACGACGATTTGTTCTTTTTTCTCGACAGCGCGCTGGAACTCGTAAGCGGCTTTCTGGATTTCTCCCTGGACGAAGCCGGCTTCAATAGCGCGCAACATTCCTGCCATTGAATCCACTTTTTCAATGTATTCGCGGGCGCCCTTCTCGATTTCGTTGGTGAGGGATTCGATGGCGTAGGACCCCGCGACGGGGTCAACGGTGTTGGCAACGCCGGTTTCGTTGGCAAGAATTTGCTGCGTGCGCAGAGCGATGAGCGCGGCGTCTTCCGTAGGCAAGGCCAGCGCTTCGTCGAGCGAATTGGTATGCAGAGATTGGCAGCCGCCGAGAACGGCTGCGAGCGCCTGAATGGCCACGCGAACGATGTTGTTTTCCGGCTGCTGCGCGGTAAGCGAAGAACCGGCGGTTTGCGCGTGAAAGCGCAGCATCAAGGAGCGCGGATCTTTCGCGCCGAAGCGTTCCACCATGATTTTCGCCCACAGGCGGCGCGCGGCGCGATACTTGGCGATTTCTTCGAGCAGATCGTTGTGCGCATTGAAGAAAAAAGAAAGCTGCGGTGCGAATTCATCAACGCGAAGCCCGGCGTCCAGCGCGGCCTGAACGTAGGCGATACCGTCGGCAAGGGTGAAGGCCACTTCCTGCACGGCGGTCGAGCCGGCCTCGCGGATGTGATACCCGGAGATGGAGATGGTGTTCCACTTGGGAAGATGGTCGCGGCACCACGCGAAAATGTCGGTGACGATTCGCATCGCCGGACGCACGGGATAGATGTAGGTGCCGCGAGCGATGTATTCCTTCAAAATATCGTTCTGCACGGTGCCGGAAAGTTTTTGCAAACTGGCGCCTTGCCGCTTTGCAACCGCGACATAAAGGCACAAAAGAATGGCCGCAGTGGCATTGATGGTCATCGAAGTGGAAACTCTTTCGAGCGGGATGCCATCGAAGAGCATTTCCATGTCTTCGAGCGAATCGATGGCGACGCCGACTTTGCCGACTTCGCCGAGGGCCAGCGGATGGTCGGAATCCATGCCAATCTGCGTGGGCAGATCGAAGGCCACCGAAAGGCCCGCCTGGCCCTTGCTCAGGAGGTAGCGGTACCGCTGGTTGGATTCGATGGCGGTACCGAAGCCCGCGTACTGGCGCATGGTCCAGAATCGCCCGCGATACATGGTCGGATAGATACCGCGCGTGTAGGGAAATTCGCCGGGATAACCGAGAGCGGATTCGGCGTCCCAGCCATCAAGATTTTCTTCCGTGTACAGTCGATCGACGGGAAGTCCGGAGAGTGTGGTGAATTTCTCTTTCCGCTCCGCGGCAGCGCCGGATTTGGTTTTGGTATCGGCCATCGAATGAACTCGGTCTTAAACAGATCGAACAGCGAAAGCGCCCGCTTGCGCAGTTTGGCGCTACAATTTGCGAGCTCTGCGGAACGAAGTCACGGCAAAAAACGCAAACAACAGAGCTACGGCAATGGCCAGGCCGATGAGCCAGCGGGCGACGTCGCGTGTCCACGCGCGCAGCGCGGCGTTAAACCAACCCAACGCTAGAACGGCAAAGACCGCCGCAATGGCTTCATGAAAAAGCTGCCGTAGCGCGCGCCAGAGCCGCCGAAAACCGCCGTGCCGTGGCGCGGTAGCTGCGCTCGTGGCCGTTGACATAACAGCATCTTAGCGCAAAACCCGGCCGACATCCGAACGTGGAGACTACCGCGCCCGGCGCCCTTAGCACCTGAACAATGGTACTGTGGACGGATTAGAGACAACGAAGCGAAGCTCTCTTGTATCCAACAAAACGTGGGCCTAGAATGGCCAGAGAAGTACGGGAGACGACGCCTTGCAACTCGACGATCACCTGAAGAATTTGCTCCGTGAACTGGGACACGCCATCAATGACACGGTGTCCGATTCCGACCGGATCACGGGTGCAATTGCCGGAGTGCGCGCGCACGGCTACGATATCGTGTTGAAGCTGGACGCCACTATCGGTCTGGCAAAGCGCGACGCTGCTGCGGCCGAAGCGGCAAGATTGACGACACAAGACAAACGCTTCCTAGAGTCGCTGCGCATTCAGGTGGATCAGGAATCTCTCTCGGAAGAAAATGACAAAAAGCCGGCCCCGCGGCTGTCTATGACGCCCCAGGATGTGCGATTCTTGAAATCACTGCGAATTGCCACGGACGACTCAGAATGAAGAGAAGCGCCAAGTTGACCGTGTTCGGATTGCCATTGATGCTTGCGGCCGCCGGCATTTTTCTCTCCGCCGCTGCTGCGCAGGATCCGATAACGACGCCGATTATCGTTGATACCGCGGTGCCGATCATCGTCGCCGCAATAAAGCCCAAGCCAAAACAAACCGGACTGGATAAGTTTGAAGGCTTCGTGATGAACGCAACCAACGCGCAGATCACCGTGCGCGCGAAAGGGAACGACTTAGCTATCAGGACGTTCCCTCTTTCGGAAGCCGCCTCCGCGAAAATGCAGAAAATCGTTGAAAAGGGTGGCTACCAGTACGGCGACAAAATTACGGTTTATTACGAGCCCGCTACTTCGAAAGCAATCAAGTTCAAAGGGAAACCTTCGAAGCCTATTTGATTCGCGGAGCCGCAACATGCTTCGCCTGCCTGCGGTCGCTGGACGCTTTTATCCCTCCCATCCTGCTGAACTAACGGCGCTCATTCACAAATGTGTTGTCAGCGATCCGGCCAAGCCCCCGGTTCGAGTCAGTGCTTGTCTTGTGCCGCACGCGGGTTACATTTATTCAGGACACGTAGCAGGCGCCGTGCTCGCGCGGATCGCACTGCCCAGGAAAATCATTATTCTCGGCGTGCGCCATTATCCGCGCGGTGAGCCGGCGGCGATCCTTTCGAGCGGCGCATGGCGTACCCCTTTGGGCGACGCGCGGATAGACGAGCCGCTGGCCGAAGCCCTCAAAAAAGCATGCCCGCTGCTGCGCGAGGATAGCGTGGCGCACAGCACGGAACATTCCCTGGAAGTGCAGTTGCCGTTCCTTCAAGTGCTGGCGCCGGAATTCGCATTTGTTCCTGTGGCTCTGGGAACTCTGCAATTCGAATCCCTGGTGAGTGTGGGAGAAGCGATTGCGCGGGTGCTTGAGGCTTCGAAAGAAAACGTGCTGCTCTTGACGACCTCGGACTTGAATCATTACGAGGATGACGCCACCACGCGCATAAAGGACCGCAAAGCCATCGAAGAGTTGCTGGCGCTGCAACCGCGTGGGCTGTATGACACCTGCCGTAACCATGAAATTTCCATGTGCGGGCTCGGACCTGCGACAGCCAT
>Ga0137418_10005468_pt1 | contig 11652 bp, 12 predicted proteins | sample CZODoug3_1_2_16f_FD_122242 | JGI IMG/M metagenome (GOLD analysis project Ga0137418, IMG submission 122242) | Vadose zone soil fungal communities from Angelo Coast Range Reserve, California, USA - CZODoug3_1_2_16fungal (Hybrid Assembly) | ecosystem: Environmental > Terrestrial > Soil > Vadose... | reverse complement strand
AAGGAGCTCTCCCGCTTCTCGCGGCGCGACGCCGAGCGCCTTCCCGATTACTACCGGACGATCGAGGAGGCGGCCGACACGCTGCGCGGGCTCGTACTCGAGACGCCTCCCAACCTCGGCATGAGCTGGCGCAGCGGCCTGCGTGCGCTCGCGCTCGGCGGGAAGTTTGCGCTCCTTTCGCGCCGCTCGCAGCGCGATCTGTGGGAGATCGTCACGAAGAGCGCCGGCGAGCTGCTCGACTGGTGGTTCGAGAGCGACCCGATCAAGGCGGTGTTCGGATTCGACTCGCAGGTCGGGCACTTCGCGAGCCCTTACTCGCCCGGCTCCGCCTACGTGCTGCTGCACCACGCCTTCGGCGAAGTAAACGGCAAGCGCGGCACCTGGGGGCACGCGCTCGGCGGAATGGGCGCGGTGAGCGACGCGATCGCGAAGGAAGCGCGCAGCCGCGGCGTCGAAATCACCACCGCAGCCGAAGTGCTGGCGGTGCGCGTGAAAGGCGGCCGCGTCTCGGGCGTCGCGCTCCGGGATGGAACCGAGATCGAGGCGAGCGCGGTCGCGGGCGCGGTCAACCCGAAGCTTCTCTACCTCAAGATGCTCGAGCCGGGCACGCTCGACGCCGAGTTCCGCTCGAGAATCGAGCGCTGGCGCTGCGCCTCGGGGTCGTTCCGCATGAACGTCGCGCTCTCGGAGCTGCCGGATTTCACCTCCGCGCCCGGGAAAAACGCCCAGCCGCACCACAGCTCGGGAATCATCATCGCACCTTCGCTCGTTTACATGGAGCGCGCCTACTTCGACGCCCGCACGCAGGGCTACGCGCGCGAGCCCATCGTCGAGATGCTGATCCCGAGCACCGTGGATCCGAGCCTCGCGCCGCCTGGAAAACACGTGGCGAGCCTTTTCTGCCAGCACTTCGACCCGGTGCTGCCCGGGGGACGCAGCTGGGACGATGCCAAGGAAGCAGCCGCCGACTCCATCGTCGAAACGGTGAACCGCCACGCCCCGAACTTCAAGGCGAGCATCCTCGCGCGCAAGATCCTCTCGCCGCTCGATCTCGAGCGCGATTTCGGCATGATCGGGGGTGACATCTTTCACGGAGCGCTGACGCTCGACCAGCTCTTTTCCGCCCGCCCGGTTCTCGGCTACGCCGACTACCGCTCGCCCGTGAAAGGCCTCTACCTCTGCGCCTCGGGCGCGCACCCCGGCGGCGGCGTCACCGGAGCACCAGGACACAACGCGGCGCGGGAAATACTCAGGGACTTCCGGCGCCGCTAGGCGACCTCCTCCGTACAGCAAACCCGGCATCGAGAATCAGGGAGCGCGTACGCGCGGGAACTTGACGCGAAGACCGGCGAGCACCTTCGACCAGCCGACGCGGCACTTCCATTCGACCCCGTCAGCGACCGCCCGGTAACAACCAATCCGCGGCGTACGGTAGAGATCGATACGATGCTCGACCTTGCCAAAATCGTAGTCGATAATAATCAGCGTCCGGCGTAGCGCCGGCAGGTCGCGGGGATAGCTCGGCTTGACACCGTCAAGCCGCCTGCGCTCGCGGGCTTCGCGCATCGCGCGCAACTTGCGACTCATCGAATCTCTGTGGCGGTATGGCATTGGAGGTTACCTTGCAAGGTTTGCGTGTAACCTTACACGGTCTGTATATATAGCGTTAAGCGTTCTTCCGGAGGAGACAATGCTCAACACTCGCATGCAGCACCGGCTCGTAGCAGCACTCCTCATCGCCACGCTCTCGGGCGGTTGTACAACACTTATGGAGAAACACGGCAAAGGTTTGGGAACTCCATTCGCCGGGACAAGGGAGATGGACTGCAATTTTGCTATGGCCTTGTATGTCTTTCCTATCGGTTTGCTTGCGTTGCCGTTCATCATTATCGACATTCCCCTCTCCTTAACCGCTGATATCTTACTTCTACCGTTTGATTTGGCGTCAGATAACAAACCGCAGCGAAATCCGTGCAAAAGCACATAGAAGGCCGCCAGGAAACGCCTAACTACGCGTTGGAAAACGGACGCTCGCAAGCGTCGCTCCGCTCCCTTGCTTGCGGCGTTCAACGCGAACGTTAGGCGGCGCGAGTCACTCATGCAACATGCACGTGCTGAAATACCCCGCTTCGGAGGCACCGCGATGACCAACCATCCCATATATTGGTTTCCTGCAAAGCGCTACGGTTGGGGCTGGGGTCTTCCCAGCGTGTGGCAGGGTTGGGTTGTCATGGGAGTCTTCGCCGTCCTTCTCCTCGGCGGCGCCTTCATGCTGCTGCCCACGTACGGGTCGTTCGTCTTCGTCACATATGCAGTGTGCCTGTACTTAGGTTTGGTCGCCGTCTGCTGGGTCAAGGGCGAGCCTCCCACATGGCGTTGGGGCGCCAAGTGAAGGCGCCGTCTAACCGCCCAGCGCACCCGGACGCGCGTGAAGCATCGCGCTCCGGCAAGCGGCTGCAGTCGCGCGCCGGTGGCTGGGAACGTTAGGTCGGTAAGGAATGCGGCGCTTACATCAAGCCTTGACCCTGGCACTAGGACTAATGGCTGTGACCCTGAGTGGTTGTACAACAGAGCCTATACGCATGCGCGTTTTGGACGCAGTGACCGCTGAACCAATTAAAGACGCAATCGCTGTTTATGAGCTTTCTTCATCAAGAAACCACGGAACTACCTATACGCAGCATGCCTTGGTTGAAACCGTGAGTGATGACAACGGCTGGTTCTACATTCCTTCTCAGAACGTCGGGTTTGTTACTCCGCTAGGGCTAAATAGTCCAATCGTTAAAATTTTTCGGCGCGGCTATAAGCTGGAGTGGTTGGGGAACGATCAACTGATGCCTGGCGTTAGCGAGGCCCTCCGATGGGAGAAGAACGGGGAAACGGTCAAGCTCAAGCGACCCCAAGACTTTGCAGAGTACGAGAGGACGGTTCGTCTCTTTAATAGTGGTATGGGAAGAGGAGATTGCGGATGGAAAAAGACTCCACTTGCGATCGTCGCGATTGAATCTGAAATCATGGAGTTTGAAACCTCCGGCAGGCAGAAACACAATTCCACTGTGCTGCGCAGCCTTCTATCCCATGAAGCTTACTCGCGAGGAAAGGCAGAGATGTTTGTACGTTGTGGCTCTGCAAGAGCTTTCTTCAACACATATCCTTCGACATGTCCGGATGGGACAGGGATGATGCAACACGTCGACCGGCGCTCCGTCATTGACGAGACCAGGCGAGGGCCAGGAATATCGATCGTCATGTTTACGATTGGGTATTGTCCATCGGATGGCAACTATTGGCTCAACGAACAAGGTCAGGGGTGGCGCAAAACACACGAGAAATCCTTGGACTTCATGCAAGACAAATGGCGCACAAAATAGACCTAACTCAAGGTCGAGCGGACGGGCCGGAAGCGGCGTGCCACGCTTTCTTTCCGTAGCGGCCCGCCGCTCACCAAGACGTTAGTCAGCATATGCGCGTATCGGTGTCGATACTTTTCGCCACAGCTTTCTTGGGCAGTGTTGCTTTCGTGTCTGCTGCGGACGTCCAGGTCCGAGCGGTTCGAGATAAGCGCGAGGTCAGCATCGCACATCCTGAGAGGGTTGCCACGAAGCTCATCGCGATTGCGGAATCGTCTTCGGTTAACTCCACGGCATATGCGATCTCCGACGAAACCTGGGCTCGGATACTGGGCTCGGATTCATTTGTCCACGCCGTATTTTCAACCCCTCGCAAAATGCGGCTCTGGGACCGCGATTTCCAAGGTCGAAAAGAGCGGATGGTCGGGGAAGTTCTGTTCCCACTGCCGATGGATAGCGACCCGCCGCATATCTATTTGAAGACAGAAAAAGAAACCATCTCGTTAACCAAGTACGATCCTTACGCACTGCGGGAATTGGCATTGGAGGATGATCTCCGCCTTCGGGGGTCGCCGCGGTACGATTTATTGTTGAACCTGCCGAGTAAGCGGTGATTAAGCTGCCCAACCCCTCAATCCAGGGCGGACCGGCGCAAGCGCCGCCGCTGATTTCCAACGTTAGGCCGCAGAAAGGCGCCGCCTCAGTCGCACCCCCCCAATGGAAAACCCATGAGTACAGCTAACGCGCCCAAGACAAGTTTCGAAGACTCGAAAGTTGATACGAAGATCAAGCTAGCCGCGTTGTGGGCGGCCGCAACCTTTTGCTATGTCTACGGTGACTATTTCGAACTCTACGTACCCGGGAAGCTTGGTGGCATGCTCGAAGGGAAGATGCAACCACTCGGCCTTGTCACTCAGGAGATGTTGCTTGGCACCTCCGTATTGATGGCGATTCCAAGCGTCATGGTCTTCTTGTCGCTCGTCATCAGACCGAGCATCAATAGATGGATCAACATCGTTTTTGGCACGCTGTTCACAGCGATAATGTTTCTCGCAATTCAGGGTTCCTGGACGTTCTACAAGTTTTTCGGCGTAGTGGAAATTGCCCTGACCGCCACAATCGTGTGGTATGCATGGAAGTGGCCACGAAGTGCGTGACATTTCTCGCGGCGGGCGCTTCCCTTCTTAAAAGGCGCCCTAATCCTGTCCCTCAAGGGCTCGCCGCGGCTTCCGCGTGCTGAATCTCCTCGCGCAGCAGCCACACGAACACGAGCCCGGGGAGCGCGACGATGAAAGCCAGAAGAAAGAACGTCGCCCACGAGAGCCCCAGGTACTTGGGGTCGGTCGCGTAACCCGCGACCGGGCCGACGTACACGCGCCCGAAGGAGGCGAGCGCCGAGAGCAGAGCGTATTGCGTGGCGGTGAAGCGATGGTCGCACAGCGCCATCAGCAGCGCCACGAACGCCGCCGTCCCCATGCCCCAGGCGATGTTCTCGAAGCCCACGGCGAACACCATGATCGGGTAGTTCTTGCCGACGAGCGCAAGCCACATGAAAGCGAGGATCGACACCGCCTGCAGGATTCCGAAACCGAGGAGCGCGCGATACAGGCCCAGCCTCACCATCAGCGCGCCGCCGAACAGCACGCCGACGATGGTCGCGGCGAGACCGACGGCCTTGTTCACGTAGCCCACGTCCTCAAGAGAAAATCCAGCCCCGCGCAGCAGGAAAGCCGTTGTCAGCGACCCGGCGAACGCGTCCCCGAGCTTGTAGAGCACGAGCAGCACCAGGATCCAGCCGGCTCTGGGCCGCGAGAAGAATTCGCGCAGCGGCTCGATCACCGCATCGCGCAGAGTCCGGGGCGCAGCCGGGGCGGTCGAGGGCTCCTCGCCCCAGAACACGGCGACTATTCCGATCGCCATGAGCACCGCCATAAGCAGATAGGTGTTGCGCCACCCCAGAGCGGGAATCCACCCCGACCCGGCGACCAGGACCAGCGCGAGCGCGCCCGATACGAGCATCGCCAGGCGATAGCCCACGACGCCGAGCGCGCCCGCCAGCCCGCGCTGTTCGCGGCTCGCCACGTCCGTGCGGTAGGCGTCGACGACGATGTCCTGCGAAGCGGAGGCGAAGGCGACGAAAAGCGCGAGCCAGGCGATCGCGACCAGATCGGTTCGCGGAGACAAGAACGCCATTGCGGCAATGCCCACGGCGAGCGCGAGCTGAGTGAGGAGCAGCCACCCGCGGCGCCGTCCGAGAAAAGGCGGCACGAAGCGGTCCATCGCCGGCGCCCAAAGGAATTTCCAGACGTACGGAAGGCCGACCAGCGTGAAGATGCCGATCGTGGACAGGTCCACGCCTTCGACCGTCATCCACGCCTGCAGCGTCCCGCCCGTCAGCGCGAGCGGAAGCCCCGATGAAAAACCCAGCAGGAGGATGACCGCGAGGCGACGGCTGCGAAAGACCTCGAGGTAAGACGAAGGCATGCGCGATTGTAACCTCCGGCGCTTCCCGCTCCGGCTCAGAGACGCGCGTCGTAATCGATCGTCAGCGGGGCGTGATCCGAGAAGCGCTTCGCCTTGTAGATCGCGGCCCTCTTCGCCTTCGCGGCGATGCCCGGCGTGGCGATCTGATAGTCGATGCGCCAGCCCACGTTCTTCGCCCACGCCTGGCCGCGATTCGACCACCAGGTGTACTGCCCGGACCGCGGGTCCAGGCGGCGGAAAACGTCGACCCAGCCCACGTCGTCGAATACGTCGCTGAGCCATGCCCGTTCCTCGGGGAGGAAGCCCGAGTTCTTCCGGTTCGAGCGCCAGTTCTTCAGGTCGATCTCCCTGTGGGCGATGTTCCAGTCGCCGCACAGGACGAATTCGCGGCCGCTCGCCCTGAGCTCTTTCAGCGTCGGCATGAATTCCTCGAGGAAGCGGAATTTCGCCCGCTGCCTCTCCTCCGAGCTCGACCCCGAAGGCAGGTATGCGGACACCACTGAAAGCCTGCCGAAATCGGCGCGCAGGAACCTTCCCTCCGGGTCGAATTCGCGGCTGCCGAAGCCGCAGGACACGCTCCGGGGTTCCGCGCGCGAGTACAGCGCGACGCCGCTGTAGCCCTTTTTCGACGAGCAGCAATCGTAGTAGCCGCGATACCCCCTGGGAACGAGGGCGAGGCCCGTGAGGTCGGCTTCCTGCGCCTTTACTTCCTGCAGACATACGATGTCTGCGCGCTGACGCGCGAGCCAGCGCGGAAAGCCCTTGGCGAGCGCCGAACGGATGCCGTTGAGGTTGAGCGTGATAATGCGTAACATTCCGCGAATTCTCCCCGAAAAAAGCGCAGTAGGGCAGGCAAGCTTATAGAATCGCTCATCATGCGTAGCCGGACAATCACGTTCCTCTGCTCGACGCTGCTCGCCGTCGCTCCCGCGGCGGCGCAGGAGCGCATGTACAAGTGCGTCGACGCAAAGGGCAAGGTCTATTACACGCAGGTGCCGCCTCCGGAGTGCCTGGGCCGCGACACGCAGGAGCTGAACAAGTCGGGGACGCTGATACGCAAGAACCCCGCCGCAATCCCTCTGACCCCCGCGCAGGAGCAGGCGCGCGAAGCCGAGCGCAAGAAGAAACTCGAGGAAGAAGAAAGATCCAGGGAGGAGCGCCGCAAGAACCTCGCGCTGCTCAACACCTATTCCAGCGAAAGGGACATCGACGAGGCGCGCACGCGCGCGCTCGCCGAGGCGCAGGGAGCCATCGAAGACACCGAAAGACGCCTCGCCGGAGCCGAGAAGCGCCACAAGGAGCTGGAAGGGGAAAAGGAGTTTTACGTGAAGAAACCCCTGCCGTTCAAGCTCAAGCAGGAAATCGCGAACAACGAGATCGAGATCCAGAACCAGATCGCTCTGCTCGACGCGAAAAAGAAGGAGATCAGCACGATCAAGGCCAAGTACGACGAAGAGAAACGCCGCTACGTCGAGCTGACCAGCGGCAAGGCCGCCGCCCCGAAGCGGTAGATTCCTTCAGCTAACCGGCCAGCTTCCGCCTCAGAATCTCGTTCACCTGCGCAGGATTCGCCTTGCCCTGGGTCGCCTTCATCACCTGACCGACAAGGGAGTTGAACGCCTTCTCCTTCCCGGCGCGGTAGTCTTCGACCTGCTTCGCGTTCTTGGCAAGAACCTCGTCGACGATTTTTTCGATCGCGCCGGCGTCGCTGATCTGTTTCAGGCCGCGCTTTTCGATGATTTCGTTGACGGAGCCCTCCCTCTCCCAAAGCGCGGGTAGCACCACCGTTGTTGCAGCCGTGGCAGATACGGTCCCGTCAGTGACACGCTGCGACAGCTCCCTGAGCTGACCGGGAGTCACCTTGCTGTCAATGATGTCCAGATTCTCTTCGTTCAGCTTCGCGCTGAGCGGACCCAATATCCAGTTCGACAGAATCGACACTTGTTCCTCAGGTGCACCAGCAAAAGTCGAAAGCGCAAACGTGGACGAGTTGCGGCTTGCAATGTGCAGATCTGCCTTCTGAGCCGCAACGCCGTAGAGGACAATCTTCTTGTACCGCTCCCGTAGCGGCTCGGGCATGGCGTCTTTGACCTTCCTGATCCAATCCTCTGTCACCACGAGTGGCGGCAAGTCCGGGTCCGGAAAATATCGGTAGTCGTGCGCCTCTTCCTTGGTGCGCAGCGAGCGCGTCTCGTCCCTGTCCGAGTCGTACAGCCGCGTCTCCTGCACGATCTTGCCGGCCTCTTCGAGGATATCGATCTGGCGCTTCGCCTCGAACTCGATCGCGCGCTCGAGGAAGCGGAATGAGTTGAGGTTCTTGATCTCGGCGCGCGTGCCGAGCGTCGCCCCGGGCCGGCGCACCGAGACGTTGGCGTCGCAGCGGAACGAGCCTTCCTGCATATTGCCATCGCAGATTTCGATGTCTTCGACGATGAGGAAATAGAGCGCCTTGGCGTACGCGACCGCCTCCTCGGCCGAGCGCATGTCGGGCTCGGAGACGATTTCCAGCAGCGGGACTCCGGCCCGGTTGAGATCGATCCCGCTCGAGTCCCGGAAGGCTTCGTGCAACGACTTGCCGGCGTCCTCTTCGAGATGCGCCCGCGTCAGGCGAACTGTTTTCTCCCCGCTCTTGGTCAGGATCCTGATTTCCCCTCCCTTGACGATGGGAAGCTCGTACTGGCTGATCTGGTAGCCCTTGGGCAGATCCGGGTAGAAATAGTTTTTCCGCGCAAAAACCGAACGGCGATTGATCACCTTTTCCCCGCCGACCGCGAGCCCGAACCGGATCGCGCGCTCGACCGCGCCGCGGTTGGCGACCGGCAGCACTCCGGGCAGCGCGATGTCCACCGCGCTCGTCTGGGTGTTGGGCGCCGCGCCGAACGCGGTCGATGCGCCGGAGAACATCTTCGACTTGGTCGAGAGCTGAGCGTGCGTTTCCAGACCGATGACGATTTCCCATTTCATCGCTGAATCCCGGTGGGCTCGCGCTTGTGCCAGTCGGTCGCCTTCTGATACTGATGGGCGACGTTGAGCATCTTCGCTTCGCTGAAGTAGTTTCCGACGATGTGCAAACCCACCGGAAGATCGTCCTTCCCGAACCCGCACGGGATCGACATCCCGGGCAATCCGGCGAGGTTGACGGGGATCGTATAGATGTCGTTCAGGTACATCTGCACCGGGTCCGCGGCCTTGACGCCGATCTTGAAAGCCACCGTGGGCGCAGTCGGGCCTACGATGACGTCGCACTGCTTGAATGCCGCCGCGAAGTCGTCTGCGATCAGCCGCCGTATCTTCTGCGCCTTGACGTAGTAGGCGTCGTAGTAGCCGTGAGAGAGGACATAGGTGCCGATAAGAATGCGCCGCCTGACTTCGGCGCCGAAGCCTTCGGCGCGCGTGCGGCGGTACATGTCGGCGAGGTCGCGGTGCTCCTTGGCGCGGTGACCGTAGCGCACGCCGTCGAAGCGCGACAGGTTCGAAGAAGCTTCAGCCGGCGCGATAACGTAGTACGCCGGAACCGAATGACCGCTGTTCGGCAGACCGATCGGGACGCGCGTTGCGCCGAGCTTCTCGAATTCCCTGAGTGCCGCCTCCACGGCCTTGCCCACGTCGGCTGCAAGCCCCTCGCCAAAATGTTCCTTCGGCACGCCGATGCGCAGGCCCGCGAGCGGCTTTTCGAGATCCCGGACATAGTCTTCGCGAGCGCGTTCGACCGAGGTCGAATCGCGCGCATCGAAACCGGCCATGACGTTGAGAAGCAGCGCGAGGTCTTCCGCGCTTTTCGCCAACGGTCCGCCCTGATCGAGGCTGGAGGCGAAGGCGATCATGCCGTAGCGCGACACGAGCCCGTACGTCGGCTTCAATCCCGATAGCCCCGAGAGCGCCGCGGGCTGGCGGATCGAGCCACCGGTGTCCGTTCCCGTGGCCGCCGGCGCCAAGCGCGCGGCGACCGCCGCGGCCGAACCACCCGAGGAACCGCCGGGCACGTACGCCTGACCCCAGGGATTTCTCGCCGGACCGTAGAACGAAGTTTCGGTCGAGGATCCCATCGCGAACTCGTCCATGTTGGTCTTGCCGAGGATCACCGCGCCCGCGTCGCTGAAGCGCTCGATCACGTGCGCGTCATAAGGTCCGGTGAAGTTCGACAGGATCTTCGAGCCGCAGGTGGTGAGCCACCCCTTGGCCACGAAAATATCCTTGTGCGCGACCGGGATTCCGGCGAGCGGCTGTGCGCCGCCTTTCGCGATGCGCTCGTCAGCCGCGCGCGCCTGCGCGAGACTTTTTTCCGCGTCGACGGTGATAAAGGCGTTGAGCGAAGCGTTCAGCTTTTCAACGCGCCCGAGAAAGAGTCGGGTCAGCTCGACGCTGGAGATCTTTCTTTGCGCGAGCGCGGCGGAAAGCTCTTTGAGAGAAGCGTTCAACATAGAATTCAGGTTGAGGTCCGACGGTTCTTGCCGCCGACCTTGCGGCTCGTCTTGGTCCGCTATTCGATCACCTTCGGAACCAGATAGAGTCCCTGCTCCCTCTCCGGCGCCAGCGATAGGAATTGCTCCCGCTGGTCTCGCTCGGTCACGATGTCTTCGCGCAAGCGCAATTCGAGGTCCTGTCCATGCGACATCGGCTCGACACCCTCGGTGTCGACCTTCTGCATCCGCCCGATCAGCTCGAAGATGTCGTTCAGCTGAGACTGTACGGCCCGGGCTTCCGCGTCGCTCACGCCGATTCGGGCCAGCTCGGCGATGCGTTGGACCTCCTGCAGGGATAGCGGCATGAAAAATCGCTCAAAGCGAAAATTTATTTGCTGTATTATAGCGCAATCGAGAACCCTCTTTCCTAAGGAAATCAGCAGGATGTTCGGCTTTTTGCGTGGATATTTTTCAGACGACATGGCGATTGACCTGGGCACGGCCAATACGCTGATTTACGTGCGGGGCAAAGGCATCGTGCTCGACGAGCCTTCGGTCGTGGCGATCCGCCAGGAAGGCGGCCCCAACTCCAAGAAAACCATTCAGGCGGTCGGCAAGGAAGCGAAAATGATGCTCGGCAAGACGCCGGGCAACATCACCGCGATCCGGCCGATGAAGGACGGCGTGATCGCCGATTTCACCGTCACCGAGCAGATGCTGAAGCAGTTCATCAAGAAAGTGCACCAGTCGCGCCTGTTCTCGCCATCACCGCGCATCATCATCTGCGTGCCTTGCGGCTCCACGCAGGTCGAGCGGCGCGCGATCCGCGAGGCCGCCATCGAGGCCGGCGCGAGCCAGGTGTTCCTGATCGAGGAACCGATGGCCGCGGCGATCGGCGCGGACTTGCCAGTGGCCGAAGCCACGGGCTCGATGGTGGTCGATGTAGGCGGAGGCACGACCGAGGTCGGCGTGATCTCGCTCGGCGGCATGGTCTATTCGGGCTCGGTGCGCGTCGGCGGGGACAAGTTCGACGAAGCCATCATCAACTACATTCGCCGCAACTACGGCATGCTGATCGGCGAAACCACTGCAGAAACGGTGAAGAAGGAAATCGGATCGGCCTTCCCCGGATCCGAAGTGCGCGAGATGGAAGTGAAGGGCCGCAACCTCGCGGAGGGCATCCCGAGAAGCTTCACCATTTCCTCGAACGAGATCCTGGAAGCGCTCACCGAACCGCTCAACCAGATCGTGGGCGCGGTGAAGTCGGCGCTGGAGCAGACTCCGCCCGAGCTCGGCGCCGACATCGCCGAAAAAGGCATGGTGCTCACCGGCGGCGGGGCGCTCTTGCGCGACCTCGATCGCCTCCTCATGGAAGAAACGGGGCTGCCCGTGATCGTCGCCGATGATCCGCTCAC
>Ga0137418_10005467_pt1 | contig 11654 bp, 10 predicted proteins | sample CZODoug3_1_2_16f_FD_122242 | JGI IMG/M metagenome (GOLD analysis project Ga0137418, IMG submission 122242) | Vadose zone soil fungal communities from Angelo Coast Range Reserve, California, USA - CZODoug3_1_2_16fungal (Hybrid Assembly) | ecosystem: Environmental > Terrestrial > Soil > Vadose... | reverse complement strand
GAAGCCGCTTCGCGGGAAAGGACTCTTCGACGTTATCGCGGAAATAGCTGACGATAGACGGCGCGCTGATCAGGCGCCGGTGCACTTCGGGGGAGACCCCGGTGTACTGATTGATGCGGCCGTCGTTGAACTCCACCTCCAGCACGCGGCCGCGCTCGTCGTACCCGATCGTCCGGATTGAGCTCGAATTCACTTTCTTTCTTTCCATGGGTTCACTCCGACTAACTATAAGCCCATCCGGAATTAAGATATGTGAAAGTGTTCGTTTGTGGAATATATAGGGCGCCGCTAGACTCACTTGCTCAAGTTTCGAACGCTTACCGGAGACCATCATGGCTGCATTACGACTGGGCGACATTGCCCCCGATTTCACGCAGGAGTCCAGCATGGGACCGATCCAATTTCACAAGTGGATCGGCAACAACTGGGCCGTCCTGTTCTCCCACCCGAAGGATTTTACCCCGGTGTGCACCACCGAACTCGGCTACACGGCCAGGCTGAAGGCGGAATTCCACAAGCGCGGCGTCAAGGCAATTGCTGTGAGCGTTGACCCGGTGGAGTCCCATATCAAGTGGATCGACGACATCAACGACACGCAGAAAACCAAGGTCAACTTCCCGATCCTGGCGGACGCGGACCGGAAGGTGTCCAACCTCTATGACATGATCCACCCGAATGCCAGCGATACATTCACCGTGCGCTCGGTTTTCATCATCGACCCGACCAAGAAGGTGCGCGCGACAATCACCTACCCGGCAAGCACCGGGAGGAATTTCGACGAGATCCTGCGGGTAATCGATTCGCTGCAACTCACCGACCGGTACAGCGTCGCCACCCCGGTGAACTGGAAGGACGGCGACGAGGTGGTAATCGTGCCGTCGTTGCAGGATCCGGAAGTAATCAAGGAGAAGTTCCCGAAAGGCTACAAGGCGCTGCGTCCCTACCTGCGCATGACGCCGCAACCCAATCGCTGATCGAGCAGTCAGCTGAGGCCTGGGGGCTGGTCTCCAAGACCAGCCCCTTTTTTACCTAGAAAATATAGACGGTCAGCAGCAACAAGCCGTAACCAGCCATCAGAATGTAAACGTCGATCTGGTTCAACATCTGCAAAACCGGGCCGAGGTAAGGTATGCCGCCAAGCGGCACGAAAAAACCGATCACTCCGACAATAAACAGCAGCAGGCAGATGAAGCCTGCGTTTCTGCTTGGTGCTTTCATCGTTATTTTCCTTCTCTTCAGCGGCCGCCCTACAACCGCCGCGGACTGAAATCAAAGAGGCAGCAGATTCGATCCGCCGCCTCGTCCCATGAATTCCCCGACTGGGTTCGCTTCGTCCCGACGGTTCCCGGGTGCCCTTTCCGGGCCAACGCCCGCCGGGATTTTTACTTGATCTTTGAAGTGCTTAGCGTTTCACTTTCAGTAGGAAAAAAACCACCCTCTCGTCCCGCAACGGGACAAGAAGATTTGCGTTAGGAACTTACCCGCCTCCCGTCTCTTGATCGGCGGAGGTTTGCTTAAAGCTCCAACTCGACCGCGCCCGTGCGGGCCCGGTTATGTCTACTGCAAGTCCAAAGCTCGCGGCTCAGTGTCTGGTATCCATCGCGGATGCAGACTGCCCGCGAGCATCTGGGAAGCTTAGTTAGGCCGGTTACCCGCTACCGGAAACGGCCAGGCCGCCGGTGCAGAAACTGGCTTCGGCGCGGCCGGAACTGCCATGGCAGCCGGCTTGGCCATAGGCTTCTTTCTGCCCGCTTTCTTCTTCGCTTTCTTTTTCGCGGACTTCTTCGCCTTCTTCTTGGCAGGCTTTCTTGCCTTCTTCGCCTTCTTTTTGGCCGGCTTCTTGGCCTTTTTCTTCGCCGCTTTCTTTTTCTTGCCGGAACGGCGCTTCGCCCTCTTGGCGGGCTTTTTCGCCATCTTCTTGGCGGCCGGACGCTTCTTGGCGGACTTCTTTTTGCCTGTGGATTTCTTCTTGCCGGCCTTCTTTGCTGCTTTTCTCTTCGCTGCCATTTCTAATCTCCTAATGAAAGTTAAACAAAGGGCACTACCAGCACTTCGAAGAAAGATTCTTCTCGGTGCCGACCGCCAATGCCCGGCCGCGCGCCAAATCGGCCGCATAACCGGTCATCGGACAGTTCTGTTGGCCGCGAACGAAGACCTGCCGTATCCGCAGCGCGATTCGTGAGAGAGGGGGCGGCCGGAAAATGGATAACTCCCACATCGGCCAATAGCCAGAAACGTGAAGGAAAGGAAACCTTGGACTGGGAGCTCATTGCTCCCGGCCTGGCGGCTTGCGCTTTGTAGAAGCGCCGCGCGTTTCGTAATTGAATAGTGAACTGCTTGTCCGGTTTACCCATTCAGCCCTAACAAGTGCACCGCCGGGCCGTTGAATCAGCCAGCGGCAGCGCGGGTGTCACAGAAAACTCTCCGGCCCATGCATCAATCCCAGTTCAGGGCCCCGCCCGTCTGATACTCGATCACACGGGTCTCGAAGAAATTTTTCTCCTTCTTGAGATCGATCATCTCCGACATCCACGGGAACGGGTTGGCCGCGCCTGGGAACAGCGGATCGATGCCGATCTGTTGCGCTCGGCGGTTGGCCACGAAACGCAGGTATTCTTTGAACATCGGCGCGTTGAGGCCCAGAACGCCGCGCGGCATGGTGTCCTCGGCGTAGCGATATTCGAGTTCCACGCCCTTCTGGATCAGGCCGCGGATTTCCTGGCGAAACTCCGAAGTCCACAGGTGCGGGTTTTCCATCTTGATCTGGTTGATCAGATCGATGCCGAAATTGCAGTGCATGGACTCGTCGCGCAGGATGTACTGGTATTGTTCGGCGGCACCCGTCATCTTGTTCTGGCGCCCCAGCGCCAGGATCTGTACAAAGCCGACGTAGAAGAACAGCCCCTCCATGATGCAGGCGAACACGATCAGGCCCTTCAGGAGCTGCTGATCGGCATCCGGGGTGCCGGTCTTGAATTCCGGATCGGTCAACGTCTCGATGAATGGGATCAGGAACTCGTCCTTGTCCCGGATACTGGAGACTTCGTGGTAGGCGTTGAAGATCTCGCCCTCATCCAGACCCAAGCTCTCGACGATGTACTGATAAGCGTGGGTGTGGATTGCTTCTTCGAAAGCCTGGCGCAGCAAGTACTGCCGGCACTCCGGGGCGGTGATGTGCCGGTAGGTGCCGAGCACGATGTTGTTGGCCGCCAAGCTGTCGGCGGTCACGAAGAAACCGAGGTTGCGCTTGACCACCAGGCGCTCGTCCTCGGTCAGAGCGTTTGGATCCTTCCAGGTGGCGATGTCCCGGCTCATGTTGATTTCCTGGGGCATCCAGTGGTTGGCACAGCCGGACAGATACTTGTCCCAAGCCCACTTGTATTTGAACGGGACGAGCTGGTTGACGTCGGCCTTGCCGTTGATGACGCGCTTGTCTTCAACGCGCACGCGACGGGACGCAACATCCGCGCACGGACCGGATTCGGCAACGCGTGCCGGCCGAACATTGCTCACCGGGATGTTGACAACGACGGGCTGCAAACCAGCGCCGCCGGTGCTCGGGATGTAATTCTCAAATTGCAGCATGCCTGGTTCCTTTATAAATGTTATCGGTGGAATGTCAAATACTTCTTTGATATTCGGTCGCAATGCGACCCTTTTTTATCCCTCGATCGCGATGAAAATGATATCGATCGGCTCATCGCTAAAAAATAGTCTCAGCCTTTGAATTGCGGCTTCGCCGTCACCATGAATCGCGCAGTTTCGTTGCGGCTGCGCAACAACCAGAACGTCAGACGACGGCGTGCGGCGAACCGTAGGCGGTAGGCCGGCCTCATTGGCAAACCTCGCATTCTGGATTGTGGCTCCGGCTCAAACACACTCCGGGTTGTGGCTCCCGCCGCCCTGCGGGCCTAACTTGCCAAGGCAAGTTAGCGTCCGCCGCAATCAATAATGCCGGCCTGAACATCACTGGCAGGCCTCGCATTCTGGATTGTCAATGGAACAAAACTTCGCTTCCGCAGCCGAACCCGCGCTCATGACGCCGCCATCCGTGGGTACGGCGTTCAACTGGCCACCGCGGACGGTGGATTTTTCTGCCGAGGTCGCACCCAGCGTGCGCAGGTAATAAGTGGTCTTAAGTCCCCGCTTCCAGGCCAGCCTGTAGGTATCGTCCAGCTTCTTGCCGGAGGCACCCGCCATATAGATATTGAGCGACTGCGCCTGGTCGATCCACTTCTGCCGGCGCGCGCCGGCCTCGACGATCCATTCCGAGTCCACCTCGAACGCGGTGGCGTAGAGGTTGCGGATCTCCTGTGGGGCGCGGTCGATCTTGGCCAGGCTGCCGTCGAAATACTTGAGGTCGGCGATCATGACCTCGTCCCACACGTTGAGCTTCTTGAGGTCCCGGACCAGGTACTCGCTGGTGACCGTGAACTCGCCGGACAAGTTCGACTTCACGTACAGGTTCTGATAGGTCGGCTCGATCGAGGCCGATACGCCGACGATATTGGCGATGGTTGCGGTCGGCGCGATCGCCAGGCAGTTGGAATTACGCATGCCGAACTGCTTGATACGCGCGCGCAACGGCTCCCAGTTCATACGCGAAGAGCTATCCACCTCGACGTAGCCGCCGCGCTCCTCAGCCAGTAACTTGAGCGAGTCCTGCGGCAGGATGCCCCTGGACCACAGCGACCCTTCATAAGTGGAATAGCGCCCGCGCTCCTCGGCCAGCTCGGTTGAGGCCCAATAGGCGTAGTAGGCCACCGCCTCCATCGAACGGTCGGCGAAGTCCACCGCCTCCTTGGAAGCGTAAGGCACCCGCATCTCAAGCAGGCAATCCTGAAAACCCATGATGCCCAGGCCGACCGGGCGATGCTTGAAGTTGGCGTTACGCGCCTTGTTGACCGCGTAGTAGTTGACGTCGATCACGTTGTCGAGCATGCGCATAGCAGTGGACACCGTCCGCTTGAGCTTGTCGTGATCGAGTTTGCCGTCCTTCATCTGTGCAACCAGGTTGATCGAACCCAGGTTGCAGACCGCGATCTCGCTGTCCGAAGTGTTGAGCGTGATTTCGGTGCAAAGGTTGGAACTGTGCACCATGCCGACGTGGCTTTGTGGGCTGCGGATGTTGCAGGGATCCTTGAAGGTGATCCAGGGATGCCCGGTCTCGAACAGCATGGTCAGCATCTTGCGCCACAGCGTCAAAGCCGGGATGCGCTTGAAGAGCTTGAGTTCGCCGGTCTGGGTCTTGCGCTCGTATTCGGTATAGGCCTTCTCGAACTCTTTGCCGACCTTGTCGTGCAGGTCGGGCACATCTGCGGGCGAGAACAGCGTCCACTCGCCAGCTTCCATGACCCGCTTCATGAACAGGTCCGGAATCCAGTTGGCGGTGTTCATGTCGTGGGTGCGGCGGCGGTCATCTCCGGTGTTCTTGCGCAGCTCGAGGAACTCCTCGATATCCAGGTGCCAGCTTTCCAGGTACGAGCACACCGCCCCTTTGCGCTTGCCACCCTGGTTTACCGCGACTGCAGTGTCGTTTACAACCTTGAGGAAAGGCACGACTCCCTGCGACTTGCCGTTGGTTCCCTTGATATGGGAGCCCAGCGCCCGAACCGGAGTCCAGTCGTTTCCCAGGCCGCCGGCAAACTTCGAAAGCAACGCGTTTTCTTTTATGGCGTCGTAAATGCCTTCCAGGTTGTCCGATACCGTGGTCAGGTAGCAGCTGGAAAGCTGCGAGCGGTGCGTGCCGGAGTTGAACAGCGTAGGCGTCGAGGACATGAAGTCGAAGCGCGACAGTACGTTGTAGAACTCGATGGCGCGGGCCTCGCGCTCGACTTCGTTGATGGCAAGACCCATCGCCACGCGCATAAAAAAGGCCTGGGGAAGCTCAATGCGTTGACCGTGCACGTGCAGGAAGTAGCGGTCATAGAGCGTTTGCAGGCCCAAGTAACCGAATTTCAAATCGTGGTTGGCATCCAGCGCCGCGCCCAGCGAGCGCAGGTCGAAACGCCCGAGCCGCTCGTCCAGCAATCCCGCGTCGATCCCCCGCTTGATGAACCCGGGGAAGTATTCGGCGTAGCGGGAATGCATTTGCCCCTGGGTGACTTCTTCGCCCAGGACCTCGTAGCGGACACTATTAAGTAAGAGGCGCGCGGTGACGTAGCTGTATGCCGGGTCTTTCTCGATCAGCGACCGGGCGGCAAGGATGGCGCATTTGCGCACCTCGTCCATCGGCACGCCGTCGTACAGGTCCTTGAGCGTCATCTGCACGATCACAGCGGGACCGACCGCGCGGCCGAGGCCTTCGCAGGAATCCTTGATCAGACCGGTCAGCCGCTCCATGTTCAGCGGATGGGTCTGGCCGTGTTCGATGACGCTGATCGCGTGCGCCGTGGCCGCCGCCTGCGTCTCGCGGTTCCTGGCGCGCTCGCGCGCTCGCGCTTCGCGATACAGCACATAGGCACGGGCCACTTCGTGCTCGCCCGACCGCATCAGAGAGAGTTCGACCTGATCCTGGATGTCTTCGATGTGGAAGGTGCCGCCGTTCGGCTGGCGGCGGACCAGCGCGTTTACCACAGTCTCGGTAAGCTTCTCAACCAGCTCGCGAACACGGGCCGAAGCAGCACCCTGACCGCCGTTGACGGCCAGGAAAGCCTTGGTCACGGCAACCGAAATCTTGCCCGGCTCGAAGCCGACGACGGCGCCGTTGCGGCGGATGACTTTGTACTGGGCGTAGCGCTGTGGATCCCGGTCGGCCGCGCCATCTTCAGTGGAGTAATTGCCTACCGGAGTGGCCGCCGTCAGGTTGGTGGCAAGTTGCATTTTTTCTCCCTCGAATATTTTTGTCGCCTGGAAGCAACAACCGGATGTGCGCTTGTCTGAAACCGCCGTTCGTCTGAAACCACTATATGTTGTGCCCCGGCTATACCGACGTGACTAATTCTAGTAGCACCACACCCACTGTCAAGAATTTTTTACATTTGAAAAACAAAATGCTCGGTCGCGCAGTTGAAGTGCACGCGAAGTGACGAAACGCGGCAGCGACGCGGCGCTGCGACGCCTGCTCGGCTTCAGATCTGCCGCGCCGCGGGAAGAGAAGTCGGACGTTGCGCCGCGCGCCAGAAACTGGCAGCGGTTTCGACGGTGCAGAAGTGGATATCCACGGAGTCCGCGATGTCGTTGGAATAGCCGCCGGCCATCGCCACGGCCACCGGAACCGAGGCCGCCCGGCACAGTTCGAACACCTTGCGGTCACGCGCCTGCAGACCCTCTTTGGTCAACGAAAGCCGTCCGAGCCGGTCGCCCACGTACGGATCGGCGCCGGCAAGATAAATCGCCAGGTCCGGCTGCGCCGCGGCAAGCGCATGGCAGATGCCCTGTTCCAGTGCGTCGAGGTAGTCGGCATCGCCGACGCCATCCGGCATTTCGATGTCCAGGTCGCTCGCCTCTTTGCGGAACGGAGAATTCTTCGCGGCGTGGATCGAGAAGGTAAAAATGGTTGGCTCGTCGGCCAGGATCGAGGCAGTGCCGTTACCTTGGTGCACGTCGCAGTCGAGGATCGCGACCCGCCGGGCGCAGCCTTCGGCTTGCATCGACAATGCCGCAATAGCGGAACTATTGAACACGCAATAGCCCTCGCCATGGTCGCGAAAGGCATGGTGAGTGCGCAGAAGCGAGTACTTCGCCGTCGGAAATCGGTGTCCCGCCGGCAGCGGCAGCACGTAGTGGTCGGTGTAGAAGATTTTCACGGCGTGAATGGATGAAGGCGTGAAAAGTGAAGGGTAAAAAGCATGGCCAGAACAGGATTGCCCTTACGCATTCACTCTTCACTCATTCACTCGCCTTTTATCAGTGAGCGGAAGCGGGCCCAGTCGAAATGCGGTCCGGGGTCGGTCTTGCGACCGGGCGGGGTGGCGATGTCGGAATGCCCCACGCAGTCCCGGATCGGGTAGGTGCGTTGGAGCGCCCGGGTCAGTTCCGCCAGTACCGCGTACTGGGAATCGGCGAACGGTTGGTCGTCGGCGCCTTCGAGCTCGACGCCGACCGAGAAGTCGTTGCAGAGGGTGCGGCCGCGCCACGCGGACTGCCCGGCATGCCAGGCGCGCCGGATACACGGGACGAACTGGATCAGCTCGCCATCTCGGCGTATCAGGAAGTGACTGGAAACCTTGAGGCCCTGAATCTCGCGGTAGTACGGATGGGCACGCGGGTCGAGGTGGTTGGTGAACAGTTCGACGATGCCGGGACCGCCGAACTCGCCCGGCGGCAGGCTGATGTTGTGAATGACCAGGAGCTCGACGTTCGCGCCTCCCGGCCGGTCATCGCAGTTCGGTGAAGGCACGTAAGCCGCCGCGGAAAGCAGACCGGAAGTGCCGAGCTTCCAGGAATCCACCCACTTCCCCCCGCCCGCCGCCGGCCTCACTAGTTCAGACCAAGCCGTTCCATTCTGTAGCGCATGGAGCGGAAGGTGATACCGAGGAGCTTGGCCGCGGCGGTGCGGTTGTAGCGGGTTTTCTCCAACGCCTCGAGAATGGCTTCCTTCTCGACCCGGTCGAGATAGTCCTGCAGTGGTGCCTTGCTGTCGCCGCCGCTGGCAACGGTCTGCTCGGGCAGGTCGTGCGGGGTGAGCTGCAGGTCGTCCGCGGTGATCTTCGTGTCGCTGCACAACGCCATCGCGCGTTCCAGCACGTTTTCCAGTTCGCGCACGTTGCCGGGGAAATCGTATCGCTTGAGTTCCTCCAGCGCCTCGCTGCTTACGTCCGGCTTTTTTGTCCCTGCATTGCGGGCCAGCTTGTCGAGGAGCGCGCTGACGAACTGCGGGATGTCCTCGCGCATTTCCCGCAGCGCCGGCATGCGCAATTCGATGACGTTGAGCCGGTAATAGAGGTCGTGCCGGAACTTGCCCGCCTCGACGCATTCGCCGAGTTTCTGGTGGGTGGCACTGATGATGCGCACATCCACCGGCTCTTCCTGGGTGGAACCCACTTTGCGCACCTTCTTCTCCTGTATCGCGCGCAGGAGTTTCACCTGCATCGGCAGCGGCAGGTCCGCCACCTCGTCAAGAAACAGGGTACCGCCATTGGCCGCCTGGAAAAAACCGTCGCGGTCGGCATCCGCGCCGGTGAATGCTCCCTTGCGGTAGCCGAAAAATTCGGACTCCATCAGGTTCTCGGGAATTGCGCCGCAGTTGACGGGCATGAAAGGCTGGCTGCGGCGCGCGCCTTTCTCGTGGATCAGCCGCGCCGCGAGCTCCTTGCCACTGCCGGATTCACCGCTGATATGCACCGGCGCCTCGCTGCGTGCCAGCTTCTCGATCAACTCGCGCACCTGCTGGATCGCGCCAGACTCGCCGAGCAGCACATGCCCGGTCACGGCCTTGGCGGCGGAGGCCTGCGGCAACGACAGCGCGGATTTGACCAGCGTGCGCAATTGCTCCAGCGATACCGGCTTGGCCAGATAATCGAAGGCGCCGGCCTTGAGCGCCGCGACTGCGTTCTCGGTATTGCCGTGGGCGGTAATGACCGCGACCGGCAGATCGGAAAGATTGTCGGAGATGAACTGCACCAGTTGCAGGCCCTCGCCGTCAGGAAGGCGCATGTCGGTGAGGCAAAGATCGTAATTGCCGGACTGGACCTTCTCGATCGCCGTCTTCACGGTGGTGGCGCGGTCGACTTCCAGGCCCATGCGCAGAAGCGTAAGCTCGATGAGTTCGAGGATGTCTTCCTCGTCGTCGACGATGAGCACCGAGCGCGGGTTGCCACCCGCCGTCTGCTCCTTGCGTTTCACGCTCATGCTCCTTTACAGATCAGGGTGAACTCCGCGCCGACCGAACGATCCACGTATTCGAGCGTGGCGCCATTGGCGTCACATATCTCCCGGGCAATGTAGAGCCCGAGACCGGTGCCGCTGGAGGCAGTGGTGAAAAATGGCTCGAACAGATGCCCGCGCAGGGCCTCCGCCACGCCGGTTCCGTCGTCTATGACACTCAACCCTATCGTACCCTGTCGTGGACCCGGCCGCACGCGCAACAGAATGCTTCCAGGTTGTTTCCTGCTGTATCGCAGGGCATTCCTGCACAGGTTCCACATCACCTGATTGAGGTGGCTCCGATCGAAGGCTACGGCCGGGTCTCCGTCTATGTCGATGAGGATGGTGTTGGTGGGAATCTTTTCGATCTCCGAGAATTCGGAAACGAAGGTGCGCAGGTACGTGCCCAGCTTGAAATGCTCGCGCGTGGCCTGGTCACGCCGGTTCAGCTTGAGCACGTCTTGCACCATCCGGTCCAGTCGCTGCGTATTGTCGTGGATGATCTGCAGCATCCGGGCGTGCGACTGGCCGCGCAACCCCGGCTCCTCGAGTAGCAGTTCGGTGGCATGATTGATCGCCGACAGCGGGTTCCTGATCTCGTGGGCGATATTGGCGGTCAGCCGCCCCAGCGAGGCGAGCTTCAACTGCTGCGCCTGCTGCTGGATGCGCGAGAAATCTTCGAGGAAGATCACCACGCCCACGTCGCGGCTGATGCCCACGGGCACGAATCGGGCGGCGGTCGGCTTGTGCGTGAGTACGGTGCGCAGCGGATCGAAATTTGCCTTCGGATCGCGGCGCCACTGTTCCAGCCGCGCAGCCAGTGTAGGCGCATAGTCCCTCAGCAGCACCTCGCGGGGACTTCGGCGCAACGGTCCCAGTATGGCTTCTGCTTGGCCGTTGATCTGGCGAATGGCACCATGCTCGTCCACCACCAGCAGCCCGTCCTGCATGTCCTGGATCACCAGCTGATTCACCTGCGCCATGTTGGCAAGATCCACCTCGCGCTGTGCCGCAATCGCCTCGATCGCCACGGCGCGCTTGGCAAGCGAGTGCGCAAGCCAGCCGGTGGCAAAGAATCCGATGCACAACAGGCCAGCCTGCGCGAACTGGGAAGTCGATCCGTTCTGGAACACCACTTGATAGGTGTGCTCGGCAAGCACGGCAATCGTCGCCAGAGCCGCGAAAAACAGCGTCAGGCGCCCGCGGCTGATCAGGCCGACAGCGGCCAGCGACGCGAGCAACAGCAGGCCCAGGCCGCTGCCGATCCCGCCGCTCGCGTACATGAGCAGAACGGTAAAGAGAATGTCCCCGCAGATTTGCACCGTGAGCTGCACGGTGAAATACGGTTTGCGCGGAATAACTGACGCAAAAGACAACAGGCTGAAGACGATGTAACCGATGTTCGCGTACAGGAAGGTCCTGCGGCTGAAGGAGCCGAAGGGAATGTTGTCGCCGAACGTCATCACCGCCGCCATCAGCGTGATTGCGACGGCAAGGCGATAGACATTGAAATAGAAGAGCGAGCGCCAGAACGCGTCGCCATACTGGCGCCGCTCGACCGATGAAATCTGGGGAAAGGACAGGACGCTGCTCATCGGCGCGGGCACGCGCAGGTCAGCGGCCGCGTTCCCGATCGGCCAATTGGAGATGTTCCTTGCTGCAATAGATCTGGCCGCGGGAGGTGACGGCTTCGCTCTTCGGCAGGTGCACGCCGCAGATCAGGCAGCGCACCATGTCCTCCCCGTGCTTTGCCGCGGCCGCGGGCGGCGGAGCCGCCTCGGCGCGCCCGCGATAGCTGCGGAGGAACAGGTACACCACGATGAAGACGGCGATGACTAGGAGAAACT
>Ga0137418_10005466_pt1 | contig 11656 bp, 10 predicted proteins | sample CZODoug3_1_2_16f_FD_122242 | JGI IMG/M metagenome (GOLD analysis project Ga0137418, IMG submission 122242) | Vadose zone soil fungal communities from Angelo Coast Range Reserve, California, USA - CZODoug3_1_2_16fungal (Hybrid Assembly) | ecosystem: Environmental > Terrestrial > Soil > Vadose... | reverse complement strand
GTCGGCGTGGCGGATGCCGCGCTGGCGCGTGGGTTGGTCGGGTCTTCGGAGGAGTGAGTGACGACGACGCGGATTCACGATCTGGCGGCTGAATTTGGGATCTCCTCTGAGCAGCTCATGGGTATGCTCAAGGAGCAGGACATCTTCGTGCGCAGCCACCTCTCGCCGCTCAAGCCCGAGCAGGTGGCGCTGATGCGGGCGCGCTGGGAGCGTGAGAAGCGGAAGCAGAAGGACGCGCCCGCGGCTCCCAAGCGCCGCCGCGCCGTAAAGGCGGCCGAGCCGGTAGCAGTGGCGGCGGAGCCCGACGGGCGGCCCAAGCGTCGCCGCCGCACGGCGGCCGAAATGGCCGCGGTCGAGGCGGAGGCCCAGGCCGAAGCGGCGGTCGAGGCGGAGCGCGAGCTCAAGGCGCGCGAGGTGCTCGAGGCGGCCAAAGCCGTGGACGAGGAGCAGAAGCCGTCGCTCGAGGAGCGCGCCGCGGCGCTGTTCAAGGAGCTCCCGGTGGCCGAGGAGGCCGGGGCGGAGTCGGCGACCGCCGCTCCCGCCACGGCCCATGCCGCCGCGCCCTTCACCGCGTCCCCCCTCCCGCCCGCCTCGGCGCGGCCCATGATCCCGACCCCCGTGCGACCCAAGCCGGTGGCCAGTGCCACGCCCGGCGGCGCCGTGCCCGCTCCTCCCCGACCCGTCGCGTCGGCGGCGCCGGGCGCGATTCCGCTGGAGGAGCGGCGGCGCGAGAAGGGGAAGAAGCGCAAGAAGGGCAAGAAGTCGTTGGTGGATCAGGAAGCGGTCGCCCAGAACATCTCGCGCACCCTGGCGTCGATCAAAGGGCCGGCGGCCCGGAAGGGAGGGCACCGGCGCGAGGAGGGGCCGAGCTTCCGCGAGGTCGAGGAGCAAAAGCGGCGCGACGAGAAGGAGCGCGAGAAGACGCTGGTGCGCGTGACCGAGTTCATCACGGTCTCCGAGCTCGCGAACATCCTGAAAGTGCCCGCCAAGGAGATCGTCGGCTTCGCCTTCAAAGAGCTCGGGCAGATGGTGACGATCAACCAGCGTCTCGATTTCGACATGATCGAGCTGATCGCATCGGCCTTCGGCTTCCAGGCGGTGCGCGAGGAGGAGTACGCTCTCGCCGCGTCCGAGGAGCCGCCCAAGGAAGAGGCGGGCGATCTCAAGCCGCGCGCGCCGGTGGTCACCGTCATGGGCCACGTCGACCACGGCAAGACCTCGCTGCTGGACTACGTCCGGAAGGCCAATGTCGTGGCGGGCGAGGCGGGCGGCATCACGCAGCACATCGGCGCGTATCAGGTCACGCTCAAGGACGGGCGTTCGATCACGTTTCTGGACACGCCGGGCCACGAAGCCTTCACGGCCATGCGCGCTCGCGGCGCGCAGGTGACCGACATCGTCGTGCTGGTGGTCGCTGCCGACGACGCGATCATGCCGCAGACCATCGAGGCGATCTCGCACGCCAAGAACGCGGGCGTCCCGCTGGTCGTGGCGATCAATAAGATCGATCTACCCGCCGCCAACGTGCAGAAGGTGAAGCAGGACCTGCTGGCGCACGGCGTGGTGCTCGAAGAGTTCGGCGGGACCACGCTCGCCACGCCGATCTCCGCCAAGACGGGCCAGAACGTGCAGGAGCTGCTCGACCAGATCCTGCTGCAGGCCGAGCTGCTCGATCTGAAGGCCAACCCCGACCGCCGGGCCCAGGGCACGGTGCTCGAGGCGACGCTCGACCCCGGCAAGGGCCCGCTCGCCACCATCCTCGTCCAGAATGGCATGCTGCGCGGCGGGGACGACTTCATCTGTGGACAGTTCTATGGGCGCGTGCGCGCGATGTACGACGAGCGCGGCCAGACGGTCGACGGCGCGGGGCCGTCTACGCCGGTGCAGGTGCTGGGCTTCGAAGGTGTGCCCGAAGCGGGCGACACGTTCCAGGTGATGACGGACGCGGCGGCGGCGCGCGACATCGCGCAGAAGCGCCAGCGGCTCGAGCGCGAGGCGCAGCACCGCCGCACCGGTCGCGTGAAGACGCTCGAAGACTTCATGTCCGAGCGGGCCGAAGGCGGCGCGGCGGCGCTCCGGATCATCATCAAGGCGGATCAGGGCGGCCCGGCCGAGGCCCTCGCGGACGCCCTGGCTCAGCTCTCGACGCCCGAGGTCAAGGTCGAGGTCGTGCACCGCGGCGTGGGCGCCATCACCGACTCGGACGTGCTGCTCGCCAAGGCGTCGAACGCCATCATCATCGGCTTCCACGTGCGACCCGACTCCAACGCGCGCGCCTCGGCGGAGCGCGAGAAGGTCGAGATCCGCACCTACCGCATCATCTACGAGGCGGTAGAAGAGGTCAAGGCGGCGATGGCGGGCCTGCTCGCGCCCGAAAAGAAGGAAGTGGTCTTGGGCGAGGCGGAAGTCCGCCAGCTGTTCAAGATCGCGAAGGTGGGCACGATTGCCGGGAGCTTCGTCCGCTCGGGCGTCATCCCGCGCACGGCGCGCGTGCGGGTGGTCCGCGACGGCGTCGAGGTGTACGACGGCACGCTGTCCTCGCTCAAGCGCTTCAAGGACGACGTGCGCGAGGTGCGCGAGGGATTCGAATGCGGGATCGGCGTCGAGAACTTCAACGACCTGAAGGTCGGCGACCTGATCGAGGCGTACCGGATCGAGGAAGTCGCGCGCTCGCTGACACCCGCGTGATCGTTGGGGTCATGACGTGGGAGCTGCATCTCGTGGCGTGTCACTCGCTCAAGGATAAGCGCCACGTCCTGAAGAGCCTCAAGGACCGCCTCCACAACCGCTTCAACGTGTCGGCGGCGGAGACGGCGCATCACGATCTGTGGCAACGCGCCGAGCTGACGGTGTGCGTGGTATCGACCGACCGGGACCACGCGCAGAGTGTGTTGCGGGAGGCAGACCGCCTGATCGAAGCGGCCGACGGCGCCCGCATCGTGGACACGAGCGCGAGTTTCTTCTGATATGAGGCGACGGACGAGCCACCGCCCCGAGCGCGTGGCGGAAGCGATCCGCCAGACCGTGGCGGCGTTTCTCACCGGGAGCGTGCGCGACCCGCGCGTCGGGTTCGTCACGGTCACCGCCGTGGAGGTGTCCGCCGACCTCACGCACGCCCGGGTGCGCGTGAGCGTGATGGGCGGCGACGAGGACAAGGCGAAGTCGCTCGAGGGCCTGGCGAGCGCCGCCCGCTTCCTGCGCGCCCAGCTCGCCAAGGAGTTGCCGCTCCGCGTGACGCCGGAGCTCCGTTTCGAGCTCGACCGCGGGCTGGAGCACGCCCAGGAGATCGACCGAAAGCTGCGCGAACTCAAGGAGGGCGCGGGCTGATCTCCGGCGTGGCGCTGGTCGCGAAGCCGGGGGGCCCTGATGGACCCACGTCGCACGACGTCGTCGACACCGTACGTCGGGCTGTCGGGACCGATCGGGTGGGTCACCTGGGAACGCTCGATCCGTTCGCGGCGGGGCTGCTCGTGATCGTGGTGGGCCGTGCCACACGGTTGGCGCCGTTCGCGGCGGCCTGGGCCAAGGCGTACGAGGGCGTGATCCGGCTGGGCGCCACGACCGCCACCGACGATGCGACCGGCGCGACGGTAGCGACGTCGGAGGCGTGGCATGCATTCGATCGGGCGCGCGTGGAAGAGGCGCTGGCCGCGTTCCGCGGGGCGTACGACCAGCGGCCACCCGCGTACTCCGCGGTGAAAGTGGCCGGTGAGCGCGCGTACCGCCGGGCTCGCCGCGGTGAGGGCGTGGTGCTGCAACCGCGACGGGTCGACGTGACGGAGCTCGAGCTCGAAAGCTTCACGCCCCCCGACGTGGGCTTCCGTGCCACGGTGAGTGGCGGGACGTACCTGCGCAGCCTGGCCCGCGACGTGGGCGAGGCGCTGGGCTGCGGGGCGCATCTCGCGACGCTCAGGCGGACGCGGGTCGGGGCGTTCCGGCTCGCGGACGCCGTGGCGCCCGACGAGGTGACGGCCCGCGCGCTGCGCGATCCCGCGGAGCTGGTCCGCGACCTGCCGGCTCGAGATCTGGACGACGCGGGGCGTGCCGCGGTAGTGCACGGACGTCCGGTGCCGGTGGCAGACGGGACGCGGGAAACGGGAAACGTCGCCCTGTTCTGGAGCGGACAGCTCGTTGCGGTCGCCGAGCGCGTGGGGGAGGTGCTCAAGCCCCGCGTCGTGGTGGTGGAGCAGTGATGGGGGGGGGCACCGTCGCGACCGTCGGGACGTTCGACGGGATCCATCGCGGGCACCAGGCCGTGCTGCGCGAGGTCGTGCGGCGGGCCGGGAAGGGGGGCGAGCGCACGACGCTGCTCGTGACGTTCGACCCGCACCCCCTCGAAGTGGTGAACCCGAGCGCCGCGCCGCGGCTCCTCACGCTGTCCGACGAGAAGCGCGTGCTGGCGGCGGCGCTCGGCGTCGAGCGGGTCGAGGTCGTGGCGTTCACGCCGGAGCTGGCGCGTCTCGGTCCCGAGGAGTTCGTGCGCGACGTGCTACGGGCGCGCTTCGGGATGCAGGAGCTGGTTCTGGGGTACGACCACGGGTTCGGCCGCGGCCGCGCGGGCGACGTGGACATGGTGCGGCGGCTGGCGCGCGAGGACGGGTTCGCCATGGAGGTGGTCGCGGCCGTGACGGACGACGGGCAGCCGATCTCGTCGTCGCTGATCCGGGCGGCCGTGGCGCACGGGGACCTGGCATCGGCCGAGCGCGGGCTGGGGCGGCCGTACAGTTTGCGGGCGGTGGTGGAGCGGGGCGCGGGGCGGGGCCGGACCATCGGCGTGCCGACCATCAACCTCACGTCACCCGACCCCCGCAAGCTGCTGCCGCCGGATGGGGTATATGCCGTGCGGGTGGAGATCGACGGCAAGCGGTATGGAGGCATGATGAATCAGGGTCCGCGGCCCACGTTCGGCGTGCACGCGCGCGGCCTCGAGGTTCATCTGTTCGACTTCACCGGCGATCTGTATGGGGCGACGGTGACGGTGGAATGGGTGCGCCGGCTGCGGGATACCCAGACCTTCCCGTCGCGCCAGGCGCTGGTCGACCAGATCGAGCGCGACGCGGTCGCGGCGCGTGCGATCCTCAAGGGGTAGACTCGAATGCGCACGATCCGCTCACGACTCATCGCCATCGGCGGGCTGCTCGTCCTCGCCGTGTGGCAGCTGATCCCCACCAACGTCACCCAGCGCGTACGCGACCCGGCGACCGGTCGCATGAAGGACACCACGATCCGTCGCGTGCCGATCAACCTCGGCCTCGATCTGCAGGGCGGTATTCATCTGGCCCTCGAAGTCGACCAGTCGAAGGGCCCCGTCCCCGACTGCGCCGATGCCATCCAGCGCGCCGAGAAGGTGGTGCGCACGCGGATCGATGAGTTCGGTACCAGCGAGCCGGTCGTGCAGATCCAGGGGCGCTGCCGTCTCATCGTCGAGCTGGCGGGCGAGAAGGACCCGGCCCGCGCCAAGAGCATCATCCAGCGCACGGCGTTCCTCGAGTTCCGCATCACCGACATGAAGAACCTGTTCCGCGACGCGCTACCCGAGATCGACAAGGCGCTGCGGCGGGCCGGGGTGACGGTAGCGGGCCAGGGGGCGGCGGCGGCGAGCGTAACGCAGCTGTTCGGTACGGACACCGGGAAAGCGAAGGGCAAGGCGCCGAAAGGCAAGGCGCCGAAAGGCAAGGCGGCGGCGAAGGATACGACCGACCTGAACGCCCCCGGGGCCCTCTCGTCGCTCCTCTTCCAGGGGCAGCTGCCCGGCGAGTATCTCGTGCCGGAAGAGCAGGTCCCGGTGGCCGAGAGCCTGCTGGCGCGGCCCGATGTGCAGCGGCTGATTCCCCGGGGCATCGAGCTCAGGTGGGGTACCGAAGTGTTGTCGCGTGCCGGCCGGAGCTACCGGACGCTCTACGCCGGGGAGGATCGGCCGATCATCACGGGTGAATACCTCCAGGACGCGAAGGCCACGCGCGACCCGCTCACCAACCAGTCGGTCGTGAATTTCGTGCTGTCACGGCGCGGCGGGCGCATCTTCGAGCGCGAGACGGGCCGCCACGTGAACGACTACATGGCGATCATCCTCGATGGCCGAGTGCAGGGACAGCCGCCGGTCATCAAGAGCCAGATCGGGCAGCGCGGACAGATCGAGCTGGGCGCCAAGCCGCTGCAGGACGCCCAGGATCTGGCGCTGGTGCTCAAGGCGGGGGCGCTGCCCGCTCCCCTCACGATCATCGAGGAGCGCACCATCGGGCCGTCGCTGGGCCAGGACTCGATCCGGGACGGCATCCGTGCCGGGGTCGTGGGCGTGGCCCTCGTCGTGCTGATCATGGTGGGCTACTACCGGCTGTCGGGCGTGCTGTCCGTAGCCGCATTGGCGCTGTACGTCGTGTTTACATTGGCCGGGCTCGCGGGCTTCGGGTTCACGCTCACGCTCCCGGGGCTCGCCGGACTGGTGCTGTCGGTCGGCATCGCGGTGGACGCGAACGTGCTGATCTTCGAGCGTATCCGCGAGGAGCTGCAGCACGGGAAGCTGGTGCGCACCGCCGTGGACGAGGGCTTCAAGCACGCCATGAGTGCCATCATCGACTCGAACGTGAGCACCGCGCTCACCGCCTTCATTCTCTATCTGGTCGGGACCGGCCCGGTGCAGGGCTTTGCGATCACCCTGATCATCGGTATCGCCGCGTCCATGATCACGGCCATCTTCGTGGTTCGTACCTTCTACATGATCTGGCTCGACCGCCGGCCGGACATGGCCACCTTGAGCGTCTGAGATGATCCGACTCTTCGCCAACGCCAATTACGATTTCATCAAGTGGCGCCGCTGGGCCTACGGGCTCACGGCCGCGATCATCATCCCCGGGTTCGCCCTGTTCCTGGTCCGCGGCCTGAACTACTCGATCGAGTTCACCGGCGGCACGTTGATCCAGGTCCAGACGGCCGAGCCCGTCGGACCGGAGCGCATCCGCAGCGCGCTCGACGCCGCCGGCATCCGCGACGCGGAGATCCAGCAGTTCGGGGCGGCCAACGAATACGTGATCCGGGCGCGCCTCGGGCGGGCGGACGCCGTCGTCGAGGGCTCGACCGAGACCACCGCGGCGGCGGTGGACTCGGCGCTGGCGCGGGCGCTGGGCCCGTCACCCGACCACTACAAGGTCCTCCGCACCGAGGCGGTCGGCCCGAAGGTGGGGCGCGAGCTTCAGGGCAAGGCGTTCCTGGCGATCTTCTTTTCGTTCATCGTCACCCTCGTCTATCTCGCCATCCGGTTCGAGTGGCGCTTCGGCCTGGCCGCCGTGCTCGCAACGGCGCACGACATCCTCAGCACGATCGCGTTCATCCGCTACCTCGACCTCGAAGTGAGCCTGGTCGTCGTGGGCGCGGTCCTGACGATGGTCGGCTACTCGCTCAACGACACGATCATCATCTTCGATCGCGTGCGGGAGAACCTGCGCAAGTTCCGGCGCCAGAACCTGTACGAGATCCTGAACCTCTCGATCAACGAGACGTTGCCGCGCTCCGTGTTGACGCACGGGACCACCATGGCGACGACGGTCGCGCTCGTGCTGCTCGCCGGCGAAGTGTTGCGGCCCTTCGCGCTGGTGATGACCTTCGCGATCTTCACGGGGACCTTCTCGTCGATCTACATCGCGGCCCCGCTCCTGATGTACATCGAGAAACGCTGGCCCGGCGAAGACGCGCGCGGCGCCCGGGCGCTCCGTCCCGCGGGTTCCGTGCCGCTCACCCCGCCCCCTTCCAGCGGCGGCTCCGAGGCCCGCTCCAAAGCGGCCGTGTGACGTGCTGGTCGACGCCCACTGCCATCTCGGCGATGCGGCGTTCGACCCCGACCGCGATGCGGTCCTTAGCCGCGCGCGGGAGGCCGGCGTCGGGCACGTCGTGGTCATCGGTGGCACGCTGGCGGAGAGCGAGCGGGCGGTCGCGCTCGCCCGGGCCCTCCCCGGCCTCTCCGCCACGGCCGGCATCCACCCCCATGAGGCACGCCACTGGTCGGCCGCCGCCGCCGCCCGCCTGAGAGACTTGCTCGCCCTACCCGAAGTGGTGGCGCTCGGAGAAACGGGGCTCGATTACCATTACGACCATTCACCGCGGGACGCGCAGCGTCGTGCCTTCGAGGCCCAGCTCGCCCTCGCCGGCGAGGTCCGGAAGCCGGTCGTGGTGCACGCGCGCGAGGCCGACGACGACGTGGCTACGATGCTCCGGGGGGCGGATACGCCGGTCGTGCTGCATTCGTTCAGCTCGGGTCCGGTCGTGTTCGAGGCGGGGATGGCGATCGCCGCGTACTTTTCCTTCAGCGGCATGATCACTTTCAAGAACTGGACGATGACCGACCGCCTGACCGCCTGCCCGCCCGACCGGCTGCTCGTCGAGACCGACGGTCCGTATCTTGCTCCCGTGCCCCATCGCGGGAAGCGCAACGAGCCGGCGTTCGTACGCGCCGTGGCGGAGGCGCTCGCGCGCGCCCGTGGAGAGTCGCTCGAGAGCATCGGCCAGCGCACGACGGACAACGCGTGCCGGCTCTTCGGAGCGCGGCTCGCCACGACCCTCTAGCCGAGAGCATCCGTGACCACGACGGCCAAGGTACCCACCGACATCGCCATCGCTCAGGCGGCCAAACTGCGTCCGGTGGCCGACATCGCCGCGGAGCTGGGGCTCGACGACGAGGAGATCGAGCTGTACGGCAAGTACAAGGCGAAGGTGCGGCTCTCCGCGCTGGCGCGTCGCAAGCCCAAAGGTCGGCTGGTGCTCGTCACCGGGATCAACCCGACGCCGGCGGGTGAGGGAAAGTCCACGGTGACCGTCGGGGTGACACAGGCGCTGCGAAAGATCGGGAAAAATGCCGCGCTCTGCATCCGCGAGCCATCGCTCGGGCCCGTCTTCGGCGTGAAGGGCGGAGCGGCGGGCGGCGGGTATGCCCAGGTCGTCCCGATGGAAGACATCAACTTGCACTTCACGGGCGACTTCCACGCCATCGCGAGTGCGCACAACCTGCTGTCGGCGATGTTGGACGCGCATCTGCATCACGGCAACGCGCTCGGTCTCGACACCCGCCGCATCACCTGGCCCCGCACCATCGACATGAACGACCGCGCCCTGCGCAACGTGATCGTGGGACTCGGAGGGTTGAACGCCGGCCCCGCGCGCGAGGAGCGGTTCGTCATCATCCCCGGTTCGGAGATCATGGCCATCATGGCGCTGGCGACGGGTATCGAGGACCTGGAGCAGCGCCTCGCGCGCATCATTGTGGGGCTCACGTCCGACAAGCAGCCCGTGCGCGCCAGCGACCTGAAGGCCCCGGGGGCCATGACCCTGCTGCTCAAGGACGCGATCAATCCCAACCTCGTGCAGACGCTCGAAGGCGGACCGGCATTCATCCACTGCGGGCCGTTCGGGAACATCGCCCACGGCTGCAACTCGGTGGTGGCGACCAAGCTCGCGCTCACCCTGTGCGACGTGGTGCTCACCGAGGCGGGATTCGGGGCCGACCTCGGCGCCGAAAAGTTCTTCGACATCAAGTGCCGCATGGCGGGCTTGAACCCCGAGGCGGCGATCGTGGTCGCCACGGTGCGGGCCCTCAAGATGCACGGCGGGGTCAAAAAGGATGCGCTCGGCAAGGCCGACGTCGACGCCGTGAAGCGCGGCGCGACGAACGTGCGCCGCCACATCAGGAACGTGAAGCAGTTCGGCGTCCCGGTGATCGTGGCTCTCAATCGGTTCATCACGGACACCGACGCCGAGCTCGAAGCGGTGCGGGCCGAGTGCGCCGCGGAGGGGGTGGGCGTCGAGCTGTGCGAGGTGTGGGAGAAGGGCGGGGAGGGCGGCGTGGCGGTGGCCGCAGCGGTGCTCAAGCTGCTGGACGGCCGCACGGCGAAGTTCAAGCCCCTGTACGACGAGAAGCGGCCGATCCGGGAAAAGGTCGAGACGATCGCGAAGCAGATCTACGGGGCCGGAGGCGTGGCGTTCGCCCCTGCGGCCGAGCGGGCGCTCGAGCAGCTGCCGGCGATGGGGCTGGGCGAGACACCGGTGTGCATGGCGAAAACGCAATACTCCTTCTCGGACGACCCGACCAAGCTCGGCGCGCCGAGCGGCTTCACGCTTCAGGTCCGGGACATTCTGCCTTCGGCGGGCGCGGGGTTCGTCGTGGCGCTCGCGGGCGACATCATGACCATGCCGGGGCTGTCGAAGACGCCCGCGGCCGAAAGGATCCGGGTGCACCCGGACGGCACGATCGAGGGACTCTTCTAATGGCACTCAAGGCCCTGGGAATCGTGGTCGCGGAGGGCGCCCCCAAAGCGATCGGCCCCTACAGCCAGGCGGTGGTCGTGGACGGGATGGTGTATACGGCGGGGCAGATTGCGCTCGACCCCAAGACCGGCGCGATCGTGGGCAAGACCACGGCGGAGCAGGCCGAGCAGGTGCTCAAGAATCTCGGGGCGATCCTCAAGGCCGCGGGCTCCGGGCTGGACCTGGTCGTGAAGACCACGGTGTATCTCATCGACCTGGCCGATTTCTCGGCGATGAACGACGTGTACGCGAAGCACTTCCCGACGCACAAGCCGGCACGTACCACCATACAGGCCGCGGCGCTGCCCAAGGCGGTGCGGGTGGAGATCGACGCGATCGCCAGGGTCGGGTAGGGTCGAGAGTATGACGCTCCGGGTGGTCGCTCTCGTGATCGCCATCGCAGGCTGCGCTGGCGGCGCGACCCGGTCGGTCCGCGACCGCCTGGCTCTCGTTCCCGCGCCCGACCGCCCGCTGGGCGAGCGCCTGATCGATGCCGATCGCGTCGTGGCGGGCCGGCTCGTCCGGGTCGAGGACGCAGACGAATACGAGCCGCTCGGCTCGATCGTGTTCGGGCTGTTCGGGGCGAAGGTCGTCGTGCCGGCGGCCTACAACGGGGAGTTGCGTGTGGACTCGACGCTGCTCGGCAAGCCCGGCTCCACGCTCTGGGTCACCTTCTTCGCGGCCCGGGGCGCCCGGATCCCGCAGCCGGGCGACACGGCCATCTGGGTGCTGCACCGCCGCGTCCTGTGGCGGTTGCAACAGTGCAGCGAGCGGCAGTCGCTCACGTCCACCGCGTGCCCGTACGACGTCGGCCTCGCGCTCGATTCCGACGACGACGTCCGCCCCATCGCGGAGTGGCCCCGCCTCCGCGCGCTTCTCGCCACCCTCCGCCCGAGCCCGGCGACCCCGCAGTGAAGCTAGATTTGTCAGCCATGAGATCCGCCATCCGATTCCTCGCCCGCGCCGCATGCGCTGCGCTCGCCGCGAGCGCGCTACCCCGCGCCGGCGCCGCTCAGTCCGGCCTCGCCGCCACCGACCGCCAGCTCGCGCGCGACATCTTCCGCGAGCTCATCGAAATCAACACCACCGACTCGCTGCGAAACACGCCGCGCGCCGCCCGTGCTATGGCGCAACGGCTCCTCGCCGCCGGATTTCCCGCGGCAGACGTGAGCGTCCTGATCGGCCCCGATGCCACGCACGGCAACCTCGTGGCCCGCTACCGCGGCACCGGTGCGGGCGGGGGGCGCCCGATCATCGTGTTCGCGCACCTCGATGTGGTGCCCGCGCGCCGGGCGGACTGGTCCGTCGACCCGTTCACCTTCCTCGAAAAGGACGGCTACTTCTACGGGCGCGGCACCACCGACAA
>Ga0137418_10005465_pt1 | contig 11656 bp, 7 predicted proteins | sample CZODoug3_1_2_16f_FD_122242 | JGI IMG/M metagenome (GOLD analysis project Ga0137418, IMG submission 122242) | Vadose zone soil fungal communities from Angelo Coast Range Reserve, California, USA - CZODoug3_1_2_16fungal (Hybrid Assembly) | ecosystem: Environmental > Terrestrial > Soil > Vadose... | reverse complement strand
TCACGGCCCAAGTGGGAGATGGAGGCGCTCAGCCTGCACGAGGCGGTGCCCGGCCACCACCTGCAGATCGCGCTGGCTCAGGAGCTCGAAGGTCTGCCCGAGTTCCGCCGCTATGGGGGCTACACGGCATTCGTCGAGGGCTGGGGGCTCTACTCCGAAGGTCTGGGGCCCGCGCTCGGCATGTATCAGGACCCGTACTCCAAGTTCGGCCAGCTCACCTACGAGATGTGGCGGGCGGTGCGTCTCGTGATCGACACCGGCATCCACGCTTTGGGGTGGACGCGCGAGCAGGCGCTGCAGTTCTTCAAGGACAACGCCCCCAAGGCGGAGCAGGACATCACCGTCGAGGTGGACCGCTACATCGCGTGGCCCGGTCAGGCGCTCGCCTACAAGATCGGCCAGCTCAAGTTCCGCGAGCTGCGCGACTCCGCGGCCGCTGCGCTCGGCCCACGGTTCGACATCCGCGCGTTCCACGACGAAGTGCTCCGGAACGGGGGCCTGCCGATGGATCTTCTGGAGCAGGACGTGCGGGAGTGGATCGGGAAGCAGCGTTAGCGCGCCAGCCGCTGCGCCAGCTTGACCAGCTCGGGATCGGGTGGCGGCTTGGGCACGAGCGCGCGCTCGAGCGGTAAGGCGGAGATCACTCCCTTCACCAGCGCCGTGTAGACGCCGGACTTCCCGGCGGCGAGGAGGTCCACCGCCTGCGCGGCGGTACGGCTGGCCAACAGGCGGTCGAACGCACCCGGTCCGCCGCCGCGCTGCACGTGGCCCAGGATCGTGGCGCGCAGCTCGAAACCGATGCGGTCGCGGTGGTTGGTGACGTAACTGGCCAGCGCGTTCGCGTTCCACTTTGCCCCTTCGGCCACGACCACCATCGCGTGCCGCTTGCCGCGCGTGTAGGCGTCCCGCAGCGCCGCGGCCACCGCGTCGGGATCGCTTTCGAATTCGGGAATGACGATCACATCCGCGCCGCCCGCAATGCCGACCATCAGCGCCAGATAGCCATGGGAGCGTCCCATCACCTCGACCACGAAGGCACGCTGGTGTGAGGTGGCGGTGGTCTTCAGGCGGTCGATCGCTTCCAGCGCCGTGTTGAGGGCGGTGTCGACGCCGATGGTGATATCGGCGCCGTTCAGGTCGTTGTCGATGGTCGAGGCGACGCCCACCACCGGGAACCCGGCTTGCGACAGCGCGTGTGCGCCCGAGAGCGAGCCGTTGCCCCCGATCACGACGAGCCCCTCGACCATGTTCTTCTCGAGCACCTGCAGCGCGGCCTTCCGTCCCTCGGGAGTGCGGAACTCGGCGCACCGGGCGCTGCCGAGCATGGTGCCGCCCACGTGGATGATACTGGCGACGTCGCGGGGCCCGAGTGGCTGAAGCTGGCCCGCGATCAGCCCTGTGTAGCCCTGTCGGACGCCCATCACCTCGAGCCCGCTCGACACACCCACACGCACCACGGCGCGGAGCGCCGCGTTCATCCCGGGCGCGTCTCCTCCGCTCGTCAGCACCGCAATCCGCTTCATCGCCATGGAACCGTGGTCTCCGAGATCGGTCCGTTCAATGCCGCGGCTGAAGCCGCGACTCGGCGCTGCCGCTGAAGCGGCGTCGCGGAGTTCACTCGCGACTCGTGGCCGCGCGCATTTTCACGGCGGACACTTGCCCGCGATCCACCCCCCGCTGAAGCCCGCCCGGCACAGTCCCTGGACGATATGCGTGTTGCCGCGTATCAGCCGCCAGATCAGTCCCGTCCGGTAGTTCTCGATCATCGCAATGATCGGCCCCTGGTCGATGCCCAGGTAGTCGACGTCGAACCAGCCGAGCGTGGGGTCCACGGAGCCGCGCTCCACCGGGACGCTGGTGGTGGTGAAGGTCGGGTTGAACGCGTCGCGGAAGCCGTAGGCCGAAAACAGATGCGAGCCGTACGTCTCGCGCATGGCGAGCAGCGCGGGGATGGCGATCTCGGGCGCGAACGCCACCGCGCCGCCGGCGGCGGTGGGGGCGATGGTGCCGTCGTCGTTCGACTCGAACTGCGAGACCCCTCGTGCCCAGTAGGTGTGGAACTGGCGCGAGCGCCCGTTGAGCACCACGGTCGCGTTGGCCGGGCCGTCCGAGGCCGTGAGACCCCAGATCTGACTCGAGTAGCCGGTCCAGGCCATCGGGTTGGCGATGGCGTACGCGCGGTGCGCGTAGGTTGCGCGGCGCGAGTTCTCGAAGTAGTCGATGCCCTGGCCCCGCATGTACGCGTCCTGAACGCCGCGGAAGTCGATCCAGACGTGTGAGTACTCGTGGCCGAACAGCGGCCCGAACTGCACATAGCTCTGCCCGCGGAACGTCCCCCACTGATAGCCGCTGACCCACTTGTTCCAGGCGGTGGAATCGAGCCCATGGGTAGGCGAGCCGAGGGCGAGGGCATACAGGATCATCGCCTCGTTGTAGCCGATCCAGTCGGTGGGGATGAACCCGCCTTCCGGGTGCCAGCCCATGCTGACGGCGGGCGGCCGCGCCTGCGCCCAGTTCCAGTCCACGCGGAAATAGATGGAGTCGGCCAGCGCGCGGATCTGGGTTTCGACCGTGTCGGCGCCGTCATAGTACGACTGGCACAGCAAGATCCCCGCGAGCAAGAGGGATGTATCGATGGTCGAGAGCTCCACGTTCTGGAACCGCTGTCCCGTGCTCATGTCGAGGAAGTGATAGAAGAACCCGTGGTAGCCGGTCGAGCCTGAGAGCGCGGAGTCCTGCGGCGCCGTCCAGAAGAAGCGCAATGTGGTGAGCGTCCGCTGAGCCGCCTGGGCGCGCGGGATGTAGCCGCGCTCCACGCCGATCGGGTACGCCGTGAGGGCGAAGCCGACGGCGGCGATGCTCGAGAACGACGGAGACGGCGCGCGGTCCGGCGTCAGCCCGTTCTGCGTGTTCGTGAGATCCCAGAAATAATGAAAGGTGCGCTCCTCGAGCGTGTCGAGGAACGCGGCGGCGCGGGCCGAATCGGGCGGCGGCGGGCCTTCGGAGTGGTTGACGCCGCACCCCGTGAGGATCGTCGCGGCGAGGGCGGCGGCGATCTGTATGCTACGCGTCATGTGGGGGAAATATCGCCGCAGTCCCCTGGCGCGGGCCACCGGTGTGGTTCGCCGGTGGCCCGCGGTGGGTGAGGGGCTAGAAGCTGTACCCGGCGCCGAGCTGCAATCTCCTCGAGCCGTACGAGATGCAACTGGGCGTGGTTCCGCCCCAGCACCCGAGATTCTGGTAGTTGAACACGTTGAACACCTCGAGTGTGATATCTGCGAGCTGAGTGCCGGCGGTCGGCACTTCTTTCCGCAGTCTTACGTCGATATCACGAAACGCGAAAGCGTGTCCGAGGATGAAATTCTGTTTCGGTGGGAACACCCTATCTTGTGGAGCACCCTTTGAGAAGGGCGTTCCCGAGCCGAGGTTGAGCAGCCCGCTGAATTGCACGCCGAGCGGCACGTCCACGATCCAATTCCCAATGATCGTGTTGCGCTGCACGCCTGGCGACGGCCAGTGAGGGTAGTCCGTGGGGAAACGATAGTCGAAACTGAACAAATCCCCCCCGGTCTGAGCGCCCTTTGCCCACGTGTACGTGAGTCCCGCACCCCAGTGCGACGCCTGGCTGTACCCTCGTTGCGCCTGCAAGTAGACGGCGTCGTACCACGTCTGCACTGCGTCGCTCGACAGGAACACATTGCCAGTGAGCCCCGGCGCGGGCGACCCGAAGCAGTTGGGTGACTGCGTGGGGAGTGGATTGCGATAGGCGTTGTGGCAGATGTACGTGAAGCCGTGGTCGCTCCGCACTCCCGTGTACGTCGCTGAAAGGGCATACGGGCCCAGCAGCCTCCGCACGCCGAAGCTCCACTGGTTGGATTTCGGAGGCTTGGTGTCGTTGGCAATGAGCTCGAGCTCGGGCAGACCTGTCTGGCCGCTGGCCAGGAGCGCCAGGAGCCCTTGCTTGCTCAGGTACGTGTTGTTCCACCGCACCTTGCCCGCGGCAGAGTCGGCGGGGTTCTCGAAGAAGCGAAAGTTGTAGTTGGGGTGCTGCGAATTGTACTTCTCGATAATGGCGACGTTGTCGTATAGATCGCGATCGTAGTACACCCCGAAGCCGCCGAACACCGTCCAGCGCCCCCCCTCATCCAGAACGTAGGAGAATCCCACACGCGGTTGCCACGCGCCGTGAAATGGCGGCCGCTGCGTGCCGTCCGTGAAGTACTTGGACGGGACCACAGTATCGAGCGCGGCCTTGACGCCGGGTGGCGTGACGAAGTTGTTGTCGATCATGTCCGATTCGTAGTCCCAACGGATCCCGAGGTTCAGCTGCAACCGTTGTGTGGGGTTCCAGTCGTCCTGGATGTAGGCGCCGACCTGGTGATTCGTCGTCGTAAAGTTCGGATTCCCCGCGCCCATAAACGCCTCGCGGGGGAACGCGAAGCTATCACTCGGGAAGTACTTGAATTGGGGGTTGCCGTTGTTGTCTTTGATGATGTCGTAGTGCGCGAAGTCGATGCTCGCGCCGCCCTTGATCACGTGCTGGCCTGCCCACTGCAGGCCGGAGTAGCTCACGTCGTTCCGGAGCGTCAGTCGGTTCTGGGTGTAGTCTTGAACGCTCTGGGATCCGCCGAGTAGGGCGTAAGTCGGACAGCAGCCGCCGATGTCGTCCAAAAAGATCCGGCTGATGACGTCGGGATTCGTGGGCGTGGGGTTCCGGCGGTAATGCTGGAAGCTGATCATCGCCTCGTTGAGCCAGTTCCCGCTGGCATACCGGTGCTTGGCGATACCCGTGTTGACGTCGTTTCGAATATTGTTCGCGCCAAGGAACGTCGTTGCGCCGCCGAAATCGAGTATGTCGGTCTCGTGTCGCCCGTTGACGCTTACTTCGATCGACTGAGTCGGCGTCAGCACGTAGGTGAGCTTGCCGAACAGGAGAGTCGACCGGAAGGGCTTCGTAAACTGCCCGGCGTATTGCGATAGGTTCAGACTGTCGAACGCGGGGAACTGCCCTGGTAGTGCGTGGGTGTTATACGTAAAGGCTACTGTGCTGGCGCGGTTCTGGTAGTTGCCCTCGTAGGAGCCGAAAAAGAATAAACGGTCGCGCACGATCGGCCCGCCGAAGCTCGCACCCGCCTGATAGCGTGCGTAATCCGGTTTTGGCTGCGGGGGGCAAGGATTGCCCGGACTACCTGCCGCACAGGGGAGAGAGTCGGTTGCCAACAAGCCTTTCCCCTGCCCGTAAAAGAAAGCGGACCCCTCCCACTTGCTGCCGCCCCCTTTCGTGGTCGCCGTAATGATGCCGCTCGAAGCCTTCTGGTACTCCGCTTTGTAGTTCTGTGTGATGACGCGGAATTCCTGGATCGCGTTCAAGGGGAACGGATTGCCGCGACTCGCGTCCTGCCCAGCGACGCCGCCCGCGGTAAGGTCGTTCTTGTAGCTCGTGCCGTCGATGAAGACATTCACGTTATCGGCCGGAAGCGCGCCCGCGGCAAACGTCTTCCTAGTGTCGTTGGGTCCGCCGTTCTGGATGCTGGTTCCGGGCGCGAGCTGGACCAAATCCAAAAAGTTCCGATCGGAGAGCGGCAAACGCTCGACTTGCTGCCGGGTGACGTTGGTTGCGACTTCCGACGTGCGTGTCTCTACTCCGGATGCGGCCACCACGGTCACCGCTTCGACCTGGATCGCTGAAGCGGCGAGCTTCAAGTCCAACGGGTACACCTCGCCGATCAATACGCGCACATGGATTTTCTGGGGCGCCATCCCGATCTGCCGTGCGGTTACGTCGTATTCGCCCGGCGTGAGGCCGAGCATTGCGTAGAACCCGCGGGCTTGCGTGGTGACTTCGCGCTGTGCCCCATTCAGGGCGCTCACCGCCACGACTCGGGCGCCCTCGAGCGGCGCGCCGCTCGAGTCGGTCACATAGCCCCGGATGCTGCCGGTGCTGGTTTGCGCCGCGGCGTTTCGCGCAAGCGACGCCGCAATCACTCCGCCGAGCAGCAGCAGCCGCCCCGCACGCCCCAACCGAACAAAGACTCTCATGGTGGACTCCTCCGTTGGCACCGTTATCACGCGCCGCGGGAACTTTGTCAAGACACAACGATCGCATAGATTGGGACTCTACTTTTCAACCGTTCTTCCACCATTCAATGCGCGATCTCCATGACCCCGATGCGTCTTCGCCACAGCCTGTGCATTGTCGGAATACTCGCCTTGGGCGCCGGCCCGGCGAGCCTCGCGGCACAAGCCCCTGCCTCGGATCGGCACATCGACTCGCTCCTAGCCCGCATGACCCTGGAGGAGAAGCTCGGCCAGCTCAACCAACTCTCGGTGGACCAGCAGCCGACCGCTGAGCAGGTCGAGCTCGTCCGGAAGGGCCTGGTGGGCAGTCTGTTTAACCTCACGGGAGCTGCCGCGACCCGCGACGCCCAACGCGTCGCCGTGACGGAGTCCCGCCTCCACATCCCGTTGATCTTCGGCCAGGACGTGATCCACGGCTACCGTACCATCTTCCCGATTCCGCTGGGCGAGGCCGCTTCGTGGGATCCGGAAGCCGTGGAGGCGGCCGCCCACGTGGCGGCCAAAGAGGCCGCCGCGGCCGGGCTGCACTGGACTTTCGCGCCCATGGTGGACATCGCGCGCGATCCGCGGTGGGGCCGGGTCGCGGAAGGCTCGGGAGAGGATCCCTACCTGGGGTCGGCGATGGCCGCCGCGCGCGTCCGCGGCTTTCAGGGCGCCGACTTGCGTGCTCCGGACGCCGTGCTCGCCACGGTCAAGCATTTTGCCGCCTACGGCGGCGCCGAGGGCGGCCGGGACTACAACACCGTAGACCTATCGGAGCGGACGCTGCGCGAGGTGTACCTGCCGCCCTACCGGGCCGCCCTGGACGCCGGCGCCGCTACCGTGATGACGTCGTTCAACGAGATCGGCGGCATCCCCAGTACCGCCAGCCCCTGGCTCATGACTTCGCTGCTGCGCCGCGAATGGGGGTTCCGGGGATTCGTGGTGAGTGACTGGACCGCGGTCGCAGAGCTGCTGAACCACGGCGTCGCGGGCTCGCGCGCCGACGCCGGGAAGCTCGCGCTCGAGGCCGGCGTGGACATGGACATGGTGAGCCGGATCTACGTGGACGATCTCCCGGCCCTGGTGCGGGCCGGGCGCATCCCAATGGCCGTGGTGAACGAGGCGGTGCGTCGCGTGCTGCGGGGAAAGGCCGCGCTTGGCCTGTTCGACGATCCCTACCACGGCACCACCGTCGAGCGTGAGCGCGCGGTGCTGCTCGCACCCGAGCACCGGCAGCTGGCACGTCGCGTGGCCGAAGAGTCGATCGTGCTGCTCAAGAACGACGGATCTCTCCTACCGCTCGGTCCCCGGGTGCGCACCGTGGCTGTGATCGGCCCGTTGGCCGATGACAAGGTCTCGGCGCTGGGCTCCTGGCCGGGTCGCGGCGACCCGCGGGACGCGGTGACCCCTCTGGAAGGGATCAAGGCACGCGCCGGAACGGTGAGCGTGCTGTACGCGAAGGGCTGCGGTATCACCGATACGGCGACAGCAGGGTTCGCCGATGCGGTGGCGGCCGCGAAGCAGGCGGACGTCGCCGTGCTGGTGCTGGGTGAGGCGGGGGACATGAGCGGCGAAGCCGCGAGTCGCGCCGACATCGACCTGCCCGGCGTCCAGCCGCGCTTGCTCGAGGCGATTACCGCAACCGGTACGCCGGTCGTGCTCGTCATCATGAACGGCCGACCGCTCACCATACCGTGGGCCGCGGAGCACGTGCCCGCGATCGTCGAGTCCTGGTTCCTGGGTGTCGAGACGGGCCCGGCGCTGGCGGCGGTCTTGTTCGGTGACGTAAGCCCGAGCGGCAAGCTGCCGGCCACGTTCCCGCGCAGCGTCGGCCAGATCCCCCTCTATTACAATCACAGAAGCACCGGGCGTCCCACCGGGCCCGACAAGTACACGTCCAAGTACATCGACCTGCCCGTGACCCCGCTGTTTCCCTTCGGCCACGGGTTGAGCTACACCAGCTTTGGCTATACGGACCTGCGGCTCGGTGCGCCGCGCCTCACACCGACCGGTACGCAGCGTGTGTCAGTTACGGTGACCAACACCGGTACGCGCGAAGGTGCCGAAGTGGTCCAGCTGTACGTGCACGATGAGGTGGCGAGCGTAACGCGGCCCGTGCGCGCGTTAGCCGGATTCCGGCGGGTCTCTCTCAAACCGGGAGAGGCTCGCACAGTGGACTTCCAGCTCACGTCAAAGGAGCTGGGGCTCTACAACCGGGATATGAAATTCGTGGTGGAGCCCGGGAAATTCCGGGTATTCGTCGGCGGCAGCTCGGTGGGTGGACTAGAGGCAGAGTTCGAGGCCGGCGCGGGGGCTCGTTGAGGCTACTCGCCCTCGTCGGTCTCGCCGAGCGGATGGAGCTTCAGGCTCGCGGCGATCTTGGGGTGCACGTGCCACAGGTAATAGCCCATGCCCAAGGCAGCGATCGCGTTGCCGATCGCCACGTTCCACCAGGCGAGCGAGCCGAGCAGCGGCTGCGCCAGGATCGCCACGGTGACGTAGAACCCGAACTCGAAGATCGCGAAGAACACGACGAGGAGATACAGCGTCGGCGGCACGACTTCGACCTCGGCCGCCAGCACGGCGGCGATCGTGCCCACGATGATGAACGCGCTCACGTGGATCATCGTGTAGCCAATGATGCGGGAGTACTCGATCACGACCTGAGCGGGGTCGCGCACCCCCCAGAACACCGCCGAGCCGAGCATGGCCGGCGTGAAAAACGGGCGACCCGCGATCACGTCCACCACCAGGAACCAGAGCGCCACCGCCCCGGCGCCGATCAACCCGGCGATGAAGCCTTCGCGCAGAATCCGGGACAACTGCATGCGGCCAATATATAGCGCGGCGTCCAGCGACGGCTAGATTGCGCGCATGCTCGCCCGCCTGATCTACCCGTTATGTCTGCTCTTCGGTGCGTTGCTTGCGGTGGTGGCGGGCGTACTGCATCCCGATCTCACGGGCGATGGTGCGGCTCAGCTCACCACCATCGCGCAGTGCCATGCGTGGCGAGCCATCCACTGGACCTTCCTGTTCGGTTTCCCGCTGGCCCTCACGGGGCTCGTGGGCCTGGCGCGTGCGCACGTCGCGACTGCGGGGGAGAACGCCGTCCGCGCGGGCGCGATCGTGGGGACATTCGCCTATGGCGCGTGGACGGTGACCGTGGCGTTCATGGGCGGAGCCGGGTGGCCCCTGGCGCACAGCTTCACGATCGCCGACGCGGGTATGACCGCCACGCGCGCGGTGTTCCTGTTCGACATGATCCATCCGTTCGCGCTCACGACCCAGCGGGTGGCAGGATTCGCGCTCGGCGTGTCGACCTGTCTCTTTGCTTGGGGTGTGTACGACGGGAAGGTGTTACCGCGCTGGCTCGGTACGGGCGGTTTGGCGGCTGGCGCGATCGCGATGGCGCTCGCGGTAGCATTCCCGGAAACGACGAAGGCGGACCAGGCCGCTTTCGTGCTTCCGGTGTTGTGGCAGGTGGTGACGGCCAGTGTCATGCTCCGGCCGCTTGGAACGCGCGGCTGAAGCCGCGACTCGGCATCTACCGCTGAAGCGGCAGATCGCCGTCAGTGTACTGACACATGCCGAGTCGCGGGTTTACCCGCGGACTCGGGACGACGGGCTGCGGCGTTCAGCGCGCCCGGATGCGAACGATGCGCCCGGCCCAGCCGTCCGCCGAGTCGGGAGCGCGTGACAGCACCTGCAGCGTCACCACCTCGCCCGGCTTGACCTTGCGCAGCGCCTCACGGAATGCCGCCCGCGTGCGGCTGGGCACGCCGTTCACGGCGACGATGATATCGGGGCCGCCGGGATCGTCGCTCGACTGCAGCCGCTGGTAGGCGGGTCCCTCCGGTGAGACGTCGGTCACCACCAGGCCGCCGCCCCGCTCGAGCACCGACTTCAGTCGGACGTCGCGCGCGTCGTCCTGGGTGAGCGGCTCCACCGCGATGCCGAGCAGCTCTTCCTTGCTGGACGCCGCGCCCTTGGACTTGGACGCCGCCGCCGCGACTTCGCTGTCCGCCTCGCCCGGCGCCCGCGTCAGCCGCACCGTCAGGGTCTTCTTCTCGCCGCCCTGGCGGAGCACGGTGACCTCGACCGTCTCGCCCGGTCGCTTGAACGCGACGCGCTGCTGCAGCTGCGGCGTGTTATCGACCGGCAGCCCGTCCACGGCGACGATCACGTCGCCGGGCTGGATGCCGGCCTTCCGGGCCGGCGAGTCGTCGCTCGTGTAGCTGTCCACCACGACGCCGCCGATCTGCTTCAGTCCCACCGCGTCGGCGTCTTCCTGCCGCGCATCGTGGATGGAGATCCCCATCACGGCACGCTCTACGTGCCCGGTCTTCACCAGCTGGTCCATCACGGTGCGCGCCAGGTTCATCGGGATGGCGAAGCCGTAGCCGGCGTAGAACCCGGTTTCACTGGCAATCGCCGAGTTGATGCCGATCACCTGCCCCCGGATGTTCACCAGCGGCCCACCTGAGTTGCCGGGGTTGATCGCTGCGTCGGTCTGGATGAAATCCTGGATCGCGTAGCGCGTCTGCTGCAGACCGGCGAGCAGCCGCCCTTTGGCGCTCACGATCCCGGCGGTCACCGTGAACGTGAATGCCTCCCCCAACGGGTTGCCGATGGCCAGAACCCACTCGCCGACGCGCGCCGAGTCGGAGTTGCCGAAACCCACACCCGGCAAGCCGCGGGCGTCGATCTTGATGACGGCGACATCGGTGTTCGGATCGGTGCCCACGACTTTTGCCGTGAACTCGCGTTTGTCGTACAGACGCACGGTCACCTTGTCGGCGCCCGCCACTACGTGGTTGTTGGTGAGGATGTAGCCATCGGACGAAACGATGAAGCCCGACCCCGACCCCTGCTCGACCTGCGGCCGCCGCCGCAGGTTCGGGAAGAAGTCCTGGAACCCCGGCGGCAGCCGCTGGTTGTCCCCCCGCTCGACGTGCTGCGAGCGGATGAACACGACCGACGGCTTCACGTGCTCCGCCACGGCGACGAACGCGTCCTGAAAATCACCCGCCGCCTTGAGGGCCGGCGCCGAATACTGGGGCGCCGCCTGGGGGGAGGGGACCACCAGGGTCTCCGCCGCCCCGCTCTGCTTCGGCAGGTTGAGTGTCGAAGCGAACGCCAGCCCGAAGACGAAGGCGATCGCTACCAGAGTTCCGAACTTGAGCCAATCCCGCGTGCGTACCGGCATCGTGTCGTCCGTTTAAGGGTGTCAGTTCTTCTTCTTGTCTTCATCCACGATCTCGTAGTCGGCATCGACCACGTTGTCCTTCTTCTCCGCGCTCCCAGTCTCGGCGCCACCGGCCGGCTGCTCGGCACCGGGGGCACCACCCGCGCCGCGCTGCGCCGCGTACATCGATGCACCCGCCGCGGAGTAGGCCTGCTGCAGCTCCTCCAGCGCCTTGGAGATCTCGTCGGCGGCACCTGCGCGGAGGGCCTGCTTGGCTCCCTCCACCGCCTTGTCGAGCCGGGTCTTAAGCGCGGCGTCGAGCTTGTCAACCCAGTCCTTCGAGCTCTTCTCCACTTCGTACACCAGCGTGTCGAGGCGGTTGCGCCGCTCGATCTCCTCGCGCCGCCGCTT
>Ga0137418_10005464_pt1 | contig 11657 bp, 14 predicted proteins | sample CZODoug3_1_2_16f_FD_122242 | JGI IMG/M metagenome (GOLD analysis project Ga0137418, IMG submission 122242) | Vadose zone soil fungal communities from Angelo Coast Range Reserve, California, USA - CZODoug3_1_2_16fungal (Hybrid Assembly) | ecosystem: Environmental > Terrestrial > Soil > Vadose... | reverse complement strand
CTTGGCTTCATTCTTCATCGTCGCAACTCCTGCATCGAGCTCTCTTCCTAACGTTTGAGTTGAGCCGCAGACGGCGGCTTGCCGGTGGCTGTCGGCTCGGACGAAGGGTTAGGTTGCTCAATGCGTCGAATTTGGCGATCGTGAATTCGGGAAAACACAAGCAAGGCAGTGACTGCGCCGATGAGCGCGAAAAGCATGTCGGATTGAGTGTCCCACGGATCCCCCTGGGTCCCCAGAAACTCGTCGGCTCCCTGTCCGAGCGCAACGGCCGCGGCCCACTCAAATAGCTCATACGATGCGCTAATCGCCAGAACTACGCAGAGGACGGTAAACCCAAGCATCTTTCTTCCTTGCACATATCGACCTCGAATGAGGATTTCGCGAGTCACGAGCGCGGGTACAAGACCCTGGAAGAAGTGACCGAGCTTGTCATACGGATTCCGGCTGAGGCCCAGGAGATCCGCGATTTGAAATCCTATGGGAACCCGCGCGTAGGTGTACAGGCCTCCGGTCATCAGAACGAGCGCATGCAGGAATATAAGAAAGTAAAGCAAATTGGTCAGTGGGAAGCGCCGATAGCTCGCCCAGAGGATGGGCAAGGCGATGGCCGCAGGAAATACCTCTAGCACCCAGGTCGTACGATCATAGGGCTGAGTCCCGGACAGCGCCATCAACGCTATCACGACGAATGAAGCAACCACGAGGACTCGAGAGCGCCTTACTGACATGTGCGGGAGCAACCTAACGTTTTGGTGTGCGGCGGGCGAGCACAGGCCGTTGCACTCGCGCGGAGCTGGTGGCCCGTCCGCACCACCTAAAGTTATGCCTCATCGTCATAGATGGTGTCCTCGCACAGATCCTGCGTGTTGGAGCGTGCAGCGCCCCGCCTCGTTAGAATTTAGCGTTTATTAGCGGTAAGTATTTGAAGCGTCCTTGCTCTATGTAATTGAAAACACCAATTTGCACTCCATTCATATCCACACAAAAATTGGCAAGCCCGATTTGTAGACCGGTGACGTTGCCTGCAAAGTTAAACAATCCGATCTGGACGCCCGTTACGCTGCTACTTTTTGGAGCAAGAATACTATTCAACACACCAATTTGAATGCCTTTCATTTCTCCTTTTACTGTGTTTATTGGAGCAATCTGAATCCCAGTAACGTCACTCTGAACGTCGTTTACAAACACACTTATCTGCACACCAGCCAGGGAAGTTACTTCGTTTCCAACGCCACCAATCTGTATTCCTTTCACTGAAGCTGCCCAGTTTACAAAACCCGTCATTTGAATGCCAGTGAGATTATTGGAGTTGGTAGCTCCGAGTGCGAGATCTATTCCAGAAACGTCAACGTTTTTCCCATACAACAGGGAGAGCCTCAGTCCAGTGATATCTTTACTCTCTCCAACCAATTGGATCGGGTTATATATGGAGAATTGAAAAGGAGACCATCCTCCTCCGGAAGCACCCCCTTCTTCTGGAGCCGCCATTGAATTTCCCGCTATTAGCGAGAGTCCGAGCGCTAGAGCCATCGAAGAACTTATTACTTTCATCATATCGCCCAATTTAACCAACAATATGACCACCATCAGGACACTGCGGTTCAGCGGAGTTGGACGCCCGCACTATGGGGCATAACGTCCAATCAGCGGCGGGCCGCGGGACCGGCCGTTGCATAGCACGACCGCTCGCGGCCCGTCGGTTGGATTGAGTGGTTAGGGCGCATTCCTCGCAAACCGATCAGCCGTCTTTGACCAATATGAAAAGACGATGATTGCGCCCGCCAATGCATCCCACAGTTCCTCCAGAAAATACTCCCCAGGAGTCTTGAGCACTGGAAAGTCCATGAATGGGGTTAGGGCGATGATGAGCACGGTACACGCCGCAAAGGCAGGACGTGCCCAGCGAGCAAAGATAGTCATCGCTAGAGCGGAGACTATCGAACTTGCGGTGGCGACAAGGCCGATCCAGCCAACGGCACGCTCAACAGTAGACTGAGGTGTCTCGCGCCACCATTTGAGATAGGCAAGGGCTGCCTCCGGCAGATGGCCATGACCAATTAGCAAAGCCTTCACTAGCGCTGCGCTTACCAGGAGCGCGTATGCGACCAAGGACACCCTAAAGATCACTACTGTCTGATCCATGTGCACCCTAACGTCCACGTCCACCGGCGCGCGGCTGTGATGGTCGACCATGGTGCGACGCTCCCCGCGCGTCCGGGTGGGGCGTGCTGTTAGCCGCGTTGAGTAGGCTCCGCACGGCTGCCCTGTCTGTTGGTTCTGCTAGTAATCCAGAAAAAGACCAAACCAACGACGACACCGAGCAGGCCCCCTATTCCAAAGGTCTTCGTCACAGAACTGGGACTATCGGCGTACAGAGGCCATTGGCTTCCAAAGGTGTAAAGGAGGGAAAACCAGTACGTCGCAGCTCCCAAAAAGGCGAAGAGCAGAATGATCCGCCAAAACGTCAGCACCCCGAATGCACGGACAATTGCAATAAGAGGCCATCCTAGCCCGACGCAGCCGACATAACTATAGGGTATCCCGCGGAGAATTATTAGAAACACGTACGCCATTACGTTATTGGGGCTTGCCGAGACCAGCGTCCACATGAGGAGTACTGCAGGGGATGCAAGCGGAGCCAACAAGAAACCTGCCCATAGCGATTGTGGCGGGGTATTGTTTCGGAAGTTACTGGCCAAGGGCGAGAGCCATAAGAGGGCCAATATGACGGCGGCCGCGAGAATGGTTAGTCCACCGAGGGGTTGCGACAGCCCCTGCGATATGACCGGACGGAAAAAAAGCAGGGTCTCTACGCCGATGGCCAACATCGCTGAATAAACTGTTCGCGCCCAAGGCCGCAGGCGCCACAACCCTACCCATGCAATGGAGAACCCACTAAGAACAACAACGCCTACGATGATAGTGGTATGCCCAAACTTGCTTGGGTCCGGTGGCTCCTCTACCCCACCTTCGACACGACGAGATTCGGCCAGTGGGCTTTCGGAAGGGAGAGAGAGCTGCTCGCTCTCCGGCGGAAAGAATTGGGGCAATTCGATTTTGTAGATATTTGCCACAGCAGTAGCAAAGGCAAACGCGATCTCAAGCACCAGGAGAAGCTTCAGCTGTCGCGTGATACTCATGTAGGCGGCTAACGTCCGAGTTGAGCGGCGCGCCGCGCCGACGTTGACCAGAACGAAGCCGCTTGCCGGCGCGTCCGCTCGAACGCGGGGTTAGCCTTCATGTCGTTTGAAAACCAAACTGAAGTTGTTGGCCGGCATCTCGACAGTCTCAGCCAGTACGAATCCGGCGCCAGCAGCAACGTCTGACACAGCCTCCAGGTCGCGAAGGCCCCACTCGGGATTGTGCGCACGAAGATCAAGATCGAACTGCGCGTTACTCTCCGAAGTATGGTGACCGAAACGACGGTAGGGCCCGTATAAGAACAGAACATGCTCTGTAGAAAGCAAAGCCTTCGCGCCTTCGAACAATGCTAGCGTCGCGGACCACGGGGCGACGTGAATCATGTTAATGGCCACCACCGCATCCGCCGTTTGCAAAGGCCAAGGAAGCTTGGTCACATCAAGGTCAATGGGGCTATTGACGTTAGCTCGCTGTTCCTCTCGAACCCGCAGGGCAATAGACTCGCGAAGCTCCGCATCTGGATCGGACGGCTGCCAAGTGAGGTCTGAGAGCGCTTTGGCAAAATGCAAAACGTGCTGTCCCGTGCCGCTGGCGATCTCTAACACCAGGCTGCGGCGGGGTAGAACGCGCGCAAGCACATCAAGTATCGGGCCCTTGTTGCGTTCTGCCGTAGGAGTAGACCATTTCCCGTTGGCTGTCTTTTCACCGCGTTGTTTAAGCATCACATTGGTCCGTGAAGGCTAACGTTAAATAGTCGGACCGTGCAAGGTTACCTACTCCGCGGTGACTCCCGCAGCCTTAATCATCTGCGCCCACTTCGGGAAATCGGCTTTGTGGATACGCGCGAACTCTTCCGGCGTTGTCCCGGCCGGCTCGAAGCCGATGTCCTGCCAGCGCGCGGCGATGTCGGGCTGCCGGGTCGCTTCGCGCAGCGCGGCGGAGAGCTCGTCGACGATCGCGGGCGGCGTTTTGGCGGGGGCGTAGGCGCCGATCCATGTCGTCGGCTCGAAGCCATCGAAGCCTTGCTCACCGAAGAGCGGCGTCTGCGCCAGGACCTGGCTGCGCCGCGATCCCGTCGCGCCGAGCACCTTGATCCGGTTCGAGTTGAGGTGGGTGCGCGCGGTGCCCGAGTTCGCCCAGGCGATGTCGAGCGTGCCGCCGAACAGGTCGAGATGGGCGGCGCCCTCGCCCTTGTAGGGCACATGGACGAGCTTCACGCCGGCTTGTTTCGCCAGCATTTCGCCGAACAGATGCGGCGTGGAGCCCGTGCCCCAGGTGCCGTACGTCAAGCCGGCCGGCCTTTGCTTGGCGTACGCGACGAGCTCGCGCACATCGTTGAAAGGCGCCGCTGCAGGCGCGATGAGCGCCGGCCCGTAGCCGACCGCGAGCTGCGAGAGCGGCGCGAAGTCCCGGAACGGATCGTAGGGGATGGTCTTCTGCAGGATCGCGTTGTTGATGTGGGTGAGCGAAAGCGTGATGAGGAACGTGGTGCCGTCCGGCGGCGCCTTGGCGACGAAGTCGGCGGCAAGCGTGCCGCTCGCTCCCGGCTTCGCCTCCACGATGACCGGCTGCTTCCAGCGTTCGCGCAGCTTTTCCGCGTACAGGCGCGCCAGGGTATCGACGGGCCCTCCTGCCGTGCCGAAGGGCACGATGCGCACGGGCTTGCCGGGAAAACCTTGCGCCTGCGCCGCTGTCGCGCAAAGCAGGCTCGTCGTCATCGTGATGGCGATGATTCGGGCCGTCATTCTCATGACGCAGCCTCGAGCAGGTGCTGTCCCGCTTCCAGCCGCACACAGGCGGATTCGTCGTCGAAGCACACGCCGAGCGGATCCTCGCCTTTCGCCACCGCGTCCACCTGGCGCTCGAGCAGGCGGCGCAGCATGACGATGCCGCGATCGCTGGTCCGCAGATGTTCCTCGGAATGCCGCGTGATCGGGCCCTGCCCCGTCTGCGCTTCCCAGTCGCCGGGGAAGCGCTGGTGCTCCTCTTCGGTCAGCTCCCGCCACAGCTTGCCGTTCATCCTCGAGCGCCCGCGCCCGAGCTCGCCGCGCTCTGTGACCCGGCCCGCGGTATAGATGCGGAAGTGGGTATCGTCGATCGGCACCACCCAGCCGATGGATTCCACCCGGCCGTAGCCCGCGACGCGGGGATTGGGCACAACGCGCAGTGTCGGCAGGACCGCCTCCGTGACGCGCCGGAACACGCGGCCGTCTTCGAGCTTGCGCACGCTTGTCGACTTGACGCCGCGCGGCGTGGATTCGAACTCCACCTGCGGCATCACGCCCATCATGGGCACGAACTGCGCGCCGCTGAAGCTGCCGTGCAGGATCGGCACGTGATACGGATCCATCAGGTTCTCGTAGTGCTGCAGCCAGTTGCACGGCACGATGACGCCCCCGCCCGAGCCTATGCTCGTGTCGTCCGCGTCGACGAGCTCGCCGGCCGCGAGCTCTTCCAGGGCATCGAACCTCGGGAGCACGGGCTTCTTCCGTGGCGGCCCCATGTAGGCGAACACGAGGCCGTAGCGCTCCTCGACCGGATGCCAGGGCTGGCGCGCGCTGTGGCGGTGCTTCGCGCCGGCGTCGGGCTCGCAGGGCTGCTCGAGGCAGTTGCCCTGCACGTCGTAGAGCCACCCGTGATAACAGCAGCGGATGCCGCGCTCTTCGACGCGGCCGTAATAGAGAGACGCGCCGCGGTGGCAGCAGCGGGCGTGCACCAGGCCCGGCCGCCCGGCGCCGTCGCGAAAGAGGATGAGGTCTTCGCCCAGGATGCGCACCGGGCGCGGCGTCGCGCCGGCGTGCGCGGCCAGCCCCACCGGATGCCAGTAGCGGCGCAGCAGCTCGCCCATCGGCGTGCCGCGCCCCACTTCAGTGAGCTTCGCGTTGTGTGTCGAGGGCTTCATCGCATACGCGATGCCCTCGTCCGCCGGACGGCCGTGCATGGTCGAGCTACTCCTTGCGAACCCAGGTCTGGGACCGGCCAAGGAGCGGTATGCCGATGTAGCCGCGAACTTCGAGTTTGCGCCCGTCGTCGAGCAGCGCGATGCGGCATTTGTACACTTGCCCCTCGTCGGGGTCCAGTATCCGGCCGGTCGAATAGCCGTCCCCCGATCGCCGCACGCCGCGGAGGATGGTCATCCCGACGACCGGCTTGTCCTTCAGATCGCCTTCGCACAGGTTGCACAACGGGTGGGGATCCGGCCGAGGCGGAGAAAACACCGCGACTACCGTGCCGATGTACTCGCCGTCGACCTCCACGACGCGAACCAGGCCGGCGGGTTGCCCCGTCTTGTCGCTCACGGTCTGCCACAGCCCCGCGGGGGTCGATGCCTGGCCCCAGGCTGGGCCGCACGCGACCAGAGCAAGCAGGAGGAGTTGCCTCGGCAAGGTGGAGCGCACGAGCCGGATCAATCGAAAAGCGCGTCAGGCACGTAGACGTGCCCGTCGAAGATGCGCCGCGCGGTTCGCACGAACGAGGCGCGCTCGACCACCGGCGCCGCCCCCGAGCGCGTGGTGACCAGGTCCACCTCGATGTGGCCCGAAGGATGCTCGATGCTGAGCACGCCGCCGGAAAATCCTTTCGGCTCGATGTAGCGGCTCGCGACGGTACCGGGAAGGACCGCGGCGGTGCCGACGGCGAGCGCGCCGGTCACGGCGTGCGAGCTGTGGCAGGCGTGCGGCGTGAAGTAGCGCGATGCGATGTTCCCGCCCTGCGCCGGTCGCGAGACCAGCACGGGTTTCGGCACGACCAGGCGCGAAACGTCCCCCATCCCCATCCGCCTGCCGGCTTCGAGCCGGAGTGCCTCGATTTTTTTCAGCATCGCCTTGTCCGCATCCAGCTCCTGCGGCGTTTCGCGCCCGGTCTTTCCGAACGCTTCGGCGGCCATGATCATCACCGGCATCGCCATGTCCACGCAGCTCGCCTCGACCCCGTCGATCCTGTCCAGTGCGTTTCCGGTCGGCAGCAGCTTCCCCGTTACCGCGCCGAGCGCATCGAGAAAGGTCAGCTTGATCGGCGCCGCAGGCTCGGCGACGCCGTCGATGCGCGTATCGCCCGCATACTCGACCTGCCCTCCGGGAGTCTGGATCACCGCTTCGATCAGGGTCTGCGTGTTGACGTTGTAGATGCGCACCGTCGTGGTGGGATTCTGAGGGCGGACCAGGCCCGCCTCGATCGCGAACGGGCCGACGCCCGCGAGCATGTTGCCGCAGTTGGGCTTGGTATCGACGAGCGCCTCGGTCACCGAGACCTGCGCGAACAGGTAGTCCACGTCGGCGCCCTCGCGCTGCGACCGGCTGACGATCGCGACCTTGCTCGTCAAGGTGTTCGACCCCCCGATGCCGTCGACCTGCAGCGAATGCGGCGAGCCCATGACGCTGAGCAGGACGGCGTCGCGCCGCCCGGGATCCGCCGGCAGGTCCGAGGCAAGGAAGTAAGGGCCCCGCGAAGTCCCGCCGCGCATCAGCACACAAGGTATCTTGCGCTGCATGTTCAGGTGCCAGTCAGCTTGTATGCCGCGCGCCGAACCGAGGAATAGGGGCTAACATTGCGATGTTTACGTGTCGAGGCTTCGTTCGAGTCTGTGATCGTACCTCATTGGATCGATATCATGCCAAAAGCCGGCTCCAGCCTTCTTCTCCTCGTGCTCGCGGCGTCCCTTGCCGGATGCGCAAATTTCACCGCCGTCACGAGCGGAATGCCCGCGCAGCAGGTCCAGGCGAAGCTCGGCGCGCCGGAGACGGTGAGGAAGAACGCCGACGGATCGGAGGTGTGGGAATATCCGGAGGGGCCGTATGGAAGGCAGACTTACATGGTGACTGTGGGGGCCGACCGCACGGTGCGGGAAGTCCACCAGGTGCTGAACGACGAATATTTCTCGAGGGTGCGCGCCGGAATGTCCCGCGACGAGGTCCGGCGCCTGCTCGGCAGGCCCGGAGAAATCATGGTGTTCGGTGCGCGCGACGAAGAGGTGTGGTCCTGGCGCTACCAGCAGCAGAACGCGATGTTCTTCAACGTGCTCTTCGACCGGACCGCGGGGACGGTCAGGACCACCCAGCGGCTCGAGGAAATCCTCCTCATGGACCGCGACTGCTGAAGCGACGGAGGGAGTCATGAACGCAACGTCTTCACGCGCACTCCTGCTGCTGATCCCCGCGCTATTGTCCGGGTGCGCGAGTTTCTCCGCGATCAATCCGGGCGCTTCCTCGCAGCAGGTCGAAACGCTTGTGGGCAAGCCCGCGAGCGTTTGGAAGAACGCGGACGGCTCCGAAGTCTGGGAATACCCGCGGGGGCCGCTCGGGGTCGAGACCTACATGGTGACGCTGGGGCCCGACCGCGCCGTGCGGGAAGTCCGGCAGGTGCTGAGCGAGGAATACATCTCCAAGCTGCACGTCGGGATGCCTCGCGACGAAGTGCGCCGGCTGCTCGGCAGGCCGAGGGACACCGGCTTTTCCGACTTGAACGACGAAGAGATATGGTCCTGGCGCTATCGCGAGTGGGGCGTGCGCAACATGGAGCTTTACGCCCAGTTCGACAGGGCTACCGGCGCGCTCAAGAAGATTACCCGGTTCCAGGTCGATACCAGCGACGGCAAGCGCAAATAGAGTTTCGCGTCATGATTGCAGCGCTCCACCGCGCCGCCGCTCTGCTCGCCCCGACCTTGCTCGCGGCAGCTTGCGCGAATTTTTCCACCATATCCCCCGGGGATTCCGCGCCGACGGTCGAAGCGCGCGTCGGCGCGCCCGGCGCGGTGTGGAAAAACGCAGACGGCTCCGAGGTCTGGGAATACCCGCAGGGCTTCTACGCGGTGCAGACTTTCATGGTCGCGTTCGGCTCCGACCACGTCGTGCACGAGGTCCACCAGGTGCTGGACGAGACCTACTTCTCCAGGATCCAGCCGGGAATGTCCCGCGAGGATGTCCGCCGCCTCATCGGAAAACCGAGGGAGATCTGGTACTTCCCGGCTCGCGACGAGGAGACCTGGACCTGGCGCTACCGCGATATCAACTACAGGCTCTTCAACGTCCTGTTCGATCGCTCCGGGGGCATGGTCAGGTCCACACTACGCCTGGATGAGGTCCTCCTCCTCGACGGGGGTCGAGCCAAACACTGAGCCGAGGTCGAATCAGGAACGTTTCTCCTCGTATTCCTTCATCGCCTCGCGGGCGAGCCTGAACGCCTCGACCCCCGCGGGCATTCCGCAGTACACGGCCACCTGAAGCAGGACCTCGCGGATCTCTTCGCGCGTGCAGCCGTTGGTCAGCGCGCCCTTCATGTGCGCCTTGAACTCGTGCGGCCGGTTCAGCGCGGACAGCATCGCCAGATTGATCAGACTTCGCATCTTGCGCGGCATTTGCGGCCGCGCCCAAAGCCAGCCCCAGCAGGACTGGGTCACCAGCTCCTGCATCGGCATGTTGAAATCGTCCGCACTGGCGAGGTTGCGCTCGACGTACTCGGCTCCGAGCACTTCCTTGCGCACGGCGAGTCCCTTGTCCCACAGTTCTTTCGACATTGCTGGTTCCTTTCGGTTGGTTGCGCGGCAAGGATCAGGCGAGCGTATGGTTCAGCTCGCCGATCTCCTCGATCCACAGCTTGACCGCGTCACCGGCCTTCAGAAACCGGCCCCGTCCCATGCCCACGCCAGCCGGGGTCCCCGTGAGCACGAGGTCGCCCGGGTGGAGCCTCACGCGCGAAGACAGCATCGCGATCTGCTCGGCGGTGTCGAAGATCAGCTTGCTCGTGTGGGAGTCCTGCATCAGCTCGCCGTTCACCCACAGCTTGATTCCGAGCTTGTGGGGATCGCGGATGTCGCCGGCGGGAACGATCCACGGTCCGAGCGGGCAGGAGCCGTCGAAGCATTTCTGGCTGACCCAGTCGTAGTGAAAGGGTGAAGTCGGCGGGTTCTTGTCGCGCCTCATCGCATCGCGCGCCGAGAGATCGTTCGCGATGGTGTACCCGGCGACACAGTCCAGCGCCTTCTCCACCGGCACGTCTTTCGCGGTCCTGCCGATCACGGCGGCGAGCTCGACTTCCCAGTCCACCTTCTGCGAGTACGCAGGCAGTTTGACCGCCGTGCCGGGGCCGACCACCGAGCTCCGGGAGGTCTTGACGAAGTGCCAGGGCTTCTCGCCCAGGTCCTTCATCGTCGGCCCCGGCTCCTTGCCCTGCGCGCGTGCCATCTCGGCCATGTGATCGGTGTAGTTCGCGCCGGCGCAGTAGATATTCCCGGGGTAGAGAACCGGCGCGAGGAGCTTCACGCGCGCGAGCGGCACGCCCTTCGCCTTGGTCTTGGCGATGCGCTTGGCGAAAGCGGCAAACGCGCGGTCGGCCTTTGCCCAATCCCGGAGCGCACCGAGGACCGAGGACCAGGCGGGCTCTCCGGTCACGCGCGCGGCGTCGTAGACTTTTCCGTCGACCAACAGCCCGGTGCGTGGTTCCGCGCCTGATTTGAAGCTCAGCAACCTGTAGCTCATGGCCTTCCCCTCACGCGACGAGGCGCTTGACGCGCTTGATCCAGTCCTCGAACGCGACCATCTGGTCGGTGAGGAATTTGCGCGTCGTCTCATCGGTCAGCTTTCCGTCGGCGAACTTGCTCGCCGCCATGCCGATGAATACCTCGGGCTTCACCAGCCAGTGCACCCCAAGCTGCGAAAGGATTGGGCGCAAGTGGTATTGGCCTCGGGAACCTCCCACCACGCCCGTGGTGCAGCTGAACACCGCCGCCGGCTTGTTGCTGAACGGCTGCGGCTGGAACCGCGACATCCAGTCGATCGCGTTCTTCAGCGGCGCGCCGACCGACCAGTTGTATTCGGGCGAAGCGAAGAGCAGCGCGTCCGCCGCGAGGATCTCGTCGCGCAGCTTCGTCGCCGGAGCCGGGAAACCCTTCTCCTGGACGTCGAAGTTGTAGATCGGAAGCTCGCCGATGCCCGTGATGCGGAGCTTGAGGCCGGGCGGCATCAGCTCGCCCGCCGTCCTGAGGGCCGCCATGTTGTAGGACTTCTGCCTGAGGCTTCCGCAGATGCCGAGTACCTGAAAGGTCGCTGGTGTGCTCACGTTTTCTCTTGTTGGTTGGGAATCGGGCGCGCTTCCCTTCAGCGCCTTGTCGCCGCCTCGTAGAAGCTCGCATCGTAGTAGGGGGAGGGATCGCTCAGGGACTTGCGCGGCTGCCCGTACTTGGAGCGCAGCGCCAGCACCGTCTTGACGCCTTCCATGTCGATTTTCGCCTTCTTCTGAAATCCGTCGGTCGGGTTGAGCAGGACTTGGTACGCGGTCTGGGCCGCCTGGGGACTCGCGTTGGGAAGGTTCTTGAGAAAAATCGCGATCGCCTCATCCTTGTTCCCGGGCTCGTACAGCCAGTCGACCGCGTCGCTGAATGCCCGGATATATCCCACGACCGCGTCGCGATTCTGCTCGGCCCAGGCCTTGCGGGCGCCGCCCACCAGCCCCTGATAGCGGCCGAGCACGTCGGTTGCGTTCGCGAGACGGTTGAAGCCGCGCGCCTCGGCCTGCACTTCGAA
>Ga0137418_10005463_pt1 | contig 11657 bp, 7 predicted proteins | sample CZODoug3_1_2_16f_FD_122242 | JGI IMG/M metagenome (GOLD analysis project Ga0137418, IMG submission 122242) | Vadose zone soil fungal communities from Angelo Coast Range Reserve, California, USA - CZODoug3_1_2_16fungal (Hybrid Assembly) | ecosystem: Environmental > Terrestrial > Soil > Vadose... | reverse complement strand
CTTCAACCCGTCCCGGCCTCCTCCAACAACCGCAACACGATGTTTTGAGAAGAATCCTGCAGGGCAAAATGTTCAGCGATTTCGGGAACGCTCACTAGACTAGGATCACAAATAGTTCCAAGTCACAACGGTTTTCCAAACCGCCGTCCGAATCTGGGAATGGAGCGACCCTATTCGTGACTTGCGGCCTTCTGCTTAGGACACTGCACAAGAATCGTGCAAGCAGAAACCCAGCAGTTCTCGGGCCTGTCGGGGGTCTTCAAGATTGTGTAATTCCAAGTTTTAGAATTTACTAAATATATATATTAAATCGGCCGCCTTATGGGAAAGTAGTAGCAAGGCTCTAAAACCAGCATAAACATTGGGTGTTTGTGCTATGGCGGAGAGGGGGGGATTCGAACCCCCGTTAGGGGGTTTAACCCCTAAAACGGTTTAGCAAACCGCCGCATTCAGCCGCTCTGCCACCTCTCCGCGGTTGGGCAGGCAAAAAAACGCGCCTAAGCCATCAGTATATCACCAATATCGCTATCGCAAGCTCCCGAGCCGCAACCTTTCATCAATTTTTATTCTTTCGAAAACGACCATATTCCCCATCCTCGCGTCCAATACCCATGGGCAGGCGGCGGGTGGGCCGGTGCGAATTGTAAACTGTATCTTTTCGCGGAAATTGTTTCTAAAATAAGAGCCTAGGCAGCCGCACACGGTTAAAGCCGCAACCCTACTCGGGTTTCAGGGTTTAAGGGTTTGTCTTACAAACCCTTAGATAAACAAGTTGTACTTACAAACCCTGAACTAAGGCCGTTCTCCCGGGAACTCCCGAATTGTCTCGGTGGGAACGCCGCCAAGGGTCTCGGCCATCCGCAAGGTCCGTCCTGCGAAACATTTCGCCCCTAAAGGGCGTATGAATAGGTAGAAACGGTCAGATTCCGTAGCAAAGGGCCCAGTGGCAAGTTAATCGCCGGGGGTTGTGGGCGAGGCGCTGGCCAAAGACTCAAAAAAGGAAACAACAGTCATGAAGATGTGGCAAAAAGTGGCGATTGGTGTCGCCGTTGTGGTGGTGGGCGCTGGCATCGTTCTCTACAGCGTCAATCAGGCGAACAAGGGTGTCACCACGGTGCAAACCGCCAAAGTCGCCAAGCAGGATACTCTCGTCTCGGTAGTTACGGCTTCCGGTGAAGTCAAACCTACGACCTATACCAACGTCAGTGCGCAGGGTTACGGCCGTATCACCGAAATATTCGTGCATGAAGGCGATCACGTTAAGAAGGGCGACAAGCTGCTTCTGCAGGAAAACGTTCAGGCCAATGCCGACGTGCAAGCCCAATCAGCGGCAGTCACTTCTGCGGAGTCTGGCGTGCAAATGGCCGAAGCCGGCTTTAAGGCCGCCCAGGCGGATCTCATCTCCCAGCAAGCTAACTTGGAAAAGACCAAACTGGATTACGATCGTGGACAAGGCCTATATAAGGATGGTTTGATCCCCAAACAGGATTTTGATCAACGCAAGACCGCGTTTGATGCTCAAGTTGCCGCCGTGGACTCGGCGCGCGCACGCGTGCAGTCGCTGAAAGCGCAACTGGATCAGACCCGCTCGCAAGTTAGCCAGGGTCGCGCGGTGTTGGTGCATCAGCAGGATATTCTCCACAAAACAACCTATACTTCGCCGATCAACGGCATCGTCAGCTATCTGCCGGAACGCGTTGGCGACTATGTCGTCATGGGAATGCAGAACGCCACCGGCAGTTTCATCATGACCCTCTCCGATATGTCGGTGGTTACGGCCGAAGTAAAGGTTGACGAAACCGACATCGTCAGCGTGAGAATTGGCCAGGAAGCTGATGTAACCATTGATGCCGTGCCGGGAAAAGTCTTTAAAGGCAAAGTGACCGAAGTTGGCTCTCAAGCCGTGCTGCGCAGTTCGGGTCTAACCACCACGCAGAGCACCACCAGCACCCAGGAAGCAAAAGACTTTAAGGTTGTCGTAACCTTGGCGGAACCGCCGGAAAATTTGCGTCCCGGGCTTTCCACCACTGCCAAAATCAAAACCGCTGAGAGAAAAGGCGTCGTTGCCATTCCCATCCAGGCGCTTGCAGTTCGTACTCGCAAGGATTTGGACGAGGCCAAGAAGGCCGCCAAGGGCGATAGCAGCGGCAATGTAACGCTCGCTGCGGCTCCACCGGTCGCCGGCGGAGATCCCAAGAAGGACGAGATTCAAGGCGTCTTCGTCGTTAGCGGCAAGAAGGCTGTCTTCCGCCCGGTCAAAACCGGCATTAGCGGTGTTACCGACATCGAGGTCACTGACGGTTTGCAGCAGGGCGATGAAATCGTGACCGGAAGCTACAAAGCCTTGCGCACACTGAAGCCTGAAGCGCCGATCAAGGTCGATAATTCCGCGCCGAAGAAGACGGACGATCAGCAGAGCTAAGCGCATTAAATCACGGGTTCCAGGGTTTGTACTTACAAACCCTGAGTTGTAAATGGAGATGCAAATGGCCGTGGAAACAGTGGCGACGGAATCTTACCGCGAGGATTTGGTATCCAGTGGCGTGGTCATCAAAACCACCGACCTCGCCAAAGTCTACGAAATGGGTTCCGAACAGGTGCACGCTCTTCGCGGAATCGATCTCGAAATTCGCAAAGGCGAATATGTTGCCATCATGGGACCTTCAGGTTCCGGCAAATCCACGCTCATGAATCTGATCGGCTGTCTGGATTCTCCCAGCTCCGGAAAATACTGGCTTGCGGGCCGCCTGGTCAGCGAACTGAATGACGATGAACTCGCCTACATCCGCAACAAGGAAATCGGTTTCGTCTTTCAGACCTTCAATCTCTTGCCACGCGCCACAGCCCTCCACAACGTCGAACTTCCCCTGATCTACAATGGCACACCCTCCGAGGAGCGCCTCGAAAAGGCCAAGCAGGCGCTTCATCGCGTCGACCTCACCGACCGCATGAATCACAAGCCCAATGAACTCTCCGGCGGTCAGCGCCAGCGCGTCGCCATTGCCCGGGCTCTTGTAAATTCACCGTCCATCGTTCTGGCCGACGAGCCCACCGGCAACCTCGATTCCAAGACCGGTGAAGAAATCATGGCGCTTTTCGCCAATCTGCACCGCGAAGGCAACACCATCATTCTTGTTACTCACGAAAATGACATCGCCCAGCACGCCCACCGCATCATCTATATTCGCGACGGTAAAATCGCTTCCGACGAAGCCGTTAAGAAATAATTCTTCCCAATTCGCCCGTAGGCACCTAGCTAATTCCATTCGTCCCATTTCCAATCCCTCAGTAATCCTTTGGCTATGAGGCAGTCACAACCCCGCCGCCCCGTTGCTAGTCTGCCCTAAAATTGACAGCACCCAATGGTCTCTTCTCGCACATACGCTTGGATTGCCGGTGTCTCTGTCATGTTCTTGGGAACCTATGCCGTGGCAGCACTGCTTCTGTCACCGGGCGGCGATGCCCAGAAGGCCTTCGGAAACCTCGCGCAGTGCCTTGTGCCGCTCCTCGCTTCCGCCGGCCTGCTTTTGAACGCCGGTACGCCCCATTGGCGCCGCAACGTTTTTTGGATGCTGGCCGCCTTGTCTTGCACCCTATGGATGATCGGTCAGTTCCAATGGACCTACTACGAGATCTATCTTCACCAACTGCTCCCCGACATGTTTGCCGGCGATATCATCTTCTTCTTGTGCGGCACGCCGATGCTCGCGGCGCTGGTCCTTCGCCCGCATCTGATGAGGCGGGAGATCCAGCTCCGCTTCGGATATCTGGATTTTATTCTCCTGCTTTCCTGGTGGATCTTTCTTTACGCCTTCGTCGTTCTCCCCTGGATGTACGCCGAACCGAATCTCGGCCAATACAATTGGACTTTTAATCTGATCGAAGCGGTCCAGAGCATGATCATTGTCATCGGTCTTGGCGCGCTCTGGCTGCGCAGCCGTGGCCCATGGCGAACCATCTACGCCAATCTTTTTGGCGCCTCGGCGTTGCGAATGTTTGCTTCTCTTATCCTCGACCTTAAAATTGACCAAAAGGATTATCACACCGGTAGCCTCTACGACCTTCCGCTCGTCGCTTCCTATTTGTGGCTTGCCGCCTCTGGCCTGATTGCGTTTGAGAAACGCAGTACTCTCGATGACTATTCGGATGTTCCAGATTCCGAAACGCCCGAACACAAAAAGGTCGAAAGCCTCGTCGCTTCCCGCTTGGCAATGGCTGCGGTGGTTTCACTGCCGGCGTTTGCCATCTACACCAACCGGTTCTCTCACGACTCCGCAGCCGTTCGTGAATTCCGGCTGATGGCCATCCTGCTCGCTGCAGTTCCCCTCGGCTTTCTGGTTTTTCTCCGCCAGCATTTGGCGGATCGCGAGCGTACCTACTTGTTGGCAAGCGCCGAGCAGTCCGTCGAAAGTCTGCAGCGCCTGCAAGCGCAGCTGGTGCAAACCGAAAAGTTGGTGTCTCTCGGTCAACTTGCCGCCGGCGCTGCTCACGAAATCAATAACCCGCTGACCGCCATACTTGGCTACTCTGATCTTCTTGCCGATGATGTCACCCTCACGGAAAAATCTCGCGCCATTGCCTCCAAGATTCGCGATCAGGACCGCCGCACCAAGGCTTTAGTCGGAAATCTCCTGAGCTTCGCCCGCCAGGTGCCAGCCGAGCGTACCCTTCTGGATCTGAATACCGTCGTCGCCAACGCGGTCCAGCTTCGCGCCCTCGATCTTCGCAAATCAGGCCTCAGCATCGACCTCAAGCTCGAGTCCGTGCTCCCCGCGGTTCGCGGCGATGGAAATCAGTTGATGCAGGTCTTTTTCAACATCATCAGCAATGCGGTCGACGCCATGGAAGCGCACAGTGGCACCGGCACTTTGACTATCAAAACCATTCGTGACCGTGCCAACGTTGCAGTAGTATTCTCGGATACTGGCCCGGGCATAAAAGAACCGAATCGCGTTTTCGATCCGTTCTACACTACCAAGCCCATCGGTAAAGGCACTGGCCTTGGCCTCAGCATCTGCTTTGGCATCGTGCAGGAGCACAACGGGAAAATTCTGTGTTACAACGGCCAGAAAGGTGGGGCCGAGTTTCGAGTGGAGCTTCCCGCCGTGCTTGCTGCCATCCCGCCACGCGAGCCTCAGCCTGCGCTTCCAGCCACCCAAGCCCTCAAAAACCCCTGAAATCTTGCAGCCGTTTTTACGTACTTCTAGTCAGAGCAGCCCACGGGGCGCACCCGCCGGCCGTGATAGAGTTGCACAGCTGCACATTCCCGGAGCCGCTGCCGCATGCCTGAAATCGCTGTCCGCACTGAAAAACTGACTCGCCACTTTGGTGCGCTAACCGCCGTCGACGGCATCGACTTACAAGTCGAATCCGGTCAATTCTTCGGCTTCCTGGGTCCCAACGGCGCGGGCAAATCCACTACCATCAAAATGCTCACCGGCCTTCTTGCTCCTACGTCCGGTCGCATGTCGCTGCTCGGAATCGACTTCGCTCAAAATCCTGCCGAGGTCAAGCGCCAGATCGGCGTGGTGCCAGAAGGAATGGGTCTGTTCGAGCGCCTTAAGGCTTCAGAATATCTGGAATTTGTTGGACGCATGTACGGCCTCGACAAAGCCACCACGCGAAAGCGCAGCGAAGAACTCCTCGAATTCATGCAGCTTGCCGATCGCTCCGATACGTTGATTGCTGATTTTTCGCATGGCATGCAAAAAAAACTAGCTCTCGCCGCCGCCGTCATTCACGGCCCCAGAATCTTGTTTCTCGATGAACCGTTCGAAGGCGTCGACGCCCTCGCCGCTGGTGCTCTAAAAGAACTTCTCGCCCGGTGCTCTAAAAGAACTTCTCGCCCGTATGACCGAACGCGGCGTCACCATTTTCCTCACTTCGCATGTCCTGGAAATTGTCGAACGTCTTTGCAGTCACGTCGCTATCATCAAAACCGGTAAGTTGGTCGCTCAAGGCTCCATCGCGGAACTGCGCGCGGGTGTGCCCAGCGCCGAAGGCCAGAAACTTACGCTCGAGGATATCTTCCTCTCGGTCGTCGGTCACGGCTCTCAGCGCCCTCAGCTTGAGGAACTTTCATGGTTGACCTAGCGTCCGGCCCCGGACTTCTCGAACAAATCCGCCTGGTCTCCCAGCTCCGTTGGCGCGTCCTCCGCAATAACCTCCGCAAGAAAAACCGCCGTCTCGATCTCATCGGCGTGGTCATCTCCAGCGTCATCGGCACGATTTTTGTCGCAGGCATCAGTGTGGTTTTTTTCCTGGGTACTCGCGGTATGTTTGCCAACCATTTGGAAAAGTATTTTGGCCTGCTTTTCCTCGCTCTGCTGGTCTGGTGGCAAATCTTCCCCATCATGATCGCCGGGTTTTCTCCGCAATTTACCTTCCGCACTTTGCTCCGCTTCCCGCTGAAGCTTTCCGCGTTCTATCTCATCTCCATCGCCTACGGTCTTGCCGACTCCGCCGCCATTGCCGCCACTATATGGATGCTGGCGATGGTCCTTTCCACTGTCATTTCGCTTCCATCCGCCGCACCGATTATGCTGTTGGCTTGCCTTCTTTTTATCGCCTTCAATGTCACCGTTGAGCGGCTCCTGGGTGCCTGGCTGGAGAAACTTCTCGCCAAGCGTCGCTCCCGCGAAATCTTCTTCGCTATCTTTATTTTCTCGATGATCTGCCTGCAGTTTCTCAATCCGTTCCTGCAGAAATACGGCAATCGGGTCAAACCCTTCGTTCAATGGATGCTTCCGTATCTCTGGCTTCTTCCTTCGTCCTTGGCCGGTGATACAATCTCTAACTTCATCGCCCACCGTTGGGGCTCGGTTTTGCTCAAGCTGGCCGGACTCTCCCTCTACGTGCTCTTTTTTAGCGTCTTCCTTTGGCGCAGAAATGCCAAACTCTTTGCTGGCGAAGATCTCGGCGAATCTGCCGCGCCTGCCGTCGCGGCCAAGCGCGCAGTGGCTCGCGAATCTCTCCGCCAGGAATTATTCGCATTCCTCCCGGCCCAGGTGCTGGCGGTTTTCAGCAAGGAACTCGCCTATTTGCGAAGAAGCAGTTTTCTCTTTTTTTCACTGTTCATTCCGCCGGTCATGGTTTTCTATTTCAGTTTTCTTTTTTCTTCCATCCACACCAGCTCCTTCAAAAATGGCCTTTCCCCGGATTTCTTCTTCCCCGGAATGATGGCCTATCTGGTCCTTATGTTGATGGCCCCTTCCTACAATTCTTTCGCTTATGAGGGCCGCGGCATTCAAACCTACTTCGGTTCGCCGGTAAAATTTAGCGATATCCTGCTCGCTAAGAATCTCGTGACTTTGCTTATTCTTTTTTCGGAAACCGCAGTCTGCGCCGTCCTGATCGGCTGGCGCTCCAAGTTTCCTGCTCCGCCCATCTTCGTCGCCACCATCGCCGCCGTCGTTTTTTCCGTGATTGGCCAGCTCACCATTGCCAACTGGTCTTCGCTCAGCTTTCCCCGCAAGATTGAATTTGGAAAAATGCAGGGCCAGCGCAATTCCGGAATGTCTGCTCTGATTCTTTTTGCAGTTCAGATTACTTTCGGCGTGATCAGTGGGGGCATCCTGTTTTCCGGCCGCTGGACCGGCAATCCCTGGCTTCCCGCTGAAGTGTTCACGGTTCTCGCCACCGTCTCCGTCGCCGGCTATTTCGCCGCTCTAAAAAGCTTCTCCACTTTTGCCGAATCGAAGAAGGAAACTTTGATCGACGCCCTTTGTCGTTGATGGTGGACGCTTGTGTCCGATAGAATCAAATCAAAATGATCAGATCATGTTTGATTGAATCCTCGGAATAGTAGACCTGCGCGAAGTTACCGCTGCCCTGAACGATTCAATTGCTCAATATCCCGCTGCTCAATTTCGTGCAGCGCATCCTTGCGCCGGAAAAGATAGGATTCCAGATGCGACGCGATCTGCCGCGGCACCGCCCCAAACTGGTTGTGCGCCACCTGGCTCCACGAAACCGGTCCCCTCGCCGGTACCAGGTGTGATCCCCATTGGAAAATTAGTCCGAGGTTCCAGACCACAAACAGCATCAGCACCGATAATATGCTGGCCCACGCCGCTCGCTGGTTTCGGATCCGAACACCCACCCATTCAATCGCCGCCGAAAGCCCCAGCACAAAAAACACTGTCAGCGACACAAAAAATCGGTTCCCGTACGAGGAAATTCCAGCCCAATCCGGATAAGACGCCATGAAATAATAAAATGCAATCAACACACACAGCACCGAACCGCCAACCGCCGGCTCGCGCTTCAAGAAAATAAATAACCCTGCCGTCGCAATCAGCAGCACTGGCGTCCAGGAAAACAGTCCGTGATTTGCCGAGAACAGCACCGCCAGGAACCACGGTGACTTCCATGCCCACATCGTTATTGGAATGTATCCGGTCTCCAGGAATCCGCCGTATACGATGTATCGCGAGATGAACGTAGGTAACATCCCTAGCAGCGCGACCGTGCAAAACAACCCGTGATACCCGATTAGCGCGCCGAATTGCGGCTTGTCTTCCTTGGCCTGCGTGAACGCTGCGCGGTAACTCGCCAGCGCTTCCGGTATTAGCACCGCCAGGGCCAGCGCATTCGGGTAATAGACGTTCATCATCAACGCGCTGATTAATCCCAGCGTGATCCATTGGCCCATCGTTCGCTGTTCACCGGTCCGCAGCCAGTACCAAAAAAAAAGTGCCACCGCGAACGCTGAGTGTGCGTGTGACCATGACGGGTTGAAATACATGTACACCGGAAGCGAACTTGCCCACCAAATCGCCACCGTGGCCATCAATGCCCATTTTTCAGCCACGAATCGGCACGCCACCCGGTACGACAACACCAGCGCCAAAAATCCGTACAACAATGTTCCCAGAGCCATGGCAAACAAATACGGCAACGAAAAGCCGTCCGCGGCCACCCGCGCGCCGAGTGCTCGAGCTGCCAGCACTCCAGCGTGCGCGCAAAGTAAAAATGGCGCCCACAGCATCGCCGGGCCCACCGTAAAATGATTGTCTAAATGGCCTGTTGCGGTACGGTAAATTCCCTTTGGAGCGCCCGATTCATCCAGCCGCGCTTCCCGGAATCCTTGGTTTGCGTGTTGGTAATCCGGCGCGAAGTCTAGATTCCTTTGGGTTAGCGGAGCACGCGCAAACGCGTAATAGCCAACTCCATCGCCGCGCACCCACGGATTTGCCAGCGGCAAGGAGATCAACAAGAGCAACAGCATCGCGCGCGGCGGGAATCGTCTCTTCTTGGCACTTCGTGAATGTTTTTCGCTCTGCTGTTCAACCACAAGCCCACCTGTGTCGTGTTGGGAGAGGGACGAAATCGCAGCTACTATCCGCTTCGATTGCTTACCTAGTGTATAAGTATAGCTGACGATACTGCGTATGAGTTCCAGACTGCATCTTTCGTTGCTCGCTCAATCACGGCTCTAGTAGTTCTCTCACGCCGGGCTGCTCGAAGCCGCCCGCGGCCGCTCGGCTGCTTGGCGTTCTCGCTGATAGTTTGTCACTCGGTCAATAATGTCAGCCAGCTTCGTTTGTGGGCGAAACCCGGTCAATCCCTGCAGTTTCTCCACGCTTGGCACCCGCCGCATCATGTCTTCAAATCCCGGCTCGTACGCCTGATCGTACGGAACGTAAGTAATGTCCGACTTGCTTTGCGTTCTGGCCTTCACCGTTTGCGCCAGCTCGCTGATGGATATCTCTTCGGTATTGCCAATATTCACCACTTCACCGATCGAACGATCGGTATCCATCAACCGCATCAGTGCTTCCACCGTGTCTCGCACATCGCAAAAACAACGGGACTGTGTCCCTGACCCATATACTGTAATCGGGGCGTGATCCAGTGCTTGTTTCACGAAATTCGGCAGCACCATCCCATACCTTCCGGTCTGCCGCGGTCCAACGGTATTGAATAAACGAACCACGATTACCGGAACTTTCCGTTCTCTCCAATAAGCCAGCGCTAAAAACTCATCCAGCGCTTTCGATGCCGCGTAACTCCAGCGCCCTTTGGTGGTCGGCCCCAATACCAGGTCCGCTTCTTCACGAAAGGGAACCTGGGTGCTCTTGCCATAGACTTCCGATGTCGACGCGGTCAGCACCAGTTTTCGTTTCTTTTCCGCCGCCTCCAGGATGATCTGCGTCCCATTTACGTTGGTCTCGATGGTCCGCACCGGGCTCTCAACGATCAAACGTACTCCCACCGCCGCGGCTAGATGCACCACTATGTCCGCATCATCCACCAACTCCGCGATTAGTCCGCGATTTTCAATTCCGTCCAGGTGGTATTCCATCCGCTCTTTCGTTTTCAGGTGCCGGATGTTCTCCATGCTCCCGGTTGAAAGATTGTCCAGCAACACCACATGATCGCCTCGGTCTAGCAACCGTTCAGCCAGATGCGATCCGATGAATCCTGCACCGCCAGTAATCAAAAAGCGCACCAAGCCTCCTGCGTGAATCTACAGCGAATTTTCGTCGTCGTCGGGATACCGGGAATGCGGCTGTTCCTCTGAACCACCCGCGTTCGAGCTGTACAACTCCGATGCTTCTTGCGGCCCATATCCGTATGAATACGGGTAATAGCGGTACGAGTAGTAGTAATCCGGCGCGCTTGAATCAACAGCATTCAGCACCACTCCCAATAGATGGCATTTCACGCTGACCAGCAAATCCCGTGCTCGCGTGAACGCCTCTTTGGGAGTCTCGCCGCTCCGTACCACCATCAGAACTCCGTCGGTCTGTACCGACAGGATCACCGCGTCCGTCGCTGCCATAATTGGCGGTGAATCGATCACAATGAATTTGTATTCGGTTCGCAATTGCCGAAGCGCCTCCGCCAATTTGTGCGACGAAAGCAGATCCGCTGGATTTGGCGGCAACGGGCCCGTTGGGATCGCCACCAAATTCGGAATCAACGGATGCGGCACGGTCACCAGCTCCAGACTCGAGACTCCCGCGAGATAAGAGCTGAGTCCCGCATACTTTCCGTCCAACATATTCAGCAGCCGGCCCACTCCCGGTTTTCTTAGATCCGCGTCGATCAATAGCGTCCGATCGCCTAACTGGGCCAGCGTGACCGCCAGATTTGCTGCGGCTGTGGTTTTTCCTTCGCGCGGCAGCGCGCTGGTCACCAGAATCACTTGCGGCGGATGGTCCGCTTGGGACAGCAGTAACGCCGTGCGCAGCGCACGGAAGGCTTCGGACATCTGCGATTTTGGCAGGTGTTGCGCAACCAATTCGATTCTCTTTTCGTGTCCGTTGCTGGACGCCTTGCCCAGCAATCGGCCACTTTTCCCGCTTCCGTTGCTTCCGGAAAATGCTGGAACCACCGCCAATGCGGGTAACCGTGCCAGCGTCTCGATATCGTCCGGCGTCTTCACCGTGTTGTCCAAATATTCGCGCAGCAACGCCAGCCCGATCCCTCCTACCAGCCCCACCAGGATCGCCAGCATGATGTTTCGCGCCTTCGCCGGCCGCGACGGGTACGATGGCACCATCGCCGGATCCACCACTCGAATATTCGATGACTTCAATCCCGCCGCGATGTTCGCTTCTTTCAGCTTTGTCAGCAGCCCGTCGTACATGGTCTTGTAGCCTTCGGCGTCGCGCTTCAGGATGTTGTATTCCACCATGCTTTGCGCCATC
>Ga0137418_10005462_pt1 | contig 11658 bp, 9 predicted proteins | sample CZODoug3_1_2_16f_FD_122242 | JGI IMG/M metagenome (GOLD analysis project Ga0137418, IMG submission 122242) | Vadose zone soil fungal communities from Angelo Coast Range Reserve, California, USA - CZODoug3_1_2_16fungal (Hybrid Assembly) | ecosystem: Environmental > Terrestrial > Soil > Vadose... | reverse complement strand
CTCGCTTTGTGAAACTCTCGAGATTAGCTCGAGGCTCGGCCGCCTGGAGTCTCCATAGGGGCATAGCAATCCTTGCCCTGTAGTCCATGAATGTCACGTCCTTCGCTTCCTCGAGACGTTTTCTTGTCTGGTCTTTGGTGGCAGGAAGAACGTTGTGATGGTGCATGACCTGCATGACATAGACGAGCTCGGGAAGCAGAGCGCGCAGGTCCTCGGCAATGAGAAACTGCAGCTCTTCTGTCGTGAAACCGGCAAAGGCCTTCGCCAATTGCTCTCGCCAGGATGGTGTCGGATTTGTTTCTTGCCAAATCTCTTCTCCAACGCATGCCACTCGTCGATTTTCTTGACGGCGTAGGCGAGATCGAGGGGTGGATTCACCAGCAGGTACTTCTTGATGCCGATCGTTCGCTCCTCGGCATCGATCACGCTCAGATGAGCGCCTTCACGGGCGCCCAGGCTTGCCCCGATAGTCGTCGGCCTCGAGAGAGCTGCATGAAGGCATATCGTCGTCAGCAGAATCACATGCAGGCGCACGATGGACAGCGCATGTCGCCGCAGGTGGTCGAACACTCGGGAATCGCCAGGTGAGATCGGGCTCATGGGAGCACTAGTCACTCATCCCGGCATCCTCGGTACGTCGCCCCGCCGCACACCGAAAGCTACTTGACACGGCCGCGGTTCCGGCGGATCGTCGCGCGATCCCGACCTCGGAGGAGGATCACTCGATGACGAAGCCGATCGCAGCGACGCTCGCGAGTCTCGTGGTGCTTGCCCTCGTCAGCCCCCCCGCCTTTGCGCAGGGGCGTGTCGCCGGTGCGCAGGTGTACGAGCTCACCGAGAATGCAAAGTTTACCTTTGGGAAGAGCAAACTGCCGTTCCGTGAGGCCGGGGTCTCCCAGATGATCGGGTTTGCTGCCGTGGGCACCCCGCTCTGTCCCACCCCGGATCTCGCGACGCCGGTGCCCGGCACGCCGGCGCTTCCGGGGAACCCGAGCGCAGCGTGCGTGCTCAACGTGACGGGCTCGGATCACATCAATCTCGCGACCGGACTGGGAACCATCAGCGGACAGTTCACCATTGTGAAGGCGGACATCTTGCCGGCGGTCGACACGCCCGAAACGATCGTTGCGCGCGGGAACTTCAGTGGCCAGATCGATTTCTCCGCTGCACTCCAGGGCCTTCCGTTCGGGACCGTGACGGGGCACTTTACGTCGAACGTCGGCGGCGGCGCGATCCCGTTCGTTGGCGTCTTCTTGCTGCCATTCTCGGATCCCCGCAACCAGACGGGCTTCGGCTATCTCGTCTATCAGTTCGTCCCGAACTCGGACTGCCCGCAAGGCGTGTGCTTCACGTCGCCCGCGGAGCAGTCGCAACCGGTGCAGCCGAATCAGCAGGCGATCGGCTATCCAACGCCCCGCTTCGACATATATTTTCAGTAGAAGTCCGACGTGGGCTTCATGGCAGTTCCTTCAGCCGGGGATAGACCTCCCGGGAGAACATCTGCATGCCCTTCACCGTCTCCTCGTGGTCGAGGAAGCCCGCCTGGCTCATCATGAGGAGCTGGCCAAAGCCGCCCACGTGCTCGTACATCCGCATGATCTGCCGGTAGACGGAATCGGGGTTGCCGGCGAAGACCAGGCCGTGCTCCATGAGCCCTTCGAGCGTCGGGTTCTGGAACATCTTGTAGATACCGGGTGTCGCGCCCTTCATCGCGTTCACCGTCGACGCGATCGGGTGATAGCCGGGCGGGCTCGTGAACTGCGGGGGCACCTTGTTGGACTCCAGGTACCACATCAGCTTGCGGGCGCCCGCGTAGCCTTCGGCGTCGGTGTCGCCGGTGTAGACGAGCGCCGCGTAGGCGAAGCGCTCGCGCGGAGCAGCCGGCAGTCCCAGCTCGGCCCGGCGCTCACGGTAGCTGTCGAACACCGTCTTCGTGCCCTCGAAGCCCGTCAGGAAGCAGGCCACGGTGTACCCTCGCGCGCCCACCTCGCGTGCGCTGCTCGGGCTCAGCGCGGTGATCCAGATCGGGGGATGGGGCTCCTGATACGGACGCGGCCAGATGTTCACCTGGCGGTGGTGGAAGTACTTCCCTTCCCAGTTGAAAGGCCCGTCGTGGCTCGTCCACGCCTTGACGATCAGGTCGTGCGCCTCCCAGAAGCGCTCCATCATGTGCGTGGGGCGATGGTTGCCGGCGGACATCTCGTAGGGCACGCCGCGGACGAAGCCACACTCGAGGCGCCCGCGCGAGTACACATCCACCATCGCCATCTCCTCGGCCACTCGCACCGGCTCGCGCCGGTTGGCGATGGGGTTGCCGAGGATGAGAAGACGCGCCGAGCGGGTCACCCGGCCCAGCGCGCCCATGACGACGGCCGCCGACGGGTTCACGTTCGTGGCCGTCTGGTGGTGCTCGTTGACCATGATCTCGAGCCCAAGCTCCTCGGCGAGCAGCCACTCGTCGATGAACCGGTGATAGAGGTCGGCGCCGATCTTCGGATCGTAGTAACGGTTGGGGAGCTTGACCCGGATCGAGTCGTATTCCCGCGCATCGGGCAGCAGGTGATACGCGTTTTCGCTGAAGAACCAGGCGCGCATGTCCAAATCTCCTCGCCAGGCCGGAACGCCGCGCGCTGACGCGGCGTCCGACCGTCCTCACGCCAGAGCGAACGCGCGGACGCGCTCGGCCAGCGCCTCGGGCTGCTCGAGGTGCGGAAAGTGTCCGGCCCCGGGGATCGCCTCGAGTCCGGCGTCCGGGATGGCGTCTCGGTAGGCCGCCCCGTAGTAGTCGGCGGTGACGAAGCGATCGTCGGCGCCCCACAGGAGCAGCGTGGGGACGGTGATCCTGTGCAGCCGCCGCCGGAGCTTCGGGTCGTGGAAGTACGGCTCCCAGGCGTAGAGCGCGGTCGCCTCCCGATTGCGCGCGATGACGGTCAACCGATCGTCGGACAGCGCGGCGTGATCGAGTCGGGCGCGCGTGGGGTCGTGGTACTGGAGCCGGAGGACCTCGTCGGGATGGAGTGCCCAGATGTCGGGGATGTCCCGCGTCTCGCGGTCGCCAACCTTGATCCCGAGCGGAGCGATCAGGATCAGCCGGGCCACGCGCTCCGTGCACTTCACGGCCATCTCCGCGGCGATCCAGCCGCCGAGCGAGCAGCCGATCACGACGGCGTCGCGGGCGTCCTGCTGCGCGAGCAGGTCGAGGTAGAGGTAGGCCAGGTCGTCCACGGCGTCGATGCTTGCCGCCTCCGGCGAGTGGCCAAACCCGGGATGTGACGGCGCGAGGAGGTGGCCGTGGGCGGCGAGGCGATCGAGCACCGGAGCCTCGGGATCGAGCCCCTCCTCGCCGTGCAGCCAGAGGATCGGACGGCCATGCCCTCGCTCGATGCATTCGAGCTGCACATCCTGCACGGTCAGCCAGCCGCTCATCGTTTCCCTCACCGGACTGCCCGCAGAGTATCTTATACGACCTGGATTCGAGCCGGCCGCCCTGGACGGAGGTGATGATGGCCCACGAGCTCACGTCGCTGTTCACGCCGATCGCGGTCGGCGCCGTCACGCTGAAGAACCGGATCTATTCCTCCGGTCACGCCGAAGCCATGGCGGAGGGCGGCCGGCCGACCGAACGCCTGCGACGCTACCACGAGGCCAAGGCCCGGGGCGGCTGCGCGCTCACGATCTTCGGCGGGTCTTCGAGTGTCCATCCGTCGTCGCCGGCCGCCGCCTGGAAGCAGATCGCCAACCACGACGACTCCATCATTCCGACCTACCGTGTGCTCGCCGACGCGGTGCACGCGCACGACTGTCTGGTCTTCACGCAGCTCACGCATCTCGGACGGCGTGCGCAGTCCGACCCCGACGTTCCGGGCGCGCTGCTGGCGCCTTCGCAGATCCCCGAGCGCGTCCATCGCGAGGTGCCCCACGAGCTGGACGCCGAGCAGATCACCGAGCTCGTCCGGGCGTTCGGTGAGGCGGCGCGGCGCTGTCGGGAGGGAGGACTGGACGGCGTCGAGATCTCGATGGCGCACAACCACCTCATCGATCAGTTCTGGTCGCCGATCTTCAACGAGCGGCTGGACGAGTACGGGGGCAGCCTGGACCACCGCATGCGCTTCGGCCTCGAGGTGCTGGCGGAGATCCGACGGCGGGCCGGCCGCGACTTCGTCGTGGGCGCCCGCATCTCCGGGGACGAGTTCAGCCCGGGCGGCCTCGCGGCGGAGGACATGGCAGCGATCGCGCGACGGCTCGCCGCCTCCGGCCTGGTCGACTTCCTGTCGGTCATCGGCGGCGGGGCCCACACGTACACCCTGCAGGCCGCCGCCGTGCCGAACATGAGCTACGCGCCCGCGGTGTTCGTGCCCGTCGCCGCCGCCATCAGGAGCGTCGCGCCGGGATTGCCGATCTTTCACGCCAGCCGCATCGTCGATCCGCTGCACGCCGACCGGATCGTCGCCGCCGGTCAGATCGACGTCGTCGGCATGACGCGCGCGCTGATCGCCGATCCCGAGCTGCCGCGCAAGGCGCGTGAGGGCAGGCTGGACGACATTCGTCGGTGCGTGGGAGCGAACGAGGGCTGCATCGACCGCATCTATCAGGGCAAGGCCGTCACGTGCGTGCAGAACCCGGCGACCGGACGCGAGGGTGAGCTCGGTGACCTACGGCGCGCGCCGACGACCAAACACGTCGTGGTCGTCGGCGGCGGCGTGGCCGGATTGGAGGCGGCCCGGGTCGCCGCGCTCCGCGGCTGCCGCGTCGTGCTGATGGAGAAAGCGGCCGAGCTGGGCGGACAGATCCTCCTCGCCGCGCGCGCGCCGGCTCGCGCGGAGTACGCCGGCATCGTCCGCTTCCTCGCGAACCAGGTGCGCAAGCTCGGCGTCGATGTCCGGCTGGGGATGGAGGCGACGACGGCCGTCGTGCTCGGCGAGCACCCGGACGCGGTCGTCGTCGCCACCGGCTCGCATCCGCACATCCCGCCGGTCCCGGGCAGCGACGGCAAGCACGTCGTGACGGATCGCGACGTGCTGGGCGGCGAGGCGACCGTGGGCAGTCACGTGGTGGTGATCGACGACGTCCACACCGAGCAAGCGCTCTCGACGGCGGAGCTGCTGCTCGATCAGGGCAAGCGCGTGGAGGTCATCTCGCCGCTTTTCTACGTCGGTCAGGACATCGGCGTCACGTCGATCGCGCCGCTCTACACGCGGCTCTACACGAAGGGCGCGGTCCTCACACCATGCAGCGAGCTGCGTGCGGTGGAGGGCTCGACCGTGGTCGTGCGCAACGTCTTCTCGGGGGCCGAGCGCCGCATCGAATCGGTGGACACCGTGGTGCTGGCGACCGGCAGCCGCTCCACCGACGCCCTCTATCGGGCGCTCAAGGGCCAGGTGCCGGCATTGTACGCAGCCGGCGACTGCGTGGCGCCGCGGGGAGTCCACCAGGCCATCCTCGACGGCACCCGGACCGCGCGCGCCATCTGAGGCATGAAGGAATCGGCACCGCCGCTCTTAGGACGCCGGTCGAGGCCGGCCGGATTCGCTACATCCTCCTGAAGCGCACGGCAGGGCCGACGCATCCCAAGAAGTGGCGACACTATGCATGCACAGGCGGCAGCTGGGATGGTCGAGGAGACCGCGACGGTGCCCGTTACGGACTTCGACCTGGCTGAGCTGTACGGCTCCGCCGGGGCTCTCGCCCGTTCCATGCGGGGCGAGTTCGACCCACGTCGGTTCCTCGAGGCCCTTTCTTCACAGGTGCGCCAGGTGATCCCCCACGATCGGCTGACGCTCGTGTATCTAGAGGAAAACGGGCGAACCTTCTCCGTCTTCGGGGAGCACGCCTTCGGGGAGCACGCCGCCGACGGCGCGCTTCGCCACGAGGGACACTACACGATCGGATGCGATCCTGGCAGCCGGTACACCTCCGAACAGATCGGACGCGCGAGCGTGTTCGCGGGAAAGCCGGAGGTCGTCCGCGACTACCAGGCGAGTGCCGACATCGCTGAGGCCGAGCGCAATCGTCGGTGTCCGTTCACGGCCGGTCTTCGCTCCTCCGTGACGCTCCCTATCTACGGTTCGGAGCGCGTCAGCGGGGCGCTCATCATCGGGAGCTTCGCCCCGGATGTGTACATCGAGTCGTACGTCAAGACAGGCCAGCGGATCGCCGAGTTCCTCGGCCCGCTCGTCGAGAACATCGTGCTCCTGCACAAGGAACGCCATCGCCGGCGCCGGCTGGCCGTGGTCCCCGCGGTGGCGCGGGTCGTCGGGACGAGCCTGAACGTGCACAAGATCTTCGACCAACTTGGCGCCGTGGTGCGGCCCGTGCTCGATTTCGACCTCATGATCGCCCGGTTGATCGGGCCGAGCGGAACGTTCCAGGGAGGGGATCTCCATGTGAGCGATGAGCCCGGGGACCTCCCGGGCGGCTATAGGCCCGAGGACTACTCGTTCGGTTCGCGGCTCCTCGCGCAGGAAGTTGTCCTGGTCCGCGACGCCCGCGCCGAGCTCGACGTCTCGCTGCCCGGCGACCGGATGACGCTCGAACGGGGAATGCGCTCGCTCATGATGGTGCCCTTGATCTTCGGAGAAGTCGTGGGGGGAGTGCTCAGCTTCGCCAAGCGCCAGCCCGACTGGTTCGACGAGGGCGACGGAGAGGTCGCCACCGGGATCGCGGCTCAGGTCGTCGTGGCGATCCAGCACCAGCGCCTTGCCGAGGAGCAAGATCGGCGCGCCGCCGTCGAAGAGCGAACTCGCCAGCTGGAACGGCGAGTCGAACGGCTCCGCGGCGCCCTGACCGAACAGTACCGGTTCGACAACATCATCGGGCAGGCTCCGGTCTTTCGCGAGGCGCTGGATCAGGCAGCGCTGGTCGCCCCGCAGGAGACCACGGTGTTACTGACTGGCGAGAGCGGCACGGGGAAGGAACTGGTCGCTCGCGCCATCCACTGTGCGAGCCGGCGCGCGGAGGGACCCTTCGTCGCCGTCAACTGCGCAGCTCTGCCCGAGGCGCTCGTCGAGTCAGAGCTCTTCGGCCATGAGCGCGGCGCCTTCACCGGAGCCGACAAGCTCAAGCGCGGCCGCTTCGAGCTCGCCGCCGGCGGCACGCTGTTCCTCGATGAGATCGGCGAGCTGGCGCCCCCAGTGCAGGCCAAGCTGTTGCGTGTCCTGCAGGAGCGCCAGTACGAACGGGTGGGCGGAACGGCAACGCTCAAGGCCGACGTCCGTCTGGTCACGGCCACCAACCGCGACCTGGAGCAAGTCGTCGGAGACGGCCGTTTCCGCGTCGATCTCTACTACCGACTCGCTGTCTTCCGCATTCATCTTCCCGCCCTGCGCGAGCGGGAGGACGACATCCTCATACTGGCCGACCACTTCCTCCGCAAACTCGCCGAAAGGATGGGACGAAGTAAGGCAGGCCTCAGCGAACAGGCTCGCCAGCTCTTGCTGGTGCACCACTGGCCGGGCAACATCCGTGAACTGCAGAATGCCATCGAGCGCGCGCTGATCCTCGCCGACGGAGAGCTCATCTCCGGAGCTCACCTCGGGATCGCTGGGCACTCTCCGGCCGCAGCCGGCATGCTCTTCAGACCGGCGGCCGTGGAGAGCTTCGCGCCTGTGATGCAGCCCCTGGCCGAGGTCGAGAAGCAGTCGGTCATGGAGGCGCTCCGGAGAGCGAAAGGCAACAAGTCCCACGCGGCGGCAGCGCTCGGTCTGAGCCGCGGCGCGCTCTACACTCGTCTGCGGCGCTTCCGCCTGATCGCCTGACTGCTGTCCGGTTCCGGGCAGTCTGTTCGGAATCGGCCGCCCGCGCTGAGCGACTCCGGACATCACGGCCGCAGGTCGTTTCACTCCCGAGTTGCAACATCTCGAGACTCTGATCTTTCTTCCGCCTGTCGAATTTGGCCCGACTCATGCCCTTCCTTCAGTGGCAGGAAGCGACCGCCAGGCCGGTATTCGCGGGGGCGAGGGCGCTTCCGAACGGGGAGGAACTGTCAAATGGGCCAGCACAGGATCGTTACGCCACTTGCCTTCATCGCTCTGATCGCACTCGCTGCCGGTTGTGCCGCGCAGAAGACCGACGCCGTCGCGAGCCGGACGGTATCCGACGCGTCCCGTTCCACCGTCCCACACGACCTCGTCGGGACCTGGCATGGATCGTTCCGGCCGGTCGGCGGCGCTGACGGTGGCGGCGGCAATGGCATGGCGGGTGACATGATGCTCGAGATCAAGGATGACGGGACGTACACGTTGATCTCGACACGACGCGGAAGGGGAGATGCGGCGGGGAAGGTGAGCAATGATTCGGGCGTCGTCGTCGCAAACGGTCGCACGATCACCTTGAAAAGCTCGTCGGGCCAGTGGATCTCGCTCATGCGTAATGGCGACGCCCTGTACGGCGTGAGCCAACACCGCGGCAGCGGGTACGCCATCCACATCACGGTGGAGAGGGAGTCCGGTACTTTCGCAAGCCCAAGACTGCCAAACGATAAAAAGGCACCATGATCCGAATCCGCGACGGCGCCGACCACCTGCCTGAGGTGGCCGGCGCCGATTCGTCGAGTTACCCCGATCCGGCGCGGCCGCCGGCCCGGGTGGCGACGACCTAGTCGTCGCCGCCGCTCTCCGCGGAGGAGACGACCTCGCCCGATGTCGGATCGAGGATGACGCGCACGTCACGCCGCTGGTCGAAGTCGAACATCGGCAGCAGGGACCCCGCGACCGCGTCGAACGAGTGATCGCCGAGCCGGCCCAGACCCCAGTTGTCTTCGATGAAGCGGAGGATCGAGCTCTGATCGGTGACGTTGTGGGCGACGAAGTTTTGTTTGGCGAAGGGCGAGATCACGAGAAGCGGCAGGCGTGGGCCGTAACCGCAGCGGCCCTGGTACGGACCCAGGCGCGGCGACCCGCCGCTGCAGAACGCCGCGTCCTCCGGCGTCGACGACGGATTGACGAGCGGCGAGCGGACGTGATCGTACCAGCCGTCGGAATCGTCGTAGGCGATGATCACGGCCATCGTTGTCCATTCCGGCCGCGCCTGCAGCCGGTTCAGCGTCTCCACGATGAATTGCTGCTCGAACAGCGCCGACGAATAGTCCGCGTGGCCGTCCTGGAAGCCGCGCGCCTTGAGAAACGTCACCGCCGGCATGTGACCCGCATCCACGGCCGCCCAAAAGTCGTCGAGGTCGTACTGGTGATTCGCCTGGTCGGTGTGGCCGGTCATCGCGACCGAGGAGGGCGGCAGATGGTGCGGATTCGCGGTCGAGGCGTAGTACTGGAACGGCTGGTGGTGCGGGATGTAGTCGCCCTTCGGCTTGCCGTTGGCGCCGATGTGGGACGCGCCGCACACCGCCTGCTTCGCCGGCAGTCCGTTCGCGGCCGGCTGGAAGGGCACGGTCGGCTTGAAGCCGCCCTGGAAGAACCCCCACGTGACACCGCGATCGTTGAGGACGTCGCCGACGTTACGGCCCTTCATCGCGACCGTCTCGCGCGTCGAGCAGTCATCGAAGGCGGGTTGCGGATCGCCGACGACGGACCCGTCGACGGTGTCGGGCCCGAACGGCGTGCCGAGATTGGCGGGCTCGGCGCCGTGCGTCTGGCCGGAGATGAGGTTGAGCGCGCCGGGCGTCGACGGACCGAACGTCGTGTTGAATGAGCGGTCGCTCATCGCGAAGTGCTGCGCGTAGTTCCAGAGCGCCGTCACGGTGCTTCCGTCGTAGTACCCCATGACGAGACCCGGTCCGCGCCCGTAGTCCTGGCAGCCCGGCGCCCCGATGCCGACCGTCTCGACGAACTTGTCCATCTTGCCGTCGTCGAACGCCTCCTGCTCGGCCTTGTACTCGTGGTTCTGGTCACACGTATCGGCCTGAGCGCGCGTCAGCCGGAATGGCTGCACCGTGTTCGGGTTGTGGGGCACCAGCAGCCCGGCCGTGACGAGATTGTCGACCTTCGGGGTGTTGGGCTGTGCGTTGAACACCGATTCGCCCGGCAGATTGTCGGCGTGCGGATACGTCGCGAAGTAGTGATCGAACGAGACGTTCTCCTGGAAGATGACGACGACGTGCTCGATCGGGGTTTGGACGCCACGGCGTTCGCCCTCCCGGTCGTCCCCCTCCCCGGCGCGGGCCGGTCGAGGCACCGGGCCGATGAGCAGCCCGACGATCGTCCCGATGGCCACGACCCTCTTGACGGTCTTCCACCACGGCATCAGCATCATGACGTGCTCCTTCGCGTGAGGTGAGCTACTCGGCGGTCCACGGTGCTGGGACCCACGAAGGAGGGGTACCCGCCGAACGCTACGGCAGCTTCACGAAAGGTTGAACAATTCGTGACGTGTGGACCGATGCCGCGTCATCGCGTCACCACACGCAAATCTTCATTCCTCCGTCATTCGTGCGTAGCGAGCACGTTGTAGCGTCGCCGCGCGGTGCGAAGAATCGCCGTCGCTCCGACGTTGCAGTGCCCCGCCGACCGCTCGGAAACGAGGAGGAGAGCTCATGATCAGGCTTCGGATCGCTCGTTTGGCGCTCGCGATCATGCTGACGTTGTCGGTCTCCGCCATGCCCGCGCCCGCTGACGCTCAGCGAGAGGACGACGGTCGCGATGGGCGCGCCATCCGGTCAGTGCTCTTGATGAGCATCGATGGAATGCACGCGCTCGACTTCGCGAACTGCAGCCGTGGGATCGCTGGCGTGAACGGCGGAGCGCCCTACTGCCCGCACCTGGCGCAGCTCGGCGAGACCGGGGTCTCGTACACCAGCGCATCGTCGTCCAGGCCGTCCGACTCCTTCCCGGGTCTGCTCGCGATGATCACCGGCGGTTCACCGCGTTCTACCGGTGTCTATTATGACGCCAGCTACGACCGCGCACTTTCGCCGCCCGCGCAGGCGGGCGCGAGCCTCTGTCCAGGCGTCAAAGGCACGTTCGTGGACTATGCCGAGACGGCGGATGTGGACCTGACCCGTCTCGATGCTGGCGGAGGCCTCGACCCGAAGCGCTTGCCGCGAGATCCGGCCAGGGGGTGCGCTCCTGTCTACCCGCACCGAGGATCGTACGTCGAGGCTTCGTGCCTTATCAGGGGATGAGGTATATAAAGGAACGAGAACGGGCATTCGCCAAGAATTTCCGCCGACATGACCATCACCCGCCGGGCCGCGATTTACCGGATCCTGACGCTGATCGGTGCCGTGCATGGTCGTCCCAGACACGCGGTGGCCGAGCGAATCGAGCTCCTTCCGGTCGAAAATTGGCTGCGCCATCCCCTCAATCACCGTGGCGTTCCCGAGGGGTGGCGGACGTACGAGACGATCGGCGGCCATCCAACTTACGACTTTACCGTCGTGGAGAACGATGGCCGGCGTGCCCTCCAACTCCGGAGCAACGGGGATCATTCCACGATCGCGCGCAAGGTCTACGTCAACGTACACGCGACACCGATGCTGGAGTGGAGCTGGAAGCTCGTCCAGCTTCCCCAGGGCGCTGACCTGCGCAAACGGGCGACGTCGGACGCGGCCCCGCACGTCTTCGTCATCTGGCCGCGTACACCGGCGCTCCTCCGCTCGCAACTGATCGGGTACGTGTGGGATCCCATCCTCCCGGTGGGCAGCATCCAAAAAAGTCAGAAGACCGGAACCGTCACCTTCATGGTCGTGCGCTCCGGGACGTCCGAGCT
>Ga0137418_10005461_pt1 | contig 11658 bp, 13 predicted proteins | sample CZODoug3_1_2_16f_FD_122242 | JGI IMG/M metagenome (GOLD analysis project Ga0137418, IMG submission 122242) | Vadose zone soil fungal communities from Angelo Coast Range Reserve, California, USA - CZODoug3_1_2_16fungal (Hybrid Assembly) | ecosystem: Environmental > Terrestrial > Soil > Vadose... | reverse complement strand
CAGGCGCGCCTGGTGGATGTGATCGTCGGCTTCATCGATCCGAACGCGCCGGACGTCATCGCACAGCCGCAGAACCCGACCAAGGTCGAGGTGATCGCGCCGGAAGAAAAGGCCGACGAGGAAGAAGAAGCGGAGGAAGCCGACGGCGAAGAGGAAGTCATCGACACCGGCCCCGATCCCGCGGAGGCCGCGGCGCGCTTCGCCTCGATCGCGAAGATCTACGCCCAGGTGCTCGGCTCCATCGCCAAGCTCGGCGCGCGCGATCCCAAGACGCTGCGCCAGCGCAAGCGCCTGGCGGACGAGTTCATGGAGCTGCGGCTGTCGCCGCGCATGTTCGATGCGCTGATTCTCAACCTGCGCACGCACGTGGCGGAGGTTCGCCAGCTCGAGAAGGAGATCATGATCATCGCGGTGCGCGACGCCGGCATGCCGCGCAAGGACTTCATCGCTTCGTTCCCGAAGAACGAGACCAACTCGCGCTGGCTCGCACGCCATATCAAGGGCGGCAAGAAATACTCCGCGCCGCTCGCCAGGTTCAAGGACGAGATCGAGCGGCGGCAGAGGAAGCTCGAACAGCTCGAAGGCGGCTATCACCTCACGATCAACGACGTCAAGGAAGTCAACCGCGACGTGTCGATCGGCGAGGCCAAGGCGCGGCGCGCCAAGAAGGAAATGGTCGAGGCCAATCTGCGCCTGGTCATTTCCATCGCCAAGAAGTACACCAACCGCGGCCTGCAGTTCCTCGACCTCATCCAGGAAGGCAACATCGGCCTGATGAAAGCGGTGGACAAGTTCGAGTACCGGCGCGGCTACAAGTTCAGCACCTACGCGACCTGGTGGATCCGCCAGGCGATCACGCGCTCGATCGCGGACCAGGCACGCACCATCCGCATCCCGGTGCACATGATCGAGACCATCAACAAGCTGAACCGCATTTCGCGCCAGATGCTGCAGGAAATGGGCCGTGAGCCCACGCCCGAGGAGCTGGCGGTGCGCATGGAGATGCCCGAGGACAAGGTGCGCAAGGTTCTCAAGATCGCCAAGGAGCCGATCTCGATGGAGACGCCCATCGGCGACGATGAGGACTCGCACCTGGGCGACTTCATCGAAGACACCTCGGTGGCTTCCCCGATCGATCAGGCCACGATGGAGTCGCTGCGCGAGACCACCCACTCGGTGCTGGCACAGCTCACACCGCGCGAAGCGAAGGTGCTGCGCATGCGCTTCGGCATCGACATGAACACCGACCACACCCTCGAGGAAGTCGGCAAGCAGTTCGATGTCACGCGCGAGCGCATCCGTCAGATCGAGGCCAAGGCGCTGCGCAAGCTGCGCCACCCGAGCCGCAGCGAGCAGTTGCGCAGCTTCCTGATGGATGACTGAAGCGCCGCAGGCGGCGCTGAGGTGTGTCCGCTGAAAGCGCCGCAGGCGGCTTTCAGCCAGCCGAACAGGCGGCGGCCCCCAACGACTTGCCTCGCGGGCGAAAGTCACGCCTTTCGCCCGCCGCCGAAATGAGCGCTGAGGTGTGTCCGCTGAAAGCGCCGCAGGCGGCTTTCAGCCAATGAACTAGATGCCGGCCTTGCCGAGGGCGTCGATGAGCTGGCGCAGCAGCTCGGCCAGCCCCGGGTGGCCGGCCTCGAACTGCACCGCCAGGGATTCCAGCCGCGGGACATGGGCGGCCGCCGTGTGCGCGCCGGGCGCGAGCGCGCGCTCGATGTCGCGCATGACCGTGCCGAGCAGCGCTCGCGCCTCGCGGTCGACCGAACCGCTCGCGCTCAGGCGCTCGTGCACGCGCGCGAGCAGCTCCCGCAAGCTCTCCTGAGTCATCGCTTCCCGGTCCCTAACTCCCCTGACCGAGGGAAGTGTTGAGGGCCGCTGACGGAGCGGCATCTCCGCCGAGGAGGTCCTTCCAGGTGTGCTCGCGTCCCAGGCGCTTGCCCTTCTCGGTCAGCTTCAGCCCCTCTGGCGAGAGCGTGACCATAAAGGGCTTGCCATCCACGTCAATCTCGCGCTTCAGCTGCTTGTTGAGTTTGGTAGCCATTGCGTCCTCTCACGTGCAAAGCCTGCACGCTGCCGATGGTAACAGCAAACGGCCGGCATCCACCGGCGGCTCGCGATGCGAATGTCGGTCGGGTTATTTCTTCGGCCCCTCGGCCTTGAGCGCCTCGAGGACGTGCGGCCGCGCACCCACGCGCTCGACGAAGCGCTTCAGCTGTGGCCACTTGCCGATGTCGATGTTGACATGCTGGCTCCAACTCAGCACGGTGAACAGGTAGGCGTCGGCGACGGTGAACTGCTCGCCCATCAGGAAGCTCCTCGACCCCAGCGCACGCTCCAGGTAGTCGAAGCGGGTCACCAGGTTCTTGCGCGCGTACTGCTTGGTGTCCTCCGGCGCATCCTGGCGGAACAACGGGCTGAAGCCCTTGTGCACTTCCGAATTTATGAAGCTCAGCCATTCCATCAGCCGGTAGCGCTCCATCGTGCCCGCGGCTGGCGCGAGCTTGGCCGCGGGATTGCGGTCGGCGATGTACTGCAACACGGTGACGTTCTCCGTCAGCACCTCGCCGTTGTCGAGCGTCAGCGTCGGCACGTAACCCTTGGGATTCACCTCGTTGAAGTCCAGGCCGTCGGCGGCCTTCTTGGTGTGCCGGTCCACTTTGACGAGCTCGAATTTGAGGCCAGCCTCGCGCAGCGCGATGTTCGACGCCAGCGAACAGGCACCCGATAAATAGTAGAGCTTCATGTCGGTCTCCTTCAGGGCAACACTTCCGCCGGCCGATACCGGCGTATCCGTCGCGGAAGGGTCATGCTAACGTTGCCCCCGGCGATGGCAAGAGGGTCGTGCCATGAGGTCGCTTTTGATGACGGCCGCGGTCATTACTGCCGCGATCGCGCTCGGAGGCTGCCCGCACAAACGGCCGCAGCCCGTTCCCGGCCCGCAGTCCGCGCCCGCTCAGAGCGCTCCGACCTCCAACGAGCGCGATGATGATAGCCGGCGCACCGCCGGCACCCGCGGCCATCGCGCCAGCGAGATTTCCTGGTTCCAGGGGACTCTCGAGGAGGCGTTTTCGCGAACGACCTGCGAGCGCCGGGCGTTGTTTCCCTACTGAGCACCCGCGCGCTGCTACAATCGCCGCGGTTGGGCCTGTAGCACAGTGGTTAGTGCAGGGGACTCATCGACGAGGTGCCTTCGCGCGGAAACGCGCGAAGTGGACGGGAAGAATTCAGGGAACCCTTCGGGATGTGATCCCATGGCAACCCTGAGCCGAGCCGCCGGTACACCGGCGGAAGGTGCAGAGACTACCTGAGGGCTCGAGCGCCCTTGATAACAGGCTTGGAGCATCCCGCACCCACACGCACGGTTCGTGCACGGGTGAAGAGATAGTCCACTCCCGGCGGAAACGCCGGGGCCAAGTGAATCCCTTGGTCGTAGGTTCGAATCCTACCGGGCCCAGTTTCTAAATGGCCAGATGCGGACCTCAGCATTCAGACAGTCGGAACGGTCCCGCCATCGATCACGTACTCTGTACCGGTAATTGAAGCCGCTCGCGGCGAGACTAGAAAAGCAATGAGGTCCGCGACTTCCGTCGGCTTGGCGGGGCGGCCGAGCGGAATGCCGCCGAGGCCCTTCATGATGATCTGCTTGCCGCCCTCATAGTCCGTACCGGCCTGGGTCGCGAGGCGCTCCGCCAGTGCGACCGCCGCCTCGGTTTCGACCCAACCGGGAGAAACGCGGAGAACGCGGATTCCCCGAGGCGTCACCTCCTTCGAGAGAGCCTTGCTATAGGTCGACAGCGCCGCCTTGGCCGCAGCGTACGCGATCGTCGACTCGGGTAACGGCAGAAGGCGCTGGATCGAGGTCACATGGATGATGACGCCCGAGCGCTGCGCAATCATCGACGGCAGCAACGCGCGATCGAGACGAACTGCTGGCATCAGGTTCTGGTTCAGTTCCCTGGACCATTCGGTGTCGTCGAGCGCCGCGAATCCGCCGCCGGGTGCGTTCGAGCCCCCGAGCACGTTGACGAGGATGTCGATGCCGCCGAGCTGCTGCATCGCCGACTGGGCGACCGCGCTGGCCCCTTCCGGGGTCGAAAGATCTGCGGCGAGGTAGCACACGCCTTCAGTCCGCCGAGCTGGAATCGAGCGCGCGGTGGTCATCACCTGTGCTCCGGCATCGCGAAGCGTCTCCACGACGGCCGCGCCGACTCCCTTAGTTCCGGCGGTAACCAGCGCCCGGCGGGCAGTCAGATCAAGATCGAAGCTCATGGAGCGATCTCCAGGTGCGCGATCTTCCCGCGCTCGAGCCGGAAGACGAACCGCAAATCGACCGGACTACCCGGGAAATTCCCGGTCAGCCGGCTGGTGACGATGTATCGGCCTTCCTTCTGCTCCACGGCGAAGGGTTCGCTGATGTACGAGTACTTGGCGGAGGCCTCGGTCTTCCACGCTTTGATGGCCGCGAGACCGGAATGGGTCTGACCCTCGTCCTTGACGACGGCCTGTTTCGCGAAGCAGCGCGCAACGGCTTCGCCATCGCGCTTATCGGCGTTGAAGTAGGCCGCGATCGGCTCGGGAAGCTTCAGGTCGGTCATGGCGGGGTCTCCCTCCGTTCTTGCGGTGAGACCACAATGGCACCCTCCGACAGATTATAGAATCAGCTATAATCGGACTGGGCCATTTAGCAAGTAATGCATAATGCGCGGGGCTGAGTTTGCCGAGTTGAAAGCCTTTGCTGCCGTCGTCGAGCGGGCAAGCTTCGCGCGCGCCGCCGATCACCTCGGGCTGTCTCCCTCTGCGCTGAGCCAGACCATACGCCAACTCGAAACCAGGCTCGGCGTGCGGCTGCTCAACCGCACGACACGAAGCGTGGCGCCGACGATGGCTGGGTCTCGCCTCCACGAGCGCATCGCACCGATGATCATGGAGATGGATGCCGCCGTCGCCGAGACGATCGCCGCCACGGGCCGCACGGCGGGAACGCTGCGCATCAACACGTTGGGCATGGCCGCGAAGAATATCATCGCGCCGCGCCTCGGCCGCTTTCACCGGGCGCACCCGGACGTCGTGCTCGATGTCGTCATCGACGATGGCCTGAGCGACATCGTCGCCGGTCGATTCGACGCCGGCATTCGCGTGGGCGAGCGACTCGAGAAAGACATGGCCGCTGTTCGTCTCACCGCGGACGTGAAGATGCTCGCCGTGGCATCGTCTGACTATCTTGCACGGTGTGGCGAGCCGAGAACGCCTGCCGATCTGAGCCATCACGCCTGCATCAACTGGCGCTTTCCGGGCGGCGGCGGGATCTATCGCTGGCAGTTTGAGAAGAAGGGGAAGAAGCTCGAGGTTGCCGTTGAAGGGCCGTTAATCTCAAATCAGCAGGATATGGTCGTCGAAGCAGCTTTGCAGGGGCTCGGCATTCTCTACGCCTACGACATCGATCGCATCGATCAGGCGATCGCGGCCGGACAACTCAAGCGCCTCATGGCGGACTGGTCACTGACGAGTCCCGGCCTCTATCTCTACTACTCAAATCGTCGCTACCCTCAACCTGCGCTACGTGCCTTCATTGATTGCCTGCTGGACCGAGACGAGACCGCGTCCAGGCGACGGACCAGACCGTAGGCGCGGTGCATCCTCCCGCGAGCGATGGCACGAGAGAGGACGCCTAGATGGAGAGCACCGCGCTACTCACCGGTCAAAAAAATGTAGAGCTCACCATTCTTCGCGGAGTACGGCATGCTGTCCTACGTCTACTTTGGCACCAACGATCCGCCGAGTTCGGGATGCCGGGGCTCTCCGCTTACGGCGCCTCGAAGGCAGCGGTAGCGCTGCTGACCAAGGCGTGGGCGGCCGAGTACGGTCCGAAAGGCGTGCGCGTCAACGCCGTCTCTCCCGGCCCGACCACCACTCCGGGTACGGACGCGATGGGCGACGGGTTCGCGGCGATCGTCCCGACCATTCCGCTTGGCCGCGCCGCCGACCCCGAAGAGATCGCCGAGACGATCGTCTTCCTCGCCTCCGCCAGAGCGAGCTACGTGAACGGAGCCATGATCCACGTCGACGGCGGCCGGGTGGCGGTGTGACCGGAAGGGGGGTTCGGCGCTTTCGCGACGTGGGCGGCGGAGACTCACCATTCGAAGAGATGCCGCTGTAGAGTACTGCGATGCCTTCGCGGGCGTACCTCCTGTCGCTTCCTGAACGCGTGATCCGCTCGGCGCTGGGCTTCAGCGCCGGACTGCTGCGTGAAATCGGCGAGCTCGCGTTGCCACGGACCGTGCGCCGCGGCCAACTTTACAAGAGCCTCGTGGACACGACGCTGCGCTACGTGATCGAGCAAGTCGGCGGCGCCAAGGGCGTCTATCCCACCGAAGTGCCGCAGGCGCAGGACTTTCTTGCGCGGCGCGGCGTGGGTCATGCCATAGAGCTGCTCGGCATCGCGGCGTTTCGCATCTCTCCAGTATGGGTATTCGCGGCACTTGCCGATCTCAGCGGCCTCGGGCGGCGCCTGATCCCAGAGATCGCCGAGGCATTGAAGGAAGAGGGCCTCCTGGAGAAGGAAGCGCAGTTCGAGAACGTCGATCAGTTGCTCGATAGCCTTGAGAAAACCTCATCACGCCTGGCCCAGACGATCAATGCTCCGCCCATTGATGTCGCCTGCCTTCGCAAGGAGTGGACGGAAATTCGATCGCAGGCGCGTGGACTCAAGCCGGCCGACCTTCCGTCTGTCAAGGTCATCAGCAGCCGATGGGAGGAACTTAAGGACGAGGCGGCGCGGCAGGGACGCTCGATATTCCAGACCTCATCCGTGATGGCGATCTCTGCAGTACGTACGCTGCCCGATCGGGCGCTTTGGCTCTCTTCGTCAACACGCGTGGGCGCGGCGCGCACCGGAAGACTCTTCTCAGCGGCAATCCTCGAGGACTACAGTCACACCCTCAACCAGCTCCGCGACGTCGGCTATGGTACCTATGCGAGACGACAATTGAGTCCGTACCTGCGCGCCTGCGTGGATCAATTCTCGCGCCAGCAGCGTTCGGTGACCGAACGGCTCATCGAGAGAATCCGCAAGAACTGACGAAAGTGCTGCGGCGGTTAGCGGCCAACTGCGGCCCTCCGACGATCTGAAATGCCTGCCGGAAACCGGACGGTCAGGCCCGCCGGGCTCCAGGTCGAAACGCAACGATGCCGCAGGGCGCGCAGACTAGCCGCCGCGTATCCATTGCCCCGGGCCGTTACTGGAGCCGCGCGAACCGCCCCACCTCGGGGCCGCTCTCCTTGAAGTCATCGCTTTGAGCTAGCAATGCTCGATAACTTCGCAAATCGCCTTCGCTCAAGTTACTCGAAGCTTTTGGGTCGGATTCGGCGCGCGGATTTGCACCCACGCCCAGCGTCGTTCCCAATCCGGCATAGATGTATCGGTCGCCGAAGGCCTTTTGCAGGGCCGCGAATGTCGGCTCGCCCGTGCAGTGGCCGGGCGCGATGTAGTCAACGTGGTAAGTGTCATGCAGGGAAGTGGCTACTTTTTCGATAGCAGGGTCCTGCGCGACAACCAGGTGAAATCCTCCGGCGATGAAGTGAATGTGCGGATTGACCTTGGTAGCCTCGGCAACGATGGACTCTATTCCCGGATGCGCACAGCCAACTACCAGTACGATGCCGTCCGCCGTGTTAATGGCGAGCGATAGCTCTTTCAATTCCTTGGTCCCGGGCGCGTCGGATATCAAGGCGATCAGGGTAATGCCGGGGGCGACTTCCGTGGTCTTGTCGATCAACTCAATGTTGGCGCCAGGAAAGGCCGTGCCGAATTTCATCGTCTCGGGCGGCATACCACCGTAGTAGCGCATCTCGGCGGGCAGCGACGCGTCTTTTCGATAGAAGGTGCTGGGTAGGTCGGAACCAAACACACCAAAGTTTTCTTTGGGTGCATAAACTTTAACTCTCGGATTCACGCTTCGTATAAAGGGGAATCCGCCAATGTGGTCGCCGTGGCGGTGGGACAAGACCACGAAGTCCAGCTTCGTCAGGTCGACGCCCTTCGCCTTGGCGTTCTTTGCAAGAATCTCTGGGTCGTCGCCGGTATCGAATAGAATGCGCTTGCCGCTGATCTCCACCAAGGCGGCGTAACCCCAGTCCTTCGTCATCGAATCCTTGCCGAACGCATCGTAGAGTACCGTGATGCGGGGCGACGCCGTGACGGGGGCAGCCGTTGCCCTCGATTCCGTGGCGGCGTAGCTCGTAAGAATCAGGGCCGACCCGAATGCGGCAAGCACGGACAAGTGAGTCGATCGCATGACCCCCTCCTCTAATTTTGCGGTTGAAGCGTACATCGTGCTCCCGTAGTGCTGCCACACTAACTGGTTTGCCCGTCGTTCGAGGGGCTGCCGTGCTCAACCAAAAAGCCGTTCGCTAAGGGCCGGTTAGTCAATACCGGAAGCACAGGCTAATCCGTCGGCATCCGGCCAGGACCCGTCCGTGATCCTGTCAGATTGACTGCCCTGGAGCGGACATTCGCAGGCTGAGGCAGGCCAAGTCATTCGACCTCCCACTCCAATCTGAGCTCTGCCGCGCACCGAGAAATGGTGAAGGGCTTGCAGTGCAGTCAGGAGAGCGAACGCGCGAACCAGGGCTACCCCACCGTCGCCCTGGTTCGCTCCCGCAAGTGACGAGGATTACTTGCCGACTTTGACAGATTGCGATGCAACAGCCTGCCACCGGCCGTCGCGCATTACCCAGACATCAGTCCAAACGTATTTGCCGCTGCTGTCCTTGCCTTTGTATGTGCTCTTCTCCGTGTCACTGCCGGTGACGACTGCGGTGTTCCCTAATACCCTGACTTTCATGGGGCCGATCTCAAAGGACTGAGTCGTGGACGCACCGGACTTCATATTGGCCATGGCTTCAGCTTTGGTTATGCTCTTCGCCTCGAAATCAATACCTACCCAATCATCGGCCACGAACTTGTCTACGGTAGCAGTATCGTTCTTGAGTGCTGCCTGTCCCCAGTCACGTTCCATTTGCATCAAGGTTTGTTGAACAGACGCGGTATCGGCTTGCACTTGGCCGAAAAAGGGAAGCACCGAGAACGCAATTAGACTAACGACGAATAGCGGTTTCATTCGACTTGCTCCTTTGTGTTCTTTTGCTAAAGCGTGCGGAGATTAACACCGGGCGCCGCAACTAGCACGGGTGAGGGGGGGTGGTGACGACTTCGTCGTCAGGCGCGGGTGCATTTGGAGAGGAGCGCGAATCGGCCACGAGGAGACATTTGCTACCCAGATCCAGAATTTCCCGGAAGCGAGCGCCCGTGGACCGGCACGCGGGTGAGGCCGGCCAGGACCAGCAACTCGCGCGCGTCCTACTGCACTGTTCGCGTCGCCCACGTCCATGCGGTTATCCGCCACCCGGCTGCAGTCTTGTGCAATACCAACGTGCTCGTAGCAATCTCCCTTACACGCTTACCCTTTTGTGTGACAGCGAATGTGGTCGGAAGCACCACATACGCGCGGTCTCCAGAAATGATGAGCTGTTGAGGGTTCCCTATCGTGCCGGTAGCGTCGGTTATCCCTTCCTTTTGTGTGTAAGCGTCGTTGTCCTTCTGCCATCTGGAGCAGGCGCCTGGACCGTGCCACTCGAACGGCGGAATATCGTCGATGACGGCCGCGTCGTCGGCGCAAGTAGCTACAGTCCCTGTCTCGCCGGAAATCCATTGTTTCAAGACCGCCATGATGTCGCCCTTGTCTGAGGCTAGGGCCGACCCGGCAGTCAGCACGCTCACAGCAAGAGCGATCATTACTCTGTTCATTGGTTGTCCCTTCTTCGAAAATTCCGGTTACTTCCAAGCGTCTGGCCGCAAGAGTCTAGAACTACAGCCTCTCTCCTGCCATATCCACGCGGGACTTGGCCAACATTCCGGAAACCCGTCATCCAGCGATGACCGCTTCGGGTCAAGAAGCGACGGATCATGCGTGCGCTGGGATTGGGGGTCGCTGACCGGCTAGAACCGGTCCATCACCCCCGCCGCTTTGACGGGCCGGAACCGGACGTTCCACCGCCGCGGTAGAATGTAACGTCTCGACCGGATTCGTTGAGGCGAATCGAGTGGCACTTGTTGTTTTTCTGCGAGGGGTGAACGTCGGGGGCCACAGGACCTTTCGACCGACCAAGCTGGCCGAAGCACTTAAGCACCTGGGTGCGATCAACATTGGCGCGGCGGGCACGCTAGTTATTCGGCACCCAATGACCCAGGCCCAGGCACGCGCCGAAGTGGCACGCATACTTCCGTTTGTCGCCGAGATCGTTGTTTGCCAGTCCCGCGAAATTGTGAATCTACTGTCGAAGGATCCCTTTGAGGGACAGTCGGTGCGACCGGATGTTGTCCGCTTCGCAAGCGTGTTGTCCCAGCGCCCTCGCTTGGCGCCGTCAACGCCCATGCAATTTCCGTCCAGTGGCCAATGGCTGATGAAGATCCTCGCGCGACGAAACCGATTCGTCATCGGGATGTACAGGCGCCATATGAAGGTCATCGGATATCTCGGTGCGCTGGACCGGCTCTACGGCGTCACGGCGACCACTCGCAACTGGAATACCATCGCGACGATTGCCAGGGTGCTCCATAACGACTTACCTGAGTGAACCGCGATCCCGGTGGCCGGCACTTCGACTGCGGGATTTGCGATTCTGCATAGCGGCCGCTCAACACCGTCTGCTACCGCAGTGCGACCTTGCCGCTAAGGCCTCGGCGAGGAGGCGCCGTCATTCTCCGCCGCGAGGCGTGCCTCGGCGGCTGAAATCATGGCCTTGAAGCGCGGATTATCGCGGAGGGGAATGAAGTCCGGATCGGCCTTTGCGTGGTTCAAGAAGCCAATAGCCACCTTTTCCAAGACTGGACCGAGCAAATCCAGCGCGGCGTCTGTCTCTTTCAGATGAATCAGAAGGGCGCAGGCAAAGTTGTAGCGCATATTCCAGTTGTCGGGATCAATCAGCAGGGCGCGGTTCATCCGCTCCTTTGCGCGTTCGGCCTCCCCCAGGGTGGCGAGAGCGTAAGCGCTGTAGGCCGTGACCGTTCCATTGTTCGGATCCTGTGTCAGAGCCTTTTCGGCTCGGGAGAGCGCAATGTGCGCGGAGCGCCGAGCGGCTTGGGAGTCTCCGACGGCGACGTAACAGGACAGCAACATGGCAGTCGATTGAATATCCGTCTCCATGAGGGTCGTCGCTTTTTCCCAGTAGCGTATGGCGTCCTCGAGCCGTTGTTGTCTGTAGCTCAAATACGCGGCTGATCTGTTGACCTCGTAGGACTCGGCGTCCAGACCAAGGGCGGTGTCGATTTCGGCGGAGGCCTCATCATGACGGCCGTAGTCGGCCAGGATTCTGGCCTTCATGGCATGGGCCTCGGCCAGATTGGCGTCCAGTGCGAGCGCCCGTTCAGCAGCCACCAAGCCGTCATCGCCTCCTCTTCCAAGGGCGAAGCGCAGAATCACTTGCCCAAGGGCCATGAGCGCCCAGGCGCGCGCATAGCCGGGGTCTATTTCGGTAGCGCGGATACATAACCGAATGATCGCTTCGGCCCGCCGAGCATCGGCTTCCTGGCCGGTGACGTAGAGCTGCCGCCCCATGAGGTAGAGATTGTAAGCCTCGACATTGTCCGTGCCGCGCTGC
>Ga0137418_10005460_pt1 | contig 11658 bp, 11 predicted proteins | sample CZODoug3_1_2_16f_FD_122242 | JGI IMG/M metagenome (GOLD analysis project Ga0137418, IMG submission 122242) | Vadose zone soil fungal communities from Angelo Coast Range Reserve, California, USA - CZODoug3_1_2_16fungal (Hybrid Assembly) | ecosystem: Environmental > Terrestrial > Soil > Vadose... | reverse complement strand
AGGCAGCTCTTCATGGCGCGGCGAGCATCCTCGGGGCCACGCAGCGCCGACGCCGTGTGATGCGTCTCGCCGACGTAGCCCTCGTCCAGGAGAGCGGTGTAGCGCTCGACATCGTGATCGTTCCACGCATCGAAGGCCTTCTGCACGATCCGGAGCGCCGGGCGCTCGCCGGCGCCGGCCGCTGACGCCGAGGGCGCGCCACGGTCGCTCGAGTCGCTGACCACGACGCGAGACGCGATCGTGAGGTCGATCCGTGAGAGGCGGGCCGACGCGTCGAGGACGATGCCCTTATCGAGGATGCGTTCGCGGATCTCGCCGACGTCGGTCTTTCCGGGGTGCTGAATCATCTCCCTATACAACAGCACGGGGCCGGCCGGCCGCCTACCCCCGAGCCGGTGAATTTGGACCTCCGAATGGGGGGACGCCGCCTCGAACGCTCGGTGGGCTGGAGGGTCAGGATGAGGGCGCAGTCGTCCAGGCCGCTCATGACCCGCGCCGCCGGCTCGATGGTCGAGCCTCGGGCGTTTATGGCTTGCTCTTGCACAGGCCAGACCGATTTTCGGTCCCGCCCATGTCGTGGACCCAGAAGTTGGCGGTTTCGGCTGTCCCGCCACCGGCGGTCTCGTCGTAGCAGTCGACGGGCGTATTGTCGAACGCCTTGTTGTAGGCGATCTGATTCTGCTGCGACCCGGCGAAGGCCGCGACGCCGTTGTCGAAGCTCTCGTGAACGTTGTTGTGCGCGATGACGAGCGCCACGGCGCTCTCGTCGATGTCGATTCCCACTCCGTTCTGGAAGACATCATTGTGGTCGACACTGACATGCGCGGAGGTCTCGAACAACAGCACGCCCGAGGCCGTATCGGTCGAGCCGGCGCGCTTGAACAGGTTCTTGGAGATGCGGTTGTGGTCGGCGTCCGCGCTCGCGCCGCGCCCGATCTGGACGCCATTCTGGGCGATGATATTGCTCAGGCCTTCGCCACTGATGTCGTTCTGAGTCACCAGCGCGTAGGAGCCGGCGTTGTCGACCACGATGCCGCCCTTCTGGTAGAGGTCGATCAAGTTGTTGCGGATGGTGGCCGTCCCGACCTGGACCTCGAGTCGGCGGCCGACGAGGATGCCGATACCATCCTGGCAGCCGAACAGCGCCGGATTCACGTCGCGGATCTGGGTGATGTGGTTGCCGTACAGGGTTGCCGACCCGTTGAAGATCCGCACGCCCGTGTGGCGGTCGCCTGCCTCAGCGCACGTCCCAGGGGTCCCAAAGGTATACGGCCCGCTGATCGTGAATTGTCGGATCGTCACGTCGTCGGCGCCGTCCACCAGGACGATCGAGTTCGGCTGCGTCATCAAAAGGGGCGCCTTGATGATCGTCTGGAGCGGAATCTGCGAGAAGAGCAACAGACCGTCCTTACCGAGGCCGATCCGCACCTGCTCTTGATACGTACCCGGGCAAACCTTGATCTTGTCGCCCGGCCCCGCCGCGTCAACAGCGGCTTGGATCGACGTAAATGCCGCGTCCGGGCAGTCGGCCCTGTCGTCATCCACGATCAGGGTGTTCGGGCCGTCCGCCGGAGGATCGGCAGTCGCGCCGGCCGGACCGATCGAGGCCAGCTCGCTTTCCGGAACGCCGAGAAGACTCAGGTCGATCTCGCCGAGAAGGAACGGGGGCGCGACCAGGACATTCGGCGCCGCGACCGCGCCACCACCCCGCCGGCCGCGTCGAACGGGATTGACCCTGCCGACGCTCGGCCCGCGCCTAAGGCAATGCCCGTCACCGTCACGGCAAAAATCACGAAGCGCGATCTCGTGTTCATCGCCCCTCCTCGGGAACTTGTTGCATCGCGGCAACCTGGCTGGCAAGACAGGTGCCAGGGAGCCACGGAATGTCCGCAGGAGAACAAAAAATCCTGACGGGATAACGAGGTGAGTCATGGAGCGCGCCCGTTAAGACGACGGTCGGAATGCGATTTTGTTGCCCTGGTCGGTGAACTTTCTTCTCAAACGGGATGGATAGCGCAGATCAGCGCCCACGAGGCAGCCAGGGCTGGCTCGACCGGACCGATGCGTTTCAGAGAGAGGCGCTACTCCATGGTCTCCACGCGGACGACGGGGAACCACAGTGAGATGTCGAAGCAGTGCGCGTGATACTCGCGGTCGCCGATGCGGTAGCGGTCATCGCCGCTCTTGATGGCGCCACGGCACGCCGCGCATACACCGTCAATGGAGTAGTGAGCCGGTAAGATCGTCATCCAACACCCTCCAGCGAGAGGCTATTGTAGCGGCCTTCGCCAGAAAGGTGGTGTCTCAGTTCTCCTCCTGCCGATCCTCAGGCTGCTGCGAATCGCCGAGGTGGAACATATCGAAGAGATCGCCGATCGCCGGCATGTTAACCGGTACGTACGGGTTGTCGCGGCGGGCGATCGGGTTCGGAAGATTGTCGCGGCTGCGGTCGGTGAGCGGCCGGAGCCCCCAGTTTCGCTCGATGAACTTCAGGATCGAGACATGATCGGTGTAGGTGTGGGACACCCTGCCGCCTCGCGAGAAGGGTGACACCACGATCAGCGGGACGCGCGGACCGTCTCCGAAGAAGTCGAGCGGCTGGATGAAGCCGGAGTCGTAGTAGCCGCCCGTCTCGTCGAAGATCACGAAGACGGCGGTGTGCGCCTTCAGCATCGGGTTGCCGTCCAGCGTGTCCAGGATGTTCTCGAGATACGCCTCGAACAGGCCCAGCTTCGAGGACTGCGGATGGCCGTCGAGCAGCCCGTCGGGCTTGGTGAACGACACGGCCGGCAGCGTGCCCTGGCGGATGTCACCGAGCAGGTCGGCGGTATCCTTGATGTGCTCGGCGCGCTGCGTGGCGTCGCCCATGATCGACTTCGCGTACTGGAACGGATTGCAGATCTGGCAGTACGCGTTCGGCTGTCCGGCCACCGCCGCGTTGAAGCCGCCGCCGTAGTAGCGCCAGGAGATCTTCATGTCGTTGAGCGCGTCGCCGATCGTCCGGACGCTCGATGGCGGCACGAAGATCCCTGTCGTGCGCAGCTGTCCATCGGGCAGGAAGGCGGGGTTCACGTTGTTCAGCATGTAGAAGTGGCCCGGCGCACAGTTCGGGCGCGGGTGGTATGGCAGCGAGCCGAGGTAACTCACGATCGGTTCGACTCCGGGATGAGAGGAATCCGAGCAGTCGCTCCAGTTGCCATCCACCGTGTAGACGTTGTTCGTGCCGGGTCTGGGATTCGGGTTGGCGATCGGCACGCTGGCGGGCGGTGTGATCGCGTTGCCGTTGCCGTCGCTGAAGAAGACGGCGTCACCCATGCCGAGCATGACGTGGTTGGCGGCCGTTCCGCCCATCACGGACTGGTGGAAGTTGTCGCTCGAGGCGAACTCGTCGGCCAGCCGCTTGAGAAGCGGCGCGTCACCGTCGTTGACGTTGAAGAACGCCATCGGGTTGCCGACGCCGTTGTCACGCGTCGCGAAGCTGATGTTCACGAAGGGGTAGAGGTCGCTCAGACAGCCGCTGGGATTTGCCGGCGTCGCGTTGCTCATGCTGCAGTCCGACTGCTGCCACATCTGGTAGAAGCGATGGATCGTGTCGCCGGTGTAGGCGTCGTACGGCATCGTCGGCCCGGTGAGCTGGAAGGGGCCATTGGGCAGGCTCGTCGCGTTCGCGACCCGCGTGTCGACCGAGCGCAGTGGCAGGCCGGTGCCACCGGTCGTGAGCAGGACCAGGTCTGCGGGTTCGAGGTCGGGCTCGGCGGAGGCGGCGGCGAGCGTCGCGAACGGCGGCGGCGCGGTGTCGCTCGGCGCCGTGTGAGCGCCCAGCGTGTCGGGCGGCGGCAAGATCGCGTACGGCGCCTTGCTCGGCGCGCCAATGTAAAAGGAGGATTGCGGCGGCACGGTGAACTGGGCACCGGCGCCAAAGTGAGCGCCCGGCGTGCCATCGCGGTTGACGATGCCCCTGGAGAGCAAGTTGGCCGCGCTCTGATGGGCCTTCGGGTCATACGTGCCGAAGACGTGGTCGTAGGAGCGATTCTCGGCGATGACGACGATGACGTGCTGGATCGGAGTGCGAGTCGCGGGGCGCGGGTCCTCTTTGGCCTGCACGTCGCCTGCCGGCGCCAGCGCCGTCGTGACCGAGAGGACAAGGCTGATGACGGATGTGCCGCGGATCATCTGCATACCGCCTCCTGGGTTGCCGTTTACCGCGAGACTGGATGCGTCACGCGCCGTAGGTTATGCGCCGTCGGCTACAGCGCAATGACGCTCGAGTGATGTTCCGGTGGTGGTTCGGTGTCGAGGGCCGTAGGCGGCACGCAACACTCGCTCGTTGGAAGGAAGCCAGCAGCAGTCAGCTCGCGCCGCGAGTCTCCTGTTTGATCGTGCCGACCGCACCACCGTTTGACTCCTGATTGATGGTTTGCTGCACCGGCTGGGGCAGCTGATCGAGCGTCACGGTCTGGCCTTTGCGATTCGCGTGCTTCTCCTTCGTCTGGTCTTGCGCCGCCGCAGGCCCCGCAGTCAGGAATCCCGGGGTCAGGGCAAGGGCGGTCAGCGCCAGCCCGGCTGTCATTTTACGAATCTTCATTACGTCCTCCTTGTTGAAAACTCGAACTGGACGAGCGGGACTGGCTCAGCAGGCCGGCCCGTCGGGCCGTGCTACGGTAGCAACGCCGAGGCCAGCACGCCGGCTCGTTTCGCAGCCGAGGCCGTGAACGGCGAGGTTGGCTAGCTCCTCAGGGCGGGGTCTGCACCGTTTCCAGGAACGTGAAGACCTGCCACAGCATCTCGTCACTCAAAACGGTCTTCCACACCGGCATCCCCTTGTCGAGCCGTCCGTTGCTTACCACCTCGTAGAAGACTCGAGGCGCTTGCGGTCCGTAGCGTAGGTTCAGCCGCCGCAGATCCCGCGCGCGCTCGCCTTGATAGGCGTTCGTCCCGTGGCAATGCGCGCAGTACTGATTGAAGAGGCTTCGGCCCTCGTCGATCACGTCGGCGCGGCCCTCTAATGGGTTCGTGATCGTCGCTGGCGCCTGCTGCGCCGGCACCGCTCCCGGCGACAAGACACACAGGGCGACCGCGAGCGCACCGAGGTACGCGTGCGGACGCCGACGGGTGCCCGGCGCGATGTGTCCGGAAGCCCTCGTCGACGGGACGGCGGCGGGGCCGGCTGTGTGACCAGCCCCGCCGTGTGACTTCACGTCCGGCGCGGTGTCAGTTGGCGAGCTCGAAGACCACGACGAGACCGCCTTCGGGGCTCGCGTCGATGACCTTCTGCCCGATCTTTCCGAGGAAGGAGGGCGGACCCTTCACGCGACCCGCGACCACCGCCAGATATTGCTTGCCATCGATCATATACGTCGTCGGGCTCTGCAGGATGCCCGTCCCGACGTGGAACTTCCAGAGGACCGCGCCGGTCTTCGCATCGACGGCTTTGAGTTCACCGTGCTGGTTTCCGTAGAAGACGAGGCCGCCCGCGGTCGACATCGCGCCCCCGAGAAACGGCAGGTCCTCCTTGATACCCCACACGGCGGTCTGCTTCACGGGATCCCAGGCTTTGAACTCCGAGAGGAACCCGCCAGTGTCCGCTTTGTCGAGGTCGAATTCCGAGGCCAGATAGAACTTGCCAGGATTATAGGCCTCCGTCTTGCCCGCGATGTCCATGCAGAGATTGAAGGACGGAATGTAGACGAGGCCCGTCTGTTCGCTATACGACATCGGCTGCCAGTTCTTGCCGCCGAAGAGATTCGGGCACACGTTCCTGGCCCAGCGATTGAGTTGTGGTCGCTTCTCGGGGTCCTCGACCGGACGCCCGGTCGCCTTGTCGACGGCCTTGGCCCAGTTCAGGTGCACGAACGGCTCGGCGGAGACGAGGTGGCCGTTCTCGCGATTGAGCACGTAGAAGAAGCCGTTACGGTCTGCCTTCAGCAGGGCCGGGATCTTCTGGCCACCGACCGTCAGATCCGTGAGCACCGCCTCGTTGACCGCGTCGTAGTCCCAGACATCAGCCGGCGTCGTCTGATAGGCCCACGCGATCTTCCCCGTATCGGCGTTGAAGGCGAGCTGCGACGCCGTGTGGACGTTCATGTATTGACCATATTCGCTCGTGTCCGTACTGCGGGTATGCCCGCCCCAGGGCCCGGCGTTGCTCGTGCCCCAATAGAGGAGGTTGAGCTTGGGATCGTACGAGCCGACGTACCAGGTTGACCCGCCGCCCGTCTTCCACGAGTCGTCCTTCCAGGTATCGTTTCCCGGTTCGCCCGGGCCGGGAATGGTGTAGGTCTTCCACACGAGGTCGCCGGTATTCTGGTTGTACGCCTGCACGGCGCCGCGCACGCCGTACTCGCCGCCGGCAAAGCCGGTGACCACGAGGTTCTTGTAGACGACCGGCGGCGACGTGATCGCATGACCCGCCTTGTAGTCGACGACGGTCACCGTCCACAGCTCCTTGCCGGTGTTCGCGTCGAGCGCCACCAGCTTGGCGTCCAGGCGCGTGACGAAGACCTTGCCGTTTGCGTACGCGACGCCGCGGCTGTCGAGTCCGCAGCACACGGTGGCGAACACGTCCGACGGCATCTCGGGCTCGTACTTCCACTTCACGCTGCCGTCTCTCGCGTTCAGCGCGAACACGTACTTCGGCCCGGTCGAGGTGCTGACGTACATCGTGTCGCCGACGACGATCGGCGTCGCTTCCTGGGACTCGAGCGACCCCAGCGAACGTATCCAGCGCACGCGAAGGCGGCTGACGTTTCCGGTGTTGATCTGATTCAGGGTGCTATAGCGCGTGTTCGCGTAGTCTCCGCCGTACATCGGCCACTCGCTGCCCGATTGGGCTCGGGCCGATGACGCCGTCATGACGAGCACCGCACTCAAGACAGTCAGCGCCACGGAACGTCTGAGGTCACTCATGTCGCCTCGCCTCCTGGACCGCCGTTGCTGTGGGAGCCTTCGAGCCGCCTTCCTCTCGTCCGCCGATCACGATCTCCGGCGCGTGGCGCCCTGATTAGTCCCAAACGGCGGGCCTGTCAAGGGAGAAGCCGGTTGGATTGACACCGGCGAACGGCTCCCTGTACGGTGCCGAAGGTGTCATATCTCCCATCGGAGGATTCCATGCCACGACTTCCCCGCTTCCTTGTCGGCTCCTTGATCGCCGGCGCCGTCGCCTTGGGGCCGGTCACCGCCTGGGCGTTTACCGCGACGCTCAGCATTCCCGGTCTCTGCGCGAGCCCCATTCCGGTGGTGGCCTTCGCGCTCGAGACCAGCAACACGCTCACATCGGGCGGGGGTGGCGGAGGCGGGGCCGGCAAGGCCACCATCAAGCCGCTGGTCCTGACGAAGGGCGTCGACGAATGCACCCCGCTGTTGTTCAAGGCCGCCTTCACCGGTCAGCATTTCCCGATGGCGACCCTGCAGGTCGGCACCAACAAGATGCCGACGCTCTTCACCATTCAGCTCACCGACCTGATCGTTACCGACGTCAAGCACGAGTTCGCGAAGGCGGGCCACGGGCCCGGCGACGATGTACTCACGGAGAGCATCACGCTCGATTCGGCGGCCTTGTCGTTCACGAGCGGCGGCACCACGGTGCAGTGCAGCCAGCAAACCAATAGCTGTCAGTGAGGCGCGCGCCCGCCGCCGTCACACCTCGTTCGCCAAGATCTGCGCGAGCGTCTGGCGGCGGCGGAGCAGAGAAATAACCCCGTCTTTCGAAGGCTCGCCGTCGCCTGGCGCGTTTCGGGGCGCGAATGACTCGACGCGGCCCCCGACCCGGTTCTTTCATGCGAGGACGCGGTGCGACGGCGCACACCGCGCCCCCGGTTGCAGACGCCGGACGGCTACTTCACATCCCCCGTCGCGGTAATGGTGTCTCGCTTGATGTCGCAGCCCTGTCCCACGGCGACGAGCTGCTTCTCCTCCTTGGTCTGGTCGTACAGGACCAGACAGTTCCCCACACGCCACCACTGGGTCGACGGCTTCGTGGCGCATCCGGCAACCAGGAACGCGATGAGCAGTGTGAAGAACCACAGCACGCGACGAGGCTTCATACGACCTCCAAATCTCAACGCCAGGCCCCTCATGGCCTCGATCGGGGTCCGTTGTAGGGCCGGCACCGCCCCCCAAGGTTCCACGCCGAGCGCGCGCGCGGAATTGAGCAGCAGCTCGATAGCGGGGAAGCACCCCTGGCGAGCTCCAGTCAGCGAGGTGCTCGGCTGGCGCTGGCTGCTCGGCGAGGATCGTCTGCCATCGCAGTCGCCAGGCAGCGTCTGCCACGACTACGATTGACAGGTTGGCTTCGATGGTCTTCGACGCGTCACCTCTTGCCACGGCATAACTTCATGCCACGAGGCAGAGCCGGCGAACAATCGGGCTTTGGTCTCTCCGACTTTCGTCTGAGACCGGGCGGAGCGTCCGACAGCGACGCCCAGCGAGTCGCCTCGACGGCCGAGCTTCCTGAGGATGTTCGTTGATGAACGCAGGACCAATTCGAACCCGTTTCAGTCACGATTACGTTTTCGCCAACGGCCATCCGATATTTGATTCCGCAGCATTGCTGCAACGATGAGCGCGGCAAATCCCGCGGCCTGAAGTTCTCGAAACCCGCTCCCGGTCACGGCGCCAACGCTGACATCCTCCATCCGTAAACCCTCCCGATCCGGGGGGTCGAGATTCCTCCTCATGGGGGTATCCATGGGCCAGCATCGGTGAGTATTTTCAGTGAGCCTCTCCCCCGCCGTTTTGCAGTGCCCCGGTACGAAGGAGCACTTGCCGTGCGAGCCATCGCCTCGGAACGGAGACGAAAAACCATGAAGAAGGTTTTGCTACCTGTCGCGGTGATCACTGCTCTCATCGCCACCGCCACCATCGGCTCGGCCGCGGAGTGCTTCCGGGAGATCGTGACCGACAGCGACGTTTCCAGGCAGCTGGAAGATACCCCGCCACTGAGAAACTGGGTGCTGTACACGCGCGCAGGCGCCGGCACTGGCGCGTTCGTGGTCGGCCCCCAGAACCCACCCGCCGGCATCGGCAGCCTCGAGCTGGAGACGCCCCTTCCAACCGATAAGGTCTATCTCTTCAACTACGACCACGTCAATACGCCGTTGAGCAGCATCAGCGCGATCGGCTACTCCACGTACCGCGATCCAACCTCCACCGCGAGCGATGTTCAGGTGACGTCCATCAACATCCAGATCGACAAAAACGGCGGCAGCTTCCTGCCGGGCGACTTCGCCACCCTCGTGTTCGAGCCTGTCTACAACTCCCAAGGTCCGGTGGTCGAGGGTGCGTGGCAGACGTGGGATGCCTACCAGGGCGGCCAGGCAATGTGGTGGTCGACCAGACCCATCAATGGCTGCCCCATCCTGTTTTGCTTAATGACCTGGGATGACGTTGTGATGAACAACCCGGGCGCGACCATCCTTGGCGGTTTCGGGGTGAATCAGGGTTCCGGCAACGGCGGGCTCACCGTGTCAACTGACGCACTCAAAATCAGTCACGGCGACGTCTGCGCGACCTATGATTTCGAGCCGTTCAGATCCACGAACGAATGCAAGAAAGGCGGCTGGCAGACGATGCGCCGCGCCGACGGCAGCGAGTTCAAGAACCAGGGTGACTGCGTCTCGTACGTCAATACCGGTACGTAGTTCAGCGGACGCGACAAGAAGGGCGGGACTGCTTCGGGCGGACCGCCCTTCTTCACTGCCGGTAGGAAGGTTGGCTCCCCTTCGTCAACACGTATCGAACTCTCTGCTTGTCGCCCTTAAGGAAACGGCTCACCTTTTCACGAGCTTGACCAGCTTCGCGGTCGCAGGGTGAGTTTAGTTACTAACACGATCGTCCCTCTCAAACTCTTGCTCGTGGAGTGCGGAGCGATCGCGCAATCCGCCAGGCTGAAGACGAAGACGACATAGCCGCGTTGGACGAAGGTCCACTAGCGCCGCCGGGGATCCCGCGCAACCTTTCGATGATGACAGGAGATGCTGCGCTTTGCTTCGACGAGGCCACCAACGCCGACGGAGTCTGGACGGTAATCGTCCGGTCGAGTCATGGCGTCATCGGCCACATCTTCCGCGCCGTCGGTGAGTACGGCTACTTCTCGGGGCGTTTCAACGCCTTCACCGTCACCATCAGCGATCCAAGTCTAGACCGCCTCAAAGCACGGATCATCGCAAGCAGACGGTGACATAGCGTCTGTGGGGCGCTCGCCTATGCTTCTGATGAACGGGGGCGGGGACTGCTGCCGCCGTTGGACGAAGATCCAATGGCCTCAGAGGTGATGCCGTCAGGCGCGTGCGCGAACACCGGTCCGGCCGCAGCGCAGCCGCCGCAGCGACCGTCGGTGACGCGCATCGGAAGCGCGTCGATCTGGCGGAGCGCCTGGTCAGCGCGGAGACCCGTCTGCGTCAGCACGCACTCCAAGCACAACCCTGTCGGCCGCGCGGCGAGGATTTCAAGGATGGTGGCCATGACGAATCGTAGTCGCCATCGACGGCGAGGCTGTATTGGACTTTGGTCCAACGGGGTAAGTGTCCTCCCTTCTGATAGATCTTCAGGGCCTTCCTCCGCACGAAGGCGCGAGCCGCACCCCGGTGCGACCGACGGAGATGGAGTTCGAGATCCAGTTCGCGCGCGACGGAAGCAATCCTGGGTTGGACAAGTTCCACATTCACATTCGCTGCTTCGCGGCGTGGGAGTTCGAGCGCCACAACGGCTGATGCTGCGCCACGAGTGGTTGACCGAAGGTCCAATGGCGTCAGGGGTGACTCCAGCGCACCCTACCGATCATGGCTGATACCGCGCCGATTCTCTCTGTTCAGGTCGGGTAGGCTGTGACCCGGGAAGAACGACGATCTACTACCGCCGCGAGGATCGCCGTCGGTCGCCTTCCGCAGCCGAGATGGGTCACTGTCGCTCCAGGGGTTTCGATCACGGGTCCCTGCGATGGCTGTGGTGAGGCAATCGTACGCAGCGACAGCGCCTTCGAGGCCGTGCTCCAGCAGGCAATCAGCTTGAAGTTTCACGACGAGTGCTTCGAGGTCTACAACCGCACCCCAGACGACCGGGCTCGCCTGCCTTGACATCCGAGTCGGCCCCGCCCGAGCGTTGAAGGATCACCGAGCCACGCCTCATCGCCGAGCACCTCCTCAAGCAGGACCACAGCGATGCCCTGTGCGATTCCTGCCACGCCTTCGCCTGCAGCACGAGCCTGATCGAAATGCGCGTTCAGCCTCCGTTCGTGCCTCCTGCGCCCGCGCCAACAACGCTTTGCGCGCCGTTTCAACACTGCGTCGCGTCGCGGCAAGCCATGCCATGACGAGGGCCACGGCGCTGAAAATCGGCAGTCCGACGAGCTCCTCCTTCACGAGGAACGAGACCGTGTACGGGGGCGGGACGAAGAGGTAATTGATCGCGGCCACACTGAGCGCCCACGTCACCACCGCCGGGCCGAAACCGGCGATCCAGGCGACGATGAGAATCGCGAGGAGGAACTGCGGCGACGGGCGCGAGCCGATCAGCGCGCTCAGTTCGAAGGTGAGTTCGGTGACGAGCGCTGCCGTGACCACGGCGAAGGCATAGCGTATCGCCGGATGCTTAGGCCCGAGAAACCACTGGGCCACCGGGCTAGTTGCCTTAGTCTGAGCCGCGGCGCATCGGCTTCGACGG
>Ga0137418_10005459_pt1 | contig 11658 bp, 9 predicted proteins | sample CZODoug3_1_2_16f_FD_122242 | JGI IMG/M metagenome (GOLD analysis project Ga0137418, IMG submission 122242) | Vadose zone soil fungal communities from Angelo Coast Range Reserve, California, USA - CZODoug3_1_2_16fungal (Hybrid Assembly) | ecosystem: Environmental > Terrestrial > Soil > Vadose... | reverse complement strand
ATCTTGATCGCGACCCGCGGCTCGCGTTCGAGATGGCTGAGAAAATCCTCGCGCCGCAGCACGAATAATTCGGTCGGTTCGCCTGCGGTGGCATCGGCGGTGCGGCTCTCGCCGTCGAGCACCGCGACCTCGCCGAACAGATCGCCCGGGCCCATGAAATTCAGGGTCAGGCGGCTACCGTCGGCCGCACCGGTTTCGATCCGGATCTGGCCGCGGCGGACCCCGAACAGCGAGTCGCCGTTATCGCCCTTCTGGAACAACACCTCGCCGACCCCGAGCTGCTGGGTGTGGCAAAGCCCGGAGATTCGCTGTAATTCGTCGGCGCCCAGGTCCGCGAACATCGGATTCATCTTCAGAATGACCGCAAATTCGGCCTGTTTACTCATGGCAATGCCTTCCATCTGGTTCGAAACGTCAAAATGGGGTGTTGCTAATCGCCTCCGCCAAACTCTTGTCGCTTTGAAGTGTGCCATAAGTCACATAACTTTGCGACATCCCTGGATTATTTTTGGCGGCTTTGGGCTAGTCCGGTTTCCGGGGTAAGCTTCGGAAAAGAATACGCCGTGCCACGGCGTTGATACAATCGATGCCGCTTGCCCGGTTTGGAATGTCATCATGAGAGCACTGAAAATTGCCGGCGCCGCCATCGCTGCCGTGATCGTTATCGTCGCGGTGTTGCTGTTCGTCGGCATCCCCTCGGGGTTCCTGACGTCGGCGATCCAGGACCGGGTCGAGCACGAGACCGGATACCGGCTGACGATCGCCGGCTCCACCAAGATCGGCCTGTGGCCATCGCTGAACGTGAAGTTGCATGACATCACGCTCGAGACGATGAAAGACCGCGACGCCTCTAACCGCGTCACCGTCGGCAGCGTCGAGGCCGACATGACGCTGGCGAGCGTGTGGTCGGGTCATCCGAAAATCACCGAACTCGTGATCACGCGCCCGGTGCTGTACCACCCGCTGCTGCGCGAACGCGAGCGCGCGCCGCCCAATCGATCGCCGAGGCCGGCGACCTCCACCGGCGACGCGGATGCCAACGCGCTCGCGATCGACCGCGTGACCATCGTCGATGGCACGGTGGTGATGTCCAACGTGCGCGACCGCGTCGAGAATCGCATCGAGGGCCTCAACGCCGAGGCGCTGATCGGCGCCGATCGCAAGATCAAGCTGACGGGCAGCGCGAAGGCTTCGGATCAACCGCTCAAATTCGAAATCAAGGCGACGGCGCCCACGCCGCCGCTGGAGCGGCAGAATATTCCGGTCGAGTTCATGATCGCATCGGGCCTGCTGCAAGGGCCGGTGGCGGGCAGGGCCGAGGTCCGGCTCAATGGCTCGATCATCATGGTCAATGGCCTGACCGGAACGCTCGGCGACGGCGCGTTCAACGGATGGGCGTCGTTCGATCTTGCCAGCAAGCCGCTGGTGAAAGTGGATCTCGATTTCCAGCGGCTCGGCGTCGCCATGTCGCAGGCGCCCACGACCTCCGGCTCGCTGGCTTCGGCGCCCTGGAGCAACGCCTCGATCGATCTCAACGGCCTGAACTATCTCGACGCGCAGATCAGGATTTCCGCCGCCGAGCTCAACATCGGCGAGGCGCGTTTCGCGCCGGTCGCCATCGACACCGCGATCGCCGCCGGCATGCTGCGAACCACGTTCTCGAATCTGGGCGTCTATGGCGGCCAGGGCAGCGGCGAAATCATGATCGATGCGTCCGCGGGCAGCCCGACCTTCTCGCTGAACAGCGATCTCGTCGGCGTCCGCGCATTGCCGCTGCTGAGAAGCATGGCCGACTTCGACAAGCTCGACGGCAAAATGCGGGCGAAGATGACGCTGCATTCGGCTGGCAACAGCCAGCGCGCCATCCTGTCGAATCTCGGCGGCACGGTATTCGCGGTATTCCAGGACGGCGCGATCCGAGGCCTCAATGTCGCAGCGATGGTCCGCTCGCTGACCTCGGGCACGCTGTCGGGATGGCAGGAGGGCAAGGAACAGACCACCGACCTCACCCAGCTCTCCGCGTCGTTCCGCGTCGAGAAGGGTCAGGCGACGACGACCGATCTCAATCTGGTCGGACCGCTGGTGAAGATGACCGGCGCCGGCACCATCGATATCGCCGCCAAGGCGATCGCGTTCCGGGTCGAACCGAAGGTGGTGATGACCACCGAAGGCCAGGGCCGCGCCTCCGACCCGGTCGGGCTCGGCATTCCCGTTGTCATCGATGGCCCCTGGGCGCAGCCGCGCATCTATCCCGACATGGCTGGCATTCTCGACAATCCCGATGCGGCCTATGCCAAGCTCAAGGAGATGGGCAAGGGCCTGTTCGGCGGCAGCGGCGGCCTCGGCGGCGTGCTGGGCGGATTGACCGGCGGCGCGAGCGGCAATGCACCGGGCGGCAGCGGCTCCAGCGGCGGTGGCGGACTGACCGACAGGCTCGGCGAAACCCTCGGCAACTTCTTGCAGCAGGGTATGGGCCAGCGCCGCAGCCAATCCCGCACGCTGGTGCCGCCGGCGGCGCCAGCGGCGCCGACCCCGGACATCCCGCCGGTACAGGCACAGAGCGATCCGGCGCCGGAGGCTCCACAGGACAGCCAGGCCATGAACGAGGTTTTGAGGCAGCTGTTCAATCGCTGAAGTCTGATCCGCTTTGCGATGGAGCGTTGCTTTGCGAAAGCGCGAGCGACGATTTTTGTCGACACTCGAAAATAAAAAGAATCTAATATTTTCCATCACCGCATCCCACCGGCATCTATCGGTGACTGAGAGTGTTGTGCTCCCGCCATGACAATGGGGTGCATCACATGCCCAATTCTCATTATCATTCCGAACCATCGCTGCTGCCGCTCGATCGGCCGCGTTGCCCGAGGTGCCAGGGCCGCATGATGCTGTCCCGCATCGAACCCGGTCCTTCCGTCGACGTCGACCTGCGGACCTTTGAATGTCCGAAGTGCGAACACGTCTACAAGATCGTGGCAGGGGACCCGATGAAATCGGACGCGTTGGACTGGATCCACGCCGGTCTGAGGCCGCCGGAGTAAGTGCGTCTCGGTAGCCCGTAGCCCGGACGAGCCAAGCGAATCCGGGGCCGGCGTCGCGTGAGTCCCGGATTTCGCTGCGCTCCATCCGGGCTACATCTGGACCGTGACGTCTTGTTTGTGGCTGCCCCCTCCCCGCCCCTCCTCCGAACGGAGGAGGAGCGATGGCCCTTCTTCCTCGGCACACGCCAAGTCTGCCCAGAACAGGTCTGCCCAGAATCGGGGCTAGCCACACTGGCAGGACCCCGGCCAGCCCCCGCAAATTGTGCTAAACAGACCTCCGGCAGGGCCAACGCTGTTCCGCCGCTAGGGCAATGGTTGCGCGCACCGCGTGAAGGTGGCGCGCACGAGGGTCTGGATGAACGGGGTCGAGCAAAAATTCTGGTTTCTCCGGGGAGGCCTGTTCGCCAAATACGTCATCGCGCTGGTAGGCCTCGTGGTGTTCGTGCTGGCGGTGAACGGGGGAGTGGAAACCTGGATCAGCTACCGCGCCACCAAGACCACGCTGACCGACGCCATGGGCGAAAAGGCCGAGGCCACCGCACGGCGGATCGAGCGATCGATTTCCGAGCTGGAGCGGCAGATCAGCTGGGTGACCCGCGCCAGCGCCATCGCAAAAGACAATCCAACCCGGACCCTGGAAAACCACTACGCCGACTATGTCCAGCTCCTGAACCAGGTACCGGCCATCAACCTGCTCTCTTTGCTGGACGGCCGGGGCCGCGAGCAGCTGCGGCTGTCGCGCACCACGGTCGTGCGCGACAGCGGCGTCGATCTTTCCCGCGACGTGCAGATGACCGAGATCTTTACCCGGGGCGTCAGCTACGCGCCGGCGTTTTTCCGCGGCATCCGTCCCTTCATGTCGATCGCGGTATCGCATCCCGGCACCAATGACGTCACCCTCGCCGAGATCGACCTGCGGCTGCTGTCGGATTTCTTCGGCGACGCCCAGGTCGGCAGGGTCGGCTTCGCCTATCTGATCGACCTGAAAGGCCAGGTGCTGGCCAGTTCCGCCAAGGGTCCCGACGTCGGCAAGGATGTTTCGACGCTGCCGCAAGTCGCGGCGATCTTGAGGCCGGACCGCCAGGAGCTGGCGGCGGGCACCGATGCCGACGACCATGCGGTGCTGACGGCGTCCAATGCGGTGCCGAAACTCGGCTGGTTCGTGTTCTTCGAGCAGCCGACCGCGCGGGCGCTGGCGCCGATCCGCGATCAGCTGGCGCGGATCGCCCTGCTGATCTCGCTCGGCCTCGCGGTCGCGATCCTGGCCGGCACCGTGATGGCGCGGCGGATGCTGGTGCCGATCACGGCGCTGCGCACCGGCGCGCGGCGGCTCGGCGCCGGCGATTTCAGCCATCGCATCGACGTCCACACCAAGGACGAGCTGGAGGAACTCGCCGACCAGTTCAACTCCATGGCCGGCAAGCTGCACGAGACCTACAGCGGCCTTGAATCCAAGGTGGAGGAACGCACCCGCGATCTGGCGCAGTCGGTCAACGAACTCAAGGTGCTGGAAGAGGTCGGCCGCGCGGTCGCCTCCTCGCTCGACCTCAACGCCGTGCTGCCGACCGTGGCAGCGCGCGCGGTGGAGATCACCCATGCCGACGCGGTGTTGATCTTTACCTATGACGCGGCGAAGCATCGGTTCAACCTGACCGAGGCGATCGGGATCGATAAATCGACCGACCGGGCGCGACTGGCGATCGACCCGGACGGCAGCGCCCTCGGCGAGGCCGCGACATCGGGCGAGCCGGTCGCGATCCCGGATCTGGCTGACGCCGCCGATCATCCGCTGCGCGACGCCGCGATCGCGGCCGGCTTCCATTCGGTGCTGGTGGTGCCGCTGGTCGACCAGCAGGGCATTCTGGGATCGCTGGTGGTGCTGCGCAAAACCGCCGGGGAATTTTCGCAAAACCTGATCGGGCTGATGCGGACCTTCGCGCACCAGGCGGTGCTGGCGATGCGCAATGCGCGGCTGTTCACCGAGGTGGACCAGAAGGGCCGCGAACTGGCGTCGGCGCATTCCACCGTGCAGCAGCAGGCCGACCAGCTCCTGAACTGGAACCGGTCGCTGGAAGAACGGGTGGAGAAACAGCTCGGCGAAATCGAACGCATCCGCAAGCTCGAGCGTTTCCTGGCGCCGCAGGTGGCGCAACTGATCGCCTCCTCCGACGGCCACGACTCGCTGCTCGACAGCCACCGCCGCGAGGTCACGGTGGTGTTCTGCGACCTGCGCGGCTTTACCGCCTTTACCGAGAGCACCGAGCCGGAAGAAGCGATGGCGGTGCTGCGCGAATATCACGCCGCATTGGGCGAATTGATTTTCCGCTACGAGGGCACGCTCGACCGCTATGCCGGCGATGGCGTGATGATCCTGTTCAACGCGCCGATCGAATTTGCCGATCACACCAGGCGCGCGGTGAAGATGGCTGTGGAGATGCGCGACACCATTGGCCTTCTGACCCAGAAGTGGCGCAACCGCGGACACAGCCTGGGCTTCGGCGTCGGCATCGCGCTCGGCTATGCGACGCTGGGCCAGATCGGCTTCGAGCAGCGGCTTGAATACGCCGCGATCGGCAGCGTCACCAACCTCGCCTCGCGGCTGTGCGACGAGGCCAAGGCCAACCAGATCGTGGTCTCCAGGCGCGTGTTCGGCATGGTCGAGCCCTGGGTCGAAGGCAACTCGCTGGAAGAGCTGAACCTGAAGGGCTTCAATCATCCGGTGCTGGCGGTGGAGATTTTGCGCTGGCGCGAAGAGGGCGAGGAGGTTGCGGAGGCAGCGGCTGAGGCGCCACGGCGAAGGCAGCAGCCGTCGTGACACGTCCGTCGACGGCGCCGGACGCAGCGCAGCGCCTCTTCGGCGGTACACCGCGGAGCCGAGACACAAAATCGCGAAAACAACCCCATGCGAAGTAGAATGGGCCCCCGCTCGCAGCGCTTGTGCGGCTTGCGTGCCGGGCACGAGAAGAAAAATGGTCCGTCGTCACGGCCCCAACCTAATCTCATCCCGCTCTAATGTTTCGGAATACTGGATCGCCCGCCGGAGCCTGTCATCGGGCGGCCATTCGGCCGACCCGTTGGCGGCTGAGAGTGTGGTGATTGCATGATCACGTCATTGCGAGCGCAGCGAAGCAATCCATCGCCGCAAAGAAAGAATGGATTGCTTCGTCGCTTCGCTCCTAGGAAGAAAGTCGCTCAAAAACGGTGTCATACTACCAACATCGAGCCTCAAACTTTCATCCAAGGCGGGTCGGTGCCTTATCCACCGGTCCCAACTCGCAATGACGGCAAACACGCCTTCGCGACCCCGCGACGCGAAGCGCCCGGGTCGTGCAAGAAATTTTCCGCCCCTAGAGGGCGTGGGGAATGCCGGATGCCCGTTGCACCCGCGGCCTCGTGTGCACTTGTAGTGGTAGAACGCACACGAGTAACAACGAGTACACCGGAATCACCCGGCATCCCCGCACGCAATGGTTTTAACGGTTTCCTTCGCGCTCCCCGGTGACCGGGCTTGTTGCCACCGTCGCCTCACGGATATCCGGCGCATCCCGACCCGGTTGGGCGGCTGCACCTCCGCAAGACTTGACGCCAGCGTCGGGGCGTCAGGACCACACGACTTCGCCGTACGCAACAACATCGTTCGTCAGCGCGCCGTTTGATCGCTCACAGATCCTTGTCAGACCCGCCCTGCATCACGTTTCACGCCTGACGCTGCCGCGTCCACCGCATCCGCACCCCGCGTCCGTGACGATCGCGATACGCCCCTCTGTGGGACGAGACGGCGAGAGTTCTAGAATTGATTTGGGTCAGATGGGAACAGAAATATTTTTCGGAAAATCAGAAATAAGACTCGACACAGCTAGAATCAAAAGACCGAGTCGCTCCAGTATATCCGAATCGATCGACCGACGCATCGCAGTCGCGAAGGCGACTTCGCCGTGCTCGACCTGAGACGTTTGTCGTAGGCGACAGACCCAACGGGGCACTTTTCCCTTGGGCCCTGACAACAGGTGGACATATTAGAACATCGCCAGGCAGCATCATGTGGTGGGGTCGTGAATGACCAAAAGCGGCAAGGGATCAAAACAATGAGTGAAAGCAATATCGAAGCTAAGCCATCTGCATTCAACACAGCCGATATCACCGCGTTGTCGCACCTCTATCGCGGCGAGCTGTACCGCAGCACTGTCTGGCGTACACGCCTCGATACAACGACCAATTGGGCGGTCCTTACAACTGGCATTGCATTGTCACTCACGTTCAGCAGCGAATCTGCGTCCCCTCTACCGTTGGTACTGGTAGGACTTTTGGTTGCTACCTTCCTGCACATCGAGGCCCGGCGTTACCGCTTCTTCGATTTCTGGCGCATGCGCGCGCATGTCCTCGAAGTGCATTTCTTCGGTCCAATTCTTCGCGGCCATGGCGTCCAGGTCGAGAATGGCTGGAACGATATTCTCTACCAGGATTACCGAGCCCCCAACCTTCATATCAGCTATCCTGAAGCCGTGGGCCGCAGGCTCCGGCATAACTACAGCTGGATTTTCGCGATCCAGGTGACCGCCTACATCGGAAAACTGCTCATCCATCCGGCGCCGGTCGCCTCACTGCAGGAGTTCTGGACGCGAGCAGCGATTGGGCCCATTCCCGGTCAATTGGTCCTTCTGGCCGGACTGGCATTCCACGCAGCATGGATCATGATAGCGATTGCCACGTATAGAGGCCGGAGGGGCGCAGGGCGCGCGCGACCGCAGAATTCCGAAAGGGACCGGCTGCTCGATCTTGCACGAGGATAGGGGTAAATCTCGCCAGCGCAGGGTGTCGATCGACGTGTGTCCGGACTGGTCCATCATCTCAGAGGTCGCAGGTTACCGGTCCACAGGAACCAGCGCGGTCACGCCCCAATGAAATCAAGGTTTCTCCTAAATCGTGCCGGTGATTCCTGCTTTTCAGGCCTCGACAGCAGGGTGCCGATCAACAAGAGCAATAAGAAGCTGATGCCGGGATGCCCGATTTTGCACTTAGCATGGAGGCATCACCGATGGCGACGAACGATCCTATTCCGCTCTTTCTCTCCGATCATACCGAAGGACCCGAGCAGCCGGTTATCGGAAAGGACAGAGCGGTTATGTCGTCGCGAATCGTCAAGACAAGTATTCTGGTTGTAATGGCGGCGGCGATCGTTCTCGCGATGCTATCGGGGGGAAATCCACTCGTGCTCTTTGAGAACGCCATGGCTTCCCTGGTCGCCACATCGACGCCTCAGGATGACACCGGTCAGTCGATGCCGTCAATTCAATCGACCGCCGATGCTCAGGCTTTGCCGCCGGCTGCAAGTGAGGCGCCGACAGGCGGCGAAAAAGCTGCCGCGTTTAAAGCTGCCGCTTTTAAAACTGCCGATCAAAGTCAGACTGAAATCCGTCAGCCACCAGCCGACGTCTTGTTAAATAAGTTCCAGGCTTGGGCGGCCGAGGAAGATGCACGGCCACAGGTACCGCGCGTACAGCCTGTACAAGAGGAAGATGCACGGCCGCAGGTCCAGCGCGTACAGCCTGTACAAGATGCGCAAGCGCAGACCGTACAAAATTCCCGGGCACAGGTCCGGCACGTTAAAAAGCAGCGACGGGTTCGGCCCGTGCAAAATGCTCGAGCAAAAATGCGGCGCGCGCAAGATGCACGAGCACAGGTCCGGCCCGAGCAAAATGCCCAGCCACAGGACCGGTCCGTACAAGATGCCCGGGCACCGGCCCGGCCCGTACAAGATGCCCAGCCACCTGCCCAGCCACCGGGGTTCCTGCAAAGCCTCGGTTGGCGCAATTAGATCATGATCCGATTAGATTGACGCGATGCACGCTGCTTCCGTGCTCGCACAACGCGGCGTCATGGGCGAAGGGGGACAGCGATGCCGCACTTGCCGGCACGCCATGTGCCGCGAGCGCGAACATGATGACAATCAGGCGCTTTATCATGCAAGCCTACCCGAGGAAAAACGCACCCCATTCGGTGCCTCTGAGCCATTTGGCTTCGCTCACTGGCTCGTTCCGTGCTTCCCAAGCTTTTTGTCGTGGCCCTGAGCGTCGGCTCAGGGCCACGATCGGCCGCGTCGATCCGCCTTTTTGCCGCGGCGCGTTTTTCTCGAATGTCGGATTCCATTTTCGGGTTGTGCATCAGGACCCGCAAGCCGGGTGGCAGCAAAAGGATACGCCCGCCGACGGACCGCAAACGTGAACGGCCTCACATTTCGCCGAATTTCGGATCCAGACTTGTGCCCAATCTCGAAAATCCCGCAGCGTCACTCGATGACTTCGTCGGCCGTGGCCACCAGTGCAGGCGGAACGGAGAGGCCGAGGGCCTTGGCAGCCTTCAAGATGCAGCCGCACTCGCCAGTCGCGAAGATTTGCTATGGCGAGGGCTGAGATTGGAATGGACTTTTCGGCCGTTCGATTTCAGATTTCACGGATGGGACAATCCGACCAGGCCAGGTTTTGTCCGCAGTGCGGCTCGCTGATGGTGCTTGCCCTCCCGCCCGGCGGTGAGGGTCCGCGCCAGTTCCAGTGCTTCGAATGCACTCGCCCCGACCCCCTCAAATCCGATGCGATTCAATGGCTCAAGGGTGAGCTGCAGCCCCCGAAATAACAGCGCCTGGCCAGCACCTGCAGAATCGTTAAGTTCACAAGTGGACATACCTGGCAGTCGTTTTGGCGTATGTCGCGCTCCGCTCATGGGCGGACGCATGTCATGGAATACAAGGGAGTAGAATACTCCGTCGTTCAATTGACCGAAGACAGGGTTTGGCGATGGACGATCCGGTTTGGCAATGGCAAGCACAAATCCGGTGTGACTCCGGTCAGTCGGGCGGTGGCCATCAAACAGGCCAGATATGAGATTGATCGCGCCCTCAAGGACAGGGAGTAAAGGTCGCGTCGGTTGGCGGCCGTTTTCGTAAGCCGCCGACCTCTTAAGTCCGGTGCCGGACAGACAGCGCTACAAATCCGTGAGTGAGATGTGGATTCCCACCATGGGACTGATGGTGGAAGGCGGGCATGGCAGAATACCGGGCGTATACCGTTGGGCGCGACGGTCATTTTACAGCAGTCAAGGCGCTGACTTGCGCCGATGATGCGGAGGCGATCGACGCGGCAAAGCCGCTTGTCGATGGTCGCGATATTGAGCTGTGGAGTGGCGATAGGCTCGTCACGAGGCTGGAAGCCAAGACAAAGTAATCACGCGCGGTGAGCCGTTTTGAAAAGGGCTTATCGCGGGGCCGTGCTCTGGAATGACGCCGGCCGAGCCGCTCCCACGCTCCATTGCCGCTTGGCTCCCAAGCCCGCCTTCTGATATCGAAGACCCCCGAAGACGAGACTGGATTGCCGATGAACCTATTTGCCGGGGTCAACCTTTTGCCAGGAAAATGGCTCGCCCCCGTTGTCGCCGGGCTGTTTTGTCTCGCGTCGCTGCCATGCTTGGCTGCCGAGGAGCCCGATGTGCCCAAGGATGGCCCGAAGGGCGCCGCGGTCACCGTGCTCAAAGCCGCAAAGTCGTGCTTCTCCAACATCGTCGAAGTTTCGGGCATCCTGATTCCAAAAGAGGAAACCTCGGTGCGGCCGGAGCGGCCGGGGCTGAAGGTCGCGGAAATCCTGGCCGATGCCGGCGACACCGTGACCGCCGGCCAGACGCTGGCGCGGCTCACGCTGCCCGAAGGCGGAACCCAGCAGCTGCAGGCGCCGGTGGCGGGGCTGATCTCCGCCTCCACGGCCGTGGTCGGCGCGCAGGCCTCGGGCAAGGGCGAGGCGCTGTTTTCGATCATCGCGCGCAGCGAATTCGATCTGGTTGGGCTGGTGCCGGTGCGGGATATTTCAAAGCTCGCGGTCAACCAGACCGCGCGGATCAAGATCATCGGCGCCGGCGAGGTCGACGGCAAGGTGCGCCGGGTGGCGACCACGATCGAGCCCAACAGCCAGCTTGGCCAGGTGTTCGTCTCGGTGACCACCAACCGGCGCCTCTTGGTAAACTCGTCGGCGCGGGCGCTGATCAAGACCGGGCAAAGCTGCGGCGTGTCGGTGCCGCTCACCGCCATTCTCTACGGCAGCGCCGGCACCGTGGTTCAGGTGGTGCGGCGGCAGCGGGTCGAGACCCGGCGGGTCGAGATCGGATTGATGTCCGGCGGCCAGGTCGAAGTCCGCGAGGGCCTGCAGGAAGGCGACATCGTGGTCGCCCGCGCCGGCGCGCTATTGCGCGAAGGCGATCCGGTGCGGCCGGTGACGGCGAGTGCCGAGGGGAAGTGAGGGGGAGACCTATCGTCGTCCCTGCGAACGCAGGGACCCATAACCCCTGGCTTCAAAAATGAAGAAAAGCCTCTGCCCCAATGCCAAGACGAGAGTCCGCGCCGTATGGGTCCCTGCGTGCGCAGGGACGACAAGTTGAAACGTCCGCGAATCAGACTTTAACCGCCGGCCTTTTCGGCGGTTTCCTTGGCGCCGAAGCTGACGTCTTCCGAGAGCGACGACGACACCGTGGGGACCTGTTCGCCTTCGGAGGCGCGGGAGATCGCGGCGCGGGTCTTGTTGAAGACGGTCTCGATGCCGGCGGCTGGCGCGTTGAGGTTGTTGAGCAGTTCGGTCATCAG
>Ga0137418_10005456_pt1 | contig 11660 bp, 12 predicted proteins | sample CZODoug3_1_2_16f_FD_122242 | JGI IMG/M metagenome (GOLD analysis project Ga0137418, IMG submission 122242) | Vadose zone soil fungal communities from Angelo Coast Range Reserve, California, USA - CZODoug3_1_2_16fungal (Hybrid Assembly) | ecosystem: Environmental > Terrestrial > Soil > Vadose... | reverse complement strand
GGCGAAGGTAGAATGGACGATTCGCGACGTGGCTCGAAACGTGTTCCTGCGGGCCCGCGCCCAGGGGGCGACCTTTCGGACGGTCGGGATCAAAATCCGGTTCGAGGGGTTCCAGACCCACTTGCGGGAGCGAACCCTCGCCTCCCACGTCCTGGATGAGACGGTCCTCGCCGACGTCTGCGTCGATCTCGCGAGGGAGTTCGCGGGAGGCCATCACCGATTCCGACTCATCGGTGTCCGGGTCACGAAGCTGCAGCGACCGAAGACGCGACAGCCCCAATTGACCTCGTTCGAGTAGAGGTCCGTGTTATAGTTAAATAACTATAACTGGAACGCCGCCCGACTCTTCGAGAACCTGGTGGCTGATCCCTTGCGGTTTCCGCCGACGCCTACCTACTCTTCGATTTCTTGGCTGGAGGTTTCGGCGGGGCCTTCACTCCGACGTTCCGAGCGAGTCGGCGTAATTCGCCCTCGTCCATCCATTCGACCCTCAGATACTTGAACAGCTCCCGCTCCGTCATGCCGAGCCGCCGCCCTTCTGCGATGCAAACTTTGTACGCCTCGATCTCCGTGGGCGCATCGGGGTAATTGAATCCTTCGGGGAACAGTTGCTTCCCTTCCCGGAACTGACGGACGTGGACGAGCTCGTGCACGACGTCCAGATAGATGTCCCGCCGGTTTCCGGTCCGCAGGTAGTGCGTCGAGACCACGAGATGGCCGTCCTCATCGCTGACGCCCATATACCCCCACTTGGAAGAGAAGAACTCGACCTTGAGGGCGCTGAGGACCGACTTCGTCCTCGGTCCAAAGATCCCACGGACCGCATCCACGTTCTCGAATCCCTTGAAGTGATCGAGGAAACGCTGGTATCGAAGGCGGATGTTCCTCGGGATCTTGACGGGGGGAAGTTTCGCAGAGGGCCGGGTCATTGCGTCCGCACCCCCGATAGCACTCGGAGGGCTTCTTTGCTATGGGACTTCGGGTCCAGCCGCCGGTAGGCGGCGAGGATCCTCCCATCGGGTCCGATCACGTACGTGACCCGCTTCGCGAGGCCGTGGATCGCCACCGCCCGGAACGCCGTTGTGATCCGTCGGTCCGGATCCGCGACAAGGTCGAAGGAGAGGCGGTACTTGTCCTGAAATTCCTTGTGGGACGACTCGCCTTGAACGCTCACGCCGAGGACGACCGCTCCGGCTTCCCGAAAGGCGTCCGTGTCGTCGCGGAAGGCGCACGCCTCTCGTGTGCATCCGAGCGTGTCGTCTTGCGGATAGAAGTAGAGCACGACGGAACGACCTCTCAAGTCCCGAAGCCGGACCGGGACCCCGTCCTGATTCGTCCCCTCGAAGTCCGGGGCCAAGCTGCCCGGTTCGAGGAGGTCGGCCATGGTGCCCCGCCGAGTCGTCCGTGGGATATGAAGGATTCTGGGTACGAAATCCTCGAAGACGCGCTCGCCTCCGCGGATCCCAATCAAGCAGAAATCCGATTCCAATCCGCGAGGATCTCGCGGGCGGCGTTGTAACCTGGTGCGCCGGTGATGCCGCCGCCAGGATGGGCGCCCGCTCCACACAGGTACAGGCCTTCGACCGGCGTGCGATACTGGGACCAACCCGGTACCGGTCGCAGGACGAGGGACTGGTCCAGCGTCATCTCGCCGTGATAGATGTGTCCCTCCGTAAGTCCGAATCGGGCTTCCAGATCCCGCGGGGTCAACACCTGTCGGGCGACGACGAGTCTCTCGAAGCCCGGCATGTGCTCCTCCAGCAGCCCGACAACTTTGTCGCCGAGCTTGTCTCGCTCCTTGTCCCAGTGGCCGGGGCGCAAGTCGTACGGCGCGTACTGGACGAGGGCGGACACCACGTGCTTGCCCGGCGGCGCCAGGTCTGGGTCCATGACCGTCGGGACGAAGACATCGAGGAAGGGGGCGGCCGAGGCGCTCCCGTACTTCGCGTCGTCGTACGCCCGCTCCAAGTACTCGAGGGATGGACAGATCCGAAAGTGTGCGGGGATCTCCTCGGAGGCGCCGCGAAAGGACGGCGCGCGATCGAGGGCGAAGTTCACCTTCGCCACGACGCCGTTCATCTCGAAGTTTCTCACGCGGACCAAAAATTCCGGGCTGAGCTCTTCGGGATCGACCAGGTGTAGGAAGGTCCGTTTCGGATCGGCGTTGGAGGCGACCACGCGCGCCGCGATCCGGTCGCCGTTCGACAGTTCGACCCCCGTGACCCGTCCATCCGTGCTCGTGATTCGGGTGACATCGGCATTGGTTCGGATGGTCGTGCCCGCCTCCCTCGCGGCTAGTGCGAGGGCGCTCGCCAGGGTGCCCATGCCGCCCTTCACGAACGACCAGCCGCCGCCGTGGACTGCGGGCAAGAAGTGGGGGACGAGGGCGAAGGCTGTTCCCGGGGAGAAGGGACCTTGGAACGTGCCGATCAGGGCGTCCACGGCGAACGAAGCCTTCAGGAGTTCTGTCTCGAACCACTCGTTCAAGAAATCTCGGATAGGCATCGGGGGCATCCGGAGCATCTGTTGCATCGTCTTCTTGCCCAGACGCCGCACCGCGAGAGCGCGCCGGAAGAGGCTCATTTGTTCGCCCAGGGTCGGTGCGGCGACGTTCGGCGGCGTCATCGTGAAGAGCGGATCCAACGCCGTCGCGAAGTCGTGTAAGAAGTTCGTGAATCGCGGATATGCCTCGGCGTCGCGCGGGGACTGCTTCATCAGTTCAGCCTGCGTCCTCCATATGTCCCGCCAGATCCGGAGCGAGGCCTCGTCCCCGAGGGCCATCACCTCCGGATCGAGTGGCAGAAATCGCAATCCCCGCGCGGCCAGGTTCAGGTCGTCGAGGATCTCGGGTCGAAGGAGCCCGCAGACGTCCGCGCCGGTCGAGGCCTGGAACCCGGGAGCCAAGTCGTCCGTCGCCACGGCGCCGCCCACGACGGGTCGCCGCTCGAGGAGCAGCACGCGGCGGCGCGATCGGGCCAGGTACGCGGCCGCCACGAGGCCGTTATGCCCACCGCCGACCACGATGACGTCGTAGGAGTCGGCCAAGGCTCACACCCGCAGAAAGGCCCAGTCCTTGAGGATCTCCCGCGCGGCGTTGAGCCCGGGGGCTCCCATGACGCCGCCTCCGGGATGTGCCCCGGAGCCGCAGAGATACAGTCCTTTGATCGGCGTGCGATATTGGGCCCAACCGGGCGTCGGGCGGAGGAAGAACAGCTGGTCGGGCGTCAGCTCTCCGTGGAAGATGTTGCCTCCCGTCAGACCGATCATCTGCTCCAGGTCCCACGGGCTGAGCACTTGCTGATGAAGGATGATGTCCCGAAGGTTCGGGACATACTCCTCGATCGTATCGATGACCGTCTCCGCGAAATCCTCGCGACGCTCGGGCCATATGCCCTTGCGCAACGTGTACGGCGCATATTGGATGAAACAGGACATGATGTGTTTTCCCGGAGGCGCCAGCGTCGGGTCCAAGGTGGACGGGACGCACATGTCGATGAACGGGCGGTGGGAGAAGTCCCCGTACTTCGCGTCGTCGTACGCCTTCTCGATGTAGTCGACGCTCGGTCCGATCGAGATCGCGCCCTGGAGCTGCGGCCCGTTCCCCGGGAGGGCCGAGAAGCTGGGGGCCTCCTTCAGGGCGAAGTTCGCTTTTCCGGATGACCCTTCGATCTTGAAGCGTTCGATGCCTTGGACGAAGTCCGCCGGAAGATCGGACCGTTCCAGGAACTTCAAGAAGGTCCGCTTCGGATCCGCCCCGGACGCGATTACCTTCGCGTCGATCCGTTCCCCCGTTGCCAGTTCGACACCGACGGCGCGGCCATCCTTCACCAGGATCCGTCGGACTTCCGCGTTCACACGAATCTCTGCGCCGAACGACCGGGCCGCGCTCGCGATCGACTCGCTCACCATGCCCATGCCGCCGCGGACGTAGCCCCAGGAGCGATAGGCACCATCGATCTCGCCCATGTAGTGGTGCATGAGGACGTACGCCGTGCCGGGAGAACGCGGACCGAGCAGCGTCCCAATGATCCCGCTCGAGCACAGACCCGCTTTGAGGGCGTCCGTCTCGAACCATTCATCCAGGTAGTCCGCGGCGCTCGTCGTCATGAGTCGCGCGAACGTGTACAGCTCGTCCTCGGTGAGCGTCTTCACCTGTTTGTTCAGGGCGTAGAGCTTCCGCAGGTCGCTCGGGTTCAGCGAGCCCACGTCGGGTGGCGTCATCGTGAGGGTCGGCGCGATGAACTTCGCGAGCCGCGACATGAGCCGTCCGAACCGCGGGTATGCCTCCGCATCGCGGCGGGAGAATTTCGCGATCGCCTGGAAGGCGTCCGCTTCCTTCCCGCGGCGGAACAGGTAGCGTCCGTCGGGCAAAGGCTGGAACGTCGACTCCTGCGGGATGACCTCGAATCCATGGGAAGGGAGGTCCAGATCTCGGATTACCTGGGGACGCAGGAGGCTGCACACGTAGGAGCAGACCGTGAACTTGAATCCGGGAAACACCTCCTCGGTGACCGCCGCGCCGCCGAGCACATGGCGGCGTTCCAGGACAAGGACCTTCTTCCCGGCGCGCGCGAGGTAGGCCGCAGCCACGAGGCCATTGTGGCCTCCGCCGATCACGATCGCTTGGTGGGACGGTCCCAGAGTGATGACCTCCGCCGCGTCGCGTGTCGCATGAGACGCGCCGGGCTGCGCTGTTAACGGGAGAGGGGTTAAATCCCTTCCCGGCGGCTTCCCGCAAAATCACTGGCTCGGACTTGACGCTGAAATCTTGGCCTTCCGGTCCAGTTCTTCGAGCCGATTGACGAGGTCGCTGAGCCTGAGTTCGCCCCGTTTCCATTGAGCCAACAGCCTTAGCTCCTGCCCCAGTCGAACAATCGGTTTGACTGTCAATCGGGCCTTGATCGCTGGTCGTAATCTTCCCAGGTGGTCGACGAACCGGAGTCGACGCGTACGCTGAAAAGACTCGCCTTCGGGGACCCAACCGCTAAGGAACCCTGCGACGGTCCATTCGCCATACTCCCATTTCAGGTAGCGCGCGATCTCCCCGTTCCGATCCAAGCCTTCTCGCCTGCGAACGTCCGCCGTCCAATAGTGTGGTACCATTTTTCTTCCTCTTCTTGAGCGAAAGTGCGAAGGTGTTGCGAGGGTATAATGGCATCGATTTGACGAATAGCTGCGGGATAACTATTTTCGGTAATTACTGATATAAATTACACTTCTATCTAAATTTATTAATCAATACGGATGAAGTTTCAACCATTCACATTCGGATTATTATTTAGCATGCTATGATACAGATGGCTGATTCATCCGCTAGCAAGTGCCTGGTCCCCAGCTATTGTGACGGTCCGAAAGTTAACGCCATCCTATCGTGGGATCGTAGGGCTGTGAGAGGAGCGGATTGCGGTCCGATGTCGGCGTGTACTTTCTCCATAGGGTTAAATTCGTTCCTTGCGGTGCGGCCGGAAGAGTATGGTGCGTCGAGGTTCGCCGTTTCATTCCCGCACGTCCCCTTTGTGCGAGAGCTGGGAGTGGCGAGGGTGGTCGGGCTATCTAGCGGCCTCCTCCTATTCCCTCGTCCCGGAGATGGAGTATTACGCGATCCGACATTCCGCAGGTCTCCTCGACGTCTCACCTCTGTACAAGTACCTCATCCGCGGCAAGGACGCCCTCCCACTCGTGAACAAGGTCGTCACGCGAAATGCAAAGAAGCTCGCGAGGGGACAGATCTACTACACGCCCTGGTGTGATGAACGCGGGAAGACCGTGGACGATGGAACCCTGTGGAACCTCGCCGACGGTTCGTACCGGATGACCTCCGCGGAGCCGAATCTGAAATGGCTCCAGGATGCGGGCATGGGCCTCGATGCGGAGGTGCAAGATGTCTCCGAGGACATTGGAGCCCTGGCGTTGCAGGGCCCGTCCTCCCGCGCCATCCTCTCAGAAGGAGCGGACGGAGCCGTCCAGAAACTGAAGTATTTCCGATTCGTGAACACGACCTTCGCGGGCATCCCGGTCCAGATTTCTCGGACCGGTTACACGGGCGACCTGGGATACGAGATCTGGGTCGAGCGTGAGCGGGCGGAAGCCTTGTGGGATGCGGTGATGGACAAAGGTCGGGGGCACGATATCACGCCCGCCGGCATGCTCGCCCTGGACGTGGCGCGGATCGAGGCCGGCCTCATTCTGGCGGAAGTCGAATACACGCCGGCGCGCAAGGCCGTGATTGATGTACAGCGATATTCTCCATACGAGCTCAGCTTGGACTGGACGGTCGCCCCGGAGAAAGGGCCGTTCATCGGACGAAAGGCCCTCCTGGCCGAGAAGCGCCGTGGACCTGGCCGCAGGACGGTCGGCCTCGTGATTGATTGGCCGACGGTGGAGCAGCTCTATTGGACCATGGGATTGCCGCCGCAACCCCCGTCGGAACCGTGGCGCGCGAAGATTCCACTCTTTTCCGGGTATCGCCAGGTTGGCTGGGCGACGAGCGGGTGTTGGTCGCCGCTCCTCAAGAAATACATCGCGATCGCCACGGTCGCAGCGCCATACTCCCGGCCAGGGACGCGCGTCGACATCGACCTCGCGGTCGAGTGGGAACGCCACCGGGTCCCTGCGACCGTTGTGGAACGACCGTTCTTCGAACCGGATCGGAAGAAATCGTAGGCGAGCCAACCGCTTTATCGGGCCTCTGAATTCCGGTTCGCGCTATGGCCCAGACCGATGCGATCGTCGTGGGGGGCGGTCACAACGGACTCGTGGCGGCCGCCTACTTGGCGAAGGCGGGCCTTCATGTCATGGTCTTGGAACGCCGACCGATCGTCGGCGGGGCCTGCGTCACGGAGGAAATTCACCCCGGGTTCAAGGTGTCCACGCTGGCGTACGTCTGCGGCCTTCTCCGCCCCGAGATCAAGGCAGACCTGGACTTGGCCTCCTTCGGCCTCGAAGAACACGCGTACGACCCCGCGCTTTTCCATCCGTTCCCTGATCGGCGGTTCCTCCTGTATCGGAACGATCTCGCTGGGAACCAGCCCGGCTGAATCTCAGTCTGAAAAGTCTCAGTCCGAGGCCACCAATGCGTGAACCGAGAACATGCCGGCCGTATCGGTCCAGGATTCGCGCGGGGTCCAGCCCGAGCCGCGCGCCAGCGCGGTGAAGCGCTCGAGGCTGTATTTGTAGCTGTTCTCGGTGTGGATGCTTTCGCCGGCGCGGAATGAAAAACTCCGCCCCAGAATGCGCACGGTCTGGGCCTTCTTGCTGATCAGGTGCATTTCGATCCGGTGGCGGTCGCGATTGTAGATCGCGCGGTGCATGAATGCGGCAGTGTCGAAATTGCCGCCCAGTTCGCGGTTGATGCGGACCAGCACATTGAGATTGAAGCGCGCGGTGATACCGGCGGCATCGTTGTAGGCGTTATACAGCACGCGCTCGTCCTTTTCGAGGTCGACGCCGATGATCATCTGCTCGCCCTCACCAAGGATGTCGCGGGCACTGCGCATGAACGCGCAGGCTTCATGCGGTTCGAAATTTCCCAGTGTCGATCCCGGGAAAAATCCGACCTTCGGCATCGCCTTGACCGGGTCGGGCAGGCCGAACGGCGCGGTGAAGTCGGCCGTGACCGGATAGACGTCGAGACCGGGGAAATCCTCGCGCAACGCGCCGGCCTGCGCTTTGAGGAAGTCGCCGGAAATATCCACGGGCACGTAGGCGCGAAACGCGCATTCGTCGAGCAGCAGCCGAACCTTGGTGGTCGCGCCTGCGCCGAATTCCACCAGCGCTGCGCCGTCAGGGATGTCAGCCGATATCTCGCCGGCCCGGTCACGCAGGATCGCAAGTTCGGTGCGCGTCGGGTAATATTCCGGCAGCAGCGTGATCTGTTCGAACAACTCCGAACCCGTGACGTCATAGAAATACTTCGGCGACAGCCGTTTGGGATGCTGCGACAGCCCGTCGATGACGTCGCTGGCAAATGCCGAAGTCGGTTCGTCGAAGCGATGCGCTTTAGCCAAAGCTGCGGCGTGCACATTCATGATACTCTCCTGAACGCGCTTTTCCGGCGCGGCTGAACTTGAAGATCAGGTGGCATAGTCGGCGAGGCGTAGTCCGGTGAATTGCCAGCGATGATGTGGATAAAAGAAGTTCCGATAGGTAATACGGCTATGTCCGTCCGGAGTTGCAAGCGATGAGCCGCGCAGCACTAATTGGTTGATCATGAACTTGCCGTTGTATTCGCCGAGCGCGCCTTCGATGGCGCGGTAGCCGGGATAGGGGGCGTAGGCGCTGCGGGTCCATTGCCACACGATCCCGAACGCGTCGTTGAGCCGGCCGGCCCTCACCGCGACTTCCCATTCCATTTCGGTCGGCAAGTGCTTGCCGCTCCAGCGCGCGAAGGCGTCGGCCTCGTAATAGCTGACATGGCAGACCGGGGCTGAGGGATCGACGGGCTTCAATCCGCCAAGGGTCATCACCTGCCATTGGCCGTCGATCTCGCGCCAATGGCCGGGCGCCTGCCATTGCTCGTTGCCGACAGCTGCAAAACCGTCCATCAGCCAGAGCGTCGGCGTGGCGTAACCACCGTCTTTCATGAATGCGAGCCATTCGGCATTGGTGACGAGGTTGCGCGCCAGCCGGACCGGCCCCACCAAAGTGCGGTGCGCGGGCTTCTCGTTGTCGAAATGGAATGTGTCGTCGGCGTGCCCGACCGTGTGGATGCCCTCGTTGAGCATGACCCATTCGTCGCCGGTGCGAGTCTTCTCGTCGCCGGCGCTGGTTGAAGCGGGGAAGCGCCACGCCGGATCGTAAGCCGGCGGAATCGGATTCTGCGCGAAGGCGTGCAGGATATCCGTCAGCATCAATTCCTGGTGCTGCTGCTCGTGATTGAGACCGACTTCCACCAGCGGCGCGAGCGCGGCCAGAGCGTCCTCATCGGCAGTCTGGAAGAATTTCACCACTGCGGCGTCGACATGCCGGCGGTAGGCGGTGATTTCGTCGGCGCCGGGACGGGTCAGATGGCCGCGCTGGTGACGGGCGTGCCGCGGACCGGCGCTGACGTAGTAGGAATTGAACAGGAAGGCATAATCCGGATGAAAGGGCGTGTAATCCTTGCAGTGTTCGCCGAGCAGGAATTGCTCGAAGAACCAGGTGGTATGGGCGCGGTGCCATTTCGCCGGGCTCGCATCCGGCATCGACTGGATCAGCTGATCCTCTGCCGTCAGCGGATCGGCGCGGCACTCGGTCTCGTTTCGGACCGTGAGGTACGCTTCCACCAAATCCTCGGCGAGGCCACCGGAAGCGGAGAATAATGACGGGCAAGGGGCAGCCAGCGCGGCCGCAGCGGATGCTGGTTTCGTCACGATAATCTCCGTTCGGGGTGAGAACGTTACTGTGGCAGCCCGGTTCCCCGCGAATAGCCTGTCCTAGATAGGGGCTCCAGTCCGGGATAAAAGCCTCCCGGGCCCGTGATCGAGGCCGGGATGAGGGTTGCGGGGTGTGGTCCGGCCCTCGGACAGCCTGTGCGGCGCATACCAGCTCCCACCCAATTTACTTTGGATGCACAACGGTTTCGGGTACATATATGACAGTGTCGGATTAAGGGCTGACGCCGGCCGGAAGGTTGTGCCGCAAAAGGACGCAAATATGAGCATCGAGCAATTCATCGACCACGAAGTGAAGTCGAACGACGTCGTACTGTTCATGAAGGGAACGCCGCAGTTTCCGCAGTGCGGTTTTTCAGGCCAGGTGGTGCAGATCCTCGATCACGTCGGGGTCGGCTATAAGGGCCTCAACGTTCTCGAGTCCGCCGATCTGCGCGACGGCATCAAGACCTATTCGAACTGGCCGACCATTCCGCAGCTTTACGTCAAGGGCGAATTCGTCGGCGGTTGCGACATCATCCGCGAGATGTTCCAGGCCGGCGAGTTGCAACAGTTGCTTGCCGACAAGGGTGTCGCGATCAGCGCGGCTGCCTCCGCCTGAGCTTGGCGGCGCGCCAGATCGGCACAGCGCGGCTGGAAGTTATCGTCGCCGACATCACGACGCTGCGCGTTGACGCGATCGTGAACGCTGCGAACACGTCGCTGCTGGGCGGCGGCGGCGTCGATGGCGCCATCCATCGCGCGGCCGGGCCCGAACTTCTTGCCGAATGCCGCACGCTCCATGGCTGCGAGACCGGCGACGCCAAAATCACCAACGGTTATCGGTTGCCGGCGCGGCATGTGATTCATGCCGTTGGCCCGGTCTGGCACGGCGGGGACAAGCGCGAAGATGAAGCGCTGGCGTCATGCTATCGCCGCGCGGTCGAACTCGGCCAGGCCCGCGGTCTTGCTTCGATTGCCTTTCCTGCCATTTCGACCGGCGTCTATCGTTTCCCCGCCGATCGCGCCGCTGGAATAGCGGTCGCGACGACGGTTGGCGCGCTGACGGCGGCACCGGCGGTTACCCGCATTATCTTCTGCTGCTTCTCCGACGACAGTGCCCGGCTGCATGCGAAGGCCTTGGCTGAATGGGGCGGCCCTTGTGCCGATTGAGCCGCCCGCTAAACTTGCGCGAAGCGAATTCAGTCCCTTCGGAACGCCAGCGCATGCCGCCGGCGGTGAAGCAGTTGATCGATGAAGCGATGGCGAACTGACGGCTGGTTGCGCCGCGCCGCGGCGGCACTCGCGCTTCTGACCGTCGCGATTGCCGTCGGACGGCCGGATGGTGCTTGCGCAGAACCGCCGCTGTCGGTCGCGGCCAGCCTTTCGCGCACGAAACTGGAGCGGGTCGGCGATTACGTCCGCAACGAAATTGCGACCGGCAAGATCCCGGGCGCCGTCATTCTGGTCCAGCAGCACGGTCATCCCGTCTATTTCGAAAGCTTCGGCGTGCGCGACGTCGCGAGCCAACTGCCGATGACCGCGGACAGCATCTTTCGTCTGTATTCGATGTCGAAGCCAGTCACCAGCGTCGCGGCGATGATGCTGGTCGAGGATGGCAAGCTCAGGCTTGATGACCCCGTTTCAAAATACATTCCTGACTTCGCTGATGTGAAAGTCGGCGTCGAGAAGCGCGGAGAGCCGGCGCTCGCACTCGAGCCGCTCAACCGCCCGATCACGATCGAAGACCTGCTGCGCCACACCTCGGGCCTCACCTACGGCTTCTACGGCGACAGCGCGGTGCGAAAGCTCTATGCCAATTCCGATCTGTTCGATGGCGATTTCGACAACGCCCGCTTCGTCGAGCGCATCGCCAAGCTGCCGCTGGCCGAACAGCCGGGGACGCGGTGGGATTACGGCCACTCGACCGACGTGCTCGGCCGCGTCGTTGAAGTGATATCCGGACAGTCGCTGTTCGGGTTCGAGAAGCAACGGCTGCTTGATCCGCTCGGGATGACCGAGACCGCATCCGCTCGGGATGACCGAGACCGCGTTTTACGTGGCCGATGCGGCGCGGCGGCCGCGCGTCGCCGAGCCGATGCCTGACGATCGCTTTGCGCGTCCGGTTGCCGGCATCAGGGATCCGATATTGCCGCGGGCCTGGGAATCCGGCGGGGCGGGCATGGTCGGGACCATCGGGGACTACGCCCGTTTCGCGCAGATGCTGCTGAATGGCGGCACATTGGATGGCCGGCGCTACCTCAAACCCGAGACCATCGCCCTGATGGCATCGGACCATATCGGGCCGCA
>Ga0137418_10005455_pt1 | contig 11660 bp, 7 predicted proteins | sample CZODoug3_1_2_16f_FD_122242 | JGI IMG/M metagenome (GOLD analysis project Ga0137418, IMG submission 122242) | Vadose zone soil fungal communities from Angelo Coast Range Reserve, California, USA - CZODoug3_1_2_16fungal (Hybrid Assembly) | ecosystem: Environmental > Terrestrial > Soil > Vadose... | reverse complement strand
CGGCGCAGCTATTTCGCCGGCTCGATCGCCCTGTTCACGCTGGCCTCGTTCATGTGCGGCAATGCCGGCTCGCTCGAAGCACTGGTCTTCTGGCGCATCGTGCAGGGCCTGGGCGGCGGGGCGCTGCTCTCGACGTCGCAGGCGATCCTGTACGAGGAGTTCCCGCGCGAAGAGTACGGCACCGCCATGGCGATCTTCGGGGTGGGCGTGATGGTCGGCCCCACGCTGGGGCCCACCTTGGGCGGCTACATCACCGATGCGTTCGGATGGCCGTGGATCTTCTACATCAACATCCCGATCGGGATGCTGGCGCTCGCGTTGTCGCTCAGCTTCATTCAGGACTCGCGGTACCAGGTGAAGGCCGAGAAGGTCGACTACCCGGGCCTGCTGCTGCTCGCCATCGGCATCGGCACACTGCAGACGATGCTGGAGCGGGGCGAGCGGCTCGACTGGTTCGACTCACGCGAGGTCGTGATGTACGGCGTGATCAGCGCGGTTTCGCTGATCGCGTTCGTGTGGCACGAGCTCACGACTGAGCATCCGGTCGTGGACCTCCGCATCCTGAACAGCCGCCAGCTCGCCGTGGGCGTGGTGTTCGGCGGGGTGCTGGGGATCTGTCTCTACGCCACGGTGTTCGTGCTCCCGGTGTACTTGCAGAACCTCCAGAACTTCACCGCGGAACAGACCGGATTCGTGATCCTGCCGGGCGCGCTGGCGAGCGCGTTCACCATGGCCACGATGGGTCGCTTCACGGGTAAGTTCGACGGGCGGCTGTCCATCCTGGCGGGGGTCTCGATCTTCGCCCTGTCGATGTGGAAGCACGCGCACTTTACTACCGACAGCGGCATGTCGGACTTCTTCTGGCCGCTGATCTTCCGTGGTGTGGGGCTCGGACTCATCTTCGTTCCGCTCACCAACCTGGCGCTCGCGGACCTCCCCATGAGCAAGATCCCGAACGGCACCGGGCTGTTCAACCTGATGCGCCAGCTGGGCGGGAGCGTGGGGATCGCGATCTCGGCGACGCTGGTGCAGCGGTTCACGGCGATCCATCGGGGCGATCTGATCGCCAACGTCACGCAGTTCAGCGAAGTGACGCGCGAGCGGCTCGCTGGCATCACGGCGCGACTCATCGCGACGGGCACGCCCGCACCGCTCGCCGAGTCGAAGGCGCTGATGGTGCTGAACGGGCAGGTGACGAGGCAGGCGATGATGCTGTCGTTCGAGCAGCTGTTCCTGTTGTTCGGGGCGTGCTTCGTGTTGTCTCTGCCGCTCTTACTGCTGATGCACAAGAGCAAGGGAATGCCGGGGGCCGCGGTCGCGCATTGAGCCACGTCGTCCCAAGGGAATGGAGCGTGTATCTGTGAGGAAGGACAAGAAAGTACGCGTCGGGGATCGCGCGCCGGATTTCACGTTGCCGGACCAAACGGGTAAGCCGGTGCAGCTGCGGGATCTGCTGGGCCGAGGGACCGTGGTGCTCTACTTCTATCCGAAGGACGAGACCCCCGGGTGCACGCTCGAGGCCCATGCCTTCCGGGACAGTTACGACCGGTTCACCGCCGCCGGCGCGGAGGTCGTGGGCATCAGCTCGGACTCGGTTGCGTCGCACCGCCGGTTCGCGGCGCGCCACGAGTTGCCGTTCCTCCTGCTCTCCGACCGTGGCGGCAGTGTGCGCGAGTTGTACGGCGTCGACAAGACGCTGGGCTTCCTGCCCGGCCGGGTCACCTACGTGATCGACAAGACCGGTGTGGTGCGGCGCACATACTCCTCGCAACTGCGCGCCACGCGTCACAGTCGGGAAGCACTGGAGGCGCTGGCTGCGTTAGCTGAGTACCAAGCTGCCGCCCGTGCCTGAGGCCCGTCAGGGCATCAACCTCACCGTCACCAGCAGCTCGCCCGCACCCACGCCGCCGTCCTTGTCCGCCACCGTGACGCGCACGCGATAGGTGGCGGGCAGGAAGTACAGGTGGCTCGCCTCGATCGGGTCGCTCTGGCTCGAGGTCGCCCCGCTGCTCGTGGACCCGTCCCCCCAGCTGATGGTGTAGCGCCACGGCGCGTCGTTCGCGCCGGGGTCGCTGAAGCGCGCCCGTAGCGTGAAGAATCCAGGCCGCATGCTCGCATCCGGTCCCGCGTCGACGGTGGGCGGGATGTTGGCGATCGTCGCCGTCACCGTGGCGGGAGCGCTCACCGCGCCGGTCGGGTCGGTCACGACCAGCGTGACGGTGTAGGTCCCGTCGGCGGCGTAGGCATGGATGGGCGCGACTCCGCTGCCGGTCGCCCCGTCGCCGAAGCTCCAGGAGTAGGCGAGCGGCGTCGCACCGTCCGGGCTGTAGGACCCGCTCCCGTCGAAGGTCACCTGGTCCTCCGACCGGTACGGCCCGCCCGCGCTCGCCACGGGCGGCTGCCTGACGGCGACCGTGCCGGTGGTCGCGCCGGTCGCGCCGCCGTCGTCGGTGACCGTGAGTCCCACGGTGTACGAACCCGACGCCGCGTACGTGTGCGAGGGGTTCTGCTCGGTGGACGAAGCGCCGTCACCGAACCTCCACTGCGAAGCCACCACGGCGCCGTCCGGGTCGTGGCTCGTGCCCGTGAACGCACAACTGAGACCGGTGCAGGCGGCGCTGAACGACGCCTGCGGCGGCGTGTTCACCGGCGCGCCCGGCGCGCGATGGCACGGCGCGCCGCCCGAATCGGCAAAGGTCTGGCCCGCGTCGGGGATGAACTCCCACTCGTAGCTCGATTCTCTGAGCGTAAGCTTGAGGACGCCGTGCGCGCTGTTGTTCCTCGCCTCGGTGTTGGGGACCGAGGAAGCGAACTCCTCCAGCCCTGCGCCGCCCGTCCCCACGACGAACTCGCGGATGCCGTACGCGGCGTCGGCGCCGCCGCTGGCGCTCTGGGGCGCGAAGCGCTGGTAGCTGTGGTCGTGCCCGGTCAGCGCGACCTCGGCCCCGGCGTCGTATAGCGCCTGCCATAGCGGCTGAACGCGGAGGTTGCCGCCGTGGGTCATTCCCGAGCTGAACAATGGCTCGTGCCACATCGCCAACGTGCACTGCGACGGGTGCGCGGCGAGGTCGGCCCGGAGCCACTGCTCCTGGGTCGACCCGGCGGTCATCGTCTGGTAGTTGTTCAGGACGACGATGTGCCAGGCGCCCAGGTCGTAGCTGTAGTAGCCCAGCGCCGGGTCGCCCGCGGCGGCGCCGAAGTACCCGAAGTAGCCCGTTGCATCGGGCGTGTAATAGTCGTGGTTCCCGGGCGTCGGCCGCGTACGCGCCTTGTGACGTCCCCAGGACGGGTCGTAGCAATCGGTGTACTCCGTTGCGGTCCCGTTGTCGTAGACGTTGTCGCCCAGCGTGAACACCGTCCCCGGGACGTCGTCGAGCAGCGCGGCGGTCTGCTCGTCGTATACGCCGCGGCAGGTAGCGATATCGCCCGCGCCGACGAGGATCGCGGCGGTGCCCGGCGTCGTTGTGACAGTGGCGGTGCCCTGGTGGCCTTCGACGGTCGCGGTGATCGTGGCGGATCCCGGCGCCCACGCAGTGACGACGCCGCGCGAAGTCACCCGCGCGACGCTCGGGTCGCTCGACGTCCAGGTCGTCACGCGCTCCCCTACTGGCGCGCCGCTCGCATCCCGGGCGACCGCTGTCAGGCGGACCCGCGCGCCGACCTCGACGTACCGCGGTTGCGTTAGCGCCTCGAGCCGCCGTACTGACCCTCAGCGCACGAATAGCTCGACCAGCTCGCGGGTGAGCGTCGCGTCCAGGCGGCGTCGCCTGGTCAGGATCCGGTACCACATAACGCCGAACACCGTTTCGACGGCGGTGGCGACCGGCACCCGCAGCTCGTCGGGATGCCGGCGTAGCAGGGTCGCCAGGGCCTCCCGGCGCGACTGCAGGAGCCCGCTGTCGAAGGCGGTGCCGAAGTCCGGATCGAGCTGCGCCTCGGCCATGAGCGCGCGCAGTACCGGTATGACGCCCGGTCGTCGCGCGGCCGCGAAGGTCGCGTCGAGGAACGTCCGCAGATCCGCGCGGAGATCACCCGTGTCGGGCACCGGTATCTTGCGCGCGGCGTCGGCCGTCATGGCGTCGAGCACGACGTCGGCCTTGCCGCGCCACCAGCGATAGATCGTCTGCTTGCCCGTGCCGGCGCGTGCGGCGATGGCCTCCACCGTCATGTCCCGATAGCCCACATCGGCGACGAGGTCCAACGCGGCCCGCAGGATCGCCTGCCGGCTCTCGTCGCTGCGCGGCCGGCCGCGCTGGGTAGGGACCTTGTGTGCTGTCACCGCCATGGTGGTTATAGTAATACGAGACGTCTCGTATCGTAAATAGAAAGGGAAGCACATGAGTGACAAGACTGCGGTGGTGCTCGGTGGGACATCGGGAATCGGTCTGGCTACGGCGGTGATGCTCAGCGCCCGCGGCGCGCAGGTGCACGTGAGCGGCCGCGATCAAGGCCGTCTCGATGCCGTTCGGGAGAAGTACCCGGACATCGAAGTCCACTCCTCGGACGGCCGCTCCCGCGATGCAGCCGAGGAACTGTTCGCATCGATCGGCTCGATCGATTGGCTCGTTCTCGCGCTGAGTGGTGGTGCCGGCGCCGGACCGCTGGCCTCGCTCGATCTGGACGCCGTGCGCGGCGCGTTCGACGCGAAGTTCTGGGCCCAGCTGACCTCGGCCCAGGTGGCGCTGCCGCACCTGGCACCCGACGGCTCGATCACGTTCATCGGAGCCGCGAGCGCCCGGTCGAGCATTCCGGGCACGGCCGGGCTGGCCGCGGTGAACGGCGCGATCGAGTCGATGGTGAAGCCGCTCGCGGTGGAGCTGGCGCCGATTCGGGTCAATGCGGTGTCACCGGGGATCACCGATACGCCGTGGTGGTCGGGGATGCCGGCCGAGATGCGGGACAGCTACTTCGAGCAGGCCCGGACGGTGCTGCCGGTGCGTCGCGTCGCGACTCCGGAAGATGTCGCCGAGAGCGTCGTGCTCGTCGCGACGAACCCGAACCTGACCGGCACGGTGATCGAGTCCGACGGCGGCGGGCGGCTCGTGCCGCTGGGGTAGGTGCGAAGCCCCGCTCGTCCGTCAGGCGCGCAACAGCAGCGCGACCGGCAGCGCGTCCATCAGGTCGGCGAGGGGGACCCGTCCGTCGTAGGCAACTTCGGTGAACACATCGGTGCAGCGAGGGAGCTCGATGGTCGTGTCGCGCCAGCCACCGGCTCCGGCGAGCCGGACCGGTAGGCGGGTCGCGACGGTGATTGCACCGCCCCGGTCGAATGCGACGGCGTGCTCGGCCGCCGGCCCGTGGGCCCACAAAGGGGTGTAGCCGCCGAACAGAGCCGGGCGGTCCCGACGCAGGCGCAGCGTCCGCGACACGACCCACAGCTTGGCTGTCCCCGTCGCATCGACCGGCGGGGAAGCGTCGAGGGTGGCCAGCAGAGCCCGCCGGGCCGGCCAGTCGACGGGCCGCCGGTTGTCCGGATCGACGAGCGAGTCGTCCCACAGCTCGGTGCCCTGGTAGACGTCGGGTACGCCCGGCATCGTCAGCTGCAGCACCTTCTGGGTAAGGGAATTCGTCCAGCCGAACGGCGTGACCTGCTCGATGAACGTGGCCAGCGGCTCGCGGACGTCGGGGGAGTCGTAGCCGGCGTCGACCGCGGCGTGCACCGTCGCCTCGAAGGTGGCGTCGGGGTCACGCCACCCGGTGCCGTCGGCCGCCTCACGCATCGCCTTCTCGGCGTAAGCGTGCATCCGCTCACGGGCGATGAAACCTGCGCCCACGAACGTCTGCCACAGCAGGTAGCCGAACGAACGGTTCGGCACCGGCGCCTGCTCGAGCAGGTGGCCGACCAGAGTGGCCCACTCGGCTGGCAACTCGGCGAGTACGGCCATCCGGGCTCGGACGTCCTCCCCGCGCTTGGTGTCGTGGGTCGACACGGTGGTCATGCCGGTGGGCGTCGTGTGCGAGCGGTCCAGCTGGGCGGCATGGAACTCGTCGATGGACAGCCCGAAACGGCCCGGGGCGCCGCCCACCTCGTTCAGTGCGACGAGCCGCGTGTACCGGTAGTAGGCGGTGTCCTCGACGCCCTTGGCCATGACCGAGCCGGACGTCTGCTGGAAGCGTCGGCACAGCTCGTCAGCCGGATCCCTCAGCCGTGGGGTCAGGGCAGCGAGCGCCGTCGCGAGGTCAGGACGAGTCACGCGCACGAGCCGGATCGCGCTGTCCAGCAGCTCGGCGCCGTCGGGCAGATAGGACCGGTACACCGGGAAGGCGACGAGCAGCTCGGTCAGGGCATCGGCGGCGTGCTCGAGCTCAGTGAGAGCAGCCAGACGCAGCACCTCGGCCCGCAGGATCGTCGTCGCGACCATCCGCTTGCCGGCCTCGACGTGCTCGGCGAACGTACGGTGGTCGCCGCTGAGCGTCCGGTACAGGCTGTCCAGGTCGGGCTCGGCCGCCGGATCGATCAGCACGCCGATCACCTCGGCGAGCGCGTCGTAGCCGGTCGTGCCGTCCACCGGCCAGGACGGTGGCAGCACCTCGCCGGGTTCGAGGATCTTCTCCACCAGCAGCCACGCGTCCGGTGCGGCCGAACGCAGCCGCCGCAGGTAGTCGAGCGGATCGACCAGCCCGTCGGGGTGGTCGACCCGGATACCATCGACGCCGTCCTCGTGGACCCACCCCAGCACCTCGCGATGCGTGGCCTCGAAGACCACCGGATCCTCGACGCGCAGCCCGGCCAGCGTGGTCACGGCGAAGAACCGCCGGTAGTTCTGCTCGATGTCGGCCCGGCGATAGTTGACCAGCTCGTAGTGCTGCCGGGCGTGCACCTCGGCGGCGGTGCCCTCGCCGGTGCCGGGCGCGATGGGGAAGCGGTGCTCGTAGTAGCGCAACTCTCCGTCGGCGACGGTCAGGTCGCGGGCGGCATCGAAGTCGTCGCCGAGCACCGGCAGCAACAGCCGCCCGCGCGACCAGTCGATGTCGAACCACCGCGCGTACGGCGACCCGGCGCCGAGGCGCAGCACGTCCCACCACGCGGCGTTCTCGGCGGCGTCGGCAACTCCGGCATGGTTCGGCACGATGTCGACGACGATCTGCAGGCCGTGCTGCCGGGCCGCCGCCACGAACGACCGCCAGCCCACCGGGCCACCGCGGGCCGGATCGATGCGGGAGAAGTCGACGACGTCGTACCCGTGCTGGGATCCGTGGGCCGACTGCAGGATCGGCGAGATGTACACCGCGCCCGCGCCGAGCTCGCGCAGGTACGCGCACACCCCTGCGGCGGCGTACAGGTCGAAGGACGGCGTGATCTGCAGCCGAACTGTAGAGGACGGCACTAGTCGGCCCTCTGGAGCACCACCAGCGCGCGGGGACCCACCGGCACGATGCCGTCGGCCTGGACCACCGTGCCGTCGTCGAGGTCGGGCCGGCCGGTGTCGAGCACGACGTGCCAGGTGCCGGCGTAGTCCGGGCCCGGCGCGCGAAACTCGAGCGGCTGGTCCTGCGCCGAGAAGCAGAGCAGGAACGAGTCGTCGACGACCCGATCACCACGGGCGTCGCGATCCGGGATGCCTTCGCCGTTGAGGTACACCGCGATCGCCCGTCCGAACGGCGCCTCCCAGTCCTCCTCGGTCATCTCTTCGCCGTCGGGTGCGAACCACGCGATGTCGGGCAGCGCGTCGGCGCCGCGGCGGCGCACCGGCCGTCCGTCGAAGAACCGCCGTCGGCGAAACACCGGATGCTGGCGGCGCAGCTCGGCGAGCTCGCGCGCGAACGCCAGCAGATCGACGTCGATCTTGCTCCAGTCGACCCAGGTCAGCTCGTTGTCCTGGCAGTAGGCGTTGTTGTTGCCCTGCTGGGTACGTCCGAGCTCGTCCCCGTGGCCGAGCATGGGGACGCCCTGCGACAGGAACAAGGTGGCCAGGAAGTTGCGGCGCTGCCGGGCCCGCAGCTCGAGGACGGCGGGGTCGTCGGTGGATCCCTCGACGCCGCAGTTCCAGGAGCGGTTGTAGTTCTCGCCGTCCTTGTTGTCCTCGCCGTTGGCTTCGTTGTGCTTCTCGTCGTAGGAGACGAGGTCGAGCAGGGTGAAACCGTCGTGGCAGGTGACGAAGTTGATCGAGGCCACCGGGCGGCGCCCGGAGTGCTCGTACAGGTCGGCCGAACCCGTCAGCCGGGCCGCGAACTCACCGATCGTCGCGGGCTCGCCCCGCCAGAAGTCGCGCACCGTGTCGCGGTACTTGCCGTTCCATTCCGTCCACTGAGGAGGGAAGTTGCCGACCTGGTAGCCGCCGGGTCCGACGTCCCACGGCTCGGCGATGAGCTTCACCTGGCTCACCACCGGGTCCTGCTGCACGAGCTCGAAGAAGCTCGACAGGCGGTCGACGTCGTAGAACTCCCGGGCCAGCGCCGAGGCGAGGTCGAAGCGGAATCCGTCGACGTGCATCTCGAGCACCCAATACCGCAGCGAATCCATCAGCAATTGCAACGCGTGCGGATTTCGCACGTTCAAGCTGTTGCCGGTGCCGGTGTAGTCCATGTAGTACTGCGGCTCGTCGTCGACGACGCGGTAATAGGCCCGGTTGTCGATTCCGCGAAAGCACAGGGTCGGGCCCAGGTGATTGCCCTCGGCCGTGTGGTTGTAGACCACGTCGAGGATGACCTCGATATCGGCTTCGTGCAGCGCGCGCACCATCGCCTTGAACTCCTGCGTCTGTCCGCCCGCGGTGCCGAGCGTCGACGCCGACGAGTAGCGCGTGTCGGGTGCGAGGTACCCGATGGTGTTGTAGCCCCAGTAGTTCGACAGTCCGCGTTCGACGAGTGCGGAGTCGTTGACGAAGTGGTGAACCGGCATCAGCTCGAGCGCGGTCACGCCGAGCCGGGTGAGGTGGTCGATCATCACCGGATGGGCGATGCCGGCGTAGGTGCCGCGCAGCTCGGCCGGGATCTCGGCGTGCCGGTTCGTGAGTCCCTTGACGTGCGCCTCGTAGATGACGCTGTCCGCGTAGGCGTGCCGGGGTGGGCGATCGACGCCCCAGTCGAAGAACGGATTGATCACGACCGATTTCGGCATGTGCGCGGCGGAATCGTCGGTGTTAATCGAATCAGGGTGACCCAGGTCATAGTCGAACAGTGACGGATGCCAGTCGATGCGCCCGTCGATGGCCTTGGCGTACGGATCGAGCAGCAGTTTTGACGGGTTGCAGCGCAGGCCCTGCTTGGGATCGTGCGCGCCGTGGACCCGGTAGCCGTAGCGCTGCCCGGGTTCGATGCCGGGCAGGAAGGCGTGCCAGACGAAGCCGTCCATCTCCGGCAGGTCCACGCGCGTCTCGGTGCCGTTCGCGTCGAACAGGCACAGCTCGACCCGCTCGGCCACCTCGCTGAACAGCGCGAAGTTGGTGCCCGAACCGTCATAGGTCGCGCCCAGCGGGTAGGCGCTGCCCGGCCAGACCTGCATGCGTACTCCTGATGTGGTCACGTTCTCCCCTAGTTGAGCCTGCCATGTGGGCTCACCCGACGCGCGCTCGAAAGGGCGAGGTCGAGCCGGTCGCGGATTCGTGGTGTTCATGCGTTTTGTAGTGCACTGGATGTGTCAGCGCGAAAACGCCGCGTTACCTCCGGTGACAGGCGGTATTCCCATCCAGAAACAGGCCCTATCATTCCCTCAGCCCTCGTCTGACGACCACAGAGACCCCCCAGAGACCCTTACTGAGAAGGTATGGCCGGCCGGCATTCGAAACCCCCCAACGGACGTCGAGGGACACCGTTCCCCGTCGTGGCCGCGATTCTGCTGCTTGCTGCAGCCTGTGCAGCAGGCGTTGTCGTGTTTCTCAATCGCGGTGGGTCATCGGCCAAGGGGGCGGCCGGCTGCAGCGGCAAGGTGACGGTCAACGTCGACGCCGCGCCCGGCATCGCCGAGCCGGTGCAGACGATCGCGAACCGCTGGACCGCCACCAACCCCAACGCCGAGGGCAAGTGCATCGACGTCAGCGTGACGCCACTGCCGTCCAGCAACGTGGAGCAGATCCTCGCTACCGGCGGCAACGGCGGGGCCGAGAGCGCCGCAGTCTGGATCCCGGACTCGAGCACGTGGGCCACCCGGTTGAATGACGACCTCACCGGCTCCGGGCGCAGCTCGCAGGTCGAGGTGCACGCGCCCATCGCGGTGTCACCGCTGGTGTTCGTCAGCTCCCCGGCGGTCGTATCGAAGTTCATCTCCAAGCCGGACTGGACGAACGCGCTGGCTGGTTCGTTCCCCCTGACGATCCCTGATCCGGTGTCCAACACCGACGGCCTGCTCAGCCTCCAGATCATGAACACTCTCGTGGGCTCGAACTCGCAGGCGCCGGATCCTCGGATCGCGAACCTCATGCAGCGGGTGAGCCACTCGACCCTCCCCGACGCGAACGCCGGATTCGCCCAGCTGGCCGCCGACCCGGCCCACGCACCGGTGTTCACCGCCCCGGAACAGACCGTGATCCAAGCCAACCGGGCCAAGCAGTCGCTCTTCGCCGCGGCCATCTATCCGGACGAGGGCACGCTCAGCCTCGACTACCCCGTGGTGCGTCTCGTCCGTTCGGGCGATGACCCGGCGCTGACCGCGGCGTTGGACGACTTCGAGCAGCAGCTGCGGGCTCCGGCGGCGCGGACCTATCTCGCCGACGCCGGCTTCCGCGACCCGTCCGGTGCCTCGGTTCCGGGCGTCGGTGCGGCTGAGGGCGTCGCCGCCGCGCCGGTCCGGCAGCTGACCAAGCCGACACCCACGCAGGGCGTGGACACCCTGCGCCTCTGGGAGGCGATCACCGACGACGTGAACACGCTGCTGGTCATCGACGTCTCGGGATCGATGGCCGAGCCCGGCGGCAACGGCAAGAGCAAGATCCAGCTCACGTCCGAGGCGGCCCGGGAGGCGGTGAACTTCTACCCGGACACGTCCAATGTCGGCATGTGGGTGTTCTCCACCAAACAGACCGCGACGACCGACTACCGCGAGCTCGTCTCGATCGGCCAGATGAGTGCGCCCATCGGGGGGCAGACCCGCCGCCAGGCGCTCATCGGCGCGGCGAACTCGTTGCCGGCGCAGGTCCATGGCAACACCGGCCTGTACGACTCGCTGCTCGCCTCGGTGCGCGACGTGCGTCGCAACTACGACCCGTCCAAGGTCAACTCCGTGATCTTCATGACTGACGGCCAGAACGACAATGCCAGCGCCCTCACGGTGGACAAGCTGATCTCCACCTTGAAGGCCGAGAACTCGCTGCTGCCGATCCCGGTGTACACGATCGCCATCGGCCCGGACGCCGATGCCGCCGGGCTGCACAAGATCTCGCAGGCGACCGGTGGCAAGGGCTACGTGGTCAAGGACCCGACCACGATCCGCAACGTGTTCCTCGACGCGGTCGTCCAACGCCAGTGCGGGACGGGCTGTTAGTTCATCCGCCGAAGGCGGATTCGTCGCGACCGCGTAGCGGTCGGCGGGCTCTTCGCGCGAGCGCTCACTGGTGCACCATGTTCGTGGTTGCGTCGCCACTGGTCGCCTCCCGCGCGGCGTGGTGGGAGCCGTCTCGGTAGACTGGTTGAGAACTGGAGGGGAGTAACCCCACACAGCGGTTTCCTCGTCATCACGGACTGCGCCGAGTCGCGGTCCCGGGGAGCCGGCCCGCAGGCGGGTG
>Ga0137418_10005453_pt1 | contig 11661 bp, 9 predicted proteins | sample CZODoug3_1_2_16f_FD_122242 | JGI IMG/M metagenome (GOLD analysis project Ga0137418, IMG submission 122242) | Vadose zone soil fungal communities from Angelo Coast Range Reserve, California, USA - CZODoug3_1_2_16fungal (Hybrid Assembly) | ecosystem: Environmental > Terrestrial > Soil > Vadose... | reverse complement strand
CTAGCAGGGTCTTACAAGGATCAACTTGCAAGTCTCAACTCTCAACCGAGAGTTGACCATCGAGCGTTGAGACCTAAAAAGGCTCTTACCTGCCAACTCGTTCTCGCCGAGTTCGTAGATGTAGGCATTAGCGAGCACACACGGAAGGTGTGCCAATGCCTCAATTCACCAAGCTCACGCCCAATCTCGTCGTCGCCAACGTGAAACGGAGCCTCGCGTTCTACGTCGAAACGCTCGGCTTCTCGTGCGGCATGACCGTGCCCGACGAGTCGCCGTTCGTTTTCGCCTCGGTGACGAGCGGGCCCGTCGAGATCTTCTTCAACGACGCCGCGGCGGCGATCAAGGAGTATCCTGCGTTCGCCGGCAGGTCAATCGGCGCGACCGGCACGCTGTTCATCGAGATGGAGGGCGGTGTCGACGCGCTGCACGATCGGCTGAAGCCGACCGTGAAGATCGTGATGCCGCTCGTGACACAGTTCTATGGGACGCGGGAATTCGCGATCGAGGATCCTGACGGGTACGTGATTACCTTTGCTGAACGTGTCAATGGCTGATCGCTAATCGCTGATGGCATATGGTTGATGGGCTGAGCGCGCCATCTTCCATATGCCATTAGCCATTAGCCATTAGCCATGTCATCTTCTCTGTCTCTGTAGCTGTTCCAGCTTTTGCTTCAGTGCCTCTAGCCTCGCCCCGGCTTCACCGAGTTTCCCCTCGGCTGTCAGCCGCTGGTAGTCCGCGAGATCGCGCGCGGCTGCGGCGATCAACGCATTCGTGTCGGACGGCGGCGCAGCCGCGGCCGCGGCGCCTGAGGGGGCACTTGCGCCCACCGACGGTGCCGCCGGTGCGCTCGGTGCAGCGGCCGCGCCGGGTGCCGCGCTGAGCGTCGACGGCGCGTTGCCGAAGAGCGCCGCCATCGCCGCCTCGACCGTCGGCCCGTACGCCAGGCGATCCTGCAGCGCGAGGACGACGAGGCGCAGCTCGGGCATCGGGCTGCGCTCGGCCTGCAGATAGATCGCTTCCGCGTAGAGCAGTCCGCGGCCGATTGGGATGACGACCATCTCGCCGCGGCGGACGTGCGAGCCCTGCTGATTCCACAACGACAGTTGCCCTGAGAGCTGCGGGTTCTGGTCGATCCGCGCCTCGACCTGCAGTGGCCCGTCCACGAGTCTCGTCTTGGGGAAGTCGTAGACGAGCGCGCTGCCGTAGTGCGGGTCGTCGCTGCGGCCGGCGATCCAGCCGATCAGGTTGTTGCGGTTCGCCGGCGTGAACGGCAGGATTTCGATGAACTCGATCCGGTTGTCGCTCTCGCCCGGCAGCTTCATCAGCACGAAGTTCGGCTCCATCGTCTGTGTCGCCTGCTCGCGCTGCGCCGTCATGCCGACCTGGCTCGCCACGGTCCACAGATCCTCGCGGTTGTAGAAGGCGCCCGGATCGGTCATGTGGTACAGCCCGTAGACGGCCGCCTGCATCTTCAGGAGCAGCTCGGGGTATCTCACGTGCTTGCGCATCGCCGGCGTCATTGCCGAGGCGTCCTTGAACAAGCTGGGAAAGATCGCGCGATACGCGGCGATGATCGGATCCTCGGTGTCGAACACGTAGAAGACAGTCGAGCCGTCGTAGGCGTCGATCACGACCTTGACGCTGTTGCGCATGTAGTTGATGCGCTCGCGCTCGAACCGATAGCGGCGCGCGTACGGATAGTTATCCGACGTCGTGAAGCCGTCCATGATCCACGACAGACGGCCATCTGCGCCGATGACGATGTAGGGGTCTTCGTCGAAGCGCAGAAACGGCGCAAGCGTCTCGACGCGATCGCGGAGCGTACGCCGCATGAGCAGGCGGCTCTCGGGCGTGACGTCGTCGCTGAAGGGCAGCTTGGCGAGGTCGCCGCGATCGAAGGCAATGATCAGCCGCCGGAAAAACCCGCCGAGCACGATGCCGCCCGTGCCTTCGTAAGAGGTCAGCGCGTTGGTCTCGCCCTGCGGGTAATTGAACTCCTTTTGCCGCGTCTTCACGTAGACGTCGGTATTGGTGAGCTCGCCGAAATACACCTCCGGCCGCGTCACTTTGAGGCTCGGGAGGGTGCTGCGCACCGGCATGTCGCTCAGCACGAGCGCGGGCAGCCCCTCGGGCGTGAAGCCGTTGACGGGATTCATCGTCACGCCGTAGCCGTGCGTGTAGATCAGCTTCTCATTGATCCAGTTGCGGCTGCTCTCCGGAAGCTTGTTCACGTTCAGCTCGCGGGTGGCCAGCATCATCTGGCGGACCGATCCGTTGATCTCGTATCGATCGATATCGATGTCGGGGAAGTCGTAGTACGTGCGGATCTCCTGGATCTGGCGCAGCGTGTCCTGCAGCGCGCGCCAGTCCCACAGACGGATATTCTGCAGCGTCTCCTGGTTGTTCGCGGCGTCGAGCGCTTCGACGCCCGCCTCGGCGGGGAACGCGTGCTGGACGACGCGGTCCAGGCCGTAGGCCCGCCGCGTCATCTCGATGTTGTAAGCGATGTAGGGCGTCTCGCGCACGAGCTCGTTCGGCTTCACGATGAAGCCGTTGACGTAGGCGCCGAGCAGCGAGACGACGAGGTAGCACAGTGCAGCCGGCACGACCGCCGCGACCAGCCAGCGGACGCGCGGCGCCGACACGGCGTTGACGAGCGCGATGGCGGCGCCGACCGCGAGCGCGATTGCGACCACGGAGAGCCCCGTGATCGTGACGTGCGCATCGGTGTACGTCACGCCGGAAAAAATCGTGTGATCGTCGAAGAGCCGCTCGAAGCGTCCGAGCCAGGTCCGGAAGCCGAGGACCGCGAGGACGAACGCGAACGCCACCGAGAGCCCGCGCCAGGCGGAGGCCCCGGTGTCGCGGCGTCCGCCAAGCAGCCGCGTGCCGCCGAGGATGGCGACGAAGAACGCCGCGGCGCCGGTGATGATGATTCCGAGCGTCAGGAGCCAGCCGCTGAGAAGCTCCCACGCCGGCAGCGTGAACAGGTAGAAGGAGAGCGGTCGCCCGAAAATCGGATCGGCGATCATCGACGAGGCCGTACGAGCGGCATCCGACCGCCCGTACCAATACAGCGCGAGCGTCGTCCAATCCGCCATCATGCCGGCGCCGGTCGCAGCCGCGACCAGCAGCGACACGCCGAGCGCGATGAGTCGAATCACCGGCTCGACCGGCAGTTTGATCGGTTGACCGTTGATCAGAATGGGCAGGCCGGCGAGCTCGCCCAGCCGCGCCGGCTTGAGCGCGAGGAAGGCGCTGTACAACACGAGAAATGTGACGCCGGCAAAGCCCGTCAAGATGGCGGCCTGCAGGTTCAGCGTTTTCCAGAAGACGTCGCTGACGCCGAGCGACTCGAACCAGAGCGCGTCGACGTAATAGGAGAGCGCCGTGCCGCCGCTCAGAAGCAGAGCGGCGAGCAGCGCCAGGAGCAGGAGGCGGCCGCGCCGTCGGGACGGACGGCGACCTGGCCAGTCGATGGTTTCGGCCATTACCAGTAGAACTTGAATCCTAGCTGAATTTCTCGCGGGGCGCGCGTGTTGAGGATCTGTCCGAATGTATCGGTCGGCGCATTGCAGGTCGTCAGGCTGACCGTGCAGCCGTTGTCGAGAGCCGTCGCCGTCGGGTTCGCAAGCCACGGGGTCTGGTTGAACGCGTTGATCATGGTTGCCGTGGTTTCCTGCGCCGAGGCGGCCCCGCAGGTGATCGCCAGAAGCAGCATCATCAGCCCGAGCCTCCGCATGCTTGATCCCCTCGTGCGTTGCAGCTTATCACCGGCGCAGTTCGTACTTCATGCTTCCTGCTTCAGACGTCTTACCGTTCTTTGATGCCGAATCCTGCCGTACCCCTTTCGTGCTCTCAACAGCCCGTGGCGAAAGTCTGGCTGCATTCGACGGGCGATGCATCCCCGCTAGCTGCGTTGCTCCTCGCTCAAATACTCCCGGTATTCTCGGTCGTCGCGCCTTGCCATCGGGGCGCCTCGCCCGTCTCGGTGCGACGCCAGACTTTCACCACGGGCTGTCAAGCGATGAGGGCGATCTTGCCGAGCGCGCCTGCTTGCATCACCGCTTCGTGCGCGCGGGCGGCTTCGGCCAGCGGCAGCTCGCGCCCGACGACCGGATTGAGCGTGCCGTTCTCGAGGCCGGCGATGATCGCCGCGTGCATTTCGGCGAGATCGCTCTCGGTGGCGTTGAACAGCGTCATGCCGAGGATCGCCGCGTCGCGTCCCATCGCCTGCCGTGCGTCGATCTCGACGCGCCCGCGGTTGCCGACGACGACGACGCGACCGTGCTTCGCCAGCAGCCCGAGATCGCGATCGAGGTTCACGTGCGCCGCCATCTCGACGATCAGGTTCACGCCGCGGCCGCCCGTTGCCTTCATGATCGCGTCCGTATAGTTCGCCTCGCGATGGTTCACGATCGTGTCCGCGCCATGTTCGCGGACCACGGCCAGCCCCTTGTCGGTGCCGCCGGTGCCAATCACGGTCAGCCCGCGGCCGTGCGCCATCTCCACCGCCGCGATGCCGACGCCGCCGGTCGCGCCGTGCACGAGGACGGTCTCGCCGGGTTTGGCCGCCGCGCGCTGAAACAGCGCACGGTACGCGGTGTAATAGGGCACGCCGAGCGCGGCGCCCCGCGCAAACGTCACGCGCGCAGGGAGACGGTGCAGCTGCGACGGGATGCAGACGGCGCGCTCCGCATAAGTTCCCGCGCCCGCCACCGTGTTGCCGACGCCGGCGATGTACACCCGATCGCCAGGTCCGAAGTCCTTGACGTTCTCGCCGATCGATTCCACTTCACCGGCGCCGTCCTGTCCGGGCGTGTACGGTAGCGGCGGCTTCCGCGCGTACGTCCCGGTGTGGAAGTACACATCGACCGGATTCACACCGGCCGCCCGCACGCGCACGACGACTTCGCCGGGTCCGGCTTTCGGATCCGGCACCTCCTCGAGCTTCAACACCTCGGGCCCGCCGTACTCGTGAACTCGGATCGCTTTCATCGGATGTCGCTCCCGCTCGGCTGAACAGCCTCCGCCAGGCTTCGGCGGTCCGCCGGAGCTTCAGCGAAGGCGAAGGGCTTCGCGCTGCCACCTCTGGGTCCCGCGCGCGACGATCTCGCGCTCGGTTAAGGCGTTCGCGCTACGATCTCGCGCTACGATCTCGCGCTACGATTTCGTGCAGTTGATGTAGCGCGAAGGCTTGAGCCGAGCGCCCGGATGCTATCATGGGATCTTCCATGTCGCTGGTGAAGCTCCACAAAACCGTGGGCGTGAAAGTCGGACACGTCCAGGTCGGCGGCGGTGCGCCTGTCGTCGTGCAGTCGATGACGATGACGGATACAGCCGACGTGCGTGCGACCGCGCAGCAGTGCCTCGAGCTCGCCGAGGCGGGATCGGAGATGGTGCGCGTCACGGTCAACGTGCCGGAGGCCGCCGCCGCGGTGCCGGCGATCAAGCAGCGGATGATCGACGCCGGCTGCACGGCGCCGCTCATCGGCGACTTCCACTACAACGGACACCTGCTGCTGACGAAGTATCCCGACTGCGCGCGGGCTCTCGACAAGTATCGAATCAACCCCGGCAACGTCGGCACCGGCAAACGCCGCGACGAGCGGTTCTCGACCATCTGCAGGGTGGCCGTCGACCAGAACCGGCCCGTGCGGATCGGCGTCAACGGCGGCTCGCTCAACCAGGAGCTCGTCGTCGCGAAGATGCAGGAGAACACCGACCGCGATCTCGGCAAGTCGTCGGAAGAGATCATCAACGAGTGCATGGTGCTGTCGGCGATCGAGTCGACCGCGCTCGCGATCGAGAGCGGTCTGCGCAAGGACCAGATCATCATCTCGTGCAAAACGTCGCGGCCGCGCGATCTGATCGGCGTCTACCGCGCGCTTGCGCGGCAAACCGACCAGCCGCTGCACCTCGGGCTGACCGAGGCCGGCATGGGCACCAAGGGCCTCGTGTGGTCGTCGGTGGCAATGGGCGTGCTGCTGAACGAAGGGATCGGCGACACGATCCGCGTCTCGTTGACCCCGCGTCCCGGCGGCGATCGCCGCGACGAGGTCTATGCCGCGTGCGAGCTGCTGCAGGCGCTCGGCCTGCGGTCGTTTTCGCCGAGCGTCACCGCCTGCCCGGGGTGCGGCCGCACGACGAGCAGCACGTTCCAGGAGCTGGCCGAGCGCATTCAGGGCTACATCCGCGACAAGATGCCGGAATGGAAGACGACACACCAGGGCGTCGAAGAGATGACGCTGGCCGTGATGGGATGCGTCGTCAACGGTCCCGGCGAGTCGAAGGCGGCGAACATTGGCATCAGCCTGCCGGGGACCGGCGAGGAGCCGAGCTGCCCGGTGTACATCGATGGTCGACACGTCACCACGCTGCGCGGCACGTACGACGAGCTCGCGGTGGAGTTCCAGCGCCTCGTGGACACATACGTGGACGCGACGTACGTGAAGAAAGCGTAGGCGCCGGACCATGTGTCCAGGCGCAGACCCCGCGCGGGCCGTTCCCGACGATCGTCTCCTCGTGGACGCGCTCCACCGAGTCTGGGGCTTCTCGGAGTTCCGTCCCCTTCAGCGCGAGGCGATGCACGCGATCCTCCAGTCGCGCGACAGCGTCGTCGTGCTGCCGACCGGCGGGGGCAAATCGCTCTGCTTTCAGGCGCCCGCCATCGTGAACGACGGTCTCGCGATCGTCGTGTCTCCGCTCATCGCGCTCATGAAAGATCAGGTCGACGGCCTGCGCGTCGACGGGGTCGCGGCGTCGTACCTGAACAGCACGCTGCTGCCGCACGAGCGCGACGAGGTGTTCGCCAGCGTCCGCGCGGATCGCTGCCGCCTGCTGTATGTCTCGCCGGAGCGCATCGTCGGCGAGGGCAGTCAGGGGCTGCGGCGGATGCTGCAGCAGGCGAACCTGCGGTTCATCGCGATCGACGAAGCGCACTGCATCAGCCAGTGGGGCCACGATTTCCGTCCGGAGTATCGCCAGCTCGGACGGCTGCGCGAGGATTTTCCAGCCGTCTCGTTCCACGCCTTCACGGCGACGGCGACCGAACGGGTGCGGCGCGACATCGTCGACGAGCTGCGGCTGCGGACGCCGCTCGTGCTCGTCGGATCGTTCGACCGGCCGAACCTCGCGTACCGCGTGCTGCGCCGCGGTAATCTCCACCGGCAGCTGCTCGACATCCTCGCACGCCACGGGGACGAAGCCGGCATCGTGTACTGCTCGTCACGGCGCGAGGTCGAGGCGCTCGCCGAATGGCTGCAGGGCGAGGGCCATCGCGCGGTGCCGTATCACGCGGGCCTCGCCGACGAAGTGCGCAGCCGCCACCAGGAAATGTTTCTCGACGAGCGAGCGGACATCGTGGTCGCGACGGTGGCGTTCGGGATGGGGATCGACCGATCGAACGTGCGCTTCGTCGTCCATGCGGGCGCGCCGCGATCGCCGGAGCATTATCAGCAGGAGTCGGGCCGCGCGGGGCGCGACGGGCTGCCGGCGGAGTGCGTGCTGATCTATTCCGGGGGCGATTTCGTCCGCTGGCGGCAGATGCTCGAGAGCAACGGCGAGTGGAGCGAGAGCGCGCGCACCCTGCTGCGCGACATGGAGCGCTACGCCGCGGGGACGCGGTGCCGCCATCGCGCGCTGGTCGAGTATTTCGGCCAGCCTTACGACCGTCACGAGTGCGGCGCGTGCGACTGGTGCCTCAAGGAGCTCGATGCGGTCGCCGACTCGCGGACGCTCGCACAAAAGATCCTGTCGTGCGTCGCGCGGGTCAGGCAGACGTGGGGGACGAGCCACGTCACCGATGTTCTGACCGGCAAAGCCACCGACAAAGTCGTGGCGGCCAGGCATCACGAGCTGTCGACGTTCGGGCTGCTGAAGGAAGAGACGCCGGCCGCGATTCGCGGCTATATCGAGCAGCTGGTCGGCGGCGGCCTGCTCGCGCGGGACGGCGATCCCTATCCGGTGCTGCGGCTGACTCCGGCGGGCGCCGCGCTGCTCCGCGGCGCTGGCGAGTGCCAGCTCTATCGCGAGGTCAAGCCGCCCCCGTCGAAGAAACGGAGCCGGTCCGGTGTCCGTGACACGTTCGCCGTGGCGGGTGACTCAGATCTCTTCGACGTGCTCCGCGACGTCCGCCTGCGGCTCGCGCGCGATCGCGGCGTCCCGCCGTATGTGATCTTCCACGACACCACGCTGCGCGACATGGTCGAGCGGCGTCCCCGAACGATCGACGATCTGCGCCAGGTGTACGGCGTCGGCGCGAAGAAGGCGGCCGACTTCGGCGACGCCTTCTTGGACGCGATACGCACCTTCCGCCGTCCCGACTAGCCACGAAACACACGGAAGCACACACGAAAATCGTCGATCTCTTTTTCGTGAGTTTCGTGGCCTGGTCGGAGCAGGTGTCGTGCCTTTCGTGATCACCAGCCTGCGGAGCGCGACGCTTTCGGCAGCGCGATGCGCCGATCGGGATCCACCAGCTTGACGAGCGTGCGGCGGATGCGTTCCTGATACGCGAGCGGGCCGATGCCGAACGTCCGCACGTCGACGTTCCATGGGTCGATCGGATCGACGCTCACGTGCGCCTCGAGCGATCCGACGCCGCCGTGGAGGTTCATTTTGATCTCGTCGAGCTGCTTTGTCTTGCCGCGATCCGAGCGCACCGTCACCCGCCGCGTCAGCTTGAACCAGAGCACCCAGTTGCCGGCTTTGATCTCGCGGACGTCGGCCCACGGGATCACCGCCTCAGGTCGCGCGTCCCCGTCGATGCAGCCGCTCCACGCGCGCCAGAAACGCTCGTTCTCACGACCGGGCATCTGCGGGACGCCAAGGTGCGTCTCGAACGCCCCGGCGATTTCACCAAGCCGATAGATCCGGAGCGCCTGACGATCGAACGCCACGAGGAAGAAGCTCTTTGCGTCGACGTCGTAGAGCGTCGCCGTCCAGACGACCGCGCCGCCGCGATCGAAGACGCCGTTCCACAGCGCTTCCGCTTCACGCGCGTCGACGCCGTCGACGACGTAGTCGCGTGCGAGGCGGCCGTCTTCGAGCTGCGCAGGGCTGCACGAGAGCGCGAGGCCTATCGCGAGCGAAGGCATCAGCATCATGACATCGACAGGTTCAACTGCCGTGCCAACAGCTGAGCTCGGATACGCGCCGGATTAGTGGACCGTGTAGGGCTCGTGTAGCGCGAAGGGGGCAATCTCGACGTCGAAGTGGTCGCCGTCCTCGGTGACCATTTGGTAAGTGCCGCGCATGATGCCAGTGGACGTTTTCAACGGACATCCCGAGGTGTACTGGAAAGACTCGCCCGGCCGCAGGACCGGCTGCTCGCCGACCACGCCGTTGCCTTTGACCTCCTCGGTGTGGCCGCTGGCATCGGCGATGATCCAGTGCCGCGAGAGCAGCTGCACCGTCTCGTCGCCCTCGTTCGAAATCCGCACGGTGTAGTGGAAGAACCACTCGTTCTGAAACGGCTGCGAATGTTCGGGCGCGTACTGCGATTCCACCTCGACTCGCACGTTGTTGGTGACGGCTTCGGAGCTGGATGCATGGAGCGGCTGAGCTTTGAGTTCTGACATGTTGCGACCACTCATGATATCAACGTTTCGTTAAGATCGTCCCAACGCTGCGGGCTCCGGTCTTTCCCGAGAGGTGCACACGGCTGCGCACGGGTCGATGATCACATGCTCGCGGATTCCGGCCGGCGCGCGTCCCGCAGAACCGGCGGGGCCCGCGCCTCGGCCGCGATCCTCGGCAGCTCCGCCGGATCCGGCGATCGAAATGCGTCCCACGCGTGCGACGTGAGCGCGAAATTGATCGGGGGGAGCCGGGCCCTCGTGCAGCACATCGGCGGTGACCGTAACCTGACCGCCGACGAACTGCCGGAGCGTTTGCTGCCGCGCAGCTGCCGTTGGTGATGCGCAGAGTGCTCACGCTACACTGTTCCTAGATCAATGCACACGATTCAGCCCGCCAGGCTCAAGCCCGGCGTTTCACGCGATTCGGTTGCCGCGTCCACCTCGCCCACCTCCTCCATCTCGCCCGACGCGTCGGCCGTGCTCATCCGCGGTAAGGCTCTTATCTTCTGGGATCTGAAGGTTCTCGGGAAAAAGAAAAAGCTCGACGCGATCGATACCGACCAGATAACCCCGGCGGCCGACTGCGTGTCGGAAAGCCTCGACACGCTCGACGAACGCTGGAAGGCGGGTTCGTTCCGGTATCTGATGCCGGACTTCCGCGCGCGGGTCCATCGCGGCGAGACATTCGTCATCGCCGGCGACCGCTTCGCGATCGGCTCGTCGCGCGAGATGAGCCCGGCCGGCCTGAAAGCGATCGCCGACGAAGCCGGCCTCGAGATGGTGATCGTCTGCGGCCACAACATGGGCGACATCTTCCGGCGCAACGCGCTGAATCTCGGGCTGCAGGTCGTCCAGAGCCCCGAGGCCGTCGCGGACGCGAAGGACGGCGATCAATTCTCCTTCGATCCCGAATCGCGCCGGCTCGTGAACGAGACTCAGCGAAAAACCTATGACCCGGTGCCGCTGACGCCGAAGGAGGACGAGATCCGCCGGACCGGCGGCATTTTCGCCGCCGGCCGCCGCGAGTTCAAGGCGTCGGTGGATCGCGCGCCCCGCATCGAGTGGCCCGATCCCGAACGCGCCCGGCGCATGACGTCGACGGAACAAATTGTCTGGGCGCATCGCGTCGACAAGTCGGCCGATGTCGCGCCCGGCGCGACGCTTCGCGTGTACGCCGACCTCCTGCCGGCATCCGACGGCACCGCGCCGTTTTCGATCCACACGTTCAACCAGATCACCGGCGGGCACGCGATCTATCCGCGGCAGGCGGCGATCGCCAACGATCATTTCGTGTTCACAGGCAAGGCAGACGACGACAAGCAGACAGGCATCGGGCGGGAGTTCGCGCGACTGCACGGCATCGAGAAGCCGTACTACGCGACGCCGGGCGACGGCATCTTTCATTTCTATTTCCCTGAGCAGGCGCTCGTCATGCCGGGACAATTCATTCCGGGCGCCGATTCCCACAGCCGCGCGTACGGCGCGTACGGCGCCGTCGGCATGGGCGTCGGCTCGACGACGCTCGGCTTCGGGTGGTCGACCGGCTACATCTATTTCACCGCAGCGAAGTCACGGCGTGTCGTGTTCAGCGGGCGCCTGCAGTCGTGGGTGAGCGGCAAGGACATCGTCCTCGAGTTGCTGCGGCGCTGGGGCGTCCGACAGTCGCAGGGGATGTCGGTGGAGCTCGTCGACGCGAACAAGCAATTGCCGATCGCGTATCGCAACACCATCGCGAACATGATGGCCGAGGCCGAGGCGCTCAATGGCATCTTCGCCCCCGACGACATCACGTACGCGTGGTATCGCGCGAAGGGCATCACCGATCTGGAATATCCGCCCTTTCAGCCGGGCACCGAGGCCGCGTACGAAGTCGACGAGACCATCGAGCTCACCGGCGTGATGCCGATGATCGCGAAGCCGTTCAGCCCGGGCAACGCGTTTCCTGCCGAAGAAGTCGCGCGCGAGCATCTGACGTTCGACAAGGCGATGATCGGCTCGTGCACCAACGGCAGCTATGACGATTTGCTCGCCGCCGCCCTGGTGGTCCGCGCCGCCCGCCGCCAGGGAGCGAAGAAGG
>Ga0137418_10005450_pt1 | contig 11664 bp, 17 predicted proteins | sample CZODoug3_1_2_16f_FD_122242 | JGI IMG/M metagenome (GOLD analysis project Ga0137418, IMG submission 122242) | Vadose zone soil fungal communities from Angelo Coast Range Reserve, California, USA - CZODoug3_1_2_16fungal (Hybrid Assembly) | ecosystem: Environmental > Terrestrial > Soil > Vadose... | reverse complement strand
CCATGTTCCTGGTGTAATGAATCCATCAACTTCAGATCTGGTGATGTACCATGTGCATGAGTACTTACCTTTTGCTCGTTAATGAAAAGCTTGAAGCCCGCCGCAGGGTGATTGAGCTGCTTGATCTCGTCAATTAGATTTGCAAAATCTGTCAGGCTGGCAACTTCAATGTCCTTCGAGTCAGTGTGGTTAATCGCATATTTCAGGGTGAAGTTATTGCCAGCAAAGAGGCCACTTCTGTTTCCAATGCAGTATGCGAGTTTGTCAGTCTTCTTTATACTCTCTATGGCTTTATTGACAAGATTTTTGAGCATCTGATCTTCATGTATAAAGAAAACACGGTTTTCGGGAGTTGCTTTGGCATTCTTCCGGCATTTTTTACCATTTGCGAGAGGCAAGAGGAGCGGAGTGAAGCATAACAAGACCTTGATGGCCTTGCCATCATTGAAGTTGCTCTGTGCTGCTGATGATTTCGTGGTTATATGACAAGAAAGCCACTTTACAGAGTAAAAGAACCTTGGTCTTCATCTTCTTCAAAGGGGGGCGGACTTGCAGCTTGCATAAGTAGAGTAAATGTGTTGTGAAGCGAGTTGTTGACGCGAAGTTGAGTGACGCCCAACACAGCAATTCAAAAAAATTCTTTTTTTGGCGACTGTCATTATTTTTGAAAATCGCAATAATTAAAATATTCCAAATACATCAAAGGATTGCTAATACATATGCGAACAACTTATAAGATAGGGCTCAAGCACTTTGGGTGAACATCACGTGGTGTGACGTTCGTGTGACATCTGCCACGTCTAATACTACCCGCTGGTAAAAACGGTTCATTTGTGTCATTTGCCTTGCGTTTGCACCACCATTCGTGTAGCTGAGATCTTCGTCTTCCAGGACCTATGTTTCCATATGGCCCTCCACCTCAGATTCCAAGATTTAGGGAATTCAGCTCAAATATGAGCTTGTTGCATCTCGTTTGGAGGCCCAGTTTGCAAGGGTTTATCTGTCGTGCATTGGACATCGGATGTATGGTTATGGAAGTAGTATGAATCAATGTAAATACACATTATTTGGAGTATGGTGGAGCTTCACAAACATAAGTACAACAATAAGAACTATACAAGGAGAGCAACACAGCAGTTAAATAACATAATAATGTTACGAGTTCTGGTCTCTTGAAGCTAAGCATTGGCAGCTTTAAGAGCAGCAAGCTTTTCCGCATCATCGAACTCCTTCAAAATCGAGTCAGGCAAGACTCGATGGCCCCGATACTTCTTGGCGGCCCAAGCAGCACCTTTGCCCTGCAAGCCCTTCTTGTATGCATCAGCAAAGTGTTGAGCATGAGTTGCAAAGCTGTTTATTATGTATTAGATATAAATATCAATATATAAAGTACTACTCACCACTGCATGACATTGATTGGAACAGAATCAAGTGCAGTCAAGACATTGGTTTCAAGATCTGCCTCTTTTGACGAGACAGGGTACTGACGATATAGACGCTTCGAGTAGCCCCAGCACTGCTCGATAAAGTTTAGTTCACAGTGGAACTTTGGCAAGAAGAGAACACGATAGCCGCACCGGTTGCAGACTCTTTCTAATATCGAAAGAACGTTGACGAAATCGGGCTGAGTGTAGAGAATGCGGCGGCAGCAACACATTGTTGTATCCTTCTTGCATTTGAATTCTTTGCATTGAGCTCGAAGTTTTGAGGTATCAAATCCATGTTCTTGCAAGAGCATGGCCATTCCCTTGAATATACTGGCTCGTTCGTGACCTGCGGGAAAATATAGCTTCTGTGGTGATCCATCTGCAAACTTTGCATCCCCCATATTCACCCGAACCTTCAGCACCTTCCCATCTGTACCATGCACAAGATTTCCATCTTCGTCCATCTCATTCACTTTGATTCCCCAGTTTCGTCCCTCCTTTGGAGTTTTCATAGGCATTTTCTGAGCTGAGAGAGCATCATCTTCGCGTTTGAGATGGGTTGTTGCGTTGTCGAATACGAGAACATGTTCCTCTTCGGGGTAATGTTTATCAAGTAGGTCCATAGCAGATGTTGCATGCGAGATGATATCATCATTAGTGAAGTAGCCATCGCGAGCTTTACCGGCCTTGAAGAGTACACGAGTGTATTTGGTCTTGTCGGGAGAAGTGAGCCAGCCATAGTCCGCAGAGATGAAATCAGCCACCATAAGTGAAGCACCTTCGCCTTTAGCTCTGGGGACTGCTTTCTCGCTCTTGTGAACCCAGCGGACGATTCGACGGTCATTAGCATAGAAGGTGCTTTCATCATGAAACCAGATGACAACTGTACGACCATTTGCAAGTGCATCATTAATGATTTCGGTATTGTCTGTGGTCCATTTCCGGGTTCGTCGATCTAGCTCAGCCCAGGCCGGAAGGAAGACATTTTGGCGATAATAGACAACATCATCACGTTCGTGTCCATCAACGTACTGACCGGAGGGCTTCTTAGTCCATCGGTAGCCCATCGTTTTCATCCAGCGTCGTGCAGTTGCTAGCGATACAGTTTTTTTGATGCCGAGCCGTTGTCTGACTTCAGGGATGGCAGTGTACTGGACAATGTCAAGGGCTCGGACATATTGACCAATACCTTGAAGATGTGCAGCAATATCGGCAGCTATGTCTTCATCCAAGATTCGTGATTGGGTTTTCTTGCCAGTGGGGGAAATAGGGAGAGCATCTCGGTCGCAAATAAAGGCTTTCGTCCATTTTCGGAGCTTTTCAGCATGTTTCGACATTTTCTGTTGCGTGTGAGCTGCGAGAAGAGAGGAGGCCATCCAACGTGAGCCATTTGCGCTTTTTCCATATTTGGGATCATCTGAGATATAGACATGAAGGAAACTAGCCATCCATTCAAGCCGGGTGCGAAGTTTCAAGGGAAGGAGGCACTCTTTGAAGCCACGTCCAGAGCACGAAGTGGTTTGATCAAGCGATTCAAATCAGCTAGTGCTTTGCGAGCTTCATCTAGACTGGGGGGTTTCCGAGACTCCCAGCTGTGATCATAGCTGCTGTCGTCCTCAGCTGCATTCTCAATTATGTCCGCCATATCACCTTCATCCACCTCGTTTTCACCATCTGAGCCTTGCTGATCATGATTCTCCACAAGATCTTGATCTTCTGTATCCCAGGTGACTCCAGTGATTGGATTAAGTACACCAGTGTCGACAGTAGAGGAGATAGACACAGTAAGAGGCACAGTAATGTCACCAAAGTCATAGTGGGGGCCAGCAAAAGTCCAGTCTTCAGCATTGACAGCTGAGTCCATAACATTCTGAGAAGGGAGGTTGTCTTCATCTTGAATCTCTTCAGTGTAGGGTGGTGGATATCGACGCAACAGCGCGTCAATCAAGACTCGGAGATTCGATCCGGAGTCACTGCCATCAGGCACGCGTTTAAGGTTCAGCGGGGCCATTTCTTCATCTAGCTTGTGACCTAGAGTATTCTCCAGAGTGCTCAAAGCCAGTCCAGATGTGTCAAAGTTGGGAAACACGTGTTGCAAGGGTGAGGGTGGACGTGATTTTTGATTTTCCTTGCCTGCACCGAAAATATTTTTAACCTTCTTTTTAGCATAGTTACTGAAGTTCTCAATGGCAGAGCAGACTTTCCGACGGCGTTTAGGCATGCTAAAGAGTTGTGTGTTGAAATGTTGAAGGTTGAGACTAAGGTGCTGGCTGGCTGAGGAGAATTGACGCGTCTGTGGCAAGCATTAATTGATCTGAAATAAGTACCACAAATGTATCTACTTATTCCCAGCACAATCAAATAAAATTCTGTCTTGACTAGCATATTGGCACAACCGTTCACATCAAATGATCCATTCCTGAATTTTGTGCCAGTGGCTGGTTGCAAAGCTATCTTCCACACAAGAGAAATTGAAGTTCTTGCCACAGCCTTGAGAGCAGTGTAGCCGAGCATTTAAAATTTATCTACTTATTCCTTGCTCTATGTAGCAAATATTTAAACACAGAGATCATCTCAAAACACTGTTACGCATGAATTATCCGTGACCAAATTTTGATATTTTCCCTCAATGCAGAGATACAAGTCGATTATTGGTCTGTCACGCAATGTAACGCTCACGCACGTGACATTCACCCAAAGTGCTTGAGCCCTATCTTATCCACCGCGGTCCGCCGTGAGAAAATGCTATTTTGACGTGTTTCCGCAAAAGGGAATCCTTTGGGTCATCCATCTATAATCAGGTCCCACCGCACGTGTATCCCGTCGCTTACCGAGTGAACACTACATAAATACAGACCACCACGATGCTCTTCAGAGGAGACCTCGTTCACTGCCCCACCCTTGGCCAATTAGATATACTCCATGATTATCTGCTCGGTAAGGCAGTGACTTCCGTCAGGGTTGGTTTGCAGCTGACTTAGTGACATAGAGCTTAATGATTCTGGTTTTATGACCCATATATCTCCTGCTACTTCTCCAGAGTCTCGTCGCAAACTGGACAGTTCAGGTGCTTCCCTAACTGTCATACCGTTTGGCAGCTTCCTTATACCTGCATTCTGCGACCTGCACCTACATGCGCCGCAACAGCTGTATCAAGGAACTGGCCTTCACCTGCATTTGATGGAATGGCTCAATGAGTATGCATTCAAATCTGAAGAAAGGCTAGATGCCGATTCTGCTCTCGCTCGGATGGTATACCAGCGCCTGGCCGAAAGGCTTATAGAAAATGGCACTGGGATCGTCCTATTGTTCGGCACAATCAAGGAGGAAACAAAGTAAGGTCTTAGTTTCCTATCGATAGGTGGTGCATAACTAACAGAGATGCAAGCCTGATACTTGCTGACGTTATGCAAACGGCTGGTATCAAGGCCTTCATCGGAAAACTCTCCATGGACATATCGTCTCGGCCTTCATATGTAGAAGCATCAGCACAAGATGCCTTGTCCTCCCTGGAATCTTTCGTCAATAAATGTCATGCTCTGGTATCACATCTACCGGAACATAGACGACTGGTCGAACCTGTAATCACTCCACGCTTTGTGCCTACTTGCTCAGACAACCTTCTTGCAGCCTTGGGCGAGATGTCAGAGGCAAAGTCACTACGAATTCAGAGTCACTTGGCTGAAGCTCATGATCAGGTTGAGTGGGTGCAACGCGAACGCGGCGCTCCAGATATTGATGTCTTGGATCGCGTGAGTTGTTGTGATCAAACTGCTTCAGTTGAAATGGTATTGAAGTAGATGCATTATAGCATAAACTCTTGACTTCGCGGACTATCCAAGCACATTGTACATCCCTCGACCCTCCCTCGCTTGCTCATCTACATGCACGTGGTACAGCAATAGCTCATTGTCCCCTCTCTAACGCGTATTTCTCTGCCGCACCATTTCCTCTGCGGGAGGCCATCCAGCAGTCCGTCACGGTCGGACTTGGTACGGATGTAGCTGGTGGGTATAGCCTCGATATAATGGATGTTATGAGACAAGCCGTCATCACATCGAGGATGCGCGAAGGTGCGAAAATGATGGCTCGTGAGAAAGGGACCTTGCAAGAATCGGAGGTAAGGTCGCTGAGTATCGACTGGCGAGAAGCGCTCTACCTTGCAACTCGAGGTGGTGCACTGGCACTAAGTCTGCCTCGGGGATGTGGTCTCTTCGAGAAAGGCGCGCCTTTCGATGTGCAATGCGGTCAGTGGCCTTCAATTCTGAAGTCACTCCATAATGCTGAGACATGACGGTTCTGCAGTTCGACTGTTCAACCCCGAAACGAAGCTGGGAGTCGGTCCGCTAGATTTCTTTGATTCAGTGCCTGCTGTAACTAGTGAAGGGCTTTCTCTCGAGATGGTGGAGAAATGGTGGAGCCTTGGTGACAAAGAGAATCGCGTCGGAATGTGGATTCAAGGGATAAAACTCGGTGAAGAGTAGGGCACCGCTTGGTTTTGCTCGTTTGTTAGATGAGCGACAATTGTGCAGGATGAAATCTGCTGAGTCTTTACCAACGACACCAATAATCCAGTAGGCAGCTACGGGCCACCTCGTCACCGCTACATTTGGACAGTCAGAGAACCGGAGGTTGATGTCAAGGCACCCGCACTCGAATCGTCTGCGTGAAAATTTATTCTTTCAGGATCCCTGTACGTCTCGTCTCTACGACAGACATTACTAATAATAGTAATACAATTGATGCATGCAAAAGATCCCTAGATATATATAGAGCCGCCAATAATTCTGTTGTGAAGGAAGCGACCTGGGTAGTCTGTCTTTTACAGAAAATGAACATCTTTCCGCAATATGAGCAGTGGTCATGTCCTCGCGACTTGCCCTAGAATCCCTCACTGCGTTATGGAGAAAGCAAGCGGAGTCGACTGGCGCATGAGCGCCGATAAAGCACTTGGTCACGTGGCGGTTTTAGCAAGACCAATGACCGCAGAATCACTATTCTCACCGAAAAAAAGAGAGGAGCAGAAGAACCCATACATTGGCCAAGGTATTCACGAAATGACAGCCATACATGTTTTATTCCGTAGCCAATCAATGCTAACGTCTTCCAAATGATCATCAAAGTCACCGAACTTCTGCAGGATAGCATATGGACCTTCCCGCTTTTCTTCGAGCAGGGCGGCAGCGCGCGTCGGTGAGTCTTTGGAGACAAGATTAAATGGCGATGATGGGGTGAAAGCTGAGGACGAGTAAGGACGCCAAGACGATGACGATTGCAGAGGTTGATATGGCTTCGAAAGGATTGTCAACAACGACATAGCAGAATAAGAGACGAACATACGATCAATGGTGTTTCTCCAGACCTCAGTTTATCTCCGAAATTCCTTCCATCAACCTAAGCGGGACTATTTAGTGAAAACAAAACGGTACGATATAACAGTTTAAGCGCACCACAAATGCAATGGCATCCTTAAATTGCTCCCGTATCTTGCCAGCTACACGCTCTCCAACGGGGGCTAGCGACGTATCATCCAATCTTTCACAAGCCTGGTAATATCCAACCAGAGTCATCCCAACAGATTCTGCATATGTCCGTGACTGACAAAGCCATCAAATTATCAAACGACGCACAAGCAATGAAAATGCACTCACCAAGTCAAGGGATATTTCCATCATCGGGCTCAGACTTGTCCAGTGGTGAAGGAGAGGAATAGCATCTTCTACAACAACCACATCCGGTGAAGAGAGCTTTCCCAGTAGTACACCATTCACCGGGAGATGAGGATGTTTTGCAGCATGGAAGACTATTTTCAAGTATGCTTCATGAGCGATCGTGTAAGAGACCATGTTGGTCTGGAGCGCAGAGGTAAAGGTTGTTGTGGAGATGAATCTACTTCCGACCTCCGACTCATAACGTATCCGACCCTTTTTCTCATCTACACATACTTTCTTGCTCGCTTCTTGCAACAGTAAACAACGGAGACATAGGGCTTACGAGACCATAGAAAATTGTGCGCCCCATCTTGAGTTCATCAAATGGAGTGTCCGGTTGATTTGACGCAGTCCACACCTCGTCAATACCGCCGGAGGCTTCTATACACGGACCATGCTGGATACTCTCAATGCGACCTCAATGGATTTGATGACCTGTGGAAAGAGATCAGGTCGATGGTCGACATCTTTTACACACCAACTCTCAACCAACTCTAGGCTGCTATAGGCTGCTGTTCGGGAAGCGCCCACGATCCGCATTTTACAGCCTCCACCCTTCTTTCCGCTTCTTCCCGTGTGGCTACAACGCCTTATCGTAGCGAGTAACCATCAACATGGAATGGTGGCAACTAACTGTCCTTGTCCTCCTAGGACTGGCAATGTACCAATTTTACATCTCATCTACCCAGGCAAGTTTACCAGACAGAGCTCATACAAACATTCTCCTTGATTTTCAAATAGATAAATGTGCCAGCAGTTGGCGTTCCCCCAGGCATCTTCGGTCCTTGGAAGGCGGCTCTTTCATGGGCATCTAACTCCGAAGCACTACTCAGAGAAGGATTTCAAAGGGTAAGAATTCAACTTTCCGTGCCATACCTCAAGGAAACATACTTGTGGACAAGCCCCGAAATGGCGGCAGCTGCTGTGTTTCTTATCTATGACACACAGGGTCTAACTGCTCTGTCTAGTATGGCAAGGACGGAATCCCATTCAAGGTATCAACTCCTGCGAGATGGCAGATATTCATCACGAACCCGGAAGTGTTGAAAGAGATAAAGGACGCTGAGGCTGATCTGTCATTTTCGGCAGCTATGGATGAGGTAAATTGCTACAAAGATTTTCCACATCATCGGACTGACCCCCTACAGCGTATATCGTTGAAATATACTTTGGGCGAAGATCTCTCTTTGCATGCCTACCACATCGATATCATCACTAAGAACTTTACTCGAAGTCTCTTGCCGGAAATTTTAGACGAATTCACTATGGCATTTGCAGAAAATACCAACATCGGCTCCAGTTCGTATCTATTTGTTCTCCGTGTGATGTTTCCTAAAGATCCATAGAGTGGACAGGTGTTGACAATTGGAAATTGATGTTGAAGTGTATCTCGAGGTATCTAGCCAATCGGGCGGTGAAGGTTTTCATGTACTGACGGTTGTGCACGCAGAGCCACGAACAGACTTCTTGGTATGTGGATATCGGGTGAGATCTATTAAAGTACACCCGCTTAATTGCATGCGCAACGCTAGTTGGTATCCCCCTGTGTCGCAACCAGGTGCATAATCATACATCCCACTTTGCCCCTTGCACCAACCTTAAGCTATTGGCCGTAGGATTACCTTGACAAGGTCGTCGAGTTTTCTACACAAATGTCTTGTGCTGGGCAAACCATCGACATGTATCCATGGTTTCTGAAACGGTGCGATGCACTTGTCTGCATATGTCCTATGTACTAACTTCGATGCAGCATCGTGTCAAAATTCGTCGTGAATCGAGATGAGGCGCTTCAAAAGACGATCAAGGATATTGGCCCCATGTTTGAAGAGCGCCGAGCCATATTGCGAGAGCTCGGAAATCAATGGACAGATAGACCGGTGTGTATGGGTGGCCTTGAGTTTGGTGCATGTTCCGATTGAGAGTTCCAGAATGATGCCGTCCAGTGGATAACCGAAGCTGCTCCGCCAAATGCGTCCATCAAGGATTTGTGCCTGCGGATCCTATTTCTTAACTTGGCCTCCATCCACACAACTTCAATGGTTAGCACTGCCATATTAATCAATGTTGTAGGTGGGGTTAAAATATATCTTACAACAGACCATGACCCATATCCTGTTGGACCTCGCTGCCTATCCGGAGTATCAAGACCCTCTGAAGAAAGAAATTGGGACCGTTCTTCGCCAATTTGGTGGCTGGAAGAAACAGGCTCTTAACCATATGAAGAAACTCAACAGCGTTCTACGTGAGAGCCAACGAATGAATGGTGTTGCTATTGGTAGATAGATTGTCGCGCGTGTATGAGCTATCTGTCTGACCGGGACCTCACCCAACAGCGTCGGTCATGCGGAAAGCCAAAGTGCCTTATGTGCTGTCCGATTCAACCTATCTACCGAAAGGTACCTGGATCTTTGCTCCCGCGAGCGCTATCCATCACTCGACAATGAATTACGACAATCCGATGGAATTTGACGGCTTTAGGTATGTGGGATTGTACTAACAGCAGTACGGGGTCTCGTGTATTCGTGTCTCGTCATTAATATCACCCATCCCAGGTTTAGTCGAATGCGGGAACAACCAGGGTTCGAGACAAAATATCAGGCATCATCCACAGCTGATGACTACCTCCCCTTTGGACATGGCAGTCATGCGTGCCCTGGACGCTTCTTTGCCGCTGACCTGATTAAAGTCCTCTTGGCGCACATCATCTGCAACTATGAGTTCAAGGCGGCTGATGGGAAACGTCCGGCAAACAGCTATTTTGGCATTGTGTGCATGCCCGCCACGACGGGGCTACTATTCAGAGAGCGACCAGACAGAGAGGACAAGTAACACAACGTTATTTTCTATTTGCACATGCTTTGTACTGGTTTTCATCTCATTTCACTGGGTGTTTGGGGGGAGGAGGAAGAAAAGAAAGGAAAAGGGAGAGATTAGTACATTTTCTTTGCTTTGTTAAATCCACCATATACTACTTGTGGCTGTATTTGCACAACCCACAGATAGTATTTATAATTCTGAAGAGATGGTTTTGTTGGGTATATGGTACATCATGTTCCAGTATTTACATAATTACAGTGCAGTGTTTGTGATGGAAAATGCAATATTTTGAATGAAAAAATGAATTCAGCCTGACACAGCCACATTTAGCTGCCAGCTGCTATTCGCACAACCTGTTGCTAATATTCCGAAATTCTGAAGAGACGGTTTTGTCTTGCTTGTGGTACCTTGGGTGTTAGTATATTTTCGTGATTTATAGTATTGTGTTTGTGGTGGAAATGCGATATTCTGAAAAAGAATTCAGTCAGACACAGCCACAGTTATCTGCTATTTGGTTCTGTTGTTATTTGCACAACCCATTGTTTATATTGTTTATATAATGATATCTGCCTTTGCCCACTAAGGACTCAGGACAATGTCTAAGACATGCCTTGACAGACCAGAAATAATTACTATCAGTAGTGGGACATTAGCTGGACTAGCACTCCACATCCAAAAGGGCCACCAGTGGCATGACAGCTTCCATAGCAAAATGCGAAGGGAAAAGAATGAAATGAAATGGAGTGAAGAGTATGAAATCAGCATCATCAAGCACCATCAATAATGCTTAATCCAAGCCTCCTCCAACCACTAGACATTGAAGCAAGAATATTCAATGTGATATGACAGCAACCACATATTGGCCAGGTGACAGCAACAATATCAGTGCTGTGACATGAATAGGAAGATGTAAGTTGAAAGAGTGATGCGAGCAGTGTGAACAGTGACATCATCCATTGTTTGCAGCACACACGGAAGGAGGCATGCAACACAGTGAGAATGAGTGTGAAAATAGGAGTATATAAGTGTGAGCAGATATGGATTCTGGCACGAGAGTATGCTTGAGTGCAAGCATGATGTCTCATGTCAAATGCATGAGCCCACATTTGACATAAGCACAGGATTGTACACATAAGCATATCTGTATGCTATTGGTGACATGGCACAAGTGAGACATATAGTGAGAACAAGTGTAAATGCAAAACAAGCGCATACAAGCACAAGAAGATAAGGAGTGGGTTCTATCACAAGAGTAAGCTTGAGTGCAAGTGCAAAGGCATATGTGAGTGTGATTGGTGATGTGGCACATGTCATCTGATCAATGTGACAAGATGGTATGGTGTCAATGGCAGGGGTTGTCGTTTAGGTATCAATGGGGAGAGGGGAAACTGGGTGGTGAATGGGTGAGTGGTTGTGACGGTTCAGCTCATTTGTTCCAACACATGGGGCACCAAGTCCATGTGCTGCTTTTGCAGGTGATGGCTGTGATAATAAATAATTGTTTGAATGAGGCCATGGGTGATTGATGATGCGAAAGGGGGCCAGTCTAGCTGCACTGGAACAACAGAGCAACAATCTGAGGAGGGTTGTTGTTGTTGTTGTTGTTGTTGTTGTTGTTGTTGTTGTTCTATTTAGTTAGATACATTTGGTATATTCAAGGAATACACCAACATTAAATAAATAATTAAATATGATAGCTATGTCTGTAT
>Ga0137418_10005449_pt1 | contig 11664 bp, 5 predicted proteins | sample CZODoug3_1_2_16f_FD_122242 | JGI IMG/M metagenome (GOLD analysis project Ga0137418, IMG submission 122242) | Vadose zone soil fungal communities from Angelo Coast Range Reserve, California, USA - CZODoug3_1_2_16fungal (Hybrid Assembly) | ecosystem: Environmental > Terrestrial > Soil > Vadose... | reverse complement strand
ACGACTGGAGTGGGCACTTTGGCACATTTGAGTTTGGTGCGAAGGTACGGAATGCTCACAAGTTCGAGGATGCACGTGACCCGGTCTTCAACTCACTGGACAACCCATCGATGACCGGGTTCCTGGGGACGTTTACGAACTCGAACTACTACGACAAACACTACACGTTCGGGCCTACGGTGGACTACAGCAAGGTCACGGCGTACTTCAAGAGCCATGGAAGCGACCCTAACTTCTTCGCAGAGGATGTCGCGTCAAGCGCGCAGAACTCATTTCCGAATAACTACGATCTGGTCGAGCGAATTTCGGCCGGGTATTTGATGAATACGCTGGATTTCGGCCGCGTCCGGCTCCAGACCGGCTTGCGTTTTGAGGGAACGAATGAAGACGTGCTGGGAAACCAGGTGTTATTTGATGCCGATGGCAATTTGTGCACAGGGCCTACGGACCCCGGTTGCCCGCCAAACTTCACGAGCGCGGTAGTCCCGGTACGGAGAACGTCGTCTTACTTGGACCCGTTGCCGAGCGTGCAGTTGCGCTTTCGGTTGGCTCACGACGCGGCCATTCGGGCCGCCTATGGCAGGGGCATCTCTCGACCCAACTATAGCGATCTGCCTCCGACATTTTCATCGCAGGGAAATAATAACGAGATCGACATTGGGAACCCGAATCTGAAACCGTCGCGCGCGAACAACTATGACCTGCTGTATGAACAGTATTTGAAGCCACTGGGCCTACTGCAGGCGGGATTTTTCTACAAGCAGTTGTCCGATCCAATCTTCGAATCTGTGAAGAGTCTGATTTCGACGAACCAGTATGGCAGTCAGTACAACTTCAACGAGAACAACGGCACGCAGTGGGTAATATCACAACCGCTGAACGGTCGTGGCGCTCAGGTGTATGGCTTTGAGATCGCTTACCAGCAGCATTTGACCTTCCTGCCGGGCGCTTTGAGCGGGATCGGAATCTCAGCGAACTACGGGTACACGCACTCCTCGACCAGCGGTGTGCCCCTGCGCACGGATACACCGGCGCTGCAACGGCAGGCGCCGAACAGCTGGAATTTCAGCCCGACCTACGATCGCTGGCGGATATCGGCGCGGCTCGGGGTTTCGCACAATGACGCGAATATCTTCAGCTACAACTACCAGAACCTGAATCCGGATGGGTCTTCGAACCCGGTGCCGCTGGGCATCAAGGGTCCAAACGGAGATACATATCTCTACGGGCACACGCAGGTGGACGCGCAGGCGAGTTTCCGGATGTACCGCGGGTTGCACATGATAGTGTCAGGTCTCAACCTGACCAACGAAGTATTCGGCTTCTATAACGGGAACACGCAGTTTCCCATCCAGCGGGAGTATTACAAGACCAGCTATATGTTCGGATTGCGCTACACGTTATCGAACGAACCCAAGTAGAGGTCCCTTGCGTGATCGATTTTGCGCTGAATTGACGGCGGGAGTTCACAGAAATTTCAGGTTGGGTGCGTAGAGTGGGGAGTGCAATCGATGCATATCGCGCGAATTGGCGTTCTGTTCGTAGCTGTCCTCTGTCCCTATAGCACTCGTTCCTGGGCACAGGGTGCAAAGCACGAAAAGGCGAGCGAGTCCGGAGATCCTGTGCTGGTCGGCGCCGGCGACATCGCAAGTTGCGATGATCTGGCAGGGGCCGAAGCGACGGCAAAGCTCATCGACAAGATTCCGGGCACGGTGTTCGCCGCCGGCGATCTGGCGTATCCGGACGGGTCGGACGAGCAGTTCGCCAGGTGCTATGGCCCGACCTGGGGACGATTCAAAGATCGCACCCGCCCCGCGCCCGGCAACCACGAGTACCACAAGATCGGAGCGTCAGGATACGCCCGCTTCTTTGGCAAAGCGGCGGGCGACCCAAGCAAGGGATACTACAGCTACGAGCTGGGCGCGTGGCACATCGTGGCGCTGAACAGCGAGTGCGCAGAAGTCGGTGGCTGCGAGGCTACATCGCCGGAAGGACAGTGGCTGCAGCAAGACCTCGCACAGCACCCGGCGGCCTGCACGCTGGCTTACTTTCACCACCCGCTGTTTAGTTCGGGAGGTAAACACGGAAACAATCCCGAGATGAGACCATTTTGGGACCTGCTGTATCACGCGGGCGCAGACGTGGTTATCAACGGACACGATCATAACTACGAGCGTTTTGCTCTCCAAGATCCCGAAGGACGCGAGGATCCAACACACGGCATCCGAGAGTTTGTGGTGGGATCGGGCGGGAAGAATTCCCATCGCGCTGTGGGTATCGCGAAGCCCAACAGCGAAGTGCGGAACGGCGATACCTTCGGTGTATTGAAACTGACGCTGCATCCGAGAGGGTACGACTGGGAGTTTGTGCCCGAGGCCGGAAAGACCTTTACCGACAAGGGTGGCGACAGTTGCCATTAAGGGACTTGGAATCACAATTCATGACACTCAAATACCCGGCCTTTTTTCCCGGGCAACCCTCGCGAGGAATTACGGAGGAAGTCTTGAAGATTCTTATCCTGATGTTTGTTTGTCTTTCCTGCGTTGCCACGCCTGCGGTGGCGATGGACGGCTATCAGATCACAAAGAAGATTCCCGTCCCCGGGCAGGGAGGTTGGGACTACCTGGCGGTCGATGAAGCAGCGCGGCGCCTGTACGTCTCGCACGGAACAGAGGTGGAAGTGCTCGACGTGGACTCAGGCAAGCTCGTGGGGAAGATCGAGGACACTCCCGGCGTGCACGGGATCGCCATCGCTCCAGAGCTGGGGCGGGGATTTGTCAGCAACGGGCAGGCCGCGACGGTGACGATCTTCGATCTGAAAACTCTGCAGAAAATCGGGGACGTGCCGACGGGGAAGAAGCCGGACGCGATCCTCTATGATCCGGCGACGGCGCGGGTGTTTGCTTTCAACGGCGGCAGCAACAACGCCACTGTGATCGACGCTAAGGAGGGAAAGGTCGCAGGAACCGTCGATCTGGGCGGTGGTCCGGAGTTCGCGGCGGCAGATGGAACGGGATTTGTCTTCGACAACCTGGAAGACGAAGGTCTGGTATTGAAGATCGATGCCCGCAAGATGACAGTCGAGCAGCGATGGAAGGCCTGCGACGCGCCCAGCAGCATGGCGATGGACCGGGAAAATCGGCGGCTATTCATTGGATGCAGAAGCAAGGTAATGGCGGTGATGAATGCGGATACGGGTCAGGTGATCATGACGGTGCCGATTGGCGATCACGTGGATGCGACGGCGTACGACGCGACGACAAAATTAATCTTTAATTCGAATGGCGAAGGCACAGTGACAGTGGTCCGGCAGGATAGTCCGGACAAGTATTCCGTGGTGGAAACCGTGAAAACGCTGCCGCGGGCGAAAACGATGGCTCTCGATCCGAAAACGCACCAGTTGTTTCTGTCGACGGCCGAGAATGGCCATTTTGAGGTGTTGGTGGTGGGGAAATAGGTCGGGCCAGTTCTTTAGTTTTCCCCCTCGGTTCCTCAATCGACCACCTTCTACTTTTTCTCCGGGACCGTGAGGTGCCGTGCATAGCCCGCGAGGGCGAATCTGGACTTCCACTGCCCACAAAAGACGTCGAGCGCCTGAAACAATGTCTTGGACCTTCGGTCTGTGGCCGGTTTTCAGCGCTTGCCCCTGCGTCTGCGACGGCATCCTATTCGCTCACCTGGTATCGCCGAAGTCTTCTTGAATCACTCCGCGGCTGACGGTGCCCTGCAAGCAAGCTACTTCCCATGCGAAACGACCTTAGGCTCGTCCACTGAGGTCTTCGTCATAATCTGCTCCTGCGTGTTCGACTGAATGATTCTCCCCTCGCCGGCCCTACCCGAAGTCATGTTAGTAACGACAGGTCATGAGCTGGCTTGAGGGGAGCTCGAAATTCAGCGTGCGGCCACAGCGTTCGCAGGCCAGTAGGGCTTATCGGCATCCGCTAAGTAGCCATCCGCGTAGCGATCGTGATGGCGGACCCAGGCCATCGTGAAGGGCAGGCCATCCTCATCGCGGCCCTTGGGAACGAGGTCAAGATAGTTGTACGTGTTGACGACGTTTTCGGTCCCGCGAGCATAGGCGGAATATGTGTGGAAGATGCTGCCACTGTTATCCTCTGCGGCGCATGGGTTCATGGGCACTCCGTAGTAGCGAAAGTGTCCACCCACAACCGCCCGCAGCCCTTGCCTTGTTCGGGGATGGGTTCGTGCATTCGGCGCTGAAGCTCGGCTTTCACCTCATTCAGCTTCGTCTGCTAAGGCAAGAGCCGGATGCGGGAAACCAGCCTTTCCGGTCCGTGGAGGGGGTCACGAGCAATCGTGATCCCTACTCCGACTGGGAACAATTGTGAGCGCCTTTGTACGCCTGAATGTATGACGGATGAGAGGTGGCCCATTCGACAGATTTCAGGAAATCTGCTGGAATTTCAGCCGTTACATCCGTTACACCTCGGTAACACCACCTCAGAGCCATTGTGTTGCTGTGAGCTTTGTCTCAGACTGATTGGCGACAGGAGCTCAGGCAGCATGCGATCGAGCAGGCGAACCAATGTAGCCTACGAAGGCCGAGACACGGGTTTCTGGTTGCTTCCAAGCCTATGCCTGATGCTGCTCCTTCTTGGTTTCCTATTGAAGCTCTAACGAATCGACACTCTGGTTGGCGGCCAGCATTCTCCCCAGATAACCCTCCGGCAAGGGAAAGGTCCATTCGGCAGGTTCACTGTCGAGAGATAGGATTTTCGGGCACTGGAAAAGAGTCCATATACATGACTTCAGAATGCAAAGGTGGTGGTAAGTTTGTCGGCAAGTGGAGCGTCAGCGCTCGTAACACTACCTCATGTCCGGTGTGTCGCTCGCCCCAACCAGTGAAGCCATATGGGGGGCGTTACAAAATTGCCGACCACCGACCGGCGGAAGATAACAATGCGGCACAATCGGCTGGGAAGAGTTAATCCTCTCGTGCTCCTGCGTGCCGGCACTAACCGCGTCGCGCTCTATCTGCAACCGACGCATTGCACGCCGATGTACCTCTCATTTTTTCACCTGACCGGTAACTGACACCATCCTCAAGTTGAGAGTACGCAAGCACTTCTGCACACCCGGCTGGCTGTTTGCAGTATTCCGTCGTGTTCCGGAAACTCTCGGGCAACCAACCGCTGAGACTGCAATGGTATCTTTTAGTTTGGATCTACCACCTAATTTTGCAGTCAAGTGCATGGATTAGCCCTGCTCCAGTGGAGCGCTCATGGACAGTGAAACAATCCGTATTGGGCGGGACCGGCTTCTGAGGGTTTTCCGATACCTGGAAGCGCTCAATGAGCACCGGAATCCCGTCAAACGGCGCATCGGGGAACAATTGTGGACACTGTGGCTGAAGGATCTACCGGGCCATCCTTCGATCCGCAAGGGGAGTTTTCCGAACGCTGAGGTGTCGGCACTCGTGATAGGCGACGATGAGCCGCCGGCCGAGCGACAGGACTCGGATTTCATACTTAAGATTGCCCGCCCGAGACTTACCAATCCACCAACTCCTCCTGCACTCATCGAGCCGTGGCTAGAACCCGGTTGGGAGAATCCTTTCAAGGGAGTATCGACCCTTGAGTCCAGGAACGAGGCGTCCACAGACGGCGCTGCGCGTGTACGTCTCGGCAGCGATCCCAAACGGGTAGCGGCCTTGGACCAATGGAAAGCACGTCGAGACCAATGGGCGAGAGACGAGGCGCCCGCCCGGGCCGCGATGAAGATATTTGAGGAATTTTACGAGCTTTATGGCCGCGTGGAACGCGAAGCCGAACGCGTGGAAATCGTCCTGGGCGATGGGATACTCAACTGGGGGCGGACAGAAGGGACTGTTCACCATCCTATCTTGCTGCAGCGGCTTCAACTCAGCTTCAGCCCTTCGGTCCCCGAGTTCACGCTGACGGAAACAGAACACCCTGTGGAGCTCTATTCCGCCCTATTCCAATCCATGCCCGATGTCGACGGCCGTGCCATTGGACGCTGCCGCGACGAACTGGAGCGGGAAGGGTACTCGCCGCTTGGCGACGGTCCCACGTCGGCGTTTCTGGAGCGCCTGGTCGTTCAACTTTCTCCCCGCGGGGAATTTGTCGAGTCGGGGGCGCCGGGAGGGGAAACAGACAATCCCCGGGTGGGAAGACAACCCGTGCTGTTTCTCCGCCCTCGGACGCTGGGTTTTGCAGCCGCGATCGAGGCGGTATTGGAGGATCTGCGCAACCGGAACGATCTGCCGTGGTCGCTTCTGAATATCGTGGGGCTCGAACCCCCTCCTCCAGATCTCGAAAGCACAGACCACCCCGGTACTCGATCTCCAGATGACGCCGACATCCTCCTCAGCAAGACCGCTAATCCCGAGCAGCTCCGGATCGCGCGCCGGCTCGAGCATTCGGGCGGGGTTCTGGTACAGGGACCTCCCGGTACCGGAAAGACGTACACCATCGGAAATCTGATCGGTCATCTGCTCGCGGAAGGAAAGAGCGTGCTCGTCACCAGCCATACGACGAAAGCGCTCCGGATGGTCCGCAGCCAGATTGTGCCCGAATTGCGTTCCCTGGGTGTAAGTCTGCTGGAAAACGATCTCGACAGTCGTATGCAGCTCGAGAGCGCGGTCAGTACCATTGCCGACCGGTTGTCCAAGACCGATGCGAAGTCGCTCGAACTCGAGGCCGACAGACTTACACAGGAGAGGGCAGGACTGCTCGGCCGGTTGGCGGAGTTGCGCCAACAACTCGCGGATGCACGTTCCGACGAGTACCGGGACGTTGCAATTGGGGAAAGGGCGTGGTCGCCCTCAGAGGCTGCGCGGAAAATCGCACGCGAGTCAGAGGTCAATGGCTGGATTCCCGGCCCAATCCAGGCCGATATCGACCTGCCTCTTTCCGGCGGTGAACTGGCGGAGCTCTATGCCACCAATCGGTCCATATCGGCGGATGTCGAAAGCGAGTTGTCGGGCCATTTACCAGGCCCCGACGAACTCCCATCTCCAGCCGATTTCCAGGACCTGCTACTTGAAAAGGCACGCCTGGAAAAGGGGGATCACAATTTCCGTTCCGATCTTTGGCAAGGTGGCCGTGGGCCGACTTTCGCGAACATCCTGAACGAGACCGCAATCAAGCTTAAGGAGTCGGTCGATATCCTTGCCAGCAGCGAGAGATGGAAGCTGGCGGCTCTCTACGCGGGAAAGAATGGAGGACCGCACCGAGAGGCTTGGGAGAAACTGCTCGCCCTGGTCGAGCAAGTGCATCTCGAGGCGGCGGGCGCTCAAGAAATCCTGATCCAGCACGCAACAACCCTTGCAGACGAGTCGCACCTCGAGCAGCACGAGCAAACGGCAACGGAGATCCACGGCCATATGCGGAGCGGAGGCAATCTGGGCTTCTTTAGCCTCCTGACTCACAGGCGCTGGAAGCACTTCGTTCAGACCACCCGGGTCGATGGCGAGCAGCCCAAACTCCCCGATCATTTCTTTGCAGCCAGTAAGTTTTCACGGGTCAAGTTTCTGCGCAAAAGCTTGGCCACCCGCTGGGATCGTCAAATGGCCCCGTTGGGCGCAAACAGCTCGACCGAGATGGGGACGGAGATCGAGAAGGGCGCAATCCAGTTTTGCGGGCCGATCCGGGATTGTCTGGCATGGCACTCCCAGATCTGGGGCCCGACCGAGAAGGAACTGAGGGAGACAGGATTTCTTTGGGACAAGTTTCTATCCGAGCAGCCCGTGGTCGTGGGAGACGATGGTGAGTTAGTCGGACTGCGAAGGGCCGTGCAGGACTCCCTTCCGCCCATACTCGCGGCGCGCTGTGACCACCTGAAGTGGATCGAGATTAACCAGAAGCTTGCTGAGTTGCGTGAGCGTCTCAAGGTCGCAATTAGATCGTTCACAGATTCCCAGGCCATCGCGAGTCTCCGCGAGGCAGTAGACTCGTTGGATTCCAGGTCCTACCGCCGAGGCTACACACGACTGCTGGAACTGCACGAGCTCCGACGCAACCTGCAACGTCGCAATATCCTGCTGGCGCAGCTGGAGGCCGCCGCCCCGGCTTGGGCCGCCGCAATTCAGGCGCGCAACGGCTCGCACGCGGGGGCTACCGTGCCCGGAGACCCCTCGCAAGCCTGGACGTGGCGTCAAATCCACGATGAACTGGACCGCCGGGCGAGCGTGTCGATCGATGACCTGCAGACATCCATCCAGCGCACGGCAGGCCAGCTCCAGGCCACGACGATTGACCTCATTGACAATCGCGCCTGGATGTTTCAGGCACGGAGGACCTCTCTTCCCCAAAGGCAAGCGCTCATCGGCTGGCTCGATACCATACGAAAGATCGGCAAGGGCACCGGCATACGGGCACCGCGTTTGCGTGCGGACGCAGCCCATAAGATGACCGAGTGCTGGGGCGCCGTTCCGGTCTGGGTCATGCCTCTCTCGAGAGTGGTCGAGAATTTTGATCCAGCAAAGTCGCGCTTTGACGTAGTCATTATCGATGAAGCGAGCCAGAGCGACGTGATGGCCCTCGTAGCACTTTATCTGGGTCACAGTGTGGTAGTGGTCGGCGATCACGAACAGGTCAGCCCCTCCGCAGTCGGACAAGAGGCCGCCGTAATTCAGAATTTGATCGACCAATTCCTGCAAGGAATTCCGAACGCTCATTTGTACGATGGCCAAACCTCAGTCTACGATTTGGCCCGCCAATCCTTCGGCGAAACGGTCCGGTTGGTGGAGCACTTTCGCTGTGTCACGGAGATCATCCAGTTCAGCAACCAGCTTTCTTACGACGGTGACATCAAAACCCTGCGCGATGCGAGCCACGTCCGACTGAGGCCGCACGTCCTTGCCTTTCACGTTCCTGGCTCGACGCGGGACGGCAAGGTCAACCACCAGGAAGCCAAAGTCATTGCTGCTCTCATAGCTGCGGCACTTGAACAGGCCGAATACCAGACCAACGAATTCGGCCGGCCATCCAGTTTTGGTGTCGTGTCCCTGGTGGGGGAAGAGCAAGCCCTGGAAATCGACCGCCTCCTGAGAACCCATCTTGCTCCCGACGTGTACGAGCGGCACCGTTTGTTGTGTGGAACGTCCGCGCAATTTCAAGGAGATGAAAGAGACGTGGTATTCGTGTCTGTGGTGGATGCTCCGGCAAGTGGAGCACTCTATTTTCGCGACCAACAGATGTTCAAGCAGCGGTATAACGTGGCGGCCAGCCGCGCGCGGGACCAGATGTGGGTCGTCCACTCCCTGGACCCGCAAGCGGACCTTCAACCCGGCGACCTGCGACGCCGGCTCATCGAGCACGCGCAAGCCCCAGAACTCCTCACTCGGACCCTCGACAGCCAAGAAAGACGGGTCCAGTCCGCACTCGAGCGCGATGTCATGAAGCGTCTCGTCCAGGCCGGTTACCACGTCATTCCACAGTGGAAGGTCGGCTCGCGGAGCATTGATCTGGTTGTGGAAGGTAACGGTAAGCGTTTGGCCATCGAGTGTGATGGGGATCGCGATCTCCCGCTCGAAAAGCTCCGCGACGACATACAGCGGCAGGCGATGCTCGAACGACTCGGATGGACCTTCGCACGCGTGCGAGGCAGTATCTTCTTCCGCGTACCAGACCGCGCCCTGAAGCCCATATTCGACAAGCTGCAATCGCTCGACATTCCACCCAAAGACCCTGCTTCGGACAGCGCCCATGGCTCTCCAAGCCTCAGTGAATTGACCGAACGTGTTATACGACGAGCCGATGAACTCCGACAGGAATGGTCTGGCCCCCGCGACAAGCGCCGCCCTCGATCTCAGCCCTCTGAATCGCTCGCGTAAAGCGCAGGCAAGACCGTTATATGGGTTCGCACCCCCGTCGAGAAAGATCGCAGGTAGTGGAAGGTAGGTGCTATGGCCAGTCGTCCGTCATTGCCTCGTCCTTCCGATACCTGCCGCGGTCTGGATCAAGAAGCTTAATATATCCACTGCGAAAGGGATTTTAGTCCTCTTGCGCGATCACGCCCTTCCGAAGGAGCTCTAGCTATGAGCGAGCGATTATCCCCCGATCGCCGATCCTTCAAGCAGTTCCTGTCCGCTCTATTCCAGCACATACAAAAGCAGGGACTGCGTGGGAGCGCGGATGACCAGATTGACGCCAAGTGTCTGCCGGACCTGATCCAGATCAGGCAGGAAGTAAAAGTCGGAAGATTCGACCTCAATGCGGTCATCAACCGCCTCGCCAGGCTCACTCAGAGAGTAGTTAGCGCCAGCGGCGTCGGAGTGTGGTTGTTCACCGGCGATGAAGTCTTCTTGTACGCAGGAGCAGGAACCGCATCCAACGACGAGCGCTTGCGGCTTGAGGTGATTTCGAAACTAGCGAGCGCTTGCCAACTCAGCCAGGATTCGGCGGCTCGCCCTGCAAACCAAACCGCAATCGGTACGGGTTACGAAGCAAGTGATCCTGGCGATACCAACTCTTTGCTAGTCGAGCCCATCCACCAGGGACCTAACGTTGCGGGAGCGCTAGCCGCACTCTCCGACGAGTGCAATGCCTTTACCGAGCGCGATGGCGCCCATCTCCGCCTGCTGGCCGACCTGCTAGGCCAGGCACTCAGTAAGACCGCGGAGGCGGGACTGCAAGAGAGCGTCACCCTGGAACCCGCAGCCATGCTGCAGTTGATCGAGCGAATCATTCCGGCTCTGCAAAGGATGCTAGACAACGACCATGCGCATCACGCGACGCATGGATTCTTACAGAGTGGACCCGGCCACGAGCTTCCCAGCGGAGGCATACCTACGAAGCCGTTCGAAGACTCGCACGTGACGGGTCAAGAAGCTGACGCCACGCAACCGATGGCTAGAGCCCGGACCGCAGATAATCAGGAACCGCCCGCTCCATTTGGGCATTTGACGTCTTTTTCCGCGCTCGAGGAGATAAATGTACCTCGGATTGGAATGTGGGCAACGTTGAAGAGCAAGCTTGCCGAGACATCCACTCTCCGGCCTGTCCTTCACCACAAGTGGGAGCGCACGGCCGACCTTCTGAGGAATTGCGCCTCGCGCATACTCAATTGGGCCACAGTCGGCCCGCCCGCAGTGGTTGCTCGGCGAGGTCTGCGCCACGCCCAGGATTCCTTCCTGCACGCTATCAAGGTCACCAATACGCGACTTCAGCTGCTTCTCAAGTCGCGATCAAGTCTCCGTGCCGCCCGCAGAGCGGGACCGGTCATGGCAATACTGGTAATCATTGTCGCCTTCCTGATGCTAAGGACGCGTTTCCACAGTCCTGCCCAAACCACGGCGTCCGGCTCGCGCACAACGGCGAGAGAGAAGACCATTGCGCTCAGCCCCGCCACGTCGGACGCTCGGGAAGCACCCCTGGCCGAGTTCGTCGGGACGCCTGCTCCGCTAGAGGTCAGCCACCTGCATGTGACTGATCGTGCGACTGAGGACGCGGTGCGGACGCTGAGTCGCTACGAGCTTGCCGGCCTACGGCGCCGGGCGGAATATGGAGATGATTCTGCGGCATTCCAAATGGGCATGGCTTACGAGATTGGACGCGGGCTTGCACAAAGCTGTGCAACCGCGGCCCAATGGGTAGCCAGAGCGGCTGGTGAAGGCAACGCCGCGGCTCAATACAATCTGGGGGTGCGCTATCGTGATGGCGACGGAGGGCCGGTGAATGA